>Ga0315288_10006121_pt1 | contig 15242 bp, 15 predicted proteins | sample YL17G11_20_MG_FD_203454 | JGI IMG/M metagenome (GOLD analysis project Ga0315288, IMG submission 203454) | Sediment microbial communities from Yellowstone Lake, YNP, Wyoming, USA - YL17G11_20 | ecosystem: Environmental > Aquatic > Freshwater > Lake > Sediment | place: USA: Wyoming | collected...
TCTACAGCAGTTTCCCTGGCTCGCAGTTGGGAAAGGTTGGTCCCGAGCTGGAAGCGCTTTTCCCAGGCTTTGTCCGGGCAGCCCATGTCCTTGAGGCAGGTTTAAACAATGCGAACCCGGTCATCCACCCAGCCATCACGGTTCTGAACCTGGCGCGCATCGAAAAGGAAGGGAGCAAGATGTTATTTTATCGGGACGGCGTTTCTCCTATTGTTTCCCAGTTGATCCGGAAACTCGACGAGGAAAGGATGGCTCTATTGAAGGCCATGGGATCTCCTGCTCAACCGGATACGGTGACCTCCGTTGAGCAAGGCTACGCCACGAGCACGGACTATTATGAGTGTTACGCAAATGGGCCTGGGTATCGTAACTTCACCAGTCCGGACACGCTGGATAACCGCTATTTCCACGAGGACATTGGCATGGGGCTTGTGATGTTCTGTTCTCTCGGGAGACTGCTCGGTGTTCCCACACCTGCGTGCGAGGCTATGGTGCGGATCGGAGAGGTCCTTTCGGGCAAGGATTATTTTGCTAGAGGTCTAAGGACCGTGGAGGCACTCGGACTTGCGGGTCTTGACGTGAATGGCCTAAGGTCTTTTCTCCAAACGGGCGAGAAACCAAAGGCGTGAAGTTTTCCTTTTTATCAACCTCAGGAATGGAGATGGGGGCGAGGTGCACCGTCCGTTTATGTTCATGAAGAGAATCCAGGGCAACAAGGTTCGAGAAGGAGCAGCAGAAAAACCAGGAGACTTAGGGGTTCATTCGACGTTCAATTCGCATAAAAGTTGAAATGACAACTGAAAACTACATCAGACTTGAAGACGAATACGGCGCTCGAAATTACAAACCCTTGGATGTCGTCTTGACCAGAGGAAAGGGGGTCTGGGTATGGGATGTCGAGGGAGAGAAATATCTTGACTGCAGGAGCCTCGGGGTCTGCCTGCCGAAAGGCCTCTCTTTCTTGGATGGTAAAGTCAGGCCCATTGCGGCCGATGGATTCATCGGGACCAGACAGGAGTTCAGGGTGGGGCATTCTGAATGATTGACTCGGGCAAACACAGGCCTAAACAGGTGCAAGACCCGGGGAACCTCAAGCGACAGGTGCGCGAAGCCGTCGATCGTCTCTCCGAACCTTTGATTTCGCTGAGCCGACAAATCCACAACACCCCGGAGTTGAGCCTTGCCGAACATGAAGCCGTCAGGTTGATCGCCCGGATGATGCAGCAGGCTGGTTTTGAGCTGGTGCACCGGGTTGCCGGTCTCGAGACCGCCTTTCGCGCCATCCATCCGGCCCGGTCGCACGGCCCGGCCATAGCGTTTCTGGCCGAGTACGATGCCCTGCCCGGCATCGGGCACGCGTGCGGCCACAACATCATCGCCGGCATGGCCGTGGGCGCGACACTGGCGGTGGGGACTTTGAAGGACAGGCTTTCCGGGACCGTGCAACTCATCGGCTGCCCTGCCGAGGAGAAAGAAGGCGGCAAGATCATCATGGTTGAAAAGGGGGTGTTCGACGGTCTCGATGGGGTCATGATGATTCACCCGGACAGCAAGAATGCCGGGTCGAAGAATTATCTCACCCTTGTCCCACTGGAAATCACATTCAAGGGGAAGGCCTCTCATGCGTCGGCGGCGCCCGAGCTGGGTGTGAATGCGCTGAGTGCGGTCATCCAGACCTTCAACAGCATCAATGCGCTCCGGGAGCACCTGACACCCGAGGCATCGATTCACGGGATCATCAGCCAGGGAGGGGAGCGGACGAACATTACCCCTGAATTGGCCCAGTGTCGATTCTCCATAAGAGCCCCCGGCGTGGCCTACCGGGACGAGCTCGTGACGAAGGTAAAAAACTGTGCCAAGGGCGCCGCGCTGGCAATAGGCTGCGAGGTGGGCTTTGGCCATTTTGACCGGGTTTACGAACCCATGCGGTTCAACCCTCCTCTGGAACGGGCTTTTCTGGGCAATCTCGAGTCGCTCGGTCTCGAAGTCAGCAGAACGATCGAACAGAGCAGGGGGTCGACCGACGCGGCAAACGTGAGCCAGGTCGTTCCCACGCTGCACGGGAGCGTGGCCATCGTCCCGCAGGAAATAAAGTCTCACACCGTGGAATTTGCGGAGGCGGCGTTCTCCGACACGGGCATGCAGGCAATGATACACGGGGCCAAGGCCCTGGCAATGACCGCCGTCGACGTTTTCTGTTCGGAAGAGTTGCAGAAAGAGATCAAGCAGTGTTTCCAGACCGCGAAGGGAGGTGGTGCCCAATGACGGTCCAGGGGGACTCTTGACGTGTGCACCCGGGTTATAACTCGCAGTTTCGAGCTCATCCATGTCGTAAATATGATGGGGAAGAGAAGGAGGTTTGCTATGAGGAAGGGGTATTCCAGAACGATGCAGGTTGGGGTTTTACTGTTTGCCATTGGCCTCGTTTCTTTTGCTTTTGCCGCCGATGAGGCTCCCAAATACGGTGGAACCTTCAAGGTGGCACTTGATGCCGAGCTTCCCACCCTCGATACGATGATGACTTCAACTGATCACCCCTATGACGTAGGGGGGCATATATTCGAGAACCTCATTCAATATATCACAGCCGATGGTAAATTGGCGCCGGAACTGGCGGACAGTTGGACCGTTTCAAAAGACAACCTAAAATTCACATTCAAGTTAAGACAGGACGTGCGGTTCCATAACGGGTCTGAAATGACTTCAGAGGATGTTCTGGCGTCTGTCGAAAGGTGGCTGCAGTACGGAGCTCGCGGGGGTATCGCGCGGCCATACGTTGATCGCCTTTCTGCCCCTGATAAATATACGTTTGAAATTTACCTTAAGGAACCGTATGCTCCCTTACTCTCTTTGCTTGGTTTTGGAAATGGTGGTCCGGTCATTCTTCCTAGTGCGATTGCCCGCGCTGCAGGTCGCGAAATGGTGACGCCGGACAATTATATTGGGACTGGTCCCTACAAGTTCGGGAAGTGGGTTCAAGGCGAGTATGTCAGGCTTGACCGCTGGGACAAATATGTCCCTCGTAAAGAACCTGCCAACGGCCGAGCCGGAAAGAAAATCGCCTACTTCGATACCTTAGAGTTTCACATTGTCACGGAAGTAGCCGCACGGGTAAACGGTATTAAGGCCGGGCAATATCATTATGCATTTAATCTACCAACCGATCTATACGGTTCCCTGGCCAAAGACCCGAAGATTCACATGGTAAAGCTAGAGCCAACCTACTGGTGTGGATTGAACCTTAACACCAAACAAGGACTATGCGCCAACCAGGGCCTTCGACAAGCAATCCTGGCGGTTCTAAACATGGATGAGATATTAGCCGCTGCTTTTGGAGATCTGGGCGTAGCTCAGGGGTCGATCTTCCCGAAGAGCACGCCCTGGTATACAGACGCCGGGTTGAATAAGTATAATCAGAAAAATCCGAAGCTGGCTATGCAGTTAGCCCAAAAGGCCGGTTACAAAGGAGAAAAGATCCGAATGCTGGTGGGCAACGTATGGCCAGCCTACGAGTTAAGTCAAGTAATTGCTAAGCAATTGAAGGATGCAGGTTTCAATGTTGACTTTCAGGTATATGATTGGGCTGGTGTGGTTGCTAATCGGAAGGAGTCGGATAAGTGGGAGATGTTTGCAACCTATGCTAGCGCAGTTTATTATGACCCTGGCATATCGTATTGGTTAAGCCCCACGTATCCTGGATGGTGGGATACACCGGAAAAGCTCGCGATACTGAAAGATTTTGTATCAACGACGGACTATACGGCTCGGCTCAAGAATTGGTCAAAGTTCCAAGAGATCTTTTACACCCAGGTCCCCATCATCAAATTAGGAGACTACTACACCCTGCACATGGCGGCTACGGAGGCCTATCTAAAAGGCTTCGGTACGAGTACACATCCGGTCCATACTTTCATATACGGATGGAACATGTGGTTACCTTAGACTTAATGTGATGTGGAGGCTCCTCTGAATTTCCCGGGAGCCTCCACATCACATACAGGGCAAGACACTCATGTAAAGATTCAATGATGACCTAGTAGATCAGCCCTGATTGTCTTAAGGCATTTGTAAGATAGATCCCGATGGCTCCTGCTGAACGCCCAATTAGAGTTATTCACTTAAGCTGCCCGAGCAGTAAAGGGAATGTTTTTTAGCGATGACTGCGTTTATTATCCGCCGATTCTTGCTTATGATTCCGATCATGCTACTGGTCGGTATTATATGCTTTTTGCTGATCCATCTTACTCCTGGAAACCCTGCCGAACTAATGCTTGGTCCCCATGCCGATGTCACCTCTATAGAGGCCTTGACGAAGAAGATGGGTTATGACCAGCCTATTCATGTTCAACTCGTCAAGTGGTTCTCAATGGTCCTCCAGGGGGATTTTGGTGTTTCGGTCTACTCGAGAAAACCAGTCATTTCCACGATTGCCCGCCGCGCCGAAGCAAGTTTTATTATTGCATTAGGAGCGACATTCTTCTTTTCCATCTTTGGCATTTTAATAGGAATTATTTCAGCCAAGAAACGAAATAGCTGGCTTGATCAAGCTTCGATGACCCTATCACTAACCCTCGCCTCAATGCCCAGTTTTTGGATCGGTCTGAATCTGATGCTCATTTTTTCGGCTACCCTAAACTGGTTGCCAAGTTCAGGATACCCGGGGGTATTGGGCACCGGCGATATCACAAATCTTCGCTACCTCATCTTGCCCTGTCTAACCATTGCCATCCCGTCCAGCGGACTGATCGCTCGTCTTACGAGATCCTTTGTTATTGACATTTTGTCAATGGACTATGTGACCACGGCACGATCCAAAGGGTTAAGGGAAAGCGTCGTCATCATAAAACACGTTCTTAGAAATGCCCTTATTCCGGTGGTTGCGGTGATTGGAACATACTTCGCAGAAATAATGTCGTTATCCGTCGTTGTGGAGACCGTCTTTAATGTTCCAGGGGTTGGGCGACTGGTTGTGGAGTCAATTCTTCAGAGGGATTACCCCACGTTACAGGCACTCTTAATGATTATTGCAGGCTTATATGTCATCATCAACTTTTTATGTGACATTATTTATGCCATACTCGATCCCCGCATTCAATACGATTAGGAGGTAAGTTTTTTGAAAAGATTTTTCTTGCTGGCCCGGAGAAGACAAACTACCCTCTTCGCGATTTTCGTATTGGGGATACTAATGTTTTTGGTGGTTTTTGCGCCATTCATCACTCCCTATGACCCTCACAAAATGCAAGCAGGGGATCGTTTGAAACCCCCGAGTTCTGCGTACTGGTGTGGGACAGATATATTTGGAAGAGATCTTCTAAGCCGAGTTATGATTGCAACTCGTCTCACCTTAGGGACATCCATTTGCGTAGTCATCGTCATCGCTTTCTTCGGGATCTTGATCGGGAGTATCTCAGGCTATTATCGCATTGCAGGAGCCATTCTAATGCGTCTTGTCGATGCCATGATGGCTTTCCCAAGTATGCTTATTGCACTCTTCTTGGCATCGATCATGGGGCCTAGCTTTATTACCGTAATGATCGCCATTGCGGCCGTCTATACGCCCCGGCTCGCACGCCTTGTGCACGGAGTAACCCTCACCGTTTCCACCAACACCTATGTGGCCTCAGCTAAAGCGGTGGGAGTGGGGGAGTTTCGAATTCTTACGCGATATATTATTCTTAATGCTTTATCTCCTATTATCGTCCAATGTAGCTTTCTCTTAGCGAACGTCATTCTGATCTTAGCCGTACTGGACTTCTTGGGTGTGGGGTTTCCTCCAGACGTGCCGTCCTGGGGGAACATAATCGCCACCTCTCGTGTTTATGTGACGCGGGCTCCCTGGCTTCTGATTTTCCCTGGACTCGCCATTTCCATGACTGTCATCGCCATTAACATCATAGGGGATACGCTTCGCGATGCGTTTGACCCGCGCGCCCATGTGCAGATTTAGCACTGATGAAAAAACATTGTAGGACATAACATCTCCAAATTGGATAAGACGATAGGGTTGATCTTGTACTGAGAAAAGGAAAAATCACGATGCACCGAAGGAAAAGGTGGATCTAAGAAAGCTTGAAAAAGAGATTGTTCAAATTGCAAAAAGGATACTGGAAAAGAATCAAAAGACGGGGGCAATAGTCTTGGAATGCACTGATTTACCGGCTTTTGCTAAGGCTATTCAAAAAGTAACAAATCTGCCGGTATTTGACATCGTGGCGTTAGTAAGAATGGTTCACGAAGCTTTTCTGAGAAAGGGCTAAGAGAGATATTCCGGCTCTGTTGCTTACAGTGAGGTCTATAACTGTTATCGTGGAGAGGAGATAGCCTTGTCTCTCATTGAGGTAAGAGGTTTAAAAGCAAACTTCTATTTAGAAGGTTCTGTGGTGCACGCCGTGGACGGGGTTGATTTCTCTATTGAACCGGAGAAAACGCTCGGGGTGGTGGGTGAGAGTGGATGTGGGAAATCAGTGACTGCCCTATCCATCATGGGTCTTATCCAGTCGCCCGGCAAGATTGAAGCTGGTGAGATTTTTCTCAACCATGACGGGGAAATTATTGATCTGACAAAGCTCGCCCCTATGGGCAAAAAAATGCGCTCTATCCGGGGGAACAAAATCGCGATGATCTTCCAGGAGCCGATGACCTCTCTGAATCCGGTGTATACAATTGGAAATCAGATTACTGAGACGATCATCCTTCACCAGGGGTTACGAAAGAGAGAAGCCCGGAAAAGAGCCATTGAAATGCTGACTGCCGTGGGGATTTCCTCTCCTGAACAGCGGGTTGACGAATATCCGCACCAACTTTCAGGCGGAATGCGTCAGCGTGCCATGATCGCCATGGCCCTTTCTTGCCATCCTTCTCTTCTAATTGCCGACGAGCCGACAACAGCCCTTGACGTGACGATCCAGGCTCAGGTTTTGGATCTAATGAACGACCTCAGAAAGAAATTTAGAGCATCCATTTTGTTTATCACCCATGACCTTGGAGTCATTGCAAAAATGGCCGACCATGTGGTTGTCATGTATCTCGGAAAGATCGTCGAAAATGCGCCTGTCAGAGACATCTTTAAGGACCCTAGGCACCCCTATACCCATGGGTTAATGAACTCTATACCTTCTCTAAAGATGTCTAGAAAAAAGCGCCTGGTACCCATTAAAGGTGTCGTTCCAGATCCATTAGAGGCCCCACAGGGGTGCGGGTTTGAGCCGAGGTGTCCAAGTGCGATGGAGAGGTGTAAGGCTCACATCCCACCGCTCAAGGAAGTGACCCCAAATCATTTAGCTGCTTGTTGGCTATATGCGTGATAAAGAGGTGATGGAATTTGTTTCATAACAACAATTTGCTGGAAGTAAAGAACCTGAAAAAATATTTTCCCGTACGCAAAGGGATACTCAGGCGCGTGGTGGCCCATGTCAAGGCAGTCGATGGGATCGACATGTACATCAAAGAGGGTGAGACGCTCGGCCTAGTAGGGGAGAGCGGCTGTGGGAAAACGACCACCGGTTGGACGATTCTCCGCATGGTCAATCCAACTACGGGGGATATCATCTTTCGAAGTAAGAAACTAGCCGGTCCGGGTGAGAAATACAAGGAGGTGGATGTGGCTTCTGCCACGCGCAAACAGCTCAAGTTGCTCCGTCAAGATATGCAGCTCATCTTCCAGGATCCGTATTCTTCGTTGAATCCGCGGATGACTGTAGGCGCGATTGTAGGAGAACCACTCCTTGTGCATGGTATTGCCCAGGGTTCTGAACTGGAAGACCGTGTCCGGTCTCTCTTAAAAGCAGTGGGTCTAAAGCCAGATCATATGAAACGTTTTCCGCATGAGTTTTCAGGTGGACAGCGGCAGCGAATCATGATCGCACGCGCTCTCGCTCCAGATCCTCAGTTGATAGTGGCCGATGAGCCGGTCTCAGCCCTCGATGTTTCCATCCAAGCGCAGGTGTTGAATCTTCTTGAGGACTTGCAGAAAGAATTTGGTTTGACCTATCTCTTTATCGCCCATGACCTTTCTGTAGTTAGGTATATCAGTAATCGTGTTGCAGTCATGTACCTTGGAAAGATCGTTGAGCTTGCAGAAACCGACGAATTGTTCGTTAAGCCGAAACATCCCTATACGGAGGCTTTAATGTCAGCCGTTCCGGTGCCTGACCCAGACTATAATACTGAGAGAATCCTACTTGAAGGGGACGTCCCAAGTGCGGTCAATCCGCCCTCGGGCTGCAATTTCCATCCACGTTGTAGCTACTCACAAGCGATTTGCAAGACCGATGCTCCCGCTTACACAGACGTGGGGGACAACCACTTTGTCACCTGTCACTTTGCCGATTCACTTAACCTACGGCCTCTCTCGACAGGGTAGTGTCCTATTTAAATAATGGTCACTCCAAAAGGATCATTCATCCCCTGCCGATAGGATTTGTAACCCGTGTAAATCGAGGAGGTAGACCAGGAATAATGCTGCGTAAAAAATCGCCAGGATTGACGTCCGAGGTCGCGAAATACCTTTGGCTTTCGATTTCTCTGATTCTTACAAAGATTGTGCTTCCTCAGGCGAAAGATATATGACCCATCCTATGTTCGTTCGGGTGAGAACTGGGGAACTTACTGCTTGGGGGGAAGGTGCCGAACTGCGGATGTTCACCGGTAGCACTAATACGAACGCGTTAAATAAAATGACATCGCTCCCGCCACCCCTCCCGCCGGATGTGCTCTTAAGGATTGACACCAATCAGGACTGGGAGAACTTCCACAAAGCTGGGGAAGTCCCACGGGAGCTGGCCTGGAATCAACGTCTGGAATATGTCGAACAACCAGTCAGCAGGGATCAGCCAGAGGACATGCGAAGATTGTCGGATCACTTCGGAATACCCATATTCGTGGATGAGTCGGTCATTGGCTCCATGGAGGCCATGCATCTGGTCGAGGCCAACTTGGTGGATGGCCTGTGTATCAAGCTGGCTAAGTGTGGCAGTTTCTCCGACGGCATCCTCATAGCCAATATTGCCGCTTTGCGTCACCTTCCCGTCACACCGGTAAGTGCCTCTGGCACGAGCCTGAGTGCAGCGGCCGAGCTACAAATGCTTTGCATCATGCCCTTCCTCTCTTCGACCGTGGAGTTGTGCCACTACATGCTTCCAGAAGACCTCGGTTGGCCCAAGCTGAGCTATGCGCCGATCGTATCTGTTCCAGAGACTGTGGGAATGGGTGCCGAAATGGAATCAGATGTTTTTGCTTGAGGTTTTTTTGAAAAACCCCGACTCTCCTTATTTTTCAGGCAACCGCGCTATGGTAAAAGGGAGATGAGTATATGGCATTCGTAAATGAGAAGGAACGAGAGCAAAAAGTTGTGCAGGAGGTATCCATAGATGAACTATGGAAACACACGGCGTTCATCGCCCAAGAGGACCGTCTTTCAGGCAGTGAGGGGGAAATTCGGGCAGTCCAATATTTTAAAAAAGTGATGGAGAGCTTCGGTTTTGACGTCAAGATTTTGCAGATTGAAAACTTTATTAGTTTACCCATTCATGCTTCGCTTGTCATCCTCTCTCCTGAAATAAGAAAGCTACCCTGTATCACCCATTCTTTTTCTAGATCCACACCTCCTGACGGTATCGAGGCAGAACTCATCTATGTTCCAAAGGGGAGCGACCGAGAGACGAAAGGCAAAATTGTTTTAAATGATGGCATTGCCTACCCCGCAGCATGCTGGAATATAGAAAAGAAAGGTGCCCTTGGACAGGTTTGGATCAATGAAAACGATCTGCCAATCAACATGATCATCACGACTATTTGGGGACATCCGACCCCTGAGACATTAGATTACATCCCCAAGAATGTAGTTATATCCATGAATAAAGCCAATGGGGATTTTCTCAAGTCACTATGCGAAAAGGGCCCAGTGCGGGTTCTTTTGACCACTGAGACTTGGACAGGATTCAAAAAGGTACCGCTTGCTATTGCCGATATTCGGGGGAGGGTAGAACCCAATAAGTATGTATTATATTCGAGCCACATTGACTCGTGGCACAAGGGCGCAACAGACAATGCTACGGCTAATGCTTGCATTCTTGAAACAGCGCGCATTCTTTCGAAATATCGGAAGGAATTGCGCTATGGTGTTCGTTGTATCTGGTGGTCAGGCCACTCCCACGGCCGCTATTCAGGGTCGACCTGGTATGCTGATTACAATTGGGAGGACCTATATGAAAATGCTATCGTTCACCTTAATGTAGATTCCCTCGGCTGCCAAGGGGCTACCGACTATTCCAAAGTAGAATGTACTGCTGAGCTTTATGATCTCGAAAAAAGTCTGATCAAAGACTACACCACACAATGCCCACCCTATTGTCGCATCAGTCGAGGTTGTGACTCCTCCTTTTTGGGCATAGGCGTCCCTTCCCTCTTCGGATTATTATCACGTCAACCACAAAGCCATTCGGATGAACTATTTCAAGGCTTCGCATGGTTCTGGCACACAGAAGCAGATACCCTTGATAAGATTGACCGCCACATCTTGCTAAAGGATACCCAAATCTGCATGGCAGCCCTTTGGACATTATGTACAGCTCCTGTTCTTCCATTTAATTTCGTGAGTGTGGCAGATGAAATGATCTTGCACCTTTTAGGCTTGCAGAGGAAGGCAAAGGATACTTTTGATTTAACTCCTGCAATCAAGAAAGTTGAAATGTTTAGATGCAAAGCGAGTGAATTGAATCGCATCTGCACAGAAATGAAAATCCAACACAACAAATTAGAAGAGTCGTCGGTCGATCAAAGATATGAATCAACAGTAAAGAAACTAAACCAATGCCTCATCAAACTGAGTCGTATACTATTGCCGATTCATTATTGTGCAGCCGACAGGTTCGATGCAGACCCCGCTTTTTTTATACCCCCTTTTCCCAGACTCGAGCGACTGGGAGAACTAGGGATGATGGATCGCAATGTTGATATGTTTAAGTTTTTGGAACGTAGGATCGTACGGGAAAAAAACAGAGTCTGCCATTTCATCAACGAAGCTATTGGACTCATCAACGAGACACTTCAGCAAACAGTAATGTATTAAGAAAGAATATCAAGTGCTTAATATTCTTCAAGACTTGCAAGAGAAGTTTCACCTGACGTACTTCTTCATCGCTCATGATCTCGCAGTAGTGCGGTATATCAGTAGCCGGGTGGCCATCATGTACCTAAGAAGGATTGTTGAGCCTGCCGAGACAGACGAGTTGTTCGTGAATCCGAGGCATCCTTATACCGAGGTCTTGGTGTCGGCGGTTCCGCTTCCCGACCCCGACTTTAATACCGGGCGCATCCATCCTGAGGGGGATATTTCCAGCCCGATCAACCCACCCCCGGGGTGCAATTTCCATCAACGATTTCGCTACGCCCAACAGATTTGCATGGAGGAGTTCCCAGGTTATCGGGATATTGGAAAGACTCATTTCGTCTCGTGTCATCTTGCCGAGTCTTTGAGTCTACGGCAGATTCACGTGTCGTAGATTCTTGGCATAGGAGTCTGAATTGATGCCTGACCAACGGACCTTGAGTCCTCGATCACATTCAATAGAGGTTCGAGAAAACGGATGATAGAAGATGCATGGGGGTTAAACTTTCAATCGAAATTTCAATCGCAGGAAGATTGGAACCAACCTGATCTATTAGTCATGAAAGAAGATATGATTCCATCCAATAAAGCTCGATTTAGAGGGGGGATTGGGATGAAGACAGAGGATTATATCAGGTTTGAAAATGAATATGGAGCTCGAAACTACAATCCTCTGGATGTGGTTTTAACGAAGGGAAGAGGGGTCTGGGTATGGGATGTCGAGGGAAAAAAATATCTAGACTGCCTTTCGGCCTACTCTGCTGTGAACCAAGGACATTGTCATCCCAAGATCCTCAAAAGCCTGATTGAACAGGCAGAACGTTTAACCATGGTTTCACGGGCTTTCAGAAACGACCAATTAGGCCTCTTCTATAAGGAGGTGTGTGAGCTGACGCATTCCCACATGGTCCTTCCGATGAACAGTGGTGCTGAGGCTGTCGAATCTGCTATCAAAGCGGTGAGGAAGTGGGGATACAACGTCAAAGGAGTACCGGAAGATAAGGCTGAAATTATTGTCTGCGAGAACAATTTCCACGGCCGTACCATCACCCTCATCGGATTCAGCACGGAACCACAGTATCGGGATGGTTACGGGCCGTATGCTCCGGGATTCAAGATCATCCCCTTTGGGGATGCGGAGGCCCTTGAAAAAGCAGTCACGCCTTACACGGTTGCCTTCTTGGTAGAGCCGATTCAAGGCGAAGCTGGAGTCATCGTTCCTCCGTCAGGGTACCTCAGAACAGCCCGTGAGATTTGTAATCAAAACAATGTCGTGCTGATCCTCGATGAGATACAGACAGGTTTGGGTAGAACAGGAAAATTCCTCGCTGAAGAACACGACGGCATTCAGTCTGATGTGACCCTGATTGGTAAGGCTCTTTCAGGAGGATTTCTCCCTGTTTCGGCCGTTCTCTCCAACAAAGAGGTTTTAGGGGTCTTTCATCCGGGAGACCACGGGTCCACCTTTGGCGGAAATCCGTTAGCATGCGCTGTTGCCCGTACCGCCCTCAAGGTGATTAAAGAGGAGAACATGGCAGAAAACGCTGCCCACATGGGAAGCTATTTTATGGAGAGGCTTTCGGATATACCCAGCCCTTACATACGTGAGATCCGTGGCAGGGGCCTCATGATTGGGCTGGAGCTCTATCCTATGGCTGGGGGAGCGCGGCGTCTCTGTGAGAATCTGAAGGACCGGGGAATCCTTTGCAAGGAAACACATCAGAATGTAATTCGGCTTGTACCCCCTTTGATCATCAAGAAGGAAGAGGTTGACTGGACTCTCGACAGAATCTGTGACGCTCTCAGTACAGATTGAGGAGGGATGCACACCCGTTGACCGTGCTAAGTTAGGGACGCAAGTATTTCTCGCCATGGATGGGAGTGGGCACTGTTTCAACTCAAAACTCGAAAGTTTTAGTTGATTTTAGAATTTTTCGTGATAGAATAGAGCGGCTTGTATTGGAGAGAGGATATGTCCATGAAGATTCTGGTTTTAGGGGGATGCGGAATTCAGGGCAAGGCGATTCTTTATGATTTGTCGCGGAACCGTGACGTGAGTGAAGTGATTTGCGCCGATGCTTTTCCAGAGGGTCTTTCTCCGTTCCGAAAGCATCTCGACATGAACAAAATCAAACTGGTCCACCTTGATGCCAAGGATAAGAAAATGCTTGTTTCTCTTATGAAGGAAAATGTCCAGGTGGTCATTGATGTTCTGCCAGCACAGTTTATGAAGACCATTACGGAAGCAGCCATCGAGTCCGGAGTGGGCCTGGTGAATACGAATTATGGCTACGAGATTCGCCCCCTCCACAAGCAAGCCGTGGAGAAGGGAGTAGCCATCATGCCTGAATGTGGACTCGACCCGGGGATCGACCTCGTCATCTACGGTCACGCAGTGAAGCAGTTTGACGAAATTCATGTCCTTAACTCCTATTGTGGCGGACTCCCTGAGAAGAAAGCCTGCACGAATCCCATGAATTACAAGATCAATTGGAACTGGGACATGGTTTTGAAATCCTCGAAGAGAGAAGCCGTGTTCATTAAGAATGGGAAGAAAGTGACCATTTCTGGGGATGATCAACATGACAATGAATTCATTCATGAGATCGACTTTCCAGGTCTTGGTCGGTTAGAGGCCCTTCCCAATGGAAACGCGGTTTTCTTCACGGATCTTCTGGGGGTTACGAAGACCATCAAGGAGACCGGCCGTTACAGCCTCCGCTGGCCTGGATGGTGTGCCTTCTGGCGGCCTTTGAAGAAATTCCACTTCCTGAGCGATCAGCCAGTGGTGGGACTGCCCGGCGAGATTACGCCTCATCAGTTCATGGTGAAGTTCTTAGAACCTCAACTCCAATACAAAGAGGATGAGAAGGATTTGGCAGTGATGGTGAACGTCTTTGCCGGGCTGAAGGATGGGAAAAAGAAGAAAATAGTGGTTAACCTCCTGATCGAACGGGATCTAAAGACCAGACTCATGGCCATGAGCTTGGGAGTCGGTTACACGGTCAGCATCGCGGCCTGCATGATTGCGAGCGGAGAGATCAAGGGCAAGGGGGTTTTGTCTCCGGCCACTGACATCCCCTATGATTCTTTCATGAAGCAGTTGAACCAGAGAGGCATTGCACTGGACGAGAAGATAGAGTTCTAGGGGCAAATGATGACCGGGACAGATTCCCACGGGCAGGAGACCGTTTAGAGGAGCCATCGCGGTCGTTGAAAGGAGGTGAAGTCTTAAGGGGATCATGATGTTGGAAGGGTTTCGGATGGGTGAGGTCCCATAGCACCCACATAGAATCAAAAAAGAAAGGAGAAAGGAACATGAAGAAAACGTGGTGGATTTTGATGTTGGCAGTCGTTTTGGGATTAGGTTTCTACGGCGTGGCAACCGCAGATACCTTGGATGACATCGTCAAGAATGGCGAACTCAGGATTGTTTGCCAGACACAGGGAACCCCATTCAGTTTCATCGATAAGAATGGCAAACGGACCGGATACGCTGTGGAAGTTGCCAACCTGATGGGAAAAGAAATGGGTGTCAAGGTGACGTTTCTTGATTATGACTGGGACGGTCTACTTCCTGCGCTTCTCTCAAAGAAGGGGGATGTTCTGGCAGCAGATATGACGCCCACGCTGGCACGTGCCTTGAAAGTCTCCTTTACCCAGCCCTACTATTACACGGGAAGTATCATTTTTACCAAGAAGGGGAGCAAGTTCAAGACGATCGGAGACTGCAATAAGGAGAATGTGAATGTGGCTGTCCTGCTGGGTAGCACAGGCGAAGCAGACGCCAAGAGGGTGCTGCCTAAAGCCCAACAAAAAGCGTACAAGGGAGGAGGCCCCCTTCTCATTAATGCCGTGATCGCAGGCCATGCAGATATTGGTGTCAATGATGATACCGCCGTGGTCGGCCAGATGGCGGAATTTCCTCCGGGAAGCATTGAGCTCCTTCCGGGTCAGCTGTCCAAATTGCCCCTGGCCTTTGCCGTTCGCTCAGATGATGCACGCTTGGTCCAGTGGATCAATCTCTTCTTTGACTGGATCCAGAACGATGGGAGGCAGGAGCAACTGCTGAAATACTGGGTAACGACTCTGGATTGGAAGAAAGATCATTAAACCTCTGTGGAGTGGTAGG
>Ga0315288_10006122_pt1 | contig 15242 bp, 17 predicted proteins | sample YL17G11_20_MG_FD_203454 | JGI IMG/M metagenome (GOLD analysis project Ga0315288, IMG submission 203454) | Sediment microbial communities from Yellowstone Lake, YNP, Wyoming, USA - YL17G11_20 | ecosystem: Environmental > Aquatic > Freshwater > Lake > Sediment | place: USA: Wyoming | collected...
ACGGCCGGCCCACTGGAGGGCATGGAAGGGGTAGTCGTCCAGCGAGACAAGCTGGCCAGGCTGGTGCTGGAGGTCAGCATTCTCGGTCAGGGGGCTTCCGTCGAGATCGACGCCGACCTGCTGGAGGCCATGGACTGACGCGATGTTTGCCGGATACCAGACATACGAGATTGTATTCCTGGGCGCCATGCTCGTGGCGATTCTGGCCACGGCACTGGTTACCAAGCTTGCCCGGGCGATGCGGATACTGGATCAGCCCGGCGAAAGGAAGGTCCACGCCGCCGCCATACCCCGCGTCGGCGGGGCGGCCATCGTGTTTGCGTCTTTCGTGATGGTCCTGCCGATCCTGGGCCTGGACAACGCTGTCGGTGCGGCGGCCAGGGAGTGCCAGACCCAGCTTATCATGATCCTCGCCGGCGGGCTTTTCATGTTCTCCGTGGGCATTGTGGACGACATCCGCGGCCTGAAGGCACGCACCAAGTTCATCGCACAGCTCCTGGCCGCCGCGGCCGTCTGCGCCGCGGGGGTCCGCATCGACTCCTTTGCCCTGGGCGGCGTGCACCTCCTTCAACTTGGCTGGGTGTCCTGGCCTCTGACCATGCTGTGGATCGTCGGCATCACCAACGCCATGAACCTCATCGACGGTCTGGACGGTCTGGCGGCCGGCATATCCACGGTGACATGCGGGGTGATCGCGGCTTTCGCCGTATACACCGGCCAGCCGGTGATGGCGGTCCTGATGCTGGGGATATTGGGCAGCCTGCTGGGCTTCCTGTTCCTGAACTTCAATCCCGCCCGCATCTTCATGGGCGACTGCGGCAGCCTGTTCCTGGGATTCGTTCTGGCGTCGGCCAGCGTGCAGTGCGCCCAGAAGGCGGCGACCGTGGTCGGCCTGGCGGTGCCGTTCCTGGCGATGGGTGTCCCCATCTTCGACACGCTCTTCAGCATGCTGCGGCGGGGCCTGGAGCGGCGGAGGCTCTTTTCCCCCGACCTCGGGCATATCCACCACCGCCTGCTGGATGGAGGCCTTCGCCAGCACCAGGTGGCGATACTGGTCTACTTTGTGACCCTGATCGCGGCGGGCCTGGGCCTGTTCATGATCTTCGTCCGCGGCGAGGTGGCCTTCGCCATCTTCATCCTGGTTGTGACGCTCCTGGTCCTGGTCTTCCGGGCGGCCGGCGCCGTGCGGCTCCGCGAGACCATCGTCAAGTTCCGCCACACGCGGGCTATCGCCCAGGAAGCCTACCAGCAGCGGCTCGTGTTCGAGCAGGCTCAACTGGCTATGCGAGCCGCACGCACGTTCGACCAGTGGTGGGCCGCCACGTGCGACGCGGCCAGAAAACTCGACTTTGCGAGGCTAGTCCTCCGGCTCTCCAGCAGGGACGGCACGGACCGAACCCTCGTCTGGCACCGGTCCGAGGACATCGACTCATCAAAGGCCATCACAATGACGCTGCCCATACGCGACCGCCGGGCCGGCTCGACCATGCAGGTCCGATTGCTCTCGATACCCAACGGGTCCATCGAGTCCGTCGGCAGGCGGGCCACCTTCTTCGGCCGCCTGATGGATGAGAACGGCCCAGCGAGCCTGTCGCCGGCGGTCGAGGCCTCGCCGGCCGGGGTGTCCTACGAACTTTCCGGCCAAGCCGGCCAAGCCGACGATGATCTTGGCCAGGATGAGCGCACGCAAACCGACATCCCGCTTAGAATTGCCAAAAAAGCCAAAAAAGCTCAGTGAACCGCGGGAATAGCGGCGGAGCCTGCCCTTGACCCGCGGAAACCATGTGGAAACTCAGCCCGGCCTCGGCCTTGACCCAGGAGGTCAGCACCGGAACACCCCAAAAACGTCACCGCCGGCCCAGGCGTTCTGACCGGCGGCTTACGTGAACTCAAAGAACCGCAAAAAACCCTCGAAACAGGCAGCGTCGTGTGGCATCCCGGACCTTCGCGAGGTTCACCCGGGTCAGCCTATCCCTCCACGACGCGGTCTCGGGGAGGGGCCGCTAGAAGGTGGCCCTTCCCTACTATTTACTCCTATCGGCCACCGGCCGTTCGAAACATTAGAGAATATTTCCGACCCAAGACCCTGAGCCGATGACGCAAACGGAAGATATTACCACTACGCCGGAGATGCAGGCCGCCGGCTTCCAGGACCAAGCCGCCGCCGAAGCTGGCCCGGACGCCGGGGCGCCCCCCCTCACCCGCTCCAGACCCAAGTCGCTCATCGGCAACGGCCTGTGGAGCGTCCTGCTGACCGTCTGGATCACGGGCGTGACGTTCTTCCTCACGCCCTTCCTCATCCTCAAGATCGGCACGGACCATTACGGCCTCTTCATCCTCCTCATGTCCATCAGCGGCATGATGGGCCTCCTGGACCTTGGCTTGGGTGAGGCCACGCTGCGGTACGTCGCCTTCTATTACGGCCGCAACGACATGGAAGGCATCAACCGCGTCATGGGGGCCACCTTTGCGGTTTACCTGGTGATGGGTCTGATCGGCTGGGCGGCCATGTTCTTCGGCGCCGGCTGGATTGCTTCCCTCCTCTCCCTTTCCGATGCCGACCGCCAACTGGCTGTCGGCCTCATGCGGCTGACGGCCTTCACATTCGGGCTGAGTCTTGTCGGCGGTGTCTTCGCCTCTGTTCCCCAGGCCCTCCAGCGATTCGACGTCAGCACCAAGATCGGCATTGCCCAGAGCATCTTCCAGGTAGCCGGGACTGTCACACTCCTGGTAGCCGGCTTCGGCATCTATCAACTGGTCCTCTGGGGTGTGGCGACGGCTGCCTTCACACAGGCAGTCTATACCATCAACGCCAAGCGCCTCTTGCCGGGCCTCCGGATCAGGCCGAGTCCGAGCCGAGATGGACTTCGGGAAGTGTTCGGTTACGGGCTTATCTCATTTTCTACGAGCGTCATCAACACGATCAACTGGAACGTGGACCGGTTTCTCCTGGGCATACTAGTCACGGCCACGGCTGTTGCCAAGCTCGTGGTTCCGCAGCAGATAGCTCTCCGAGGCCATTTCCTGATCCGTGGCGCGTGCAGCGGCCTGTTCCCAAGGTTCAGCGCTGAACGCGAGACGCAAGTCAGGCAATCCCTTTTCCTACACGCGACGTGGATAGCCACAGCCGCCAGCGTGATCCTGTTCGTGCCGACGATGGTCGTATTGCCGAGGTTCCTCCTCTGGTGGCTGGGCCCGGACTTTGGCAGCAATGCAGCCTTCATCGGTCAGCTCATCTGCATCGGATGCATCCTGAGAGGTCCCGGGGGAGTAATCGACGCCGCGTTCAAAGGCTGCGGCAAGCCTCAGTATCTGACGTTGGAGGTGATCATCCTGGGCATATTGGGGATCACCACAAACGTTATCCTGATCTCGCTGCTGGGATTGAGCGGTGCGGGCTACAGCTACGTCATAACCGGCTTGATATTTCCTTGTATGCTTGCCGTTGCATGGCGAAGTGTCATGAGCGGTCGTCGCATTGCGGCGCTGCTTCGGCCTGTCGGCTTGCCACTCCTTATCGGCCTCCTGTTTTCGGGTCTCGCCCTTGCTCTTCGCGGCACTCTGGACCACTCTTCTCTTTCTGTGCTTTTAGGCGCTATGGCCGCGGCGATGGCCGCCGCGGCAGGGCTGCTGGTGGGCTTGGACTATGTTCTGGGCGGCAAGGACTCGTACGGCATACCCGCGATCAGACGGTGCCTGGGCGTCGTCAGAAGGATGCCCACTCCTTCGTCGTCCACCGCGTGATTCCGCACGAGTGAACCAAATGAGGCAGGAAGGGCCGACATGAGAATCAGGATCCCCGAACTCGTCGAAGATAGCCGCGAGGTGCGAATGAGCGCCCTCGTGGAATTCCAGCAGCGACAGGAGCACGTGTGGTACTCCGTCGACCGCCAATATGCCGACTTCCTCACGCCCGAACGCCAGGACGCCTTCCTCGTTGGCCTCCTGCCGCTGGCGATGGAGAATGGGGAGGACATCACCCTGGACGGGGCCGTTTCTGAGAGGCTGTTTTACCATCTGGCGCACTATTACATGCGGGTGATGTCCATTAGGATACCCCGCATGCGTCCGGTGAAGATACTCCCGGGCAATGTCGTGGCCGAACGGGTCGTGGGGGCCCGCGCCGGGGTTGTTACAGGCTTCTCTGGCGGGATCGACTCCTTCTGTGTGCTGGCCGATCATCTTTTTAGGGAGGTTCCGCCTGGCTTCAGACTGACGCACCTGGTCTTCAACAACGTCGGGTCGCACGGCCAGGGCCAGGGGGGGCGAGCGATGTTTCGTCGCCGCTACGAGCGGCTGGTGCCGTTGGCGCGGGAGCTGGGCCTGCCCTACATAGCCATCGACTCCAACTTGCCCGAAATTCTGGATTCGGATTTCGAACGCACTTCGACAACTCGCAACGTGGCGGCCGTGTTGGCGATGCAGAGGCTTTTCGGAAAGTACCTGTATGCCTCCACCGAGCGCTACGAGGATTGCCACGTACGCCCCCCCCGGCCGCTGCCTTGGCCGGAGGTGGGCATCGCCATCTCCGACCCCATCGCGTTGCCGCTGCTGTCCACGGAGACCACTGAGTGCATCTCCACGGGCTGCCAGTACGCGCGGACGGAGAAGACCCGACGGGTATCTGAAATCCCGTACTCGTACAAGTATTTGGACGTCTGCGTAACCGACATAGTGGATGGCAACTGCTCGGCCTGCACCAAGTGCGCCCGAACGCTGTTCACCCTGGAGCTCCTGGGCAAACTGCCGCTCTACGAGAAGGTCTTCGACCTGACTCGGTATCGCCAGGCCCGCCGACGTTACCTCCTGGAGGTGCTGACCAGTCGCCACTTTCTGTTGAAGGAGATCCGTGAACTGGCGGAAGAACGCCGGTTCCGGTTTCCCCTCTCGCTTCGCCTGGCGGCGCTGTTCCACAAGGTCGCCAATTGGCTTCATCCGCACATACCGGCCCCTCTGCGGAGGGCGGCCAAGCGCCTTCTGAGACGCTCGCCAAGGATCGACAAACCATGAGAGTCGGGGCCCCGGAACTCGTCCTATGCCACGTAAGGTAAAGATATGGTTTACCGATTGGGGAAAGGTCCCAAATGCCCGGACGGACTTCTTCGTTTCCGTTCTCTCCAAAGAGTATGAGGTAATCATTGACCGTACAAGGCCAGACTATGTTTTCTGCTCATGCTGGGGCCAGGAGTGTCTGAATTACGACTGCGTCAGGATTTTCTATACGGGTGAGAATCTGGTTCCCGACTTCAACCTGTTCGACTATGCGATAGGGTTTCACTATCTGTCCCTTGGTGATAGATATGTCCGCTTTCCCTATTATGCAACATCTCCAGATCAGATCAGGTTACTGGTCAGGGACAAGTGTCTTCCGGCAGGTCGGAGTGAAGAAAAGACCCGATTCTGCAACTACATATACTCCAATACGCAGGCAGTTGACCCGATACGCGGACATTTCTTCGAGAAGCTCTCCCGGTACAAGAGGATCGACTCTCCAGGCAGACACTTCAACAATACGGAGGCTGTCCTTAGTGATCCATATGAGGGTGACTGGACAAGCTCAAAGCTGGCCTTCCAGAGAACGTGCAAGTTCAGCATCGCGTTTGAGAATTCGTCTGTGCCTGGTTATACTACAGAGAAGTTGATGCACGCTTTCCTAGCGAATACAATACCTATCTACTGGGGCAACCCTCTCGTTGGGCTTGAGTTCAACACGCGAGCATTCATTAATTGTCATGACTATGATAGCTTGGAGAAGGTCATAGACCGCGTGATCGACATCGACAATAATGACTGCCTTTACATGGAAATGCTCAATACATTGCCGTTTGTCGATAACCGAATACCCTTTCACTTAGAAGAGGAATATCTGCTTGCGTTTCTTCGCGCAATCATGTCGCAGCCATTAGCGGCGGCTTCACGTAGAGCCAAATATGGAAGGGCGTCTCTATATGCAGGAGAAGTCCGCAAAGCTGCCGAGATGAGAACTAAAGCTAGCATCTCAGCAAGGTTTCATAGACTGTTCCAATGGGCTGAACGCCTGCGAAAATGGTGATGCGATTGGAGTTGCCACGGAAGGCAATCCAGCCCGGGAAATCGGTAGACGGGATGACGATCACTACTATCGACTCAAAAGAGGTAGAAGAGTTTTGCTGAAGATGAAACGGCCCCCTCTGGCCGGATCGGGTCCGGACCATCGGGTTGATCTCTCATGATACTGTCCAGGATTGCATGCGGAATCCCCCTGACCGTGTGCGGCTTGCGCCGCTCACTGGCGAGGCCGCACCGGCACGACTACATCGGGGCGAATGATCAGTGAAACCTAGGAGATGCCGAGATGTTTGATTTGGCCGCCCATGCAGCCTGCAAACTGATAGAGAACGCTATGCGCAGTCGAGGCTTCGCGAAGCTGTCTTCGCGGAGCGTGCTGTAGGGAGGTGTAGGTGTCAGCCATCGCATCGCGGATATTAAGGACGATCCGATCGGCCAGAGAGCGAATGGGAGCCAGGGCAACTGGAAAGCCGCTTGTTGGTTACATTGGCGCTCAAGGGGGAGGCAATCTCGGCGACGATTCGATGTATGCCGCGGCCGGCGAACTCCTTTCTCGCAGGTCGCTAGTGGAGTTTGGACAGTCAAGGGAAGAGCGTTGGCTAACGCCATTCGGCTTGGGGGGGCGCCGACTCTTCGAGTCTATAGTGCTTGGTGGGGGTACACTAATCAACCCCATATGGATGGATCAGGTACAGGATGCGCTACGCAGGGGCCTGAGGCTGTGGTCGCTTGGAACGGGGCTGGGCAGTTGTGGCTTTGGGCAGCCCGACGATGTGGATGTGCGCAACTGGTCACCTTTGCTGAAGCAATTTATCGGCATAGGAGTCCGGGGTTTTCGCTCAAAGGCCGCTTTAGAGGAGATGGGCATTGGCAACGTGAGGGTCGTCGGGGACCTAGCGCTGGCGCTGGCTCAACCACAGTTGCCGGATATATGCGATGTTCCCCGAGTTGCCGTCAGCATTACCCAACAGCCGGGGCAAGCGTACGGGGATGGAGAGTGTTCCTGCTTCATCGGACTGGAGCAGGCGCTGCGTGGGCTGGTTCGGGACGGGTGGATTGTCGATCCGATCGCTATGCATCCGAGGGATGCTGTATTCCTGGGCGAGCTTATGCGCCGCGTCGGTCAGGGGGGCGTCCCGGTGAGCGTGCCGCGCTTTGCGTCGGAATGCTTTGGCCTTATAGCCCCTTGCACATTCATGATTGCCGTTCGGCTGCATGCGGCAGTCTTCTCGTGCTGTGTCGGCGTTCCGCCCCTGATGCTAGGATATCGGGAGAAGTGCCTTGAGTTCATGGAAAGCATGAACCTGGAAGCCTGGCACGTGCCCATTCGCAGGCAGGCAGGTGAGGAGATCGAAAATGCGGCGATGACGCTGTCCAGCCTTGCTCCGTCGCTTCGGTTGCCCGTCCACGCTCGGGCCTTGGCGTGGAAGGAAACGCTGACTGAGTACGTGCGCAGCGTGGTGTCCGCATCAGTTGACTGACACGGCTTACTCCCTCAGGCAGGGGTGACACGGTACCGTGATACATCGAATTGTACAGACCTTCACGACCGCCGAGCTTTGGCGTCGAACACTGATGGTTAACCAGGAATATGCATGAGGACCATCACACCAATGACGCATGTCTCCACATGGCGAGCAGTCGTTGTGATGCGGATGGCACAACGATGCCAGGCGTGAAGATTGGGATCGTTACACTTCACGTGGGTACCAACGACGGCACACTCCTTCAGGGGTATGCCCTCCAAACCTATATTAGCAGCCTTCAATGACACACATTGACTTGCACGAACAATAGCCTTAATCACTGCAACAAGCAGCAATTACGCTTCCGGACAGATCGAGAAGAGCTATGGACCCAAATGCGTTTATAACGGAGGTCTGCAGGCGATGGTCATCCCTACACCCCTCTCCGAGCATTGCTTTTGATGACATCAGCCAGTCCCCCATGGTACGCAACGCGATGGAGACTTTCAGATGCCTATTGCCTACAGACAGGACAGCAAGGATACTCGACATCGGAGTGGGCACGGGATGGTTCTTGGCGGCATGCATAGAACTGGGCTACACGAACCTCTATGGCGCCGACTGGGGGGTTGACGGCCAACAGCATATCCGGAGTTGGTCACGTCATATTCGTGAGCTCTACGAAATCGGGACTAGTATTGGGGACTTTCTCAGCCATCAGAAAGACGCCTACGACTGTATACACCTTTCTCATGTGATAGAGCACATCCCCAAGTATTCCCTATTGTACGCAGTAGATGCCTTGTATTATGCATTGAAGACGAATGGTATGCTGATAGTGCTGACGCCCAACATGGAGGGCCCCTGCGCCCTCTCGTGCCAATATGTGACGGTGGATCATGAATACGGATTTTCTGGCAGTAATCTGCGCGTTCTCCTGCGTATATGTGGTTTCGAGGACATCATACTCATTCCGTTCAAATCAAAGGTGGTGTCGATCAAGCAGTTGTGTGGCGCAGTCATAAGGAAGCCGTTCTTATATATGAATTGGCTGAAGCATAGGCTGTTTGGAGTGAATGCTGGCAGGGTCTATGGGACTGATCTGGTCGCCGTTGGTTATCGCCGTTGTAAGCCGGCGTTGTTTAGCGATAAGTATAAATAAACAGCATTGGAGCAATCGACGCTAGAGTGATGTGACCGGTCGCACGTTGAGCGTCTATGCCGATAGGAGATTCCGTGGGAACTGGTGCGCGCCAGGTTGAAGGACTTTCGGGGGCCAGGGTGCACCTTCGTCCGGGAGGCTTTGGCGTGGTGCTCCCGAATCAATTGGTATCGCGGGGTGGACGCGATATGCGTGGTTCGGTCGTGATTGATGGTGTGTTCCGCGTGTGATTCGGTGCGGGGGGACAGGTGTGGCCATTGATCCTTGATCGCCTGAAGAAGGTTTTGTGGTCCCTTCGAGTGCGTGTTCACAATGACACGCGGCCTCTTAGACTGAGGCTTCTGCAATGGCGGCTTGGCAAGCTTCCTGTTGTTGCGGACCCTGGCGGCGGGGCCGCGGTCATCGTCGCGCCGCATCCCGATGACGACATCTTCGGCGCGGGTGGGCTGATCGCCATGAAACGCGATGGCGGATTTCCGGTAAGGGTCATCTTCCTGACTAACGGTGAGGCGGCCCACGACTCTTGTTGTGGGATGCGGCACGAGCTTGTCGGCCAGGCGCGAAGGGATCTGGCGGTCGACGCGTGCAAGGCGCTCGGGGTGGAGGCGGAGGAACTCCGATGGTGCTCGCTGCCGGATGGCGGCATCCCGCGGAGGAACGAAGCCGGGTATGCGGAGGCGGTTGAGCAGTTGGCGTGGCTCCTGAAGGAGTCAGGCGCTTCTGAGGTGTACTGCCCGCACGTTGCGGACGGTTGGCGGGATCATGTGTCAGCAAACCGTCTGGTTGTCGTGGCGGTGAGACACAGCGGGCTATCACTGAGGATATTCGGATACTTGGTTTGGGCCTTGTACGATCCTCCGTTGACGGAGATTCTAAAGCTCAGGGCACGAAAGGGGCGACGTTTGGATATTGACCGCGTCAAATCCAGGAAGTCTGCCGCAATGGGTCTATACCTGGACGCTTCACCCGCACCATGCGGTTTCCCGTATTGCGGCCGACTGCCTCAATCTCTGATCGATGCTGTGCGGGAGCCCTATGAGGTATTCCTGCCTGTGCCTGATGCGTGATCGGGCTGCGGCCCGTCTTGGGCTTCTCGAACAGCCACTTACGCATGGCAGCCCATAGCCTATCCTTGACGATTGGATTGTACAAATGACTGAAAACGGATCCAGTGGGTGGACTTTTGAATGGCTCACGAGATGGGATGAAGTTTGGGATGGAGCCTTCGTGAAGCTGTGGCAGGACCTGTTGGACCGGTCCCCTCAAGGGCATGTGTTTTACCACCCTTCCCTGGTCCGTGCATGGTGGGAGAGTTCGGCCGGTTCGGGGGTTCATACGCCTATGTTTGTCGTTGCCCGACGGGGCGAGGACAATGTCGCCCTGTTCCCTCTGGCACTCTATCGGTTTGGATGGAAGCAGGGATTTCAGCGACTGATTGCCCCGGTGGGCGGGGACGATTTCGACTACTACGACCCTATTCTCTCCTGGAATGGCGCCGCGGATGGCACAATCGACCTATGGCCATGCCTGAAGGCGGAGCTTTCAAGACGGTGGCGCCAAAGGTATGATGTCCTTGCAATGAGACGGTTGAAATACCCCGAGTACCTGGGTGTGCTGGGCGGCATCCCAGTGGACCACGCCCCCGCCATCGACCTGGGTGGTTTTGGCAGCCTTGAAGACTTCCTTAAGGGAGGGAAAAGGCGCAACCTTCGACACCAAGTCCATAACCATCGCCATCAAGCGGCGAAGCTTGGCGCGTTGTCATTCCATGTGTTTGGGTCTGAGGAAGGTGGGGAGGCGATCAGGAGCTTGTCGAGGTTCGCCGAGGTACATGCCCAGAGGTGGGGGTATGCCCAAAGGCACGGCCGGTTGTCTTTTTACGAGCAATTGGTGCATCGCTGCCTCGTCAGCGGCACCTTCTTGTTGAGTGAAGTTAGGCTAGAGGAAGTACCATTCTCATGGGACCTCAGCCTGGTCCACCAGGGCACGTGTTATGATTATGTTAAGGCGTTTGCAAACGAGATGCAGAACTTGGCTCCTGGCTCTCTTCACTTGTCCTTCATGGTTGATTGGGCAATCCGCCAAGGGATGGCTGTTTTGGACCTGGGAAGGGGCGACGAACCGTATAAGTCCAAGTGGGCGAATCGCGTTTCTGACCTATATTCACTTAGTGAACCAGCAACAGGACTTCGCGCTGCCCTGTGCACGCTATGGGAACAGAGGGTACATCCTTTACTCGGCAAGGTCAGGAGTGCTTTCTAACGTCGTTTGGCCACGACCATGCACAGGCTGCCCATGGCCGTTGAGCCGCCCCGCTTACCGCTGAGCGAGTAAGGCGCATGTCTGTCTCGAATGAGAGTGTTACGAGTGGAGCGATTAGGGGCGGATTGGGGAAAGATGTGTGACGGGCACGAACGTGATTGAACGCAATCTGTACGTCGACGCGATCGTGGGGCGCACGGGTCTGGGGAACATGCTGTTTCCGTGGGCACGCGCCGAGATCTTTTGCAGGGACCATGGGGCGCGGATGCTTGCGGTAAGGTGGACTAACGTCTTACGAGTGGGGCCGTGGTTGCGGCGGGAGCGCGACAAGCGGTACTATTTCCGGCATTTTACCAACCGGCCGTATATTTGCGGACCTCGGCGGATGTTTGTGTGCATGTTAGCGAGGCGAGTGTCGGAGCAGGACGCGTTGCAGGGCGGCTTGGACCGACAGGCCGGTCCCCTCATCGTGGAGTTTCGCGGCATGGAGGGCCTTTTCAAGCCGTTGGCTGGCTCGCGCGAGTTCATATCGCGGCGCCTGCACGAGATCGTGCATCCCCGGCTTCGAGAAAAGCTGAGGTTCCACGACGGGGAGCCCTACATTGCGGTACATGTGCGGCGAGGCGATTTCCGTTCCGTGACTAATCCGGTGGCTCAGTCGGGCGGGATGTGGAACTACCAGATTTCCGACGAATGGTACGCTAGTTGCGTTGCGCAGTGCCGCAGGGCCTTGGGAACGGATTTCCCCGTGGTCGCGTTCAGCGACGCCAAGCCAGCAGAACTGGATGGGCTGCGGGTTCGGATTCGGGGCCTTCAGGTCGCTCCGCCCGCGGAGGCTATCGTGGACATCCTTAGGCTCTCCGGCGCAGAGGTCCTGGTGTGCTCGAACTCCAGCTTCAGCCTCTGGGCCCAGTTCCTCGGAGGGATGCCTAGTATATGGCATCCTGGGCCGGTGCGCCAGCGGTTGTCCGAGCTTGAAATCGAGGCATCGGTTAACGGGGAGCTTCCGGACGAATTCCTGTCGCGGATTGCGAAGAGAGACGCGAATGAGCAGTCGTCTACGTAGGAGGGCCGTACGGTGAAGGTTGTGCGGGACAATACGCATACTGCGCTGTCGGCCCTCCTTGGTTGCGATGCTTGGACGGGGTCCTCCGTGACATCCTTAGGGTGGGGCTCGTGGCGAACGCCAGCGTGATTCTGACCAACAACTCGGTGCGAAATCGCCCGTCGGTGGGCATCGTATACTCGCGCTTGCACCGCGGAGGTTCTGAGGCACACGCGCTTACAGCAAGTGCCTCAGCGCCTTGAGCAAATGATGGAAACAGCAAAAAGAACGGAATATCGCCTGAGAGACATATGCAGAGACTGACCCGAGAAATTCTTTTCGATTCTGACAATCTGAGCCAGAATCTGGCGCAGAAGTCCGTACGCGGCGGCATGACCACCATGGGTTCCCAGGGCGTGGGATTCGTCCTGGGCATCGCTAGCACGGCGGTTCTTGCCCGGTTGCTGGCGCCCGCCGATTATGGACTCATCGGCATGGTTATGGTCGTGGTTGGATTTGCCGCCATGTTTAAGGATGCGGGACTTTCCATGGCAACCGTGCAGAAAGAGCGGATTACACACGAACAGATCAGCACTCTGTTTTGGATCAATCTATGCCTCAGCGTCGTTCTTGTTCTTTGCGTTCTTACCGTCGCGCCACTGGTTTCACTCTTTTATGGCAAGCCTGAGTTAACCCCCGTTACGGCCGCGCTATCCGCTTCGTTCTTGATAAGCGGCCTGACAATCCAACACCAGGCGCTCTTCCAGCGCCACATGCGATTCGGCATGCTGGCCAGCATCCAGATCGCCTCGCAGGTTATCACCCTGATTGTAACGATCTCCCTAGCCGTGCTCGGCTGGCGCTACTGGGCGCTGGTCGGTGGCTCGCTGGCCAGCGTGCTAGTCGCTTCGTTGTTGACCTTCCTCTTCTGTCCGTGGATTCCAGGCCGGATGCAAAAAAGCACGGGTGTGCGCGACATGCTCAAGTTTGGCGGTCATCTGACGGGGTTTGACTTTGTCAATTACTTCTCCCGCAATGCCGACAATATCCTCATCGGGAAGTTTATCGGGACCGACGCATTGGGCCTGTATTCGCGGGCATATAGTCTCTTCATGATGCCCATCTCGCAGATTAGAGGACCGCTAGTTTCGGTTGCGTTTCCTGTTTTGAGTTCGCTCCGCACACAACCGGAGCGATACGCGCGATATTACCGGCGTCTCCTGGAAACGATAAGTTTTCTAACTATGCCAATGGCTGTGTATTGCGCGATTGAAGCGGAATTCCTGATTCGCTTGCTGCTTGGCTCGGCGTGGCTTGGCGTCGTGCCAGTTTTCCGCATCTTGGCGATCGTCGGCATGGTCCAAGCGAGTGAGACTACCCGTGGTGTGGTTCTCATGAGTTGCGGATTATCAAAGAGGTATTTCTATTGGGGCTTATTCAACGCCATTCTTTGCATCATATCTTTCATTGCGGGCCTTCCCTTTGGCATCGAAGGTGTTGCCACCGCCTATGCCATTGCCAGTTACGCCATACTCATCCCCTCGCTGTTTTACTGCTTTAACAAGACTCCCGTAAGCGTCTCGCTTTTCCTGAGGACGCTCGCTTGGCCCACGGTTACAAGCTTCTCTGCAGGCGCGCTTGTTATTGTCCTGAAATGGGTTTGGCCAAGCGAGTCCATCTTATCCCACGGGGTTGCTGCGCTGCTTTTCTGCGCCGTATGCGTGGGATTCGCCACTCAGATCCAAACGATCCGCGACACTTTGACAATAATTCTAAGAAGTGTTTTGAGGCCCCCTGAAACCAGATTGGGGAACTAAATTCATGAAGATCATGTTACATGGCGCCGGTTTCTCCAACAAGGGCGCCGAAGCCATGCTCCGAACGGTTCAGACCGAGATCGTCAGACGTGTGCCCAGCGCCGAGTTCTTTGTCTGGCGCCCTGCCCCAGCGGATACCAGCCATGTCGGTAAGCTTGTCTCATAAGTACCGCGAGCTTCTTGGCCTTTTTGATCTGCAAGATAGTGTTCAAGAGTGCCAGGACATTGACGCGCATGCGCTTATCGCCACCTTTGATCGTGGCTGGCTTGAGCGTAAGGAACAGAGACCGCGCATCCTGGAAAAGGCCGTCCAATTGGCAAGCGAAGTGGATCGTCTGTTTGATGAAGTGGCGGCCAGGATACATGGCAGCTAAGGACGCCCGACCTCCGGACTCCATACGGGATATCGTTGACGCCGGCCTGTGCGCCCAGTGCGGAATAACTTCTCTGTAGTAATTGCAGGAAGCGCATCAGCAGCATCTCTGCTGCCCGATGCCGGCACCATTGGGCCTTGAAGAAATGACAGGACTAGATGCGCGGATTTAGGAGGTTCGGATATGTTCACGAAACTGCGACGCTATATTGAGAACAGGAAGCAAGATAGAGAATATGCAACCTTGGCAAGGAAGCCCTTTATTGAGTTGGCGGGCAGGTATTTGCCATCAGACGACTCCGCCACTATTGTTGATCTTGGTTGCGGAGACGCAGAATTTGCGGAGAGGCTTGCGTTGAGGTTGAAGCACCAAGGTCTATACCTTCTCGATGGTAATGCGGCAACAGTTAATAATCTGAAGGGTAAATATCAAAATGTTGTCTTGTATAGGGCTCCGGGCAGAATGCCTTTCGAAGAAGGAACCGTAGATTTCTTACACTGCAGCCACATGATAGAGCATCTATATCACGAGGATCTATATGAATTAATGGTGGAGATTGACCGCGTTCTAAAACCCGGTGGCATATTTGTGGTTAGTTCTCCCCTCATGTGGCTGTATTTCTATGATGATCTCAGCCATGTTAAACCATATTCTCCTAATGTGTTCATCAAATACATGCTTGACGGAAGCAAGGACCAGATGTCGCAATGCATCGTTTCCTCAGGATACAAAGTTCTAGAGTGCAAATACAGGATGGATCGGATGCCGCTTCATGTTGGCAGTGGTTTTTCATCAGAATATCTCCCAATTGACGTGATGATACAATCAGCGAAGTGGGTGTTGAATAGAATGGGGATGTCATTTCTGGTGAGAACAGGCTACACATTGGTACTAAAGAAAGGAATCTAATGTTGCGAAATTCTGTCCTTGTTACCGGCGACGTGGGCTATACCGGCTCGCTGGTGTCGGCGGGCGGGCAAAACCGGCCAGGGCTGGGCAGGTGAAAACCGGCCATCTGAGGAAAGGTCGTCATCAATCGGTACTCTCTTTCCTTTCCCCGTATGGGGC
>Ga0315288_10006126_pt1 | contig 15234 bp, 10 predicted proteins | sample YL17G11_20_MG_FD_203454 | JGI IMG/M metagenome (GOLD analysis project Ga0315288, IMG submission 203454) | Sediment microbial communities from Yellowstone Lake, YNP, Wyoming, USA - YL17G11_20 | ecosystem: Environmental > Aquatic > Freshwater > Lake > Sediment | place: USA: Wyoming | collected...
CCAAGCGCGAATCCGCGTAAACGATTTTGATTTACACACGCGTCCAAGCACGATAACTCATGGTGTAGTCTCACGGCGGAAACGGATCTTGAAGGACTCGAGGAGAACTGCCTCGTCGTGCGATTTTAGCCATTCCGCAAGGTTTCTACCAGAAGTCGACTTGCCGCCCACTGTGATTGTCGGAGAAGTCGGTGTGAAGTCTGCCGTTGGTGCTAATGGTTGAAATTCATATGCCCCGATGGAAGCCGTTGTGCCTTGTGGACAAGTAAGCGGTGTTCGTCCGGGATAGGCAATATCATGGTCAAGTATGCCTGTGTTTGTTCCTGCGCCGATTAGATGGCTGTTGCTCGCCAAACTATATGGGTCATTACCAGTCCCCAAGAAAAGCGGGTCGGTGTCAAGGCAGTGCGCTTGGTCACGGTGGGTAGGCAGGAGCAGGTACGTTCCTATGCCGTCTGTCTCGACAGCACCCACATCACTATAAGTAAGTGTTATGTCTATTCGAGCACCGGATGAATTTCTGCATATTGCAATATCTGATCCTATAACCTCTACCCCGCCAACCATATGATAATTCCCATAGATAATAGCATTCTCGATGTCAAAGGTAGGATTTGAATCCTTAGACATAATAGAGGAGATGCATAATGCGCCATGCCCGGAACCGACATGATTGTTTGTCATGGTGCATTTGTTTAGACTAAATGCCCCCCCAGCCTGCGCGGTCTCCACAGACATAGCACTACCGCCCGTCGGGGAGGCGCCTTCTATAGCAGAACAACCATCAATAAGAATATTCTTGAAGGTTTGAGTATTCCCAAACATCACCGTACCAATTCCACCGCCAATTCGTGCAGAACAACCATGGGCCTTTACATCTTCTACATCGACATCAGCAGATGTATATATGCGTAGGCCGCCACCGGCCCCATGATTAATGTTTCCTGCCGAACAATTATCGAATAAAAGATGTTTCGCCGTTATAGTCGTCTGGAGTAGAAGTAATCCGCCTCCGCCGCCACTGCTTCCTACGTCGATTGCAGGGTCGATACTACATTGGATACATGAAATATTGTTAAGATTTAGAGTAACATTATCCCTGTAGATTTTTGCCAAAAATCCACCGCCGCCGCCGAAGGCAGAACCAGACGTGTCATTTGAATACACACAATGTTCAAAGCGGATGCCATCGAGTGTAAGTGAACAATCGATAGAAATAATACCCGCGCCGCCATAAACAGAGGTTGCCCCCCGAACGATTCTAAAGTGCTTTATCGTGATGGGGCACAGAAAAATATCCTTTTGGGAGTTACCTGTGTTGTTAGGATTTTCAATAAATATGCAACGCTTTGTATCCTCACCGTTAATTACAGGCCAATTCGCCGTATCGTCGTCCGGCAGGGGGTTAGCAAACGCACTATCGTAGCCTGATATAGTAATACCAGTTGAAAGGCCAGCCAGAGGGCTAAGATCAATAACGGCGTCGGTTGCTGATGTAAAACCTCCGATATGGAACATCTCATTGTATGCAATCTTGCGGACGCGGATTTCATCGCCGCCTTGTAGAACAGAACCAACTGTGGCAATGGCGGCACTGATGCTGTTATAGGTGCCTACGCACGTCTGAGTTTGATTAACTAGCCGGTATATTCTTACGTCGCCGCCGCCGGCCTTTTGCGGTGGTTGCTTTTCCCCGCAGGAGACGAAGAGTAGTAAAGGCAGGACAAGCAGAACCGGAATGAATTTCCTCATCTTTTCTTTCCCAAAAATCACAGCGGACTCCGTTACCACGTCTACAAAAAAGGCTGTCCCTCGAATGAAGAACGGCCTTTCGGTTTTCCAAAGATTGCGCAATAGGGCCGGCGCGCCTAACTGTCTATAGAACGAGGGGTTATTCGGCCACCATTTACCGGAAACACGCTCCGGATTACCGGCATGTTTAGTAGCACATACCCGCACATCACCGTTCAAGCCTGCTTTGCGGCGGGTTCTTCCACGGGCTTTGCGTCGGGGGTTTGCGGCTTGATGTATTTCTCGTAGAACTCCAGCCAGACCTTCGGGAAGATGGCGTACGAAAGCACGTCGTCGTCGCTGCGCGCCTTGCCGTTTACCGCGGCCTTCAGGTTTTCCCACTCGTTCGGAATCAAGTCGGCCGGGCGGCAGGTGATGGGCTGTTCGCCCTTGAGCACCTCCTTCTGGATTTCCGGGTCAACCGGCGCGGGCGTCTGGCCGTATTTCCCGGCGAAGAGGTCTTTGCTCTCCGTGGATACCGTCCGGTATCGCGCGTTGGCGAGCACGTTCATGACCGCCTGCATGCCGACGATTTGCGAGGTCGGCGTGACGAGCGGGATGTAGCCCATGTCCTTGCGCACGCGCGGCACTTCGTGCAGAACCTCGTCCAGCCGCTTGTGGCAGCCCATCTGCTTGAGTTGGCTCTCCAGGTTGCTAATCATGCCGCCGGGGATTTGGCTGGTGAACATGCGCGTGTCCGCGCTCACGAAGTTGCTCTCGAACTCCTTGTACTTCGACCTGATTGAGCGGAAGTACGCGGCGATGGGTTCGAGAACCTTCTGGTCAAAGCCGGTGTCGTGCGGCGTGCCTTTGAGCGTCTCGACCATGGATTCCGTCGGGACGTGCCCCGGCCCGCCGGAGAGCGAACTGATGCTGGTATCGACGCCGTCCGCGCCCGCCTCGATTGACTTGAGCAGGACCATCGGCGCCACTCCGGTCGTGGCGTGCGTGTGGACGTGGACGGGTATCCTCACCGATTTTTTGAGCGCCTTGACGAGGTCGTACGCGGGCATCGGCAGCATGAGCGCCGCCATGTCCTTGATGACCATCGACTGGCAGCCCATGTCCTCGATGCGCTTCGCGAGTTCGACGAATTTTTCCAGCGTGTGGACGGGCGATATGGTGTAGCAGATGGCGCCCTGTGCGTGCGCGCCGCCCTTCAGCACGCAGCGGACGGCCGTCTTAAGGTTCCGCACGTCGTTTAGCGCGTCGAAGATGCGGAACACGTTAATACCGTATTCGATGGCCTTGCCGACGAAGCGCTCCACCACGTCGTCGGAGTAATGGCGGTAGCCGACGATGTTCTGCCCGCGCAGGAGCATCTGGAGCGGGGTCTTGGGCAGGGCCTTCTTCAACTGGCGCAGGCGTTCCCACGGGTCCTCGCCGAGAAAACGCAGGCAGGTGTCGAACGTCGCCCCACCCCATACTTCCAGAGACCAGTAGCCGACCCTGTCGAGGTCCGCGCATATCGGCAGCATGTCCTCGGTGCGCATTCGCGTGGCCAGCAGCGACTGGTGCCCGTCGCGCAAGACGAGGTCGGTTATGCGAACCGGTTTCGCATTAACGGTCTTAGATTTTGTCCCTCTTCGATTCATGCAAAATCTCCCGCGAAATAATTTAAGCGGGGATTCTACCAAATCGTCCCGGCAATTGCCAGTCGTTTGACACGTACGGTATTGCGGGAGCGTGGGAAATTTTGTATATTTGCGGCGTTATTCTTTGGAGGGGCGCGGCATGAAAATGCGGAAGTTCGGCAAGACGGGCGTCGAGGTGGGCGAAGTCGGCATGGGCTGCTGGGCCATCGGCGGCAACGCGCACGGGAATTCCTACGGCCCCACCGACGACGCCACCTCCCTTGCCGCGGTCCGCAGGGCGCTGGAGTTGGGCTGCAATTTCTTCGACACCGCCGACGTTTACGGCCACGGCCACAGCGAGGAAGTGCTGGGCGAGGCGCTCAAGGACGCGCGCAAAAAAGTTTTCATTGCAACGAAAGTCGGCGGGGATTTCTACGCCGCGCGCCCCGGGCGAAACTTCACGCCGCTTTACATCGGCTTCGCGCTCAACCAGAGTCTTCAGCGCCTTCAGACAGATTACATCGACCTCTACCAGTTGCACAATCCAACCCTTCGCATGCTCGAGCGCGGGGAAATCCTCATGCACATGAACGCGCACAAGGAAATCGGCCGGATACGCTGGTACGGCGTGAGCATCTTCACGCCGGAGGAGGGAATCGCCGCGCTTGAGAAAGGCCCGCCGGACGCGCTGCAGGTGCCTTACAACATTTTCCAGGGCAAAGGATGGGAGAAGGTCTTTGCGCTGGCGAAAGAGAAGGGCTGCGCGATAATCGCGCGGGAGCCGCTGGCGAACGGCTATCTCGCCGGCAAGTACAGGGGGGACGAGCATTTCCCGGACGGGGACATCCGCGCCTCCATGCCGCCGGATTATAAGCAGGCGCGCGCCGAAGCGGCCGCCAGGCTCAAGAAAATCCTTGAAATTCCGGGCAGGCGCTCGCTCGCGCAGGCGGCGATACGGTTCGCGCTGAAGCCGGACGCGGTGAGTGTGGTCATCCCCGGCGCGAAAACGCCGGCGCAGGTGGAGGGAAATCTCGGCGCGTCGGAATGCCCGGACCTGACCGAGCGCGACATGAAGAACATTTCTGAAATAGTGGGGACGTAGACTGTTCGACTGTTAGACTGTTAGTGGAGGAATATCTTATGCGGCGCTTTTCTCCTAATAGTCTAACAGCCTAACAGTCTGCTTGCTGAGAGGGGAACATGCGCGATGCATTCAACGCGCTGCCGATACGCGGCCTGGTTTTTGTCGACTGGGCGATGATCGCAGGTTATCTCCTGCTGTCGCTGGTAATCGGCCTCATTTACACGAGGCGCGCCAGCAGGAACATGAAGGAGTTTTTTCTTTCCGGCCGCTCGATGCCCTGGTGGCTTTTGGGCACATCCCTTATCGCGACGACGTTCGCTTCCGACACGCCTCTTGCCGTCACGGAACTTGTCCGCAAGGACGGCATCGCCGGGAACTGGCTGTGGTGGGCGATCCTGATGACGGGCATGACCGGCACCATTTTTTTCTCGCGGCTTTGGCGCAGGGCGTCGGTGCTGACGGATCCGGAACTGGTGGAGTTGCGCTACGGCGGCAGGAGCGCGGCTTTCCTGCGCGGGTTCAAAGGTTTTTACTCCAGCATTCTTTACAACTGTATCGTGATGGCGTGGGTGACCACGGCGATGGCCACGGTCCTCAAAGTCGGGCTGAAGATCGGCGCGTGGGAGGCGGTGTGGCTTGTCGCCGGAATCGGGCTGTTTTACAGCGTTCTGTCCGGTTTCTGGGGAGTCGTGATAACGGACTTCATCCAGTTAATCATAGCGCTGGGCGGGGCGGTGGTTCTGGCCGTTGTGTCGGTGAACTACGTCGGCGGCATGGACTCGCTGCTGGCGCAATTGAAGGGCGGCGGCCACGCGCTGAAACTGGATTTCTTCCCCAGGGCGGGCACCTCGGTTTTCCCCGTTTTCCTCGCGTATATCGGTATGCTGTGGTGGTGCACGACGAACGCCGACGGCGGCGGCTACATCATCCAGCGCATGTGCGCCGCGAAAAACGAGCGGCACTCGTTTTATATGATGCTCTGGTTCAACATCGGGCAGTACGCCGTCAGGACGTGGCCGTGGGTGGTGGTGGCGCTTGTTTCTCTCATCGTTCTGCCGGACCTTGCGCCCAAGGACGCCAAGCAGGCATATCCGATAATAATGTACAAACTTCTGCCTTCGGGGCTTCTGGGGCTGATGGTGTGCTCGTTCCTTGCGGCGTTCATGTCAACTATCAACTCGCAACTCAACTGGGGCGCGTCGTATCTCGTCAACGACATTTACAAGCGCTTCATGAACGCAAAAGGAAGCGAAAGGCATTACGTGCTGGTCTCGCGGATTTGCACGGTGGTGATTATGGTGCTGACGGTCCTGACGACCGTCTTCATCAGCACCATCGAAGGCGCATGGAAGTTTATTGCGTCGCTGGGTTCGGGCGTGGGGCTGGTGCTGATACTGCGGTGGTTCTGGTGGCGGGTGAACGCGTGGAGCGAGATAGCGGGCATGGCGACCTCTCTCATTGTTACCTTTGTGATAGCCATAGGCAAGATGTCGATGCCCGTGCCGGAAGGCGCGGACCCCGCGCCGGGCCTGCAGTGGGCGCTGTACGATTTTGGCGCGACGCTGGCCTTCACGGTCTCGCTTGCCGTCGCGGTATGGCTGGTGGTTACGCTGTTGACGAGGCCCACGGACATGAAGAGACTGGAGGAATTCTACCTCCGCGTCCGTCCGTCCGGCTTCTGGGGGCCGGTGAGGCGCGAACTCGCCCTGGAAGGCCGTCTCGAGGCCGTCGCCGGGATGCGCGGGTTCGGCTGGCTGGAAGTGGTGGCATGGTTCGCCGGCATCGCTTTCATTTACGGGGCCACCTTCGGCGTGGGCAAGATTGTGCTGGGGATGTATGCGGAAGGAGCGATACTCCTTGTCATCTCAGCCATAGGCGGATTTATCGTCGCATTTGCGGCTAAAAAATTCTTCTCGCTGGGTCGATATAGGGAAAGCGGCCTCAGTGCGGGCGCGGTTAAGCCTGATTCCGGCGGTGCCGAGCCCGTCGCTGTTGCAGGTCTTCAGGAGGAATAGGTCGGATGACCACCCAGCAACTCAGCAAGAAATTTACGGACTTCACGGATTTCACGCTCACGCGCCTGCTTGGCGAGGGCGGGATGGGTTCCGTTTACGCCGGCTGGCTCCACGGCGCGAGCGGTTTCCAGAAACTCGTCGCCATCAAAATCCTCCTCGAACGCTTTTCCGAAGCCCCCGATTTCATCGAGAAACTGGTCACGGAAGCGAAACTGATGGCCAACCTCGTCCACACCAACATCGTGCAGATCTTCAAACTCGGCGTGGTGGAGAGCAACTATTACATACTCATGGAGTACATCAACGGCATCACGCTGAGCGAGTTGATGGAACGCCACGCGGAACGCGACCTTGAGATACGCCTTGACATAGCCCTGTACGTCATAAGCCAGGTTTGCCGCGCGCTCGACTACGCGCACAGGCGGCTCGCGCCGGACGGCACGCCGCTCAATATCGTCCACCGCGACATCTGCCCCAACAACGTAATGATCACCGTCGAAGGCGTGGTGAAACTGACGGACTTCGGGGTGAGCAAGAACGACGTACACAGGGACGAAGAGGAAGGCGAGGTCATCGTGGGCAAGGTCGCCTACATGTCGCCGGAGCAGGCCGACTTCCAGCCGACCGACCACCGCTCCGATCTTTATTCCCTCGGAATCGTGATGTACGAAATGCTCACGGGCGAAAACCCCTTCCTCATGGACTGCGACGACAAGACGCCCAACATGACCAACGTCGTGCTGAAAAGGACCGTCCGCGGCGAGTTCCAGAACCCCAGGGAAATCAATCCCGAAATCCCGCAAGAGGTCGAGCGTATCATGAGAAAGGCGATGGAAAAGAACCCGGGTTCGCGCTACCAGACCGCCGCCGACATGGGGTTTGACATTGACAGGTATATGGGCCAGAGCGGCTTCACGCCCGATGAAATGACGCTGGCCACGTATCTGAGAGAGATTTGCCCCGATCTGCCGGACAGGGGCGATTGCCCCATGACCCCGTGGCACGGGTCACGCCGCTATAAGACCGAGGTCGAAACCGTGGCGGATGCCGAAGAGATTTGATCGGCGGATTTCGCCCGGACGATGAACACGATGCCGGCAACGGGATTTCGCTTGCGCGGTCACGGGCGGTGTGCGCTGGTTCCAGCCAAAGGCAATGCCCGACCCCTCAACCCGGAACAGCAGGCGACGTTCCCCGCAAAATTTCGAAAAATTCCGATGAAGGCGAAACTTCCTCCCCGGCCGGTCCTCGTAAATCAAAGTCTCGCAAGCATTACCGCGCACCGCTGAAAGTGCGGGAAAAATTTTTTAGTTTTTTGGAAAATCTGTCTTGACAATTTCCCGTGATGTGCTAGAATATAGCATGAACCGAGAGGTTCTGGACTAGTACCATTTTATTTCCTTTTACCGGAGCCGTCATTCTACGAAAGTAGGGTGGCGGTTCTTTTTTATGCCGATAAAAAATCCCCCGTTATGCGGGGGATTTTCTGTTCTTACGTTACTTATTCCCAGCAGATGGTGGAGGGGGGCTTTGTGGAGACGTCGTAAACCACGCGGTTCACGCCGCGGACCTCGTTGATTATCCGCCCCGCGATTCTCGCAAGTAAATCGTACGGCAGGCGGGAAAAATCCGCCGTCATGAAATCCACCGTGTCGATTACCCGTAGCGCTATCACCTGGTCGTACGTCCGCTCGTCGCCCATCACGCCCACCGATTTCACCGGCAGGAGCACCGCGAACGCCTGCGCGACCTTGTCGTACCAGCCTTCCCTGCGCAACTCTTCAATCAGGATGGAATCCGCCTCGCGCAGTATCGTCAGTTTCTCCTCCGTCACCTCGCCGAGGCACCGTATCGCAAGCCCCGGTCCGGGGAACGGATGCCGCCAGATTTGCTCGTGCCTCATGCCGAGCGCCTCGCCGAGCCGCCGCACCTCGTCCTTGAACAACTCGCGCATCGGCTCGATGAGTTTGAAGCCGAGTTGTTCGGGGAGTCCCCCGACGTTGTGGTGGCTCTTGATTGTCGCGCTTGGGCCCCCGATTGGCGAGGAGGACTCGATTACGTCCGGGTAGATCGTGCCCTGCGCCAGGAAATGCGCGTCCTTTACGCCTTTCGCGGTTTCCTTGAAGACCTCGATGAAAAGCGCGCCGATGATCTTGCGTTTCTTTTCGGGGTCTTCAACGCCCTTAAGCGCGGAGAGGAATTTTTTCCGCGCGTCCACCGCGTGGAGTTTTATGTGATAGTTGTCGCGGAAGTCGCGCACCACCTGCTCGAACTCGCCCTTGCGCAACATGCCGTTGTCAACGAAAATGCACTCCAACTGGTCGCCGATGGCCTTGTGCAAAAGGCACGTCACGACGCCCGAATCCACGCCGCCGCTAAGCCCGCAGACGACCTTCGCGCCGCCGACTCTTTTCCGCACGTCCGCCACCGTCGCCTCGATGAACGAGGACATCTTCCACGTCCCCTTGCATCCGCACACCCCGTAAAGGAAATTCTTGAGCACTTCCATGCCTCTGGGCGTGTGCGTTACTTCCGGGTGGAACTGGAGGCCGTAGAACGGGAGCGACTTGTGCCTGACTGCGGCGTAGGGGCATGTCGGGGTGTATGCGAGCGTGACGAGTTCGTCCGCGGCGCTTTCCACTTGGTCGCCGTGGCTCATCCACACGTCGAGCGTCCTGTCCATGCCCTTGAAGAGCGGCTCCTCCTCGATGACGTCGATTTCGCGGCGGCCGTATTCACGGGCTTCGGCTTTGCTTACCCGGCAGCCGAGGTACATGCAACTCAGTTGCATGCCGTAGCAGATGCCGAGGATCGGTATGCCGAGGTTATAGATTGCCTTGTCGCAGCGGGGCGCGCCCTCGGTATAGACGCTCGCCGGGCCGCCGCTCATGATGACGGCTTTCGGCGCGCGCGCCTTGATTTCCGCCGCAGTGGTGTCGCACGGGATGATTTCGCTGTACACGTTCAGTTCGCGCACGCGCCGCGCAATCAGTTGCGCGTACTGCGAGCCGAAGTCCATTACCGCGACCCATTCGTCATGTTTCATATGAGGCGCTCTTCTGAACGTAGGTGTAATTCGGTGCTTCTTTGGTGATGATGATGTCGTGCGGGTGGCTCTCGGTAAGTCCCGCCTGGCTTACGCGGACGAAGTCCACGTTGCGCCGCAACTCTTCGATGTTGCGCGCGCCGGTGTAGCCCATCGCCGCGCGCAGCCCCCCGACCAGTTGATAGACGAGCCGCGACAGCGACCCTTTGTACGGCACGCGGCCTTCAATGCCTTCGGGCACGAGTTTTTCTTTTATGTCCACGCCTTCCTGGAAGTAGCGGGACTTGGAGCCCTCGACCATCGCGCCGAGTGAACCCATGCCTCTGCACGCCTTGAACGTGCGGCCCTGGTAGAGGATCACTTCGCCGGGGCTTTCCTCCGTGCCGGCCAGCAGCGTCCCTATCATCACGCAATGCGCGCCGGCGGCGATGGCCTTGGCGATGTCGCCGGAGTAGCGTATGCCGCCGTCGGCGATGACGGGGACTCCCGCGTCTTCCGCGACGGAGACCGTGTTCATTATGGCCGTTATCTGCGGCACGCCCACGCCCGCGATGACGCGCGTGGTGCATATCGCGGCAGGCCCGATGCCTACCTTCATGCCGTCGGCTCCGGCGTCGATGAGGGCCTTCGCGGCCTCGGCGGTTACTACGTTGCCCGCGATGCATTCCACCTTGTAGCGTTTCTTGATTCCTTGCACGGTGTCGATAACGCGCTTTGAGTGGCCGTGGGCCTTGTCAACGGCGATTACGTCAACGCCCGCCTCGATGAGCGCCTCGATGCGGTCGTAGTCGCCCGCGTCCACCGCCGCGCCGCAGCGCAGCCGCCCGTGTGAATCCTTGCATGCGTGGGGGAACTCGGCCATCTTGTCGATGTCCTTTATCGTTATGAGGCCGCGCAGTCTCATCTCCTTATCTATAAGGAGGAGTTTTTCCACCTTGTTTTTGTGGAGGATTTCCTTTGCCTGTTCGATGGTTGTGTCCGGCGGGGCGGTAACGAGGTCCGTCGTCATTATCCGGTCAACGCGGCTGCCGCCGTCCTTGTGGAAGCGCAGGTCGCGCCGGGTGATGATGCCGACGAGTTTCCCGCTCTCCAAAACGGGCAGTCCGGAGATGTTGTGCGCGGTCATCAGTTGCCGGGCGTCCTCTATCGTAGCGTCCGGCCTGAGCGTTATGGGGGCGGAGATGACGCCCGCCTCGGAGCGCTTGACCTTGCGGACTTCGTCGGCCTGCCTCTGGATGCTTAAGTTCCGGTGGATGATGCCGATGCCGCCTTCCTGCGCGAGCGCAATCGCCAGGCGCGCGTCGGTTACGGTGTCCATTGCCGCTGAGACTATCGGGATGTTGAGCGTAATGTTCCTGCATAGAAGCGTGGCGGTGGAGACTTCCAGCGGGATGACGTCGGATTCCTTGGGGACGATCAGGACATCGTCGAAGGTTATGCCGTCCAGAAGTGTTATGCCTTTTTGCTTTGCGGAGGTTCCCTGAGGTTTTTTCATGTCATTGCCTCTAAAGAGAAAATGAGCCGCACGCTCGTTGCCGCAGGTGTATAAACAGGATGCTGCTAAGGACGGGGGCCCGTCCTTGAAGTGCCATACCATTATGTCGGGCGGATGCTCGGAGTCAAGAAGATTCTTGGTCCGCCGGAAAAAAGATGCGCCGGACGTTCGGACGCCCGGCGCATCTTTTCGCCGGCGGACTCGTCTGCCGCGACCGCGCCGCACAACGCTGCCGACAGCCCCGCAAAGAGTACAAATAGGGCGACACCCAACCTTTTCCATGATATGCGCATAGTGGTCTCCTCCAAAAGCCGCGTGAACAATATCCCTCCACAGGAGATCAACCCGCGTATATTATACTTGAGCCGACTGTAGCAACAAAGGTTTTATATGCGGTGCTGTTCGATGGCCCCGCTTTGTCCCGCTGGACTGCGGCGAAGGCGGCTTGTCGCCGCTGTTGCGCGGGCCGGCGGATTGGCATCGCACTTGCATGAGTATTGGTTTTGTGGGAGAATGAATTTTTGAGATATGTGAGGTAGTGAACTTGTGTAGGCGAAGCAGAGTTGACATGAGATCCGCGGCTTGCATACAGGCGGCATATCGGCGCGAGGGAGGCCGTACGCATCGCCATGCGATATTCCCGCTGGGCGCATGGATTGTCCTATGCGCGATGCTTGTCGTTATTACGGCCGGCTGCCCCATCAGTCCTCCCCCGGCGGTAACCGGCGGCCCGGCGCCTGTCAACACCGGCGAAACCAAGGCCTCCTTCTACGCTTTTGACGAAATCCTCAATACCCTGGCGGCCTGGCAGCAAACCTACGGCCCCAAGGGCTCAAACCTCGCCAACGTTGTGAAGATTGGCGAATCCTGGGAAGGGCGGCCCATCTATGCCATTAAAATCAGCAAGGACGCCGACCGGACCGACAGCACGCCGGACATTCTCGTGACGGGCGGGATGCATTCGTGCGAATGGGCCGGAATTGAAACCGTGATGTACATGGCAAAGCACCTCCTTGAGGATTACAAGAAGGACGACTATGTCCGCTATATCGTGGACAACACGGAGATATGGATAGTGCCCGTCGTCAACCCGGACGGTTTCGTTTACTCGCATGCGAAGGCCGACAACGAGCATCGGCTGTGGCGCAAGAACCGCCACCCCCTGCCAAACGGCCAGGTGGGCGTGGACCTGAACCGCAGTTATCCCTTCAAGTGGCGGCCTGAGGGCGACAGCCCTGCTAAGACTTCCGACGACGTCGGCGGCAGCGACGACCCCGCGAGCAGAAACTACCGCGGCGAGGCGGACCCCAGCGATCCCTCTAAGCCAAAGGTCATGGAGAAGGAAATCCGCGGGCTTATAAACCTCGTTGACAGCCCCGAACATCGTTTCGCGCTCTTCCTTGACTATCACTCTTTCAGCGAGGTCATCCTTTACCCCTACGGTTATGTCAGGGAGAGGATGCAGAAGGACTTCGACACCTACGAGTTCCTTGCCTCCGGCATGGCGGGCCTTATCAACCGCAACAGGGGCTTGCTGTCCATTGCCGGGAAACTGACGGGCGACCTCGGCGATGTCGGTTCGCGCTATTCGTACAGCCAGGCGAGCATGCTATACCTCGAAGTAACCACCGGCAGCGGCATCGATTTCTATTACTGCACCCGCGGGATAATGTCGCTGGGCATCGAGGCGTCGCCGGCCTTCACCCTGCGCCGTTTCACCTACGGAACCGGTTTCCTGATTGACCCGCGCGAGATCGTGCCCATCGGCGCGGAAAACTTCCGGGCGTTCCTGTTCGCCGCAGACTGGGCGATTGGGCCGGGGTACGTGAAGGAAATGATCGTCGAACAGAACGGCCGCGTGGCCTTCCATTCGGTCCAGAATCTGGGCGAAGACCTGCGGGCGCAGGTAAACTCGAACAGGCTCGCAAAAGGCGAGGCCATGGTGAAACTTGTCTTCAGCAAGCCGATGGTTCTGCCGCCGGAACGCCGCATGGTTTCGGAGAAAGACGCCGGTGTTACCACCTTGAAACTGCTTGACAGCACCGGCCACCTGCACCGCTTCATCGGGCCGGGCTACTGGACAAAGACAACCTACGACAGCGATACGTTTGTGGGAGTTGTGTCCGTCTTCGAGGACGCGACTTTTGATTTTGACCGCGGCGCGGTGATTTTCACGGCGACCGACGGGATAGGCTTCGCCCCGGACCTCAATCCGGAAACTCCGCCCATGTACATTGCGGGCGAAGGGCTGTGGCTGAATTACGAGCGCGACCATTACAGCCGCTCGCCCGTGAACGGAGCGGAACTGGCCGGAGCCGCGGAGGAACGCAAAGAGACGCCGGGCGGCGCTGAAGGCGGCCGCCCCGGCAACGATTGATTGGCGGCAATGGAATCAAAAATGCAGGGGACGGACTTTAGTCCGTCCCGAAACGGAACAGGCTAAAGCCTGTTCCCTACGACCGAAAAAAACGGAACGGGTTAAAACCTGTTCCCTTGACAAAATCAGGAAAGGGAAAATTGATAGCAACAAGACAACCCGGCGAGGAAACGCACTTCTGCAGAAACCACCCGGAAGAGCCCGCCACCGTGCAGTGCAAGGTCTGCGGCGCGCACCTCTGTTACGACTGCAAGTGCTACCACTATGGCGAGAACTACTGCGAAAGTTGCTTCGAGGCGCTCCGCAGGCGCGACGCGGCGAACGACTGGATTTACCCGGCGGCGGCCACGGCGGTAATCGCGGTATCCGCGCTGCTTTTCCTGATGACGCTTCTCGGCGTGCCGGGCGCGCCCCGCTTGGTTACAGGAGGGATTGAGGCGGTCATCGCCTCCGTGGCGGGAATCGTGTTGTGGCATACAGCCGACGTCGTCCTGATTGTTTGCGCGATTTGGGCGTATGGTTTCCGGCGGTGGGCGAGAAAGGGGCTGATAGTCGGCGGGGCGCTCAGCGCCGGGCGTGCTGTTTTTTGTGCGGGTGCGCTCGCGCTGTCCGGCAATCCGCTTTCCTTGCCGCTTGCGGTCTTCTATCTTTTCATTATAATATATGGCCTGTCGATAATTCTTTTCTATTCCAGCAAGGCGCTCCGCGACGAGTTTCGCGCCGTACGGCCTTGAACGCGCCGCCGGCACGGATGGAAAAACCAAAAACGAAAAACAAAAAATTCTTGGTTTTTCGTTCCTCGGTTTTTTATCTGGTCGTCCGTGTAATCCTGGCTTCTTTGCAGCGCCGCATCGCTGCAAGGCATGGCAATGAAGCAGTTGAGCAAGGCATCAGTGGAGCCGCGGATAAGGATTTCAGGCCGAAGGGAATTCCGCGGCTTTCTGTTCAAGGCCGCCTGCTCCGCGATGGGCAAGGTCAAGCGCCCGTGCATGATGGGCACCGGCGCGGCTATTTCTCCTCGTGCCGCGGGCGGATGGTGAACTTGCGCTCGACTACGGTCTCCATCCGTTGCTCGCCGGAATCCCATGCCACGATGCGCAGCGTATATTCGCCGGGGCGCTCCAGCGCCACCTCACGGTCTTTGTCCAGGCCGGGCTTCGTGATTTCAGCGATTTCCTTTTCCGCGATTTTCCCATCCTCGCCGGGCATGTAGATGATTATCTTCGCGCCCGCGAAGGTGTTTCCTCCGAAGCGGGTTGAGAATGTTATCCGCTCGCCCGCCTCGAGAATGGCGTCTTCGTCGCCGACCTCATACGGCCCCCAGAGGTCCACTTCCGGCGGGGCGTTTTCTCCTGCGGCTCCCACGTCGAAAACGCGCGTGAGCCACGTGCGTTCCTTCACTTCAAACCAGTCCGTTGCGGCGCCCTGCGCGCGGTCCGGGGAGCGATGATAGGTAAGCCTGTATGCGCCGGGCCTGACCTCGATCGAGGCGCGGCCGTTTTCCAGCGGCGCGTCGCCGATTCTTCTTTCCTCGTCGCCGCTTTTCATCTCCACCGTTACCTCGCCTTCGGCGGGTTTGCCGTTGTTGACGGCAACGACGCTGATGCGTCCGCGCTCAAGGTATATGGAATGCGAGACCTCGGTTTTGTCGGCGATGTCGATATCGGGCCAATAGTATTTCGCCTCCGGCGTTACGCGGGTGTCAACGACGACGATCCTGTATTTGCCGGGCGCAAGGTAAAAACCGTTGAGACCGTTTTTGAGTTGCGCGGTGTCAAAGGTGGCGTAGTTTTTGCGGCCCTCCTGCCACCGCTGGAAGTCAACTCTGCCGGCCACTTCGTCGAAGGCGCTC
>Ga0315288_10006127_pt1 | contig 15234 bp, 14 predicted proteins | sample YL17G11_20_MG_FD_203454 | JGI IMG/M metagenome (GOLD analysis project Ga0315288, IMG submission 203454) | Sediment microbial communities from Yellowstone Lake, YNP, Wyoming, USA - YL17G11_20 | ecosystem: Environmental > Aquatic > Freshwater > Lake > Sediment | place: USA: Wyoming | collected...
ACTGGCATTGACATTTAGCTAGCAAGGCTCGTACGGCGAGACAATAGATGGTGCGTCAGAGCGCCGGTTGGCGGGATACGCTGACCATTTTCAGAGTTGCCCGCTCGATGCTCGCCGCTCTGCGTGGGGGGATGGCCTTCGTGCACAAGCAGGTCCTGGTTGAGAATTTGATGACGTTCTTCGGCTGGACCTCCGATCCGGGGACACCGCCGCATTCATTTTTCTATGTCGTGCCCGCATTCTTTACGGGGTTTGCGCCGTTGAGCGTGTTCACCATCCCGCGCGCTGGCGCACATCAGTTGGCGTGCCGGTCTTTGCGCCATGAAGATGCTGGCACGCGGGGCAACCTTTACAAGGACTGAGCCCCGTGTTAAGCAATCAACCGAATAAAAAATGGAGGAAAGATGGGGATAGCTCCCGAACGGACGAAGGAGCTGATCACGCAGTACCAGCTTCATGCATCGGACACGGGCTCTCCCGAGGTGCAGATCGCGCTACTTAGTTCGCGCATCGAATATCTGACGGAACACTTCAAAGTCCACAAGAAAGACCACCATTCGCGTCGTGGCTTGCTAAAGCTGGTCGGACAGCGGCGGCGGCTGCTGGACTATTTGAAACGCCAGGAGTTCGAGCGTTACAAGCGCGTGATTGATCGGCTGGGGATACGGAAATAGGGCATTCGCCCGGCTCGTTCTCTTTGCGTCTTTCCCTCCCGTATGAGGGCCGCTAACCTGAAGGCTATGCCGGCCCGGGAGGTTGTGCATGTACCGGAAAGTTGAGATTGCATTCCACGGGCGCCCAATGTCCATCGAGGTCGGGCGCTTGGCCAAGCAGGCAGACGGTGCTGCCTTGGTCACCTATGGCGAGACCGTGGTGTTCGTCACCGCCGTCGCGGCCCAGAGTACCCGCGAGGGCATCGACTTCTTGCCCCTGACATGTGATTACCAAGAGCGCACGTTTGCGGCCGGCAAAATTCCCGGCGGATTCTTCAAGCGCGAAGGCCGGCCGTCGGAGAAGGAAACCCTCACCTCACGCCTGATCGACCGGCCGATCCGGCCCCTGTTTCCTGAGGGCTTCTCGCTCGAAACCCAAGTCATCGCCACCGTCCTATCGCACGATCTCGAGAATGATCCCGACATCGTCTCCTTGATCGGCGCCTCGGCCGCGCTGCAGGTCTCGGATATTCCATTCCACGGACCGATGGCCGCGGTGCGCATGGGCTGGATCGACGGACAGCTCGTCGTCAACCCGACGCAGACGCAGCTTGAGCAAACGGCGCTCAATCTGGTGGTCGCCGGCACCCGCGATGGCATCGTTATGGTCGAGGGTGGCGCCAAGATGCTCTCCGAGGATGTCATGCTCGAGGCGCTTTTCACCGCGCACCAGGAGATGCAGGTTATCCTCGACATGCAGGACGAACTGCGGCACACGGTCGGCAAGCCCAAGCGGGAGATCACCGCGGCGCCGTTTGACGAAGCGCTTTTCGGGCGCGTCGATGCGTTGCTGCGCCCACGGGTGGAAGCCGCATTCCAGCTCGCGGGAAAACAGGAGCGCGCCACGGCGCTGCACCAGGCGGAAGAGGAAGTGGTCGCGGCACTGACGCCGGAATTTCCCGACCGCGCGCGGGCCCTCCGCCATCTGCGCGAGGAAGTCACAAGCCGCGTCATGCGCGGCGCCATTGTGACCGAAGGCCGCCGGGTCGACGGCCGCGGCCTGAAAGAGGTCCGGCCGATCACCTGCGAAGTGGGGGTGTTGCCGCGCACGCATGGCTCGGCGCTGTTCACGCGGGGCGAGACCCAGGCGCTCGCGGTGGCAACCCTGGGAACTTCGTCGGACGAGCAGAAGATCGATGCGCTCATCGGTGAGTACTACAAGCGCTTCATGCTGCACTACAATTTCCCGCCGTTCAGCGTGGGCGAGGTGAAGTTTCTGCGCAGCCCCGGCCGCCGCGAGATCGGCCACGGTGCGCTGGCGGAGCGCGCCCTCCAGGCGGTGCTGCCGAGCGAAGAGGAGTTCCCTTACACCATCCGCGTGGTCTCCGAGATCCTCGAATCGAACGGTTCTTCCTCGATGGCGACGGTGTGCGGCGGCACGCTGTCGCTGATGGATGCCGGCGTCCCCATCAAGGCGCCGGTGGCCGGCATCGCCATGGGCCTGATCAAGGAAGGCGACACGGTCCGTATCCTGTCCGACATTCTCGGAGACGAGGATCACCTCGGCGACATGGACTTCAAGGTCGCCGGCACCGCCGAAGGCATCACCGCACTGCAGATGGATATCAAGATCGGACGCGTCACGCGCGAGATCATGCGGGAAGCCCTGTATCAAGCGCGCGAAGGGCGGCTGCACATTTTGAAGGCCATGACGGCGGTGTTGGCGCGCCCCCGTACCGAGATCTCGGCGCACGCGCCGCGCATCGTCACCCTCAAGATCCGGGTCGATAAGATCCGCGACGTCATCGGCCCGGGAGGCAAGGTCATCCGCAGCATCATCGAGGAGACCGGGGTCAAGATCGATGTCGAGGACGACGGCACCGTGCTGATCGCCTCCACCGACGGCAACTCGATGCAACGCGCCATCGAGCTGATCCAGGGGATCACCGCCGAAGCGGAGGTGGGCAAGGTCTACAAGGGTATCGTCAAGAAGATAGTCGACTTCGGCGCCTTCGTCGAAATCCTGCCCGGCACCGACGGCCTGCTGCACATCTCGCAGATCGGACCGGGCCGCGTGAATCGCGTCTCCGACGTGTTCAAGGAAGGCGACGAGGTCATGGTCAAGGTGCTGGAGGTAGATAGGCAAGGCAAGATTCGGCTCAGCCGCAAAGACGTGACGCAGGCCGAACAAGGGCAGCGGCCCGCGTCACAGCAGTAGGAGTACCATGCACACCAACTACCCCCTCGTCTCATGCTCACGCCTCGATAACGGCGTGCGTGTGATTTCGGAACGGATGCCTGGCGTGCCTTCGGTGACGGTGGGGATCTGGGTGGAGAGCGGCTCGCGCTACGAGCTACCCGAGCAGGCCGGCATCTCGCATTACTTGGAACACCTTTTCTTCAAAGGTACGGAGCGTCGCACCGCGGCCCAGATCGCCGAAGAGGTCGACGCCGTCGGCGGCGTGCTCAACGCCTTCACCGGCAAGGAGTACACCTGTTACTACGCCAAGGTGTTGGCGGAGCATCTGCCGGTGGCCGAGGACATCTTGGCCGACATCTTTTTGCACTCGCGCTTCGATCCGGACGAGATCGAGCGCGAACGCAGCGTAGTGGTACAGGAGATCTTACAGGTTGAAGACACCCCCGACGATTACGTGCACGAGCTGTTCAACCTGAAGTTCTGGCCCGAGCATCCGCTCAGCTTTCCAGTGTGCGGGCGCGTCGAGACGGTGCGGAGCTTCGCGCAACGCGACTTTCTCAACTTTGTCGCCGCACGCTACCGGCCGGACCGGCTGATCATCGCCGCCGCCGGCAACCTGGAGCACGAGCGCGTGGTCGAGTGGGCCACGCAACAATTCGGGGCGCTGCACGGGCGCGCCGACATCATCGACGGCCAACCGCCGGTCGCAAGACGTGGGGTGTTCTACCTCGAGAAGGGCCTCGAGCAGATGCATCTCTGCCTCGGCACTCCCGGGGTCTCGCAGTCGGCGGATGAGCGCTACGCTGCGTACCTGCTCAACACCGCCCTCGGCGGCGGCATGAGCTCGCGGCTCTTCCAGGAAGTGCGCGAAAAGCGTGGCCGCGCCTATTCGGTCTACTCGTTTTTGTCGTCCTATCTCGACGCCGGCTACCTGGGCATTTACGTCGGCACCAGCCTCGAGTGGGTGCAAGAGGTCGTCTCCGTCATCTTGGCGGAGCTGAAGGCGTTAAAGCAGCAAGGTCTGCGTCCGGACGAATTGACGCGGGTGAAGAACCAGCTCAAGGGCAATCTGCTGCTCGGCCTCGAGACCAGCGACAACCGCATGAGCCGGATCGCGAAGAACGAAATCTACTTCGGCACCGACATCCCGCCCGAGGTTGTTGGGGCGTGCATCGACGCCACCAGTAACGACGAGATCGTCCAGCTCGCAGCCAACTTGCTGCGTGCGGAGGCGATGGCCATCACCATGCTCGGCGATCTGAAGGGGAGAAGTCTCGGCGAAGAACTGCTGAATGTAGTGTAGGTTCATCGGTGGGTAGTGGTCCCCTCCCCCCTTGGGAGAGGAGCAGGGTGAGGACAGCAGTGGGGCGTGCGACAGTGGAACATCAGCCAATCATCATCGCTGTCCGGCGTCTGCGCTCATCCCCCGACGCCCTACCCTTGCCGCGCTACATGACCGCCGGCGCCGCAGGCATGGATCTCATGGCGGACATCGTCGATCCAGTCGAACTCCAGTGCGGGGGACGCGCCCTCATCCCCACTGGTATTGCGGTGGAAATTCCCCGCGGCTTCGAGGCGCAGATCCGCCCGCGCAGCGGCTTGGCGCTGCATCATGGGATTACGCTGCTGAATAGCCCCGGCACCATCGATTCAGACTATCGCGGCGAGATCAAGGTGCTGCTGATTAACCTCGGCGACCGGCCGCACACCGTGTGCCGCGCTGAGCGGATTGCGCAGATGGTGGTCGCGCCGGTGGCTCGCGCGGAGCTGCGCGAGACCGGCAGTCTCACGGCCAGCAGCCGCGGTCCCGGTGGCTTCGGCCACACGGACGTGGAGTGACACGTGACGGCGACTGGGAGATGGGCTAGATTACGTTGGCCGCGGGGCTGAAAGAAGGAGCGTCGCTCATGATTGATCGCTACACCCGCCCGCAGATGGCTGCCGTGTGGGCGGAAGAGGAGAAGCTGCGGCTCTGGCTCGAGGTCGAGCTACTATCGTGCGAGGCCCTGGCGGAGCGCGGCGAAGTCCCCGCCGATGTTCCCGCGAAGCTGCGGGCCAGCGCCGACGTCAGCGTCGAACGCATGCGCGCCATCGAGCGCGAAGTCGGTCACGACGTGATCGCGTTCGTTTCTTCGGTGGCCGAACGCTGCGGCCCCGAGGGTCGCTACCTGCACCTCGGCTTGACATCGTCGGACGTGCTCGACACGTCATTCGCGGTGCAACTCGTGCGGGCCGCTGATTTGCTGACCGCCGGAGCGCTGGAACTCCGTGACGCCATCCGCATGCAAGCCGAGCGCTATCGCGGCACGGTCATGGTCGGGCGCACGCACGGTATCCATGCCGAACCGATCACCTTCGGGTTGAAACTGGCGACCTGGTACACCGAGATGCAACGCAACATCGGCCGACTGGAGGCGGCGCGGGCCATGATCGGCTTCGGAAAGATTTCCGGTGCGGTCGGCAGCTTCGCGCATTTGGCGCCCGAGATCGAAGCCTACGTCTGCCGCCAGCTCGGCTTGCAGCCCGAACCCGTCGCCACTCAGGTGGTGCCGCGCGACCGCCACGCACAGTTCTTTACCACACTGGCTGTCGTCGCCGGGTCCCTGGAACGCTTTGCAATCGAGATCCGCCATCTGCAGCGCAGCGAGGTGCGCGAGGTCGAGGAGCCCTTTAGCAGCAAGCAGAAGGGGTCGTCGGCGATGCCGCACAAGCGCAACCCGATACTGGCCGAGAACGTTGCCGGCCTCGCGCGCCTAGTGCGCGCCTACGCCGGGGCGGCGCTGGAGAATATCGCCCTCTGGCACGAGCGCGACATCAGCCACTCCTCCGTCGAGCGCATCATTGCGCCGGATGCCACGATAGCCCTCGATTTCATGCTGCATCGGATGACCGGTATCGTGCGCGACCTGGTGGTGCACGCCGACGCGATGGGGGCCAACCTCGAGCGCTGGCGTGGAGCGGTCTTCTCGGAAGCCGTGCTCTTGGCTCTGATCCGCAAGGGTGTGAGCCGCGATCAGGCCTACTGCTGGGTACAACGGGCCGGCCTGAAGGCGATGGAAGGCGCGGACTTCCGTACCGAGGTCGCGCGCGACACCGATGTCGCACGCTACTTGGCCGCTCATGAGCTGGAGAGACTCTTCGACCTTCGCCATCACTTGCGCTATGAGGGGGAGTTATTGCAGCGCGCTTTTGGAGGGGACGCATGGAAAAAAGAGAGTTGATCTACGAGGGCAAGGCGAACCGCGAACTGGACAAGAATCGTTCCCGCCAGGACCTCGGCACCGTCGAAGAAGCCTACCACCAAGCGCAGCAACGCATCTGCGCCGCGTAAGCTCCATGCGCGCTAGGGTCTTCATTACCCCCAAGAAAGGGGTACTCGATCCCCAAGGCAAGGCCATCGAGCACTCGCTGCACGCGCTCGGTTTCACCGAGGCGCACGAGGTGCACCTCGGGAAGTACGTCGAGCTTGCGCTGGACACCGATGACCGCGAGCAGGCAGGTCAACGCGTCGACGACATGTGCCGTAAGCTGCTCGCCAACGGTGTGATCGAGGACTACCGCTTCGAGCTGGAAGACTGAGGGGATCAAAGACGAAGTCGTTTCATGTGGGCGGGGCGCGTAGCACAAGGGCCCCCTGTCCTTGCAGGAGAAGGGTCAGGGTGGGGGATGCGGGGATGTGATGGCCCCTTCCTCTAGTTGGGAGTGAGTTTCACATGCGTTGGGGAGTAGTCACCTTTCCCGGGTCGAATGACGACCACGATACCGTCTATGCGCTCGACCACACCCTCGGCGAGGATGTCGTGGCGTTGTGGCACAAGGACCGCGATTTGAAGCAGGCCGACTGCGTTGTCCTGCCCGGCGGCTTTTCTTACGGCGACTATTTGCGGTGTGGTGCCATGGCGCGCTTCTCGCCGATCATGGAGGTGGTCGCCGATTTCGCGCGCGCGGGAGGGCTGGTGCTGGGGATCTGCAACGGCTTCCAGGTGTTGTGCGAGGCCGGCCTGCTCCCCGGTGCACTGGTCCGCAACCGTAACCTGCGTTTTTTCTGCGAACATGTCCACCTGCGCCTGGAAAACGTCGAGACGCCCTTCACCTGCCGCTGCACGCCGGGCGAAGTGCTCACCATCCCGATCAAGCATGGCGAGGGCTGTTACGTCGCCGACGCTGCCACCATCGAGCAGCTCGAGCAGAACCATCAGGTCGTCTTGCGATACGTCGACGCCAGCGGGCGCGTCACACCCGAAGCCAACCCGAACGGCTCGCTCCGCAACATCGCGGGCATCGTGAACCTTCAGCGCAACGTGTTCGGCCTGATGCCGCATCCGGAGCACGCCACCGAAAGGCACGTCGGTGGCGAGGACGGTCTGCATCTGTTTCGCTCGGTGGTGGCGGCCTGCGCCGCCGGCGAATACCGCCGCGTCGCCTCCCTCGCCCCGGGACACTGATGATACGAGACATGTTCGGCACCTCGGGTCCCCTCTCCTTCCGGGAGAGGGTTAGGGTGAGGGGATGAGATACTCCGCAACCACCGGCTGTGACTGTTACCTGTGGCAGCACAGGGAGAGAGATGTCGAAGCCATCATTACACCCCCTCACCTTTATCCTCTCCCAGAGGGAGAGGGAGAAAAGGCTTGGTAGCTGCACCTGTGGGCACGCGCATGATGTCCGGAACTCTCGCACCAGTGACCGAGATCGAGGCCCTGCAACACGGGCTGAGCGCAGACGAGTTCGCGCACATTTGCCGCGGGCTCGGCCGTGCGCCCAACATCACCGAGTTGGGCGTGTTCTCCGTCATGTGGTCCGAGCACTGCAGCTACAAGAGCTCGCGTCGCTGGCTGAAAGAGTTGCCGACACAGGGGCCGCGGGTACTGCAGGGGCCGGGTGAGAACGCCGGCGTCATCGACATCGGCGGCGGTCTGGCGGTCGTGTTCAAGATGGAGAGCCACAACCATCCCTCGTTCGTCGAGCCGTACCAAGGCGCGGCGACCGGTGTGGGCGGCATTCTGCGCGACATCTTCACCATGGGGGCGCGGCCGATTGCCAACCTCGACTCGCTACGCTTCGGCAGCTTCGAGCACCCGCGCACGCGCTACCTCGTGAATGGGGTCGTCGCCGGCATCGGCGGCTACGGCAACTGCATCGGCGTGCCCACCGTCGGCGGCGAAGTGTACTTCGACCCCGGCTACAACGAGAACATCCTCGTCAACGCCTTCACCCTGGGCCTGGCGCGTTCCGACAAGATCTTTCGCGCTCGCGCCGCGGGCGTGGGCAATCCGGTGATCTACGTCGGTTCAAAAACGGGCCGCGACGGCATTCACGGCGCCAGCCTGCTCGCCTCGGCGGAATTCAGCGGCGGCTCGGACGAGAAACGTCCGACCGTGCAAGTGGGTGACCCGTTTACGGAGAAACTGCTACTCGAGGCCTGTCTCGAGCTGATGGAGCAGGATGCGATTGTGGCAATCCAGGACATGGGCGCCGCCGGCCTGACCAGCTCGACGGTCGAGATGGCCGGGCGCGGCGGTACCGGCATCCTGCTCGATCTCGATCAGGTCCCGCGACGCGAGCCGGGGATGACACCGTATGAGATACTGCTCTCCGAATCGCAGGAGCGCATGCTCATCGTCGCGCGCGCCGGTCGTGAAGACATCGTGCGACGCGTCTTTGCCAAGTGGGATCTGGATGCGTGCGTGGTGGGACGGGTGACCGATGACGGTTTGCTGCGCGTGCTTTTCGAGGGCCAGCAGGTGGTGCAGATCCCGGTGGCGATGTTAACCGACGAAGCCCCCGCCTACGACCGCCCCGCGGTGCCGCCCCCGGACTTCAACGAGCGTCAGGAGCTGCGGCTGGATAGGCTCCCGCCCCCGGGTGATTACAACAAGGCCCTGGTGACCTTGTTGGACTCGCCGAACATCGCTTCCAAGGCGTGGGTGTACCGGCAGTACGATTATCTGGTCCGCAGCAACACGGTGGTGAGGCCCGGCTCCGACGCCGCGGTGTTGCGCGTAAAGGGCACGCGCAAGGGGATCGCGTTGAGCGTCGACTGCAACAGCCGTTACTGCAGCCTCGATCCGTTCGTTGGCGCGATGATCGCCGTGGTCGAGAGCGCACGCAACCTCGTGTGTGCTGGGGCGACGCCGATCGGCATCACTGACTGTTTGAACTTCGGCAATCCGGAGAAGCCCAACATCATGTGGCAGTTCGCCGAAAGCATCCGCGGCATTCGCGACGCTTGTGCGGCGATCGGCGTGCCCGTGGTCAGTGGCAACGTGAGCTTTTACAACGAGACCCAGGGCCGGGCCATTCCACCCACCCCGACGATCGCCATGGTCGGCCTGCTCGAAGACATCGATCGATTCACCACGCAATGGTTCAAAGCCAACGGCGACGTCATCGTGTTGCTCGGCCGCACGCGCGAGGAGTTGGGTGGCAGCGAGTACCTGGCGCTGTGGCATGGCATGGTGCGCGGCGCGCCGCCGTGGATCGACCTGGCGGTCGAGAAGCAGGTGCAGCAGGTCTGCGCCGCCGCCATCGCGCAGGGCATTGTGCGCTCGGCGCATGACGTGAGCGACGGCGGTTTGGCGGTGGCGCTGGCGGAATGCTGCATCACCGCGCCGGAGCAGTTTCGTGGCGTGGTGATCGAGCTGCAGGGGGCCATCCGGCCGGATGCGTTGCTCTTCGGCGAAAGCCAGTCGCGCATCATCCTGTCGCTGCGCCGTCAGCACCTTCCGGAGCTGCGCGATCTGGCCGCCGCCGACGACGTACCGCTTACGGTGCTCGGCGAAGTGCGGGGCCGGCAGCTGGTCATCAGTCCGCTCATCGACCTATCACTGGATGAACTCTCGCGCGTGTGGTCGGCGGCGCTGCCGCGACGGATGGAGGCGACCTGAAGATGACGCATATGGCCTATCGCTTATGGCATATGGTCGTTCGAAAGGGGTTGAACCATTCGCGACATGCGATAAGCGATGTGCACGCGCAGCCGGAGCCAGGCGCGGATGTTTGACCGCTTTCGCGAGCAATGCGGCATCGTCGGGATCTTCGGGCATCCTGAGGCGGCCAACCTCGTCTACCTTAGCCTGTACGCCCTGCAACACCGTGGCCAAGAGGCTGCCGGGATCGTGTCGGCCAAGGACGGCGTCTTCATCTCGCACCGCGATCTCGGCCTGGTCGCCGACGTCTTCAGCGAAGACATCATTCGCAAACTCGAGGGCACGGCTGCCATCGGGCACAACCGGTATTCCACTACCGGCCAGACGTTGCTGAAGAACACGCAGCCGTTGGTCGTCGAGTACGGTGGTGGCGGTCTGGCGGTGGCGCACAACGGCAATCTCACCAACTCGGCGGGAATCCGCGAGCGGCTGCAGGATCGCGGCGCCATCTTCCAATCGACAGTCGACACCGAGGTCTTGATCCACCTGATCGCCGCCTCGCGCGCCGAGCGTACCATCGATCGCATCATCGATGCGCTGCTTGAGGTGCGTGGCGCGTATTCGCTGCTCTTCCTGACCCCCAACGCGTTGGTGGCTGCACGCGATCCCAACGGCTTCAGGCCGTTGGTGCTCGGCCGGATCAAGGATGCTGTGATCGTGACCTCGGAAACCTGTGCCCTGGATCTGATCGCCGCCACTTATGAGCGCGAGATCGAGCCGGGAGAAGTGCTGCGGATCTCCGCTGCCGGCGTGGAAAGCTTCAATCCGTTTTCGCCGGCACCGACCACGCGCTGCATCTTCGAATACATCTACTTCGCGCGACCCGACAGCCGGGTCTTCGGCCGCAGCGTGTACGAAGTACGCAAACAGCTCGGGCGGCGACTAGCGCAGGAGCAGCCGGTGGAGGCGGACATGGTTATCCCCGTACCCGACTCCGGAGTGCCGGCGGCGCTCGGCTTCGCGGAATACGCCGGCTTGCCGTTCGAGATGGGACTCATCCGCAACCATTACGTCGGGCGCACGTTCATCGAACCCCAAGAGGCGATCCGTCACTTCGGCGTGCGAGTGAAACTCAACGCCCAGGCCGACGTGCTGCAGGACAAGCGCGTGGTCGTCGTGGACGACTCCATCGTGCGCGGCACGACGAGTCGGAAAATCGTCAACATGGTCCGCAACGCCGGCGCGCGCGAAGTACACGTGCGCATCAGCTCGCCCCCGACCATTGGTTCCTGTTTCTACGGCGTCGACACGCCGACGAAGCAAGAGCTGATAGCGTCGTCGAACCCCGTCGAGGGTATCCGCCAGTTCATCACCGCCGACTCGCTCGGCTTCCTAAGCGAGCGCGGCCTGTACAGCTTTTTGCAGCCCGGCGACCGTAACGGCTTCTGCGCCGCCTGCTTCACCGGTCGCTACCCGGTCCCACCGACCGACCAGGGGCGCACGCACCAACTCCTGCTCTTCGAAGCGCGCGAGCGCAACACGCTCCCGTGATTGCGGAATCAGCGGTGAGCTCGCGAAACCAGGCGCCGGCATCAGCCTTCACGAGATGACGACGACGTACATCCGAACGCTCGTCGCCATGTTCGCTGATGCCGCGGATCGTGCCCGGCACGCGGGATTTGACGCCGTCGAGATTCACGCTGCAGACAGCTACCTCATATCCTTCTTCATCTCCCCAGCGAGCAACAGACGCAGCAATGCATAGGGCGGCTCGGTGGAAAACCGCAGTCGCCTCCTGGCGATCTGACGCGCGGAAATCACGTTGATCTTCATCTCCTATACCAGGATGATCTGAATTCGACGAAGCAGGCCGGCCTTTCAACCACCACGTTCTAGACCGGAGCGCAATGCGGGGTCTTCGGCCTTGACATGGAAATCCCACCGGTAGTAGGCACCGTTCCTAAGCGGGCGGTCTGCGTCTGACGGTAGAGCAGAAAAGGGGGCAAAGCTATGGTCCGAGGGCTGAAGCGTGTTCTTTCCTTACGCCTAAGTCTGTTCATTGCCGCTGGGGCGGTCACTGCCATTTCCGCCGTCGATGCTGCGCTCGCGGCAAGCAGAACGTTTATCGGCACGAGTTCGCACGACTGGACGAGCGATAGCAACTGGAGTCCCGCCGGCGTCCCGGTCGCGACCGATGACGTCGCCATCAACGCCGGCAAGACAGCGGACCTCTCCAACGCCGATGCCGCAATCAACAATCTGACGCTCGCCGGCGGAACGCTGACCGGAACAGGCACGCTCACGGTGAACGGCACCCTGACCTGGTCGGGCGGCACGATGGGCGGTGCGGGCAAGACCGTCGCCGGCGGGGGCCTGGCCCTGAGCGGCTCCGGGACGAAGACCCTGAACCGCACGTTGAGCAACACCGGGGCGGCGACCTGGACGGACACCGGCAACATCACCATCGGCACCGGCGGCGTTCTCAGTAACGAGCACGGGGCCAGCTTCACGGTGCAGAACGATCAAACCATTTCGTCCGGGGGCACCTCGCCGCGCTTCGATAACGCGGGCACGTTCACCAAGGCGATCGGTGCCCTGACCACCATCAACGCCGGTGTGGCTTTCAACAACTCGGGCAGCGTCGTGGTGCAGAGCGGCACCCTGAAACTAGCGGGCGGGGGCATTGGCAGCGGGGCGTTCGACTGCACCGGAGCGACATTGCAGTTCAGCGGCGGCACTTACAACCTGACCGCCGAGGCGAGCATCAGCGGGACGAACCTCGTGTTCAGCGGGGCCACGGTGAATCATTCAGGCAGCTACAACGTCACCGGCGGCACCACGGTCAGCGGCGGCACGGCGAACTTGACCGGTGACGCTGAGCGCTGGCACGCTGACTGTTAGTAACGCCGCGGGGGCGCTCACCGTGCCGAGCTTGACGATATCGAACGGCACGCTCGCCGGTTCGAGCGCGCTGACGGTCGCTGGCCCGCTGACCTGGTCTGGCGGCGCCATGAGCGGCACCGGCCGGACGGTCGCTGCGGGCGGACTGACGTTGAATGGCACGTTCAAGACCCTGAACCGTACGCTCACCAACGCTGGAGCAGCCACCTGGAGCGACACCGGTGACATCTACATGGGTACCGGCGGTGTGTTGAACAATCAGGCCGGAGCTACTTTCACGGCGCAAAACAACCAAAACGTTAGCTGGATCGATGGCACGCCTCACTTCGATAATGCCGGCACGTTCGTGAAAGACGTCGGCGGCGGCTCCACGCAGTTCAGCATTGCCTTCAACAACAGTGGCACGGTTGTCAGTCGCACCGGTACGTTGAGCTTTGCGGGGGGCTACCAGCAGAGCGCCGGCACCACGCGCCTCGAAGGCGGAGCGCTGGCGTCGTACCCGGCGTTGAACCTCCAGGGCGGCAAACTGGAGGGCTCCGGGCTGATCACCGGCGACGTCCAGAATGGCGGCGAGGTCAGTCCCGGATCCTCACCGGGGCTCCTGACCATCACCGGCGCGTACACGCAGCTGCCGGCCGGCACCTTCAACGTGGAGATCGGCGGGCGCGCCGAGCAAACACAGTTCGACAAGCTTGCGATCTCCGGGTTCGCTACACTCGACGGCGCGCTCAAGGTCAGTCTGATCAACAGCTTCCGGCCGTCATCTGGCGATGCGTTCCAGGTGATGACCTTCAGCGGCAGCAGCAGCGATTTCTCCAGCACGAGCGGTCTGGACCTCGGCAACGGATTGATCTTGATGAAGAGCGTTGGCAGCGACGCCGTTACGCTGCTGGCTGCGCCGCCGCCGTCAGTCACCCCGACACCAACTGCCACCACTCCGGCCTTCACCCCCACGCCCACTCCCACTCCCACTGCGACCTCGGTTGTCACCCCGTCAGGTTGCTCAGGGGATTGCAGGGGCGATGGCCTGGTGACGGTCGATGAGCTGCTCACCATGATCAACATCGCGCTAGGCAATGCCCCGACGTCCGCCTGTGCCCCTGGAGACGTCAACGGCGATCAGCGGATCACCGTGGACGAGATCCTCGCCGGCGTGAACAACGCGCTGAACGGCTGCGCGCCACAGCACGCCGAAGCGGTCGCCGGGGCAGTGACCACAACCGTCGTGGGCGCGACAGGCCTCTCCTCACTGCTCACCGGCATTGTGAGCGGCTTCGCGTCCGCTACCGGCGCGAGTGTTCAATCCGCAGGAGTCTCGGCATCATCCGGCACCGGCACGGTGGCGGGCAACTGCCCCTCCGGCACCGCCACGCGAACGTGCACTGGCTTCGGCACGGTGACCATGACCATCAGGCTGTCGGCGTGCACAGTGCAGATCGCGCAGGGCTCGTTGGAGCTAAACGGCACAGTGACGTTGGAGGGGGCCGGCTTCTGTCCCGACACGATCATTCCCCCGGTAAACCTCACGGCCAACGTGCAGGCGACGATCACCGATGGCAGCGGTCTGACGACAGCCATCCACCGCGTCAACGTAACTGGACTTGGTTCTCCCCACAGCGGTGGTCCCTGCACCATCGACGGTGCCACCTTGACGCTCAACGGCACGTTGCGCACCGACATCCCCGGAGCCGGGACCGTGACCACAACCTTTCACCAAACGATCGTCACACTGCGTGCGACGACTTTCTCCGGCTGCGTTCCGACTGTCTACTCGGAGACTCTCGATGGGTTTGCGTCACTCAGCGACAGTCTGGGCGGTGCCTTCGATGTCACGTTTGCCCAATTGACGACGACGACGGATGGGCAACGTGACCCAACCGAGATCACCATCGACGGCGGCATCAGCTCGATGTGTATCGGTCGGCCGGTGGCGCTGTCGACGATCTCATCGCTGAAAATGATGCTCGGCGAGGTCTGTCCCACCGATGGCCAGATTCGCGTGGCCTCGCTCGGCGGGCGGTCGGCCATCTTCTATCGCTCGGACGGCACGGTGGACATCCACGCCGGCAACGCGGATCGGTCGTTCGCTTCGTGCCGTGATGCGGCATTCTTCGTGTGCTCGATGTAATGCGAGGTGCAACGAAGCTTTACCGTTTCGACTACAGTTGTTACGCCCGCAAGGTGTAGATGGTGCTCGATCTGCTCGGGTTGCGATACGAGGCTGTCGACGTGCCCTACGGCGACCGTTCCGAGCTGGCGGCGCTCACAGGTGGTTACATCCAGGTCCCGGTGCTTGTCAACGACGCCCAAGGTGACAACGCAGGCGCGGGCGCTGCTCGCGCCAACGGTCGAGACGCTTCAGTGCCAGCGCTTCCTGTTCGGCGACCGGCCCACGCTGGCGGATGCCGCGTTGTACGGTCAGTGCGTCATGCTGCGCGCCGCCGACCCCACCATGCCCGCTTTGCTCGGCGACGGGCTCACCCAGTGGATGACCCGGCTCGAAGCCGAGGCGCAGCACTGACGGAGTCGAACCCGGCGGCGAGCTCGAACCAGGTACTCTGATTGGATATTGCACCACAGACCCTCCCTGCTGCAGTACGAAGCTCACCCA
>Ga0315288_10006128_pt1 | contig 15233 bp, 17 predicted proteins | sample YL17G11_20_MG_FD_203454 | JGI IMG/M metagenome (GOLD analysis project Ga0315288, IMG submission 203454) | Sediment microbial communities from Yellowstone Lake, YNP, Wyoming, USA - YL17G11_20 | ecosystem: Environmental > Aquatic > Freshwater > Lake > Sediment | place: USA: Wyoming | collected...
CAGCGTGAAGCCTGTTGCTTTTGAGTATCATCCGTTCGACTATTCAAATAAGGACTCCTAGATGCACCCTGAGGTCAGCGAGGAAGCGGCCGCCGAAGTCCGTGCAAGATGGGAGAAATCCGACCTGCCGGAAGGGACCTCAGCCACCATCGCACAACTCGCGCGTAGGCTCCTACAGGGCTTCTTTCCTCCCTTGGACCTAGCAGGCATCAACGACGCAAAGACCGGAGAAACACTAGGAGTGCATCTTGGGAGGGTCTGCGTTCCAGCGCTATTGGTGTCGTACCACATTGGCTATGACCTCGCCGTTGGGAGGCTATCTCGTGAGGATGGCGCGCGTTACCTGAACGCCGCCACGCGGATAGTTGACTTACTTTCGGACAGCTGATGGGGGAGTTGGTGCTGCGGGCGGTACTCACGGGCTACGGAGCAAACGTCGCGGAACCGCGGAAAGAACAGGGACCCAAGGTCTTGGGATTCTCTCGGACTCGCCTCTGCAGATTGGATTGGGCCATGAGAGATACAACTGCCGAACTGCTCACGGTTGGAAACGAAACAGTACTGTCAATGGTGCAATATGGCTGGAAGCGCCTTGACTACGGTGAATTGCCGAAGGACTCGTGGCAAGTGGGATACACAGTAGGGGATACGGGCCTCGTCTTCGAGATTCTGCTGCAGCGCGACGTCCTTCTTAGGGCCTTCATAGGGGAAGCTACCGACTCGTTTGCGTGGACCGCCATGGTGGCTGTTTACGCTGCCGCCACTCTCATTAGGCGCAAGGCCGCCTTGTCCGAGCAAGGCGAAGTCTGGCCTGTACCGGGCAGCACAAGGGTAGCATTCTTGGTCAAAGGGCACCGGACCGTGGAAATGACCTCGTCGTGCACACTGGCGTTCCTCGAGGTCTTCGCCGCCGAAATCAAGGGGATGACGTTTCGCGATGTACAGAGGACGCTATTCACATCGCCCGATTTTGCGATGGCGGGCAGCGGCAAGAAGGAGTAGAACCTTCAAACGATGCGCCTACTGTGCCAAGAAAATCCAGAACGCGGCAATAGTCTGCCGCTATTGCGGGCGGGATCTAATGTTCACGGTTCGTCCAAAATGGTTTGGGGTGAGCGCGTCGGCCTATTTGCCCCTATGTCGGAGGTCAAACAGCATCAGTCTAAGTGTCCACGTGTTATGAATAAGCTGTTCCATTTGGTCCTCGGCGGCATGTGAAGTAATGACTTCGGCCAACAAGTACTGGTCGAGTGCCAGTGATAGCAAGTCCGGGTGAGATGATGCCTACTCGGAAGCCTTGAATCCCGGCTTGCTGCACGCCTCAAGGAGTTCATCTGCCAGCCGTTTTGTCTTCTCGAAATTGCCCCGCCACTCGTCCAGCGAAGATACCACGACTTCAAACTCGGAGTTCTCTGCCCTCAGCATTGGCACCAGCTCCACGGCCCTGTCCATCAAGGCCTTCTTAATGCTTGCGTCCGTTTGTAGGATTCTATTGCGTGGCATACCTATGGCCATGAAAAGAAATAGCAGGTCTTCCACGGGGCGTTCTTCACCAATCTTTCTAATCATCTCTTGAGGCGCGGAATGCAGAAGAAGGAATCCAGTCAGTTGGACGCCGTCCCAAAACCTGAGTAGCTTCTGGTTTGAGCTTGCCGACAGAACGGCCACTATCTTCTCGTCCATATCCGAGGGCGGTGCTGGTGTCATGGTCGCGTCTCTGTAGAGTGGGCGACTACAGTTGTCTTTCCAGAAGCAATGTCGCCTCAATCTGAGCATAAGCGTGGCGGCAAACCTGCCACTCAATCGTGCCCGTCTTTGGCAGTTTGTCGGGCGAGAACGCCGTTGCGATATTCATTATGGTCCCGACCAGTGAAACCCCCCGGATTATCCTATCCCATTGGCCTGCTCTCTGGAAACCTTTCCATTCGCGGACGTAGTCGAAGGGCATGAATGCCGGAAACTGTTGGTAGCCCATCTTTAGAGCGTCCACCCAAATATATGCTACGCCCGTCAGCCATTCGTCCTCAGACGGGAAATCCCTGTGGCTTTCCGGTATCCTGAGGAGGCTTGTTGCGATTTCGCGCCATTCCTTGTCGGTCTCCCTCGCAATCTTTGGGTTACACGACCGCCTCCACCACATCTCATACTTGTATACCGCGCTATGGCCCGGCGCGCTGTCGTCCGCGGGGAAATCTTGGGTAATCTTGGCAACAATTCTGGCAACTACGGATGCGCGTCTATCCATGCTAAGGGGGTAGTTCTTGCGCCCCTTCTCGTCCATCTTTCGCAACCCGCCGAACAGTCCCTCGTAGCCCCCTTGCACGATATCTATGACTGGTTGCGCGATTGCAGCGGGTGCTGTTGCAGGCAAATCCCGCCCGCAATAGCGGCAGACAATCGCCGCGTCCTTGATCTCTTCCGCGCAGTATGGGCATGTCTTCATTGCAGTGTCCTCCGTCTTCCCCAAGACAATCACAGTCTAGCATTGTCATTTGGCAGAGGCATGTGCCATTCGTCATCAGCTCCCAACGTGCCGGGCAGTTGCCAAAGCACCTTGGTTTTTCAGTTTTGCTGGGCCTTCAGAGCCTCGATATGTCCCCCGAGATAGTCGAGCTTGTAACGATGCGGGAGTTTCGCATCCCGTTGGTGGAAACCGTCGACATATCCGCGGAGCCAAGCATCGGAGGGATTGAAACGTCTCACTTGAGCGGCTCTGATGTCATAGGGACGTTCTGAGCGACGAGACGGCTACCCTGCCTCATTCTTTCTCCGTTTGTATGGCACGTGCAGCAGGCTCGCGGCCTTCTGCTTCGCCTCTTCCGGTCGGCGGTCGTAGCGGGCCGTGGTCTGTACGTTGGCATGTCCGGCCATCTTTGAGACGGTCGCAATGTCTGCCCCCTTGTCCAGCAGGTCAGAGATGAACGTCCGCCGAAGATCGTGGGGCGAGAAGTTATCTACCATGGCTTCCGCGCCCCGCTTGAGAAGCACATTGTAGACGGCCTGATTTGAAAGGCGGCTAGACAGAACACGCGCGCCGCGGTTAATCGGGACGAAAAGGGGCCCGTCGAACTCTCCTCGAAGAGCCAGCCAGTCAGCCAAGGCATCCAACGCACCATTGTTCAGGTATGCGGTTCGCTCCTTACTGCGCTTGCCCCGGACAATCAACCTTCCTGTACTGATATCAGCGTCGGCCAAGTTCAAAGCGACTATCTCGGCACGTCGCAGGCCCGCGGCGTACAGAAGCGCAATCATCGCCGCATCACGCGTGCCCGCCGGAGTCTTGTCGCGCTGGCAAGCTTGCATAAGGGCTAGGATTTCGCCGCTCGACAACTCGCGTCCGGCAGGGAGTGTCTCGCCACTCACGGGACGCAAGTCAATCGCGCGCTGGTAGTCTTCGGCGGACATTTGTCCCAAGCGCCAGCAAGCGCGAAGGCAACCACGTAGAGCGGCAAGAATCTTGTTCACGGTAGCGGGCGCGTATTGGCTTATGAGCTTCGAGCGAATAGCCGCGGTGTGCTGATAGCGCAGTGCAGACCAGCGAAGATGACGCACATCTCCGTCGAGTATCTCTGCTACCACCCGGAGTGCTTGCGCCTGAGTTCGTTGCCCGGTCTTGCTCGGCAAACTGGCCACGTAGACCAGCGCTGGATTCTGGTCAGCAGGGAGGGGTCTGGTCAAAGTCATCTCATTCATCGGCACCCCACTTCCTTCCTAGAACTACCATTCTCATAAGCTAGTTATACCCTGAAGTTGGCACAAAATCAAGCTTCTCGTCCCCCAAAATCAGGCCACTCTGGCAAGCGGCACGTGGGTTGCTGGCCGCGCTAGGACTCCAGAAAGTCTTCCCTCCGAGTATGCGCTGTAGGACAACAGATTTCATGTTTCCAACCCCGCGCGCGGAAGGCAACTGAAAACCCGTGATGAATTTCATCACGGGTTTTCTGGGGCTGGGGTCAAAGCGTGGCCTTTCTTTTGGGGTGAGCCGCCGCCCACGTCTTCGGGTCACGGTCAAGAACCCTCCACTGTTCCTCCTGTATCCGATACCTGTCTACTAGCCTCGTCAAAGAGCGCGCCACGCCCATCTGAGCGTATCCAATAGCGCCTGATTCGACTTGGTCGTATCCCCGGCGGCCATGATCAATGGGTTGCTGTCGTCCCACACAAACGTCGCCTTGACTTGCTTTGCACGAGCCCACTGTCTCTGAGCCCCAGTAGTCATCTTTCCACCATCCTTCTTCAACCCGGCCCGCCACAATTGTCGCATGTTGCGGGATAGTGCCGCGTTTGCGGCTCGGTCATCGACTCGTTTTTCATGGCTCCATGCACTCAATACCAAGGGATTGGGATAGGAAGGGCGCCAAAAGCCCCTCCTGAAGCAGCTTATTGGCGTCCCACTTGTCCCCTCGCTGTTGCGGACTCTGCAGGGCTCCGGCACCACGTATGCGCGAGCGTAGCTGGCTCGCCCTTCCCGCCTCATCTGCCCAGACAAACACACGCCGATAACGCCCAGCCACTGCCCGCAGAATCGGAGTATTGCCCCCCGATGCACTTCCAATTGAGAGGCATGTCACCCCCTTGGGCATACACTGGGCAACGCTTAACGCATTGAACTCGCCTTCTATCAGCAGAAGCGTGTCGTCAGTGGGCAACGCGTAGCCCAATCCAAACAGCAGTGACACACCCCCAGCCGTCTGCCCATAACGATGCTTCTTGTCCCGTTGTGCTAGGTCGTCGATGAAACGATACTTGACTGCCATCACGATGGCGTTCTCAATACTGTCAAAGTCGAGCCAAGGGATGGTTATCGCTGGTCGTCCATAGATGATGGCAAATCCTAGAAGCCATGCGCCCCACGTCCCACGGTGCAAGCCGCGCCGCGTGAGATAGGCACGGCCAGCTTGACCGGCAGGCTCGAAAAGCAGACGGTCTGAGGCCCCGTCTATCAGCCCCCATGCTTGCGCCTGCCAAGACGAGTCTGGCAAAGCCAACAGAGCCTTTGATACGTCCCGCGGCATACTGCTGGGGGACTTGGAGAGATTGCCTCCCATGTGAGCAAGGGCCGTCTTGAAATCGAGACTATCCCGGCGCATGACATAGTCAATCCCGGTGTGGTACTTGCCATCGCCGCACTTTCGGCAATACCAAAGCTGGCCCGTCGGCGTCATCTTGACCACGAAGCGGTCGACACCGGCGCAGAACGGGCATGGGCCGACGTGGTAGGCTCCCTGCTGCCTGAGATGAGTGTCCTCACCCGCAAGTGTGAGCAAGTCAAACGATTGGTTTATTCCAGTGGCATTCATCTGTTCATGCCGACGCTCACAGCCTGCAGGCTTGTTGGACACTGCTGGCAGGTCTTGCCTTTACCAAGAGGAAACCACAAGGGGCGAGTGCACCTAACTCTAGCCGTTCTAGCGGGAGAAATCAGAAAGGTGTGCATTTCAACGACTCACGAGGGAACTATGCCGAAAATCGGGATAGACAGGCTAGGCATCCCCAGTTTCGGTGACCAACCCCACGCCCGCATAGATCTTTTCATTCCTAGCGTGTCTCCACTTTTGCGTCGCCTCGCCAAATCTGCGTGTCATCCGCTGTCCGAAGGCCCGAGCGGACATTGGAACCGCGCCGTTCATTTCGCTCCACTGCACATAGTCGCGGTACAGCGCGCTCGCCGTAACTTCGAAGCCGTCCCCGACGGTCAGCCGTTCTTCAACAAACTGGCCTGTCAGGTCTTCGTCCAGACGGTACTTCTCCGTGCTTTCCAGAACGTTGGCTGGTGGATTGAGACCAGCTCTTTGCCATTCCAGACAACCTTGTACAAGCCAAGCGAGAATTCCGGGGGCCTCTAGTTTCAGCTTGGCGGCCAAGTCCTTGTCCCGCTTGAACTCATTTGACCCGCTGGGGCTGTCCACAAAGCGGACCAGAAACGGGACACGAAGAACCCGTCTCCACATGGCGTAGTCATCGGCATCCGGAAGACGTGGACAGTGGTTTGTGACAAGGATGATTTTGCCTGTCTGCTTGAACGTGACTGGATTGCCGAAAAGCGCGCGGGCGGTGACACTTGCGTCACCTGTCAGTTGCTTCACGAGGCCGCTATTCAGCCTACGGCCTTCACCGCTTTCGCTGGCAAGGATGAGCCGCTTGTTCCTCGAAGCGACTAGGAAGGGGCGCGGGGCATCGCCTCCCCCTTTGCCGAAATCCATGAGGGAATCGGCCTGCGTGGTGAAGCAGAAGCCCTCTCCCAAGACGGCAATCAAAGTCTCAATGACAGTGCTCTTGCCATTTGCTCCTTCGCCCCAAAGGATGGGCATCACCTGCTCTCGCGTGTCCCCGGTGATGCAATATCCGAGCAGCCGTTGGAAGAACGAGACGAGCTCAGCGTCGCCATTGAATATGCCTACCAAAGCGGCCTCCCAAATCGGAGATGGGCAACTCAGACCTTGCCAAGCAACCGGGGAAAATGTGCGCACAAAGTCGGATGGCCGACTCTCACGCAATCCGCCGCTTGCAAGGTCGATGATGCCGTTTGTCACCGGCAACACCATTGCGGGCAAATCCCACTCGGTGCCCTTGATTGCAAGCCGGGGAAGGTGAGAACCGAGGTCAAGCACGTCTTTCATTCTGCGCTTGGAGAGCAAGTGCTTCGCGCGGGCAATGAACTGATTGGAGCATTCAGCATTGCCGTTAGCGCGTTCTTCCGTGGCGCGGTCGAGGTAACGCGCCGCGACCCAATCCCCGACCATGCCGAAGACCTCCCCCGTCGGGTCTGGTTCCCAGAATGCGCCTCGCCACAAGTACCACCGCTTTTCTACGTGGTCGTATGCCACTTTGTCGGCGAACAGAAGCTCGAAGAGTTCGGCATCGCCAAGTTCATTCCGGTCGAGAAACCTCGCTAGGTCAGGCGGGACTTGGGCTTCCTGGACGAGCTGCTGGAGTTCTTCAGTGAGCATGTGGCACCTCCCGGACAAGACCAGAAGCCATGTCTCTGCGTTGAGCGGATGGGGAGCAAGCTGGAGCAGTCTGGCCAACGTGCCGGCCAGCTTGCGCCTCGTCTCTGCACTTGTCCAGATACTCAATCAGGAGTTCGCGCATAAGGCTCGAGCGACTCTTGCCTTGCATTGCCGCGACAATCCGGGCTTGAGACGCCACGTCCGGGGGTAGCACGACGCCGTAAGCTTGATTTCGTATTCCTGTCATGGCTCACCTTCTAGGTCAAAAAGAGACCGCCATTCAACGATTTGAATGGCAGTCTAGCAGGTGAGCGCCGTGGCTAGAAGGCGGATGACGGCCGACTTGTGGCCAGAAGTGGCCGAAAAGGGCCAGAATCAGTCGTCGACTGATCTCTGCATGAGACGGAACCGTTCTTTTGCAGTCGAGACGCTACAGTCAGACAGGTGAGCCGTTCTTTCCCATGTTTCCCCGAGGTTTCGACTTTCCCATATGACTTGGTCCCGGTCTCGTTTTTCCGGGCTTGAGTGTCGCCATGGCTCAGCGTGCGTCTCCACGAGCAGGTTCAAGTCTTGGAAGTGCTGTTTGACGTCTTCGTAGAGTTCTTCGATTGACGCCGACGCTGTCTCATCGCTCACCGCGAAGTCGACCGCGGAATTGTCGCGCACGGGCAAGACGGCGTAAGAGCCTATGGCGCCGGGTGACTTATCCCCTCTGGCATCTTTCTGGAAAATGGGTTGGCGCCGGTCTGCTAGGTCTTTGACTTCTGAGGTCTTCTCGAGTAACGCATCGATAGAGGTTGGGTATTCCTTCTCTCGGCAGGATTTCGAATTCCGTAGCACGTGGCTGATGTGAAGCTCAGCATCTCCAACCGGCAAGAGAATGGTCAGTTTCTTCATGGTGCATCCGTTCTTCGCGTCCAATGGCGGAGTGCAGTCCGGCTTCTGTAGCCCGTCCAACCCAGCTGGACTGTCGCCCCGGGTCCTTGTTTGCCTTAATTATCGCACAGATGTTCGGCCCGAACACAACATTCAATCTGCTTCCAGCATCTGTACGGCACTTGCACCTGACTTCCTTTTGACGTATTCTCTACATATCCCGAGGAAAAGGCGGCCCTATGACTGAACTTATCTGGGACGGAAAATACGATAAGGATGGCAAACGGGTAGCTCCGCTCCGGGTCTCCCTCCCCTTTCAGACAGTCGAAACGGTCAATGAATCGGCTCAGCAGCGTCAAATGGCACTGGACATGTTCAGCGCAGGCCGCGACGCGGAATGGCGCAATCGCTTGACTTGGGGCGACAAGAAATATGTCCTGCCCTCCCTGCTTGATGAGTTCGCGGGCAAGGTCAATCTCATCTATATAGACCCGCCATTCAACGTAGGCGCCGATTTCTCGTTCACGGCAACGATTCCCGACGACCCCGCGTCCGATGAGGACGAAACCACAGAATTTCAGAAGTTACCAAGCGTGATTGAGCAAAAGGCATATCGGGACACGTGGGGAACTCGAGACAGTAGACTCGATTCATATCTTCAATGGTTCTACGGGACAATCATCCTGCTCAGGGAATTGCTGGCCGATGACGGGAGCATATTTGTCCACTTGGATTATCGGATTGGGCATTATGTTAAGACTGTACTGGACGAGGTTTTCGGGGTCGACAATCTCGTCAATGAAGTTATCTGGCATTACAAGACCTTTCAGGGCCAGACGCATCGATACTTTGCACGCAAACATGACACCATCTTTTGGTACAGCAAATCTAGGGACACTTTCACCTATCAGGAGCAGTTTGACACAGAATTTGCCGACACAATCGATTCCAAGCGTTGGGCCGATTACATCAACCAGAATCGGCAGATTACTGGCGCCAACATGCCAGTTCAGGATTCCAGATTCGTGCGGTACCTAAATAAGTGGGTTCAGCAGAACGGACGTCAGCCGGGGCCTGATGACGTGGTCTTTGATGTCCGTGGCCAGCCCGTTGACTCGGTTTGGGACATGAAGGGCCTTGACCCCAAATCAAGCGAGAAGACCGGTTATCCTACCCAAAAGCCAGAAGCCCTCTTGGAACGCATCATCAAAGCATCATCCAACGAGAGTGACTTGGTACTTGATTGCTTTTGTGGTTCAGGCACGACCGCCGCCGTCGCCGAAAGACTGAACCGCCGCTGGATTGCCTGTGACTTGAGTCGCTTCGCTATCCACACAACACGCAAGCGTTTGCTGGGCACCGAAGGCGTGAAGCCATTTGTTGTACAGAATCTGGGAAAGTACGAGCGGCAGGCATGGATTGAGGCCGAGTTTGACATCAAGCAGGGCGCCCAAAAGCGGTACCGTGACTTCATTCTCCGGCTGTATCACGCAAATCCGCTGGCCCAACATGTGTGGTTGCACGGGGTCAAAGCCGCACGGATGGTTCACGTTGGCTCGGTGGACGCGCCGGTCACAACAGCCGACCTTGCCAATATCGTTGCCGAATTCAAGAAGGCTGTGGGAACAGGCAAGGGGGCACCCAAGTCCAACGGCGTTGATGTTTTGGGCTGGGACTTTGCCTTCGAGATGAACGAAGTCGCGAAACAGCAGGCCGCGCAGGCGAATCTAGACGTTCGCTTCTACCACATTCCCCGTGACGTCATGGACAAGCGCGCCGTCGAGCAGGGCGACGTTAGATTCTATGAATTGGCCGCTCTGGATGTCTCCATCAAAACCAAGCAGCTTCAGGTGACTCTCACCCTCAAGGATTTTGTCATCCCACCCGACGACGTCCCCCAAGAGGTGCAGAAGTCCATCAAGCACTGGTCGCAGTGGGTGGACTATTGGGCGGTGGATTGGGATTTCAAAGGCGATACGTTCCACAACCAGTGGCAAACCTACCGCACCCGCAAAGAGCCAGACCTGAACCTCTCCGCGCAACACAACTACGAGCAGGCGGGCGAATATGCGGTCGTGGTCAAGGTCATTGACATATTGGGTAACGATACGACCAAGACAATCAAAATCAAAGTGGGGTAACCATGCCGCGCAAGAAGAAACCCGCACCAAAAGCTCAAGCGTCCTTCATCGAGCCGACCCCCCGCACGGCACCGTGTGTACCCCAAATCCGCCGAGCGGTAGAGGAATGGCGGGGCGAAGGGTATGAGGGAGCAAGCAATACCACGCGCAGCCTCCTCAATTATTGGTTTGAGACCGACCATCGCCTGCCAAACGGGATGACCTTCAAGTATCACCGCCCCCAACGTGAAGCCATTGAGACCCTGATTTATTTGTTTGAAATCGCGAAAGTTCGGCGTCACAAAGACCTGATAGAGAACTTCGCGGGCACCTATAAGAAGCTGCGCCTGCTTCAATTTGACGACTTCGGCCGCTACTGCATCAAAATGGCAACGGGCAGCGGCAAGACCAAGGTCATGGCGCTGGTCATTGCTTGGCAGTATTTCAATGCAGTTGCCGAAGCCAGCGACGATTATGCTCGAAGCTTTCTGCTTTTTGCCCCGAACGTCATCGTGTTCGAGCGCTTGCGAATCGACTTTGCAGGCGGTCGTATCTTTCGCACCGACCCTATCATTCCCAATGAGCTAAGAGCATATTGGGATTTCGACTTCTACATGCGCGGCGACGCGGAGCGCGCACATTCGCTGGGCGCACTGTATCTCACCAATATTCAGCAATTCTATGAGCGCGCGGACAGCACTAGTGACAACGAGCCGGAAGAAATGACGGCTGTATTGGGCTCAAAGCCACCCGCGCAGAATCTGGAAATCGAAGACTTCGACAAACGCATCTTGGCGCGCGGCGGCACTGTCATGATTGTCAATGACGAGGCGCATCACACCCATGACGAACAGAGCGAATGGAATGGCGTCATTCGCCGCCTGCATGACGGACTCACGCATCTAACCCCCAATTCAGGCTTACTTGCTGCCCAAGTAGATTTCAGCGCAACGCCTCGATACTCCAAGGGGGCGCTCTTCACTTGGACAGTCTACGACTACCCATTGAAACAAGCCATTGAGGATGGAATCGTCAAGCGGCCAATAAAGGGCATCACACACGGTATCCAAGAAGCCAAGTCCACGGTGACAAGCACCCGCTACAAGGCATACCTCACCGCCGGAGTCGAGCGCTGGAAGGAATACGTCGCACAACTCAAGCCCCTCAAGAAGAAGCCCATTCTGTTTGTCATGATGAATGACACACACGAAGCCGATGACGTAGGTGACTACTTGCAGAAGAAATACCCGTCCGATTTCGGCGGTGACAACTTGCTCGTGATTCATACAGACACCAAGGGCGAAATCACCAAGAAGGACTTGGACAAAGCTCGCCGCGCGGCTCGCGAGGTAGACGACCCCGAAAGCCCTGTGCAGGCGATTGTAAGCGTGCTGATGCTCCGCGAGGGTTGGGATGTTCAAAATGTCACGGTTGTCGTCGGCTTGCGCCCCTACACTTCAAAAGCCAATATCCTGCCAGAGCAAACCATTGGTCGTGGATTGCGCCTCATGTTCCGTGAACTTGCGAGCGATTATGTCGAGCACGTGGACGTAATTGGCAACAATGCCTTTATCAAATTTGTCGAGGACTTGGAGCGCGAGGAGGAAATCGCCTTCGGCACGTTCGAGGTCGGCACAGACAAGTTGGTTATCAATACCATCATGCCCGACCCGGCCAAACTCGACAAGGACATAGGTGTTCCCGTCCTCAGCCCCCTTTTGTTGCGCAAGAAGACGCTGGCCGAAGAAATCGCTGGACTCGATGTAATGTCGTTCGATTGCCCTGTTCTCCCCCACAAGTCCGGCGATAAGGCACTGCAAACATTCCAGTACGAAGGCTACGACCTCCTGACGCTTCAGAAGATGCTTGAGCGCACCTATACCCTGCCAGATATTCAAACATCTCAGGAAGCCGTCTCGTACTACGCCAAGCAAATCGCGCAGGAAGTTAGGCTCCCGTCTCAGTTCGCCGCGCTCGTGCCAAAAGTTCAGGAATTCCTGCGAAGCAAAGCCTTTGGCGAACCAGTGGAATTGGACGACCCCGACACGGTCAGGGCGCTGAATTCGAACGTCGCTCAGTATGTAACCGTTCAGACCTTTGCGAAAGCCTTGCGCCCATTGGTCGTGGAGGAGTTGCAGCCGCAGCTTCTCAGCGAAGGCCGCCGACTCTCAGAAACCCCACCCTTCCCGTACTCGCGCCAGACCCTTCCGGCGGCCAAGACCGTGTTCAATCTGGTCGCAGCCGGAAATGAATTTGAGTTGAGCTTTGCCAAATTCCTAGAAGATGCTCCCGACGTTGACCGATTCGCCAAGCTCCCCGAGCAATTCGGCTTTGCCATTGAGTACACAGACTCACGGAACAATCTTCGCTATTACGAACCTGACTTTGTCACCGTCACAACCGATGGAAGACACTACCTAGTCGAAACCAAAGGTCGTGAAGATGTAGACGTTGCCAACAAAGACCGCGCCGCGATTCTGTGGTGTGAGAGTGCGACACGGCTGACGGGCACGAGCTGGGCATTCATCAAAGTCCCACAGAAGGAATTTGAGCAATTGCAACCAGATGAGTTCAGAGACCTCGGGGTCTTCGCGCAGGCGAAACTACTTTGATTTGGTACATCGGCTGGCGACGGGCCGTGAAGTTGGGAGCAGGCAGCCTCATTGAGTAGTCATGCGCGTTGGGAGCCTTTTTCGGCGGGGATTTCGGTACTGCGCAGCGGCGACATCGATGAAGTTGGCGGATTCGCCTCAATCCCCAGACCCGGGGAGCGTTCTATTCTGACCTAATAAAACAACCACCCCAAGGGAGTGGTTGCGGCCATGGTCGCTAGACCGTGGCGTTGTATGGTGTCATTCTACCCGAGATGCCCACACAAATCAAGGGACGGCAAATGTGAAGAAGACCTTCGCGTATGTGGATGGCTACAATCTCTACCATGGCATGATGGACAGGAGATACAACGTGCCGGGCGACGCGTCGGAGACTCCCCTTAGAAAGTATCTGTGGCTGAATTTGTGGACGTTCATTGCTTCCTACTTGCCCATTGGCTACGGACTGGAGAGGATACACTACTTTACGGCTCCGGTCTTGGATAACCCCGAGTCCCTAGGCCGACAAGAAAAGTATTGGAAGGCGCTGGAATCCATTCCCAATCTGAGTATCCAGAGGGGGAAGCACCTCAGAAAAGAGAATGGGTACCAAGAGAAGCAGACCGACGTGAAAATGGCGCTCCAGATATTCGATGATGTCTTGCACGTAGAAGGACTGGAGGCAATTATCCTGCTGAGTGCGGATTCCGACCAAATCCCGACGCTTGAACGCGTCAGGAACCTAGAGCGCAATGTGGATGTTTTTGCCATTTTTCCGCCTTGCAGATGGTCTGGGGACTTGACGCGGGTCATCAAACGGGCACGATGCTTCAAGACGAAATATCCGAGGCTACAAGCACATCAATTCCCGGATGTAGTTGAGACCGGCACATATAAGGTGGCGCGGCCCACAGAATGGTCATGATGCTCGCATACTGAAGGCGTACAGGGGCACATTGTGAGGTGGGCAAGTCATAGTCTGCAAGTAGCGTGCATTTGGGGCCATCGAGGTGGACACTGAGGAGAAGGGATGAACAAGAAGGCGAGAGAGCTATCTGTCGGCAACCTTCAGCGTCTCTACACCATCGTCATGAGTTTGGCGGTTGCTGAAAGCCTGAGACGCCTGCTGTCGGACTTTGGCGACGGGGGGCAGGTGCCAGATTTCGCCAGCGTGGTCGCGGTGCTAAGCCTGCTTGTCACCGTGATTCCTTTCTACCATGGTGCAAATCGCTATCTTGAGGCCACATACATCACAGGTGAACGCAAGACGAAGGTACAAGCCCTCATGTTGGATTTCATTACATTGTTTGCCGAGGGCCTGCTGTTCTTGTTTCTTGCGGTGATGATTAGGAATACAGAGGTGTTCTTTACAGTTCTTGCGATTCTCTTTGTGTTGGATTCGGTGTGGGTAGGCGTGACGTCGCTGGCGCATGTCGGAATAGGCGGTGCCACAGACATTCGAGCGTGGGCAGTGGTGAACATCCTTGCCGCCATGTCTCTGCTACTCTTGATATGGTGGCCCCACCCTCGCGGGGGCGCTTGGCCGTCAAGCATAGCATTGAGTGGCGCCTTGGGGGCTACGGCGTTCGTGAGGACTATCGTGGACTACAAGGCCGCGCGGAGTTTCTACGTGCCTTCTCCCGTTGCACACTACTGATTGGCAACCACTATCCCTTCATAACCTTAGGTCATTTGAGGCGCGCCAGATTGTCAATCGGGCTGTGCGCCTTGTGAGATTGCAGGAGGTCTTGGTCAACCATTTGGGCATAATGCATGGTCATGTCAAGGCTCGCGTGTCCGAGCAACGCTTGCAAGTGCAGGACGTCCATGTCCGCCCTCAACGAAAGAATCACAAACGTGCGGCGTAGTGCGTGGGGGGTGACATGAATGCCGGTCTGCCTTGACAGCCTTCGGAATATCTGCAGAAGCCCCGAGCCGGTGAAACGTGCTCCCTGTCGAGCTTGAAAAAGTGGTGTTCCATCGGAGACGTCTTCAAGGGTTCTGCGGTAGGCAAGCAAGGCGCGTCGCGTGGTCGCCCCTACGACGGCGCTCCTCGCCTTTCCACCCTTGCCCCGCCTAACCACGACCAGCCCGCTACCGAAATCCACATCACTCCAGTTCAATTCACAGACCTCAGCGCGTCGCAAGCCGCTATCAGCCATGAATGCAACAATGGCTCTATCGCGCACATTTCTGCAGTTCGCGATTACCCGACGTAGCTCATCGGCTGTCAGCACCGGCAACCGCTTCTTTGCCACCTTTGGAATGGCGAACTTCACAGGTTCAGTGATGTACTTCTCCGCTTCCCAGAAGATGGCCAGCGTTCGGATGGCTCTAGCGTGGTCTCGAACCGTCCCATCAGCTTTCCCCCTTCCGACCAATTCCGCCAAGTACTGTCGGACGAGGCGGGCTGTAAGTTCTTGGGGTGCAGTCACTCCTTGCCGCTCCAACCAAGCAAAGAACGCGCCGAGCGTGAACCGGTAGAACGATAGCGTTGCCGGACTGCACTGCATGGCCTGTCGGCTTAGCATGAAGTCGGTATAGGCGTCGGTCAGAGCGACCGACACAAGTGACCATTTCTGCTTGGTTTGGATTTGGTTGGACATAGAACACCGCCATATCTGGGTGATATGACGGTGTCCGCAAGGAACTCAGCCCATATGTAGTGCTGGTGTGGGCGCGGAGGGACTCGAACC
>Ga0315288_10006129_pt1 | contig 15230 bp, 18 predicted proteins | sample YL17G11_20_MG_FD_203454 | JGI IMG/M metagenome (GOLD analysis project Ga0315288, IMG submission 203454) | Sediment microbial communities from Yellowstone Lake, YNP, Wyoming, USA - YL17G11_20 | ecosystem: Environmental > Aquatic > Freshwater > Lake > Sediment | place: USA: Wyoming | collected...
ATTGTCAAGCAAATTCAATGGCAATCGTTGGACCTCAGGCAAAATCGGCGTGCGTTTATACCGATGCGACAATAACAACATCATTATTTAATGGAACTTTCACGGCAAGTCGTGAAATAATGGATGCGACAAGTCAAACATTCAAAGACGGTAATAGTGTTGATAGAATAAAATTAGATAATACCAATGTCACTATAAATGGTGCATATACTTTGCCAACCACTGCGGGAGTAGATGGTGAAGTTTTAACAAGGGCTGCGGGAATATCAACGGTATGGAACCGTCCGCAAGTATATAGTATATTTTCACAGATTTTAGACGCTACAGTTGCAAATACTGTGGTAGAGACAACAATAATAGGAGGAGGAACACCAACAAGCACATTAACCATAACACCAAATTTCTTTACTGCGGGTATGGCATTTAGATACTCAACGGGTGGTTTATTTCAAACGAGTGCTAATAATATTAATGCCAGATTTAGACTGAGAAATAGCGGGGTATTATTTGATAGTGGTTTATTGGTTTTTAGTAATCGTGTTATACCGCCTACGCCGTGGAACGTTGAGGCTACATTCGCTTATATGGGTGGAACTGTTATGGTGACTAATTTTAATTTTCAATATAATGCTGGAAATGATATGCGTGGATTCACATCTCAGCAATCAAATAATACATTCAATGCGACTATTTCTAATATATTAAATTTCACGATACAATGGAGTGTAGCATCAGTTAATAATAGTATTACAACTAATTATGGAATTATTCAAAAAATCTACTAATATTTTCTATTCTTATATTATATAAAAATGGAAGATAGAACTATGGCATTGCTTCAATATGATTACACCGATAAATTTAATATCGTGTTATATTCATCACCTTCAACGTATTTACAAGACGCATTAAATTATCTTATGAAAGTTAAAGTTCAATTCGTTGCATATATACCAGAAAAAGCATTCGGTTATTATTGTTTATTAGAAAAAGACATTTTTAAAGTTTATAATTGTTATATGGATGGTGAAAGCGGTATCACACTTCAAGAATATATTTATAGCCTTCAATATATTGATATATACCGCATAGAACGCAAAGAAACTGATATTTTAATCGCTTAATATATAATGAGTGAATTGCCTCCTCCTTTGCCACTGGTGCGAGAGGACCCTAATGAAGAATGGCGTGGTTGTTGCAGTAAGTCGGACAGCCATTTTGTTAAGTATATTGCCCAATTATTAATTATTTTAACTGTTCTAATAATGTGTATTACTATGATAATAACTAATAATGGTAAGAATTGTGAAGTATATTTCTCACTAATATCTGGTATTGTTGGTCTATTTTCGCCAAGCCCTACTATAAAGAAGTAAAGTAAGTATTGTAAATCTAACATATTTTATAATATAATATTATATTATAAAATGAAGTGGTTTGAAGCATTGAAAGAATGGAACAAGAAGAAAGGTGGTAAGTATGAAATTCCTAAGAAGGGTAGCAAAGGATACAATGAAGTTAAGGCTCTTATGGCAAAAGGTTAGATGACTGCAATTTTATATAGTAATTTAAAATCACCATTAACGATTTGAATTACTTCTTTATCAGTTTGGGAACCAGTATCGATTAGAAATTTTCCATCTTTCTTGGGATATCTTTCTGTTTCATATATTAATTGATGAGTTATACAGTAATTCCTTAAGAAAGTTGTTACATTTTCATCATAAACAAATCCCAATGAAGAAGTTTGATAGTGTTTGATTACTAAAAGTTGCAACATTTTATATTTATATTAATATAAATATAAATATAAAATGTTTTATGATATGAATGATTATATATTAAGAGGCTTTGAGAAGTCGAATAGGAAGAATAAAAAATATAATGCTATTCTATTTAAGAAACTGAATGGTAAATTATATGTTGTCCCATTTGGAGATAATAGAATGGAACATTATCAGGACAAAACTGGGCTCAATATGTATCCAATGCAGACCCATAAGGACCCAGAACGGAGAAGGCTTTATCATTTACGCCATTCAAAAGATGTTAGAGAAGGAATGTATAGCCCTGGCTACTTTAGTATGAAATATTTGTGGTAATGCTCTTGTTTTCAATAAAATGCTCATACCCCGAAATCCAACAGAATATCCTTAATAATATCCAGAATTTCGGTGTATGAGTGAGAATTCCCAAAATTTGAAATCCCAATTTAAGAATATGATTTGCTGGTCCTATATAATTTTTTATCGGATATTTATATAATGGCTGAAATTGTTAAGCGGGTTAAGGGCGTCATATATGGCCGCCCAAGTGGGATGTATCCGCCAAGTGTGCGAAATTTCATTGCGAAACATGGCAACGATAGAATAACTAATGTAAAGGTTAAGCGAGTTCCAATTGCGAGTTCAATTATGACTGCTGGTAATTTGGTCACTGGTGGAGACCTAATGAATAAAATGAAGCAGATGAATATTGACAAATTAAGACACTTGTATGTAGTTTTTTCTGTTAATGGAGTTGAACATTTTGTTGAAAAGAATGAAGACATACAAGTTAAACAAGATGTTCCGCGTGAAGGTGCTGAAATGATGTTTCTCGGTAATCCTAAGAACGACCTTACAGTTGCTGAGTTATTTGATACAATAATAAAAAACCATCCGAATATCAATCATTACAATGCATTTAGTGCTAACTGCCAGAATTTTGCATCTATAGTATTGAAGACATTGGGATTGTTTGATAATGAAGCTGATAAGTTTGTTAATCAACCAGTTGCAAATCTTGTAAGTCCATTTCTAAAGAAGGTTGCAAAAGGTGCTACTGATTTGGCATCACGATTGAATATTCTTAGAACTGGAGTTGGAAGAAGGCCATTTAAACAGATGCCAATTAGGATACATTATAAATGACCTCTCGCTTTTTGCTGTATTTCAAGATTTAAGTAATGTTTTCTATTGGATGTATGTGCTACATCGATATAAAATATTATGTAATTATTATCATCTATATTAGGAATGTCTTTAATTATTTGATATTTGATGTCGCCGAGAATTCTTTGATATGGAATACAATTCATTATACTTATATATTAGAAAATATTAGATATAATCACATTGGAATACTTTTAATCTTTCTATATCAATCTTATAAGGCTTTCCACATCCATATATTCTATTGCTTTCAAATAGTGTATCACATTGCTCTTTTGATAGATGTGGATTAATTTGTTCATATGTGTCATTAAATATGCCACAACGAAAGATTAAACAATTGGTTTCATTTTTACTGACAACTACATTGATATTGCAATGCGGGCACTTAAATATATAAAAAGTTCCATCGACAGTAATCTCATATTCGGGAATGGTAATATTTTGTATTTCCATTTTATATTTTATACAACTATATATATTGATTATAAAATATAAGATGTTTAACCATAAAGCACCAAAACATTTTGCGAGCGTGACTGTGGGACCACTACGAAAGCCATTGGCACTTCAACCAGACCCAAATATGATAGTTCAATATAAAGATAAGGAAGGTAAGCAACAAAAGGTAAATCCGAAGAAGGATGAAGAGGAAGAACCTGAAGTAAAAAAGAAAGTGAGACCAGGTGAGAAGCTTTTAAAGAAACTTACACGGAATGATAAGACAAAGGAAGATATGAACAAAGAAAAGATGAAAAGAATAATATCATCTATAAAGAAATCTATTAGGAGCGGTCTGATAGAATAGCTTGTATAATGCGATTTAGTTCTTCATTTGAAAACTTTGTTGCGCCTCTCGCTAATGCTGATGATGGTCTTGTAAGTTCTTCAGGTAAAGTATATTTTTTTTCTCTTCCTTGTTTCATAAATTTTTGTGTAGATTTATCATACTCTTTATTTGTTATTGCTAATTTACCTTTCTTTGATTTACGAGATTTTCTTCCTTTACCACTTTGTTTAGCAGATACTGCTTCATTGTATCTAACAATATGTTTCTTTGCATTTTTTATTATATTACCAGCATTCATTCCAGCTTCCCATTTAGTAATAGGTTGTGTTAAACTTGTTGCAAATTGTGCATTTAATCTAATTTTTCCACTACCTGAACTTAATGTATCAATCATTTTTGCCTTAAGTGCATTAAGTTTTAATATTTTAGCTTCTGGTTCTTCATTTGAATTTAGTATTTTTGACACTTCATTTAAATCATATAATGGAAGTTCATTAATTTTTTCTGCGGGTATTTGTAATAGTTTCTCTTTGATTGTTTTTTCTGCTCTAATATGAGAATAGTCTAATCTATCTTCAGGAGTTAGTATATATCCTACTTCTACTGGTTGTGCTGCTGGTTGTGCTGCTGGCTGTGCTGCTGGTTGTGCTGCTGGCTGTGCTGCTGATTGTGGTTTTGGTGTAGATGTTATTGGTTGTATTGGAGCGGGTGTTGATACAGGTTGTTTAGCTGGTTTTGGTTTTGATGGTGGTGGTGGCTGATTTGGTTTTGGTTTTGATGGTGGTTGTGGCGGCTGATTTGGTTTTGGTTTTTGTTTTGATGTCGAGCCTGTTAATTTTGGTTGTAATTCTTTCTCTTTAATTATTTTATCAATTGTATCTATACGTTTGGAATACAATTTTTTCATTTCTGCTTTTTCTCCTGCGTCTTTTGATACTGCTAATATAATTATTTGTCCGGCTAATGATAATGATTTATATTTATATAAATCAACTAATTCCATATTTTGGAGTTCTTCATCTTTATATATTGGCATACTTTGCATTATATTAATTATACTATTAATCTTGTTGTTAATATTTTTATCAGATGTTTGTGATAGTTCAACTATCGCATTAAGTGATTTTTCGTCAATCTTTTTATATGGTTCTTTAGATTTTTGCTGTTCTGTAAATGCTTCTACAGCTCCTGCAGGACGTGACGATGGAATGTATGTCGGTTGTGATGCTTCTGTAGGTTGTAATGCTTCAGTTGGTTGATTAGTTTCGGAAGATTTTTCATTTGTTTTAATGGATAATACTTTTTCAAGTGCTGTAATAATCAATCTTCCAGCTAAATCAGGGTTTCCATCACTTTCTTTTGCCATTAACTGTGAATTTAATACAGCTTTGGCTTTTCGTAATTGTTCTATTTCTAAATCATCTTCTATAATATCAGAAGTTAATCTATTAATATATGTATTTTGGTCTTCTCCTTCTTGAATTCTTGGTATATCATTTAAATATTCTGAAAATTCTTTAATTTCACTTTCCTGCAGTGGTGCGAGAGGTTGAAGTGGTTTTGTATATTCGTGAAATGATACTTCTGGCGGTTTATTTACCAAATTAGCATTATCGCTCTTTAATTCATCTTTGGTTGCTTCATTCTTTGCTGCATTTATCTGAGTTGCATCAGCAGATTGATTTATTACTATTCCAGCGGCAGCATTTGGTGCATTTACTGCTCCTAATATTGCGGAATTATTTGGTGATTGATTTGCTCTGACTGCAAGTAATATATTTTGCAATATCATATCAGTTGTTTCTCTTGATGCTACTCCATTCGGGTCTTGATAATTAGCATCAAAATTTTTCTGTTGTTCAAATGAGTATTTTTGTATTTCTTCAATACTTTTTTCAATATCACCAGACCGTATAACATCATTAATATCAAATTCGGCGGTATTATATATTTTTTTGAGAGATGCCATAAATTTATCTATTACTAATTGAATACTCGAACCTTCTGTAATACCTCTTTGAAATAAATATAACATTTCTTGTAGAGCACTATCATATGCTTCTTTTGCTTGAGCATTCTTTTCAGTGCCTCCTTCACCTTTACCTAAATTAATTCTGAGTGGATTATATATAGAACCAGCTAAACTATTCTTCATAAATTCTAATACTATCCGCTTAGCATTATCATTTGTAAGTTTTTCTAAGAACGCCAATTCAATCTTCTTTGGACCTTTATTAAGTGCATATCCAGCCGGTAATACATTTAGATTAAGCAATTTTCTATATTCTTTGGATATACCAGATGGAACGGGCATCGGTTCATTCTTTCTTAATAAAAATGTTCCTGTATATGGGTCTGCTCTTTTTGCTTGCAATAATGTGGAATTTGATACTGGAACTGCTTTTAATTCAGTTTTAACAATATAATTACCATATATATCACCGACCTTTCGCAATGGGCGTTGTCCTCGCTCTGGAACTGGTTCAGATTGATTATTCGCTGGATTTTTCAATAATGAAGAATTAGAAACTGGCACCATTTTTTCAGCAGTGCTCGCTTCTATGAAGGCGTGTGTGCGTGCCATAAAAATTTGGGTCGATGGTGGCCTTAGATTTTTTATCATTTTATTAATATATATACATTATAATGATAAAAAAACAAGTGAAAAAGATTAAATTGGATAAAGAATTGCCAGATGAGGTAATCCATATTGAAAATGATGACAAGAAATTTCACGAAAGCTGGGATGATAATAGAAATATGTGTGATATTCCACATCCATTTCGTATGGCTTGCTTAGGACAAGTAGGAAAAGGTAAATCAACACTATGTAAAAATGTATTTCTTAGATGCCAAGCAGGTAATCATCCTTTTGATGAATTGATTATTATACATGGTTCTAAAGATACTAAAGAATATGACCAATTAGACCCAACTATGATATTGAATGAGATACCAGACCCAGAAGATTTAACCACAAATGATGTAAAGACATTGATAATTATAGATGACTTTGAGATGACTAAACTATCTAAAGATAGTTTAAGGAATTTGTCATCATTGTTTCGCTTTGTGAGTTCTCACCACAATATTTCAATTATGGTTTGTTATCAGAGTTTCTTTGATGTGCCACCAATCGTAAGAAAGTGCTTAAATGTGTATATTATATATAGGCCAACAAATGATGATGAATTGGCTTGCATTGCTCGGCGTGTTGGAATGAAGAAAGAAGAGATGTTTGATATATTTGATAGGTTATTACCCAAAAATAGGGATACTTTAATGATAGATTTGACAGAAAATTCACCTTGTCGTCTTAGAAAGAACCTATTTACAAGAATTACTGAAAAAAATGCTGATTGTTTATAGAAAATATTTTCTATTATTATAGTATAAATAAAAATGCCACGAGTTAAGAAATCTACCGAACCAGTTGTTGAGAATAAAGTTGAGGAACCTGTAACCGAAACTGAAGCATTGCCTGCTGAAGCACCTAAACTAAAGAGGACTAAGAGGGTTAAAGCGGAGGAAGTTCCGGCTTCCCCAGTATCTACTCCGATTGCTTCCCCTAAGAGCGGGAAGAAAGAGAATGCTTGGGTAACCCACGTTCTTGAAACTCGTGCCTCTAATGAAGGAATGAGTTATAAGGAAGCAATGAAAATTGCAAAAGATACTTATAAAAAATAATTAATTAAAAAGGTTTAAAGAAATAAAATATATAGTATATTATAGAAATGGATTTTGTAATTGATTTGGATTTAGATTTTCGATTGTTTTCTAACATCTTTGATGAACCAATTACTAAAAAAGATGAACTATGTTGTGACAATATGGACTTAAAGATGGTTGATGGTGGTCATTTAACATGTATGTCGTGTGGTATTGTTAATATGGATAAAGAGTATTTTTTTACTGATATATTTGATGGTCGTGGTATTGTTAAATATATTCAGCCTTATAAGAGATGTGTATATTTCAGACAAAAGATAAATATGATAAATGCTATAACATTCTATCCTAATAACCCAAAAATATTGTATTTTATTGAGTGCAATAGAGGAAAGCAGTTTAGAAGTATCAATAGACTAAAAAAGTTAATGAAACAGGCTAATTTGAATATTTATTACAAATACATATATTCTATTTATTATGCAATTACTGGTAATAGGTTAGTTACAATTTCTCAAAAAGAGACTGTATTATATTGCCAGCAATTTATAAAAATAGAAAGGTATTTTCTTAAGCATAATATGAGAAAGAATTTATATTCGTATAATGTAATCTTATATATGTTAATGAAATATTATAGTAATCCAACTTATAATAAAATTATTTTGCCCTTTAACAAGAACAAACTACGGAAAATTGTATCAAGTATTGCTGTAGCGACATTGACCGTGTAATTGTCTTTTTTTATATTTATATGAATATAAATATAAAAATGGATATTAAGAAACTATCAAATGACAACATATTCGGTGCTATTAAAACAAACATTGAAGATATTAATGAACTGCCACCTATTGTTAGAAAGACTTATCGGACTTGGGCAAATAAATTAGATGAAGGAGGTGATAATATTAAATGGGTTGGTGATGACCCACATCGTGTTTTGGACCTAATTAATAATTCTAATATTAAACCAGCGAGCAAAAGAATACATTATGAAGCATTAGCAAATGTTTTGTTGGCAATTGATAAGAATAGATTTAAGAAGTTTGTTAAGAACTTATATACAGTTGGTATTGTAATACAGCAGAATATACCAATTGGAGATAATGATATGAGTGAAAGTGAAAATAAGAATTATATATCATATAATGATATAGTTAATATTAGAAACTCAATGCATTTTACAATATCATTGAAAGATAACATAATACATTTAATATTATCATTGAATACATTTATTCCACCAATACGATTGGATTATTTAGGGATGAAAGTTGTCTATAAAGAGACTGCGCCTGAATTGGATGCAAAAGATAAAACTAATTATTGGTGGATTGATGATAAAAATGATAATATGTATATTGTATTGAACCACGATAAGATTGGAAGTGCCATATTGCCAATTGAGGAGTTTGTAAGTAAGCACTCACATTTTGTCTATATAAATGGTCGTGTGATAAAAGACATTGTCAAGCAATCACTTGAATTGTATCCAAGAGATTATTTGTTATGTTCCCCTAAGAATAAAGATATTGCTATGGGTATGCCAACATACAACAGTCTTATTAAGCAGGTATTACATATTGGGGCAAAACAAAATATATTTAGAAAGGCATTTATAAATTATTGGCACGATAGTAGTAAAAGATTAACTGAGAATGAATTGAAGAATATTGCAAAATATATGAGACATAGTATTTCAACTGCAAGGAGTTCATATAGAAAGATTATTCCAGATGAGCCATATTCTCCACACGAAGACCCAGTTTGAAACCAGCTGGCTTAAAGGACTTGATAATATCTTTCATTTCTTTGGAAAGATGAATAAGGTCATTAGCAAGTTCCCAAATTGGTGCATATTCTTCTACATTAATTTCATCGTGGTCAATCAATGTCAATAATCCTTGCTGGATATTGTTAAGTGCTGATTGGAAATCACTGATGCAGCCTCTAATTACTTGGTCTAAGGGTTCTCCATCGTAATCGCTTTCGCTTACTAAATCCGCTTCAATTTCTTTCTTGGGCATTTTATATTTTTTATATATATACTATATATAAAAAATATATGCCTAATCACAAGACAATTAAGAATATGGGGGATTTATCAGATTGGATTATTAATCCTGAGACTGGGAGGTTATTAAAGATTGGAACTAAGAAGTATTATGCACTGGTAAAAGATAATATTTTGAAGATGGATGGTGGCAGTCGGAAGAAAAATGTAATATATAAAGGCGGGAACCTTGATGATGTAAAGAAGTGTATGGTCCCCCGTGATGACAATATCAAGATTATCAAGAGGAATGATACTCTGATAGAGAGCAGACGGAAGGTCACACGAGGGGAAATCATCAAGGAACTATGCATTAAGGCCAGTGATATCATAAAGAATAACATGGATGAGTTTGATGGTCTTGAGGGTCCTGAGATTGATAAGAAGGTAAAGAAAATGATAAATCAGAAAATGGTTGGTGATATAGCTGAAAAGAAAAAGGAATTTGAAGTTGCCGATAATGACATTTCTGATAGTGGAACTGAAGAGGAGGAATAATAGGACCCCGAAATCCATCACACTTTTTAGAGACCAGTTATGAGGCCATTTTGATGAGCCCTGAAATAGGTCATTTTGGGGCCAATAGAAATATATATTTGAGAATGTTATAGTGATTTAGTATGACTTTTTTTAGGTTTTTTTTAAAATGGCTTTCTCGGTCATACCCCGAAATTCTGGATATTATTAAGGATATTCTGTCGCATTTCGGTGTATGACCGAGAATGGTTTTTTTAAAAAAACTCAAAAAAAGTAATATGAATTCTCCATTCCATTTAGAAAATACATTTCTATGACCAGAAAAGGGTCCAGTTACAAGTCATTTTTAAGGTGTCTCGTTACTGGGTCCTAAAAAGTGTGATGGATTTCGGGGTCATGATAAATCTCCGATAGAATTCATTTTTGTTGGATTTCGGGGTCCCGATAGAAAGTTCAAATGGGGCCCGTTAAATCAATTTTAGATGGTTCCTTTTTAGCCACACGAGAATTCTCGTCATACCCCGAAATTCTGGATATTATTAAGGATATTCTGTCGTATTTCGGTGTATGATGATATTTTATCGAAGCCATATTTTGATGGTCCTTGCAATCATCATATTAAATTTCCATTTAATTAAATTGAATTAATCAATCATATTAAAATGGTTTAAAGAAATAATATATAGTAAATATTATATAATACAATAAATGAATTTCAATTACATTCCATTGCACGCATCAACAAAAATCCCATTACATAAGGATTGGGCCAAAAAATATCAGACTGTAAAACCAAATGGCAATTATGGTGTCTTAACTGGTAAAATTAATAATATTATCATTGTTGATATTGATATTAAAGATAATGGACTTGAAAAATGGAATGAATTAATTGAACTTCACGATGAACCAGATACATACACGATTAAAACTGGTTCCGGTGGATTTCATTATTATTTCAATTATAATGATGTAATTAAGAACATTATTAAATTAAAAATTGATGGTATTTCAACTGGCATTGATATATTGACTGATGGTAAATTTGCAGTTGGTGTAGGTTCAATTCATCCTAAAACTAATCTCAAATACAAGTTATATACTAATGCTCCGATATGTGATATGCCTGACTGGTTATTAGGATTAATTGTTTCTAATCATAATGTTAAAACAGTTATTAAAAAAGTAGATGATAAACCACTCGTAGAACAAACTACAACAAAAATCTTTGAAGAAATTTCCGATGCAAAATTCAAAGAACTGATTGAGTTATTACCAGTAGATTATTTAAATAATTATGATAAATGGCTCCAGATAACAGCAGTTTGCAAGAACCATAATAAGAAAGATGTATGGAGCTCGTGGTGTAAGAAGGGAAAGAATTATGACAAGAATAATAATAATAAAATCTGGAATACATTAACAATGAATACTGATATTAACTATGTTTGTCATCTTACCGAGAACAAGCCATTTAAATTTACTTATGATTATACACCTATTACCGATACAAAAGATTTATGTAGAATGGAACAGAACAACAGATATTTAAATATTGAGGATGTTAAACATGACACAATTGTTGTAAAATCAGATACAGGAACAGGAAAAACAACTTCTGTATGTAAAATGTTAAAAGATGAAGAAAGAATACTCTCAATTGTGAGCAGATGTAGTTTAGTCACTCAACATATCCAATCTTTTGCCAAAGTTGATGTTAAGATTATTGATTACACGAGCGAAAATATTTATAAAGAGAATAAAATATGTTGTCAGATTGATAGTATTATTAAATTAAACATATCAGAGATTGATAAATACTGTGTTTATCTTGATGAAGTAAATAGCACCATCAATTATTTACTAAACAGCACAACACTGATGAACCGTCGTGATAAAGTTTTCAAAACATTTGCATACATAATTAAGAACTGTAAAAGATTAATTTGCAGTGATGCTGATATTTCTGATATTGTGTTTGAATTTGTTAATAATTACAGAAAGCCAGAAGAAACAGTGTATATTGACAACATATTTAAGAATTACAATAACATTCCCGCCATACATTACAACGATATTGATGAAATGATTGGTAAGATGAAGAAGATTATAACAAGAAACAAACGGGGATTTGTGGCAACATTTGACAGTTTGAAGACAATGAACAGAATTTATGAGCTATTGTATGTAGAAGACCAAAGAGAGAAGTTTATTAAGATATCAAGCGAAGATGATGACTTTAAAAATACTGATTGGGATGGCAAGTTCGTATTTTTTACACCCAAAATAGTATATGGTATTGATTATGTGCCAGTAAATCAGAGCGTTAATGTGTTTGTATTCAGTAGTGGTGGCTCAATTGACCCATTACAGATAGCACAGCAGGCCACAAGATGCAGAAAAATCAAAAAACTGCACTATAATATGCTCGTGACGACAAGATTTCCTAAATATAACTCGTATGATGGCTGTAAAACATACATTATGAACAATTTAGAGCAATTTACAGACAAACTTGAGGGAATTTATTTGAATGATGACCTTGAATACACAATTCGTGAATGTATATTCAATAAATTATATTTGTATTCCTGTTTTACACATGATATTATTACATCTAATTATAAATATCACTTTGATAATATATTAATTAAGAAGGGATTTGTGCTTTCTACTGTTGGTAAGGTGCATATGATGGATAAAGTTCAGAAAAAAGAGTTAGATGGATTAATTGATGCTAAAAGAGATGAGTTAATTACTAAGATTATCAATCACGAACCGATTGAAGATAGAGAACAGTATCTAAAAGCAATCAATACCAGAATATATGAATTACTTAAATTATCAGATGATGATGAGATGATGGGTAGTGTTGATTATGCTGATAATATGAAATTTATATTAACAAGATACAAAGATTACATATTTGATAATAAAATATTACAGGAGCATTTTAGAACCTGTAAGTTATTATTCAAAGATAAACTCATCTTTAATACATTCAATGGCATCCATCGTAAAGATTTTAATATTAAGCATATGGATACAGCAGAAGCCAAGATATTCATGATTATGAAGTTAGAACAGTTATTAACAATTAATAGATATAAGATTAATGAAATAGATTATTCAAGAGTTAATGAGGAAGTGAATTGGACTGAAGAAGACCATAAGCTATACAAACACATCTTTAATAGCAGATGCAAGTATAGCAATAACTATTATGCACTGTATAAGATGTTAGGTGCGAGTATTACTAATCTATCACCATCTATTATTACTAACAATGCGATTGATATAACTAAGTATGGTATGAGATTAAGAACATCATACAAGATTGATTTAGATAATATTAGGAAAGATGTAGAGTTATATGGATATAGAGATAAGAACTTAATAAAGATTGATAATGCATTATTAGAAATGTTTGGTATTACCCCAGATGTTGATATGGATGGCTTTATAGAATAATCTAATATTGTGGTATAGAAATGTGTTATGGGTTTTTATATAAAATTTATATGGCCCCCTATACTACGTATAGGGGGCCATATAAATTTTATATAAAAACTAATAGGAGCAATTATATAATTTTTATACATGGCATACTTAAAGGTTTTCTCTTTAAATCCCCATTTTTCTTTATATCCCCATTTCTACCGATTGTAGCAAAAATAGCGGGGGATTTATCGCAATTCGCAAACATGACGGCACTTATGGGCTGCCAATTCGCAAACATGACGGCACTTATGGGCTGCCAATTCGCAAACATGACGGCACTTATGGGCTGCCAATTCACAAACATGGGCGGGTAATCGTTGGGCCGGCTGCTAAATATCCCACGATGGGGAACAGACGGGGCAACATTCAAGAAAATTATATTTTTTAGAGTGATTTTTTAATTTGTGATATATGATAGGGGCCATTATTGGGCTGCAATTCATACCGATTGAGGCGGGCGGGCCTAATCAATAATATAAATTAATATATTTTTAGTGGTTATTCACTAATGGCCCGAAATGCAACAAAGATATATATATAATAGCCAACATTTAGGGGTATTACCGACTACCGACAAACACGACTGAAAGCTATAAAAAATGATTTATGGGCCCTTTTGTCATTGGGAATTGTTGGAATTCCGAAACATGGCAACATTTAATTTATTAAATAATTAATTGTTTTAATTCACAAAAAATAACAGAGCAGGGAGCGGGCAAACTATACGGAATAATTAAAAAATAATTAAAATAAATTAATCATCTAATTAAAAAGGTTTAAAGATTAGGCTATAAGGTAAGTTATAAAACAAATACAATGTCCGCAAATGTCCGATTTACCGCAAAAAGCCAAACCACAGCCGATTTACTAACCGATTTCATAAACTGGAACCGCACGCAAACAGGCCCGAATTATGGCCGCAATCATCCAACAGCTGCGGCCCGTGGTTCGCTATCATATTATAATAATGTGTTATATTCGTATGATTTGGAAATATGCCGATATTGCAGAGGTGCCGGAGTGTTCATGATTTTCAACCATAGAGCAGCGGCACGACGAAAGGGGGCGGCATCTTTGGGAACTCGTAGCCCTACTACTGGTAAGCATATAACACAATTCATAAATATGATTATTGGGCACAATAACACCGTCCCACATCACCCCATTAAATACACCATACAAAATTATTATAATTATATGGATTTAGTGAATAGCCGGCACGAAATGAGGGCTATTTGTCCCCAAATTCACAACAGGGCCGCCTACAAAATCGCAAGCGTTGCACTATTGGCGGCGGGAGTTGCGCCCGATATCATAAAATATGTTATCAAGGGATATATTTACAAATAAATGTATCAAAAATTACCATGTAGAGCGTAGAAAATAAAAAATAAATATTACCAATTCACAAACACGATAAAAAATATATAATTGTAGTAAATATTTACTATATATAATATAAAAATATTAAAACGCAAAAAATAAAACGCCTGTTAAGTGTCCTTTACAATTATTTAAAAGAGCATAAAAAGAACATAAAAATATTAAAATCATAATTAAAAAATTATGATTTGAATATATGGAAATTGTGATAAATCGCAATAGTGATAAATGGCAATTGTGATAAATGGCAATCGTGATAAATAGCAATCGTGATTTGAATATATGGCAATTGTGATAAATGGCAATTGTGATAAATCGCAATAGTGATAAATGGCAATTGTGATAAATGGCAATCGTGATAAATAGCAATCGTGATTTGAATATATGGCAATTGTGATAAATGGCAATTGTGATAAATCGC
>Ga0315288_10006130_pt1 | contig 15230 bp, 10 predicted proteins | sample YL17G11_20_MG_FD_203454 | JGI IMG/M metagenome (GOLD analysis project Ga0315288, IMG submission 203454) | Sediment microbial communities from Yellowstone Lake, YNP, Wyoming, USA - YL17G11_20 | ecosystem: Environmental > Aquatic > Freshwater > Lake > Sediment | place: USA: Wyoming | collected...
GCCGCTTTTTTCGCATGATCGATTCATATCACATCTCCAAACGTCGTTACAAGCAGAACACCCTTTACCAGAGCGGGCTCAATATGCTTCACAGCTCAAATTCACCCACTCGAAAGGGACAAGACCCTTTATTTCAAGAAGCAAAAGTTCGCTTTACACCAACGTCCCAGTTTATCAAAGATGTGTCTCTCCCGAGCATTCAGTTTCCTTCGCTATAACTTATTCCCTTCCTCCGCCCAATACCGCGTAAAGCCTCACCTGATAGGCGAGATTCGCCAGACGGATGGCAATGAGCCCCGTCTGTGATGCATAGAGGGACCGTTGCGCATCAAGAACGCCCAGGTAGCTGTCAATCCCCTTGGTATACCGGAGATTGGCCAGGCGGTAGGTTTCGGCCGTGGCATTTACCAGGGATTGCTGCGCCTCCATTTGATCTCCCACGGTCCCCCGTTGAGCCAGGGCATCGGCCACTTCCCTAAAGGCCGCCTGGATCGCCTTCTCGTATTGGGCCAGGGCGATTTCCCTTTCCACTTTAGTGGTTTTTAACGCCGACCATGTGCGGGCGTCAAAAATCGGCAAAACGATCTGGGATGAGTAATTCCAAGTGTCTCTTCCGGCCTTGAAGAGTCCGGATAGTTCGTCGCTCGCGGTCCCCATTGCAGTTGTGAGCCGAATGCGGGGGAATAAGGCTGCCCGGGCAGCGCCGATGTTGGCGTTGGAGGCTTTCAGAAGATGCTCCGCATAGAGGATATCAGGGCGGTGCAGCAGAACCTCTGAGGACGTCCCAGGGGAGATTTCCTTTGGCGGTGTGACGTTGCTTAAGGCCTCCGGCAACAGGTCGTTCGGCACAGGTACGCTCACCAGTAAGTTCAGAGCATTTTCATCTTGAGCGACCAGTTGAGTGTATCGGGCGATGTCCACCCGTGCCGCATCCACCCGGGTTTGGGCCTGGCGGAGATCCAGTTCGGTCGCCATCCCGTGTTCATAACGCCGCCGGATTAAATCGTAGGCGGCCTGCTGGGTCTCAAGAGTGGATTGGGCCAATTGGAGGGTTTCCCGATCTGCGGCGAGGGTCAGATAGGCGTTGGCAACCTCGGACACCAGCAAAATCTGGGCGCTGCGGCGGGCCTCTTCCGTGGCCAAATATTCTTCCAGCGCCCGCTTTTCCAGGCTTCGGATACGCCCGAAGAAGTCAATCTCCCAAGAATATATGCCAAGATTTACACTGTATTGCTCCACGGTCATCGAACTCCCGGTACCCGAGAGGTCTGCGGGTATACGTTCCTTACCTCCGCTGCCCACCGCATTGACCGTCGGCAAAATTTCCGCGCGCTGGATGCGGTACAGCGCCCGCGCCCTTTCAACCGTCAAGGCCGCTATCCGCAGATCACGGTTGTTGTTCAGGGCCGTTTCGATGATCTTCTGAAGCCGCTCGTCGGTGAAGAATTCCCGCCACTTTAGGTGAGTAGCAACCGGTGCGCCGGGTGTGGTTTGGGCCTCTTTGTAGGCCGGACCGCTCGGCCAGGAGGACGGAACCGGAGCTTCAGGCTTAGTGTATTTCGGGGCCAGCGTGCATCCCGTAAGTAAGGCGGCCATTCCGACCAGCAGAAATATTTTTCGGTTCATATCAGTGATCCTTCGGGCAAACCGCGTCAGCCGGATCGGCCGCCTCGGTTTGCCCGCGCTATTTTCTTTCAATGAGGCGGGAAATCACAAAATAAAAGAGTGGAATAAAGAAAACCGCCAAGAACGTGCCGGTTACCATCCCGCCCAGGACGCTGGTGCCGATGGCATTTTGGGCCCCTGCACCGGCACCGGTGGTAAGGGCCAGAGGCAGGATGCCGAAGCCGAAGGCCAGCGATGTCATTACGATCGGCCGAAACCTTAATTTGGCCCCTTCCAGCGTGGCCTCGATCAACCCCATCCCCTCTTGCATTTTGATCTGGGCGTACTGAACAATCAAAATAGCGTTCTTGGTGGTCAGTCCCAGAGTGCTGAGGAGTCCAATCTGGAAGTACACATCATTGGACAGGCCCCGGAACGACGAGGCTAGTATTCCGCCAATGACGCCCAATGGCAGCACCAGCAGAATGGAGATGGGAACGGTCCAGCTCTCGTAAAGGGCTGCCAGGCAGAGAAAAATCACAATAACGGAAAAGGCATAAAGCAACGGCGCTTGCGAACTCGCCATCCGTTCCTGGTAGGAAAGGCCGGTCCAGTCAAAACCGATGCCCTGCGGCAATTTCGACACGATCTCTTCCATGGCCTGCATAGCGTCGCCGCTGCTCTTGCCTGGCGACGGTTCGCCCCAGATGTTCAGCGACGGGAAGGCATTGTATCGTTCCAGCCGGGGAGAGGCATACGCCCAGCGTCCCGATGCGAAGGAAGAGTAGGGCCCCATTTTACCCGCCGTATTGCGCACGTAAAGTTTTTCCAGGTCCTCCGGCGCCATGCGGTAGGGAGCGTCCGCCTGAACGTACACCCGCTTGACCCGGCCTCCTTGAATGAAGTCATTCACATAAGCGCTGCCGAAGGCCGCTGAGATGGTGTTATGGATGGAGGTAATCGGGACCCCCAGGGCGCCTGCCTTTTCCCAATCCACCTCGATCCGATATTCGGGCACATCATTCATCCCGTTGGGCCGGACGGCCGTCAATCTTGGGTCCTTTGCGGCCATGCCGAGGAGCTGGTTGCGGGCCGCCATCAAGGCTTCGTGACCCAGGCCGCCCCGGTCCTGCAACTGAAAGTCGAACCCCTTGGCATTGCCCAGTTCGATGACGGAAGGCGGCGGGAAAGAAAACACCATGGCGTTTCGGATCTTCGAAAGCTCCGCCATGGCCCTTCCGGCAATGGCCTTTACCCTCAGGTCCGCCCGGTCGCGGAGCTTCCAGTCCTTGAGCTTGGTAAATACCATGCCGTTGTTCTGTCCCCTGCCGGAAAAGCCAACGCCGGAAATGGCCATACAGGATTCCACCGCCTCTTTTTCATTCTCCAGAAAATAGCGCTGGACCTCCTCTACGACTTTCTGGGTCTGCTCCAGGGTGGCGCCCGTCGGCATCAACACCTGAGAGAGCAGAAGTCCCTGGTCCTCTTCGGGGAGGTAGGCAGTGCGCATTCGCTGGAACAGGAATCCCAAAGCCGCCACGATCAGAAGGTAGATAAACAGGTAGCGGAGTTTCCTGGGAAGCATGTGCCCGATTAGGGCCTGGTATTTGTCCCTGGCCCGGAAAAACATGCGGTCGAACCACAGGAAAAAAGGCCGAAAAAGGAAGAATCCGCCCTCCGCCGCCTCGTGGCCCTTGGCCACCGGCTTGAGGAGCGATGCGCAGAGAACCGGTGTCAGGATCAGGGCTACAACAACCGAAAGAAGCATCGAAGCAATGATGGTCACGGAAAACTGGCGGTAGATCACGCCGGTGGAGCCGCCGAAGAACGCCATGGGACCGAACACCGCCGCCAGCACCAGCCCGATGCCGATCAGGGCGCTGGTAATCTGGCCCATGGATTTCCGGGTCGCTTCCTTGGGCGGGAGTCCCTCCTCGCTCATGATCCGCTCGACGTTCTCCACCACCACGATGGCATCGTCCACCAGGAGGCCGATGGCCAGCACCATGGCGAACATGGTCAGCATGTTGATGGAAAACCCGAAAAACCCCAGAACCGCGAAGGTTCCCAGGATCACGACCGGCACCGCGATCGTCGGGATCAGCGTGGCCCGGATGTTTCCCAGGAAAAGATACATGACCAGAAACACCAGCAGAATCGCCTCCAAGAGGGTCTTGACCACCTCCTCGATGGCCACCTTTACGAAGGGCGTCGTGTCATAAGGATAGACGACCTTCATGCCGGCGGGGAAGAACCTGCTCATCTCCTTCATCTTCGCCTTTACGGCATCGGCCGTATCCAGCGCATTGGCGCCGGCGGCCTGCCGGATGGCCAGGCCGGTGGAAGGTTTGCCGTTGTAATTGACCTCGATATCGTAGAAGTCGGTCCCCAATTCCGCTCGCCCCACATCCTTGATCCGCACGATGGAACCGTCGGGGTTGATGCGAATGGGGATGGCGGCAAACTCATCCCGGGTCTTCAGAAGGCTCTGGACGATGATGGAGGCGTTCAACCGCTGGCCTTTCACCGCCGGCGCCCCGCCGAACTGGCCGGCGGAGACCTCCACGTTATAGGCCTTAAGCGCCAGGATGACATCTTCCACCGTCAAATGATAATTGGTGAGTTTGTCGGGATTCAGCCAGATACGCATGGCATACTGGGTCCCGAAGATCTCGACCTCGCCCACACCCGGCACCCGCGCCAGGACCTTCTCGATGTTGGACTGCGCATAGTCTCCCAGATCATTTCTATCCATGCTGCCGTCTTCCGAGATCAGGCCCACTATTATCAGGTAGTTTCGAGTGGCCTTACCGACCGTGATGCCCTGGCGCTGCACCACCTCGGGCAGGCTCGCCATGGCCAGCTGGAGCTTGTTCTGCACCTTGGCCCAGGCGAGGTCCGGGTCGGTCCCCGGAGCAAAGGTAAGCTCGATGCGGGCGGAACCGGCGGAATCGCTGGTGGCGGACAGGTAAAGCATCCTGTCCAGGCCGGTCATCTTCTGCTCAATGATCTGCGTTACGCTGTCTTCCACGGTCTCCGCCGAGGCCCCGGGATAACGGGCTTGGATGTAGATCGATGGAGGGGCGATGGGGGGATACTGTGATATGGGCAGATTGTATATGGCCAGGCCGCCTGCCAGCATGATGATGATGGCGATGACCCACGCGAAAACCGGACGATCCAGAAAGAATTTCGATAACATCGGGCTCCTCCGTCACTTCGACGCTTGGGATGGCGGGTTCGTATTCGCAGGTCCCCCACCATCCTTGGGGCTATGGAAAGGGAAAACCTTTACGGCAGCCCCCGGCCGCACTTTCTGCAGGCCTTCGACGATCAGGCGATCGCCGGGCGCAAGGCCTGAGGAGACGAGCCATTTGTCACCGATGGCGCGGTCGAGCGTCAGCATCCGCTGCTGAACCTTGCCGGCGTCGTCCACGATCAACGCGATGGGATTTCCCTTGGGATCGCGGGTCACCCCTTGCTGAGGAACAAGGATGGCCTGTTCAGCAATCCCTTCCTGCACAACGGCCCGGACATACATTCCCGGAAGGAGGATATATTTCGGATTGGGGAATACCATCCGCAGGATGACGGACCCGGTCGTCGGGTCCACCGTGACGTCGCGGAATTGCAGTATGCCTTCCGATGGATACGGTGTTCCGTCTTCGAGAAGCAGCTTGACCTTTCTCTGGTCTTCCCCGTGGGTTATGTGGCGGCTCTTTTCCGATCTCTGTTTCAATCGCAGCAATTCGGTGGTGGATCGGGGCACATCCACATAAATGGGGTCTATCTGTTGAATGCTTGCCAGGGCTAAAGCCTGATACGCCGCCACGAGGGCGCCATCCGTCACATTGGATTTGCCGATGCGCCCGGAGATGGGTGCGGTGACCCGGGCGTATCCCAGATTGATCCGAACCGTCTCGAGCGCCGCTTCCGCCTGCTGGATGGCCGCCTCGGCCGCGGCCACCGCTTCCCGGTCGCTCTCCACCTGCGCCTCGGTAGCCCGTAACGTGGCCTCGGCCACTTCGGCATCGGTCACGGCCTGGTCGCGCTGGCTGGCAGAGACCGCTCTGTCCTTGAACAGCTCCTCGAAGCGTTGGAGGTTCGTCCGGGCGAGCTCCAGGGTGGCCCGCTGCCGCGTGACGCCGGCGATACTCGCTTGCAGCGCGGCCCGCGCCCGGTCAGGAGCCTTCCGCACGACTGCGAGGTTCGCCGCGGCATTGTCGTACGCCGCTTGAAAATGGGCGGGATCAATCTGATAAAGCACGGCGCCCGCCTTGACATCCGCGCCTTCATCGAACAAACGTCTTTGGATGATCCCGCTTACTTGTGGCCGGATTTCCGCAACCCGGTATGGAGAAGTGCGACCCGGTAATTCATTGGTAAGCACTGCCCGCTGCGTTTGGACTGTCACGGTGGCCACCTCCGGGACAGGGGGCGGCGGGAGTGGTGCCTGACGTTCGCAACCATCCAGCAAAAGGCTGCCTAACAGAACCATCGAAACGACAATCAGCCTAACTCTTCCATTAACCTGCATGTGACACCTCTAAAATATCAATTAGAATTGGCACCTTTACTTCTAACGGCTACTTCCTGTTTCACAGGGTCCGTTTGGCGGGGGGTGGAACCTCATGAATGAGCCGTTACGGCTGCCGTTCGGGTAACCTCTACGACCCAACCACCCCCCATGATCATGAAGGAATTTAAGCAGCGAAACGCAGTTTTTACCTGTACCTTTGACATTTCAGACCTTTCCTTTTTCATCCCCGGCCGTTCATCATGGACAGTATCCACTTCCATCCGCTTTTGTTTTGCGTCGTGGTTAAATTCAAACTCTCGGTGTTTTACTCGTCCGCGAGGCGTAAGAGTTCCTCCACGAATTCATTTCGCTCTTTGATGCTTAAGGGGGATAGCGATAGAAGCTCTGAAAGAACAAGGCCGAGAACCGCAAAAAAAATGACCGCGGCACGCTTATAATTGAAACCGGATTGTGTAAACTCAGCCAAACGCCTTCGAAAATCATCCCGTGCGGGCTGAAGAAGTTTGGGATCATGGGCCACAGCAGCCAGGAGAGCGGAGCCGATTTGATCCTTTTTGGAGTCGCGGTCCGCACTGGATAAGATGAATGCCTTGATTTCACGCCCTGGCCTTTCCTTCAATCCTTTGCCTTTCTTTTTCCGGGTTTCGTCCATATATTTGCTAAGGCGTTCCAGCATCCCTCTCAACAGGGCTTCTTTGGTGGGAAAGTGGTAAAGTAACCCTCCCTTGCTGACGCCAGCCCTTGCAGCCACGGCGTCAAGGGTCATATGTCTGGCTCCACTTTCAAGCACGATAGCCTCGGCTGCGTCAAGCATAACCTCTTTGGAACTTGGTCGCGGAGACATTCGTTCTCCTCTCTCAAATATAGATAACCGACCAGACGGTATAGTATTAAATGTAAAAAGTACTGTCAAGCCTTTTTGTCAAGAAAATTTCGGGAGTTCACACCCTTTAAAAAGGACAATTTATTGCCGCTTCCTATGGCATGAAATATCGCCCCCTGGCAAAGAAAGGCAAACGAATGAAATTCGTTGCTTAAATCTCGAAAAATTGTTATGAAAGATTTCCTTATCGTATGAGACGAGACCGCTCGACTCCGGGAAACTCCCTATGGAAAGAGACGGAAAGAAAGAATGGATGAACGACACATATTAAAGATTGCTGCTGAACTCGGACTGGCGGCCCGGCAGGTTCAAGCAACAGCGGAGCTTATCGCTGAAGGGGCAACCGTCCCGTTTATTGCCCGCTATCGGAAAGAGGTCACGGGTTCTCTGGATGAAGTGCAGATCACGGCCATCCGCGACCGGCTGGAACAGCTGGCCGAGTTGGACAAGCGACGAGAAGCGATTCTTAAATCCCTCCAGGAGCGGGAGCTCCTCACCGATGACTTAAAGGAAAAGATTCTATCTGCGGAGACAATGACTGTCCTGGAAGATATTTACCTTCCCTTCCGGCCGAAGCGTCGCACCCGCGCCACGGTGGCCAGGGAAAGGGGTTTAGAACCTCTCGCCCAAATCCTTTTCGCCCAGGAAGAGAAAGATCCCTTGGTTGAGGCAGCACCCTTTATCGATCCTGAAAAGTCCATATCCTCCGCAGAGGAGGCTCTGGCCGGCGCGCGGGACATTATCGCCGAGTGGATCAGCGAAGACCAGTCGGCCCGGGCTGCGTTGCGGGAACTCTTTGCGTCCCGGGGAGTTTTCCGAACAAAGGGTATCATCGGCAAAGAGGCGGAAGGAAGTAAGTACCGGGATTACTTTGAATGGGAAGAGCCGGTGCCCAAGGCCCCTTCCCACAGAATCCTGGCCATGCGACGCGGGGAGAAGGAAGGTTTCCTCAACCTCACCGTATTGCCCCCGGAACCCGATGCCTTGTCCATCCTCGAGCGCCTCTTCGTCAAGGGAGAAAACGCCTGCTCCGCCCAGGTCCGCCTGGCCGTCCAGGACAGCTACGCGCGTCTCCTCTCCCCTTCCATGGAAACGGAAATCCACCTGGCTACGAAAAAGCGGGCCGATGAGGAAGCCATCCGGATTTTCGCGAATAATCTCCGGCAGCTTTTAATGGCTTCCCCGCTCGGCCAGAAAAACATCCTGGCCATCGACCCCGGTCTGCGAACGGGATGCAAGATCGTCTGCTTCGACCGGCAGGGAAAGCTGCTGCACAACGAAACGATTTTCCCCCTGCTCAGCGAAAAAGGGAGAGACGAAGCCGCCCGAAGAATTTTGGAGCTCTGCGCGGAGTTCCAGATAGAGGCCGTCGCTGTAGGTAACGGCACAGGCGGAAGGGAGACCGAAGCCTTCGTCCGCAGCCTGCCGCTCCCTGGCGGGGTTGCCGTGGTCCTGGTCAACGAGAGCGGTGCCTCGGTCTATTCCGCTTCCAAAGCTGCCCGGGAAGAATTTCCGGATTATGATGTGACCGTGCGCGGGGCAGTTTCCATCGGACGGCGGCTCATGGATCCGCTGGCTGAACTCGTGAAGATCGACCCCAAATCAATCGGGGTGGGCCAGTACCAGCATGACGTGGACCAGCCGGCCCTCAGGCGTAGCCTGGATGACGTTGTCGTAAGCTGTGTCAATGCCGTGGGGGTGGAGGTGAACACGTCCAGCGCCCAGCTCCTCACCTACGTCTCCGGTCTGGGCCCGCAGCTCGCGGCCAACATTCTCGCCTATCGAAATGAGAACGGCCCCTTCTTTTCCCGGGAAGGGCTGAAAAAAGTGCCGCGCCTCGGACCCAAAGCCTTCGAGCAGGCTGCCGGTTTCCTGCGCATCCGGGGAGGAAAAAATCCGCTGGACGGCAGCGCCGTCCACCCGGAAAGCTATCCCGCAGTCCAGGCCATGGCCGCGGACCTGGGATGCACCGTGGAAGATTTAATGCGCGAGGAGACGCTCCGCAAGCAGATCGATCCTTCCAGGTATGTAACGGAGAAGACGGGCCTGCCGACCTTGAACGACATCTTGAAGGAGCTGGCCAAACCGGGGCGTGATCCCCGGCAGGAGTTCGAAGGCTTCCGGTTCGCCGAGGGGATTGAGAAGATCGATGACCTCAGACCCGGCATGAAACTGGACGGGATCGTCACCAATGTGACCGCCTTCGGCGCCTTTGTGGATGTTGGCGTGCACCAGGACGGGCTAATCCATGTAAGCCGGCTTTCCGACCATTTCGTAAAAGATCCGCATCAGGTAGTGAAAGTCCAACAAAAGGTCAAGGTCACCGTCCTCTCCGTCGACCTGGAAAGGAAGCGGATATCCCTTTCCATGAAAAAGGAGCCCGGTAAAACGAAGGAGGAATCAAAGCCGGGAGAAAAATACCCCTTGGCGAAACCTTCCGCCGTCAAAGAAAAAAAGAGAAACGGACCTTTTAATAATCCCTTTGTCAAGGCCTTTCGGCGGAAGGAATAGACCTGGGCCGTAAGGAGCCCATATCAATTTAGCAAATTGCTGAAAAAGCCGGCGTGAACGCCGCTGCGTCATTCCCGCGAAGTTTGTCCCAGCGAAAGCCGGGAGCGGGAATCCAGTATTTCCAATGTATAAGGATTCCTGTTTACGCGAGAGTTACACCATCTGGAAGTTTTTCCGGAGCCTGCTAAAATGCTTTGGAGCCACCGTAAGCCGTGATAGGCCCAATCCCCACTTGCCCCCCCTTTATAAAGGGGAGCTGTGAAGAATTTGAAATATACCCCCTCACCCTACCCTCTCCCACCAGGGGAGAGGGTAAACATATTGAAATATGAAAGGAATTCCCTCCCCCTTGATGGGGGAGGGCGAGGCCCTGCACCACGTTGGGTGCAGGACAAAAGCCCTGAACCTCATATGGTTCAGGGGTGGGGGTGATTTAGGGGATTATTTCACAGCTTCAGGGGGATTGGGGGGATTTTGAGCGAATTCCTGATTGGTTCCGGCTTGGCCGGGTTAGGTCTTTATGCACCGTTCCGTCTACGCATTTTCCCTTGTTATGATGTAAATCGACAACGCGGAAACGTTATAAATCCTGTGGTAGAAACTCCTTGATCCGTTGGGGTTTTTATATCGGGAGGAAGTTAAATGGCCAGGTAGAATTTTTTTATGTGTTCGCTTCCCAGGAGATCGCTGGCCTTCCCTTCCAGGGCGATTTTCCCGTTTTCTAATACATAGGCTCGGTGGCTGATCTCTAAGGAAAACTGTATGTTTTGCTCGACTAAAAGAACGGCCACCCCCCGGCGGTTGATTTCCTTCACAGCGTCGAAAGTCCTGGTCACCAACACCGGTTGCAGCCCGAGGGAGGGCTCGTCCAGGAGCAGCAGAGTGGGTTTGGACATGAGTGCCCTGCCGATGGCTAACATCTGCCGCTCTCCCCCGCTCAGAGTTCTGGCTTTCTGATGGAGGCGCTCCTTTAGCCTTGGGAAAAGGTCAAAAATTTCTATCAATGTTTTTTCCCGATGGGCCCGAGCGGTCTCGATGTAGGAACCCATCTTTAAATTCTCCAGGACGGTCATTTCTGGGAAGATACGCCCTCCTTCCGGGACGATGGCCATACCCAGGCGCACGGTTTCTTCCGGCGGGAGGCCTCCGATCTCTTTTCCCAGGAAACGGATCTCCCCGCCCTCCCCTGCTCCCGAAGAAGAAAGTAAGTTGACCACTGCCTTCAGCAAGGTGCTCTTTCCCGAGCCATTAGGCCCGATAACCGTCACGATCTCCCCTGGGGAAACGTGTAATGACACATCCCATAGCACATGGACATCTCCGTAGAAAACGTTGATTCGATCAATGTCAAGCATAACGTTTTCCCAGGTAAGCCTCGATGACCAAGGGATTCCCGGCTACTTCCCGCGGGTTCCCTTCAGCGATCTTTTCTCCGTGATGGATCACGCTGATCCGGTCCGAAACCCCCATGACCGCCCGCATGACATGCTCTACCAGAATAAGGGTCTTTCCCTGCCTTCTCATTTCTCTTAGAAGCTGCAGCGCCTCTTCTATTTCTACAGAGCTGAGTCCGGCAAGGACTTCATCCAGGAGTAAAACTTCGGCCCCTGTGGCCAGAGCTCGCCCCAGTTCCAAGCGCCTCCGGAAGGGAACGGCAATTTTGCTGGCAGGGTCATCCCGGAGAGTCCCAAGCCCCACGAACTGCAGAACCTCATCGGCCTTTTCCACGGCTCTGGCCATGGGCAAATTTCCTCCGTACAAGGCCGCAACCAAAACATTCTCCCAAACGGTCATGTCGGTGAACGGCTGCATAATCTGGGAGGTCTTGGCTATCCCTAATCGGCAAATGGCGTGAGCCGGCAGGCCCAAGGTTGACTTCCCCCGGAAAAAGACCTTCCCCTGATCGGGTGTATAAAGCCCGGCAATGACATTGAAGAGAGTGGTTTTCCCAGACCCGTTCGGTCCGATCAGACCGAGGATCTCCCCGGAATGAAGCAAAAAAGAAAAATCCTGGACCGCCGCCAGGGCGCCGAAAAGCTTGGTCACTCCCCGGCACTCTAAAAGAACCACCGGCTTCTCCCCCTCCGCCTCTTGATCTCTCCCACTACCCCTCGGGGCAGGAGAATGATCACCAGGATGATAACCCCTCCCACCAAAATCAAATAATCGTAAACGAACTTGACCCCCAGATACTCGGCAATCAGGGTGAGAAAACTCCCCCCGATCACGGGTCCGAGGACCGTACCCATACCCCCCAGAAGGGTCATGATGACCATCTGGATGGTTCGCATAATATGGAATACATCGTCGGGTATGATGTAGGTAAGCCAGTAAGCTTCCACTCCCCCAACACACCCAATCAAACTCGAGCTCAGCATATAGGCCTGGGTCTTGACCCGCAGCGTTGGAACTCCGGAGAGTTCGGCAGCACTCCCTGCTTCCCGCACCGTCCGCAGGCCGTAGCCGAACTTGGTATGGCTTAGGAGATAAGTAAGGGCAATGACCATTCCCATGAAAAAAAGGAGGAGGTAATAAAAAAACAGCTCGGAGGGGGCTGGAGGAAGAGTGAGCCCATGAGACCCCCCGAAGAATTCCACACCGGCCAGCCGGTCCCCTTCCAGGATGATCTGCTTCAGGGCCTCTGCCACAGCAAAGGTGGCAATGGCAAAATAGGCCCCCTGCAGTCTTAAGGTGACCAGTCCAATGATAAAGGCGAAGCCGGCGCAAACCCCGCCGGAGAGGAAAAGACTCAGGAGAAAAGGAAGGTTTCCTCTGATCATGAGAAGAGCGGTGCAGTAGGAGCCGATTCCAAAATAAGCAACCGGGCCAAAGTCTATATACCCCGTATAGCCGGACATCAGGTTCCAGCATCCCGCCAGGGCGACCCACATGAAGACCAGGGCCAGAAGGCGCAAACGATACCCTTCCAACCCGAAAAGGGGAATGAGCAAGAGGATCCCCATGCTGAGGAGGAAAATAAATTGGATGCGAGAAGAATACAGGTACCTGGCCATCGGCTTACTCTATAGCCCCTTTTCCTAAAATCCCCCCCGGCCGGAGGATGAGCATGAGAAGGAGTAAGAAAAAAGTGAGGGTTAGCGATATACCGGCAGTTAAATAAGTCGTCGCCATGGATTCTACAATCCCCAGGACCATTCCACCCAAGAGAGTGCCGGGAATGTAACCCATCCCCCCCAGGACCACTACACAAAAAGCGGTGATCGTGAAGGGGAGTCCCATCTGGGGGTAAATGACAAAGGTATTGGAGATGAGAGAACCAGCCAGACCGGTGATGGATGCGGCCAAAGCGAAGGTGAAGGTATAAATTTTAAATATCCTCACCCCGGTAAGCCGGGCCATTTCTCGGTCCTGGGCCGTGGCCCGGACTGCCCGGCCGATTTCGGTCCGGTAGAGAAGATAGTACAGACCCAGGATCACCCCCATGGCCACGAAAAAAGTAGCCAGCCGGGATACCGGCAGGACGATTCCACTCCAATTCCAGGTCAACCCAGAATAGGAGGGGTTCACGGATCGATAGTCTGCGGTCCAGGCCCTCAAGGCCATGTTGGCGATCACTAAATGAAACCCAAAAGTCAGAAGATAAGACATGATGGGAGGGGCCCCCACCAAACGGTTTATGGCCAGCCGTTGGAGGAGATATCCCAGGCCATAGAGAATCACCAGGGTAAAGGGCAAGGTGAGAAAGGGGTCCATCCCCAGCAAAACGAAAAGCCAGTAGGTGATGAAAGCCCCCAACATCACGAAGTCCCCGTGGCTGAGGTTCACCACCCCCATGACGCCAAAGGCCAGAGAAAATCCTGCGGAGCAGGCGGCATAGATGCCTCCCAGCAAGAGGCCGTTGACCAGTGACTGGAAGAAAAGGAGCATGAGGTTAAAGGACCGGGCGGGTTATTACGGGTTCGCTGTTCATGGGCTGGGCATCATCTCTCTTTCCAGGGCTTCATCGGGTACCGGGGTTTCCCCTCGGCTGCCGCCGCGGGAAAAACATTCACCAGCTTCCCCCCCTGAATCTGGACGACCACGGGAGGATGGATTTCGCTGGCCCCGTCGGGCCCGAATTTTATGGGCCCGTAAAAATTATCAAAACGCTTCGAATAGAGATGCTTCATGATGGCCAGGCGATCCTGATCCTTCAGGGGAGGAATGAGCCCCAGTTCCTGAACCGCTTGCTGCTGGACCAGGGCCCCTCCCACGCTGGCTGCTTCCACGAAATCAGGGGACCTTTGAAAACGTTTCACGTATTGGCTGTTAAAATCCTGCGCGGTCCCGAAGATCGAATCCCGGTAAGGAAGGTTGGGGGTCCATTCGGAGGCTGCAAAAACATATTCGGCATCCTTTCCCAGGGAATCGACAAAATCCGGGACGGTAGGGCCGTAGCTGAAGAAGACGCCCTTGGGCGTAAAATCAATCTCTTTCAATCCCTTCATGACCCGAATGGCCACCAGAGAATGGGAGCCCACGAGGAGGACATCGGGTTTCTTCTCTTTGATTTTGTTCAGAAGGGAATTGTAATCCATAAGGGCCAGGGGAAAAAGCTCGAAATGGATCACCTTCACCCCAACTTTGGCGGCGTAGGATTTAAACCCATCTGCCGCATCGGCGCAGAAAGGGATGTTCGCCCCGAGAATGGCCGCGGTTTGCGGGCGGGGATGAAGCATGGGCAGAATCTCCACACAGCCGCGCACTTCTTCCGGAGCTTTTCCCAGAAGGGAAAAGTAATATTTGAACCCCCGGTCAAAGAGCTTGAGGGTGCTGGCTGCGCCGCAGGTCATGGGATAGCGAAATTTTTCGGTTACTGCGCTGGCGGCGATGACCTGGCTGGACCCGAATCCTCCGAGGATCAGGTCAACCTGATCTTCCGTGATCAGCTTTTCCACTAACTTGGCACTGGTCTGGGGTTCGCTCTTGTCATCATAAAAAAGGAGCTCAATGGGATATCGCTTATTTTTGACCTCGATTCCTCCCTGACCGTTGATCGTCTCTTTCCAGAATAGGTAGGCATCCCGGACCAAACTTCCATCTTTGCCATTCATTCCGGTCAAGGGAACCACGAATCCAATCCGAAAGGGCCGCTCTGCGCCCTGCAATCCATAGGGGAAAAGGAGGGAGAAGAAGAGAAAGCCCAGGATTAAGTAGAGAGAAAATCTTGGCTGGTCGTGGAATGGTGATTTCATTTTGCTCCTCCCCTCCCCTCTTTAGATTAGCTATATTATCAAAAAAAGACTGAATTGTGCAAAGGCAAAAGATCCTATTTCATTTTTTAACCGCTGTCAAAAAACTCCCTTAAGGGGTGTCTCTTCCAGGTGATGAGCTTCAGATGGGGAGTCGGCGGCGGTCGGTGGTGGGTGCGCGGAAACTATTTTGCCGGGTGGCAGTGAAGAAGCTGGGGTATCCGGGGGCGGCCGTTCCGCTGTTTTGGGGGTAACCACCTCGCTGGTCAATCGATATGCAAATTCTGAAGAGCCGGGTGATTTGAATAAGTATTTATAATTTGTCTTTGACCCAACGTCCCTCCCCCTTTACAAACGCTTCTTGGCCTCAAAAAGCCACTGCAACCATCGACACTGATCTCGGGCAAACTTCAACAGGAATTCTCTTTTATGCCACCGATGGGTAATGTGCCATACATAACCGGGGAGGTAGTGGCGGTTAGCCCTTGGCATTTCTATC
>Ga0315288_10006132_pt1 | contig 15228 bp, 18 predicted proteins | sample YL17G11_20_MG_FD_203454 | JGI IMG/M metagenome (GOLD analysis project Ga0315288, IMG submission 203454) | Sediment microbial communities from Yellowstone Lake, YNP, Wyoming, USA - YL17G11_20 | ecosystem: Environmental > Aquatic > Freshwater > Lake > Sediment | place: USA: Wyoming | collected...
TTTAACACGCTTAAAATTCCCTTGTTTAGTGTGGTAGCTTAAAAAAGCCCTTGCGTTTTTAGGTTGTATTTTAAAAATCAGAGTAAAGTCCCTAAGAGTAAAAATTAGGGCTTTTTGCCTCAATAACTCGTTTTTTGCTGTAATGAATCTTAGTTTGTCCATATTTTTCTTATTATCACAGGTTCATTATACATTATATTTAAAAAATGAGCAAAATCTCAATTATCCACAACTCCTACTTTCCGCCCGCGCCATTCGATTTTAACCACCACACATGACAGAGTGGACAAAAAGGCAAGGATCAATAAAACGGGAAAGACCACACCAATAAATTGCCTGCTAAAGTTTTAAATATTTTAAAAGCCGCAATCCTCTTGAATGAGAATCACGGCTTCTTAACCTCTGTTATACTCGCTTATCCGACATCACAAAACCTCGAGACCCATAGCCAATTCGTGGAGAATGGGGCTACCGTACCAAATTCCATCTCTCTTTCCGTGATGAAAAAGAAGTCCGTTGTCTTTTTCTAGCGCAGGAAATCCCAATAAAGCACTCTCAAAAGACGTAGCTACCAAAATTCCATTTTTGATAGCGCTAACCACTTCTTGATAGAAAGAAAGCGCGGGGGCGGCAATAGATTGAGTATCATCAGGAAAATCCCTAACAATCATTTTGGCAAAAAAAGCCGCCACCGGAGCTGTGTAATAAAGCGTTGATCTCCCAAATTGTTCAAGCGAAAAATGCTTCGTGACAAATCGTTCTGTTGCCTTCTTTCCCTTTTTGTCGCTATCCAATAAATAGTGTAATCGAAGAATGTTGATAGCGCTAGTTGGATCCCAATGATTTTGTTGAGCATTACTTGCTGAATAACAATCTTTGATCCAAACTCCACTACCCTGTTCGGTGGTATTACTTGACAAAAGATCCCTAATCGGTCCGAGTTTATTAATATCCAAACGATTGTTCCTTACCAGAAGAAAAATAGCAAAACTTGTGTCTTCCCAGTCTGGCGGATAAAATCCATTAAAATGCCAAAACATAAATCCTTCAATCTCGTGTTGGTAAACTCGCTGTTCAATGAAGTCAAGAGCTTCTTGGACACCAGGGAAATTTATCCAGTCACGATACAACTGAATTAAATATACCGCTACCATGGTGATGGCTAACGTATCCACCCATTTATATTTTCGTTCTTGCTTATTAACCATGAGCGTAGGAATCTGTCCGCAGAGCGTTTGAGTTGAAAAAATATTCTTTGGTATCATTTGAATCAATCTCCTTTTTATTTACAAGGTTCTAAATTTACACAATATATATCATACATATTCCTCTTAAATTCACGATTACAAGATACAACAAAAATATAATATAGTCAAATAATCGTTTTACAAAATTGAATAAAATGGTATTATAATATCGAGCATTAAGAAGCAGGCATCAAGTATCAAGCAACCCCCCACCCTAACCCTCCCCCTCCCGAGGGGGAGGGAATACTTCATTCTTAATTCTAAAATCTTAAATCAAAAATTATGCAAATCTCTTATTCCGCTTTGTCGGATTTTAAAAATTGCCCGCTAAAATACAAATATAAATATATTGATCATCTTAAGGGTCCAAAATCCAAGGATCAACTTTTTGGCACGTGGATTCATGAGGCCTTAAAAATTACGCACACACCCCAAACAATGCCGCCAACCGAAAGACAGGTCTTAGAACATTTTGCCAGTCGTTGGGACAGTAGTATTTTTAGTTCCGAACAAGAATCTCAAGCCACGCTTCATCAAGGCATTAGAATACTTAAAGATTATTATGCCAAAAATTATCCGGGTGATTTTAATGTTATTAATCTTGAAATGCCATTTCTAACGCCACTTGCCACGGACAGCGAAACTCATATCATCTCCGGCCGAATTGACCGCATTGACAAACGATCTGATGGTTCATTTGAAATTATTGATTATAAAACCAGTAAAAAAATGCCGGGGCAAAAAGAAATAGACCAAGATCTACAGCTCGCTATTTATAATCTTGGCATTATTAATCAATGGCCAAGTTTATTTCGCGAAAAAAAAGTTCCCATCCATTTAAGTTTATACTTTTTAAAACACGGCGAAAAATTAACCAGCCAACGCACCCAGGAACAACTTAAACAAACGCAAGAATTGTTATTAAATGATATCGCGGCCATTCAAAAAGAAAGCGCGAAGCCCGCGGGCTTCGCGCCACGTCAAAACCCTTTATGCGATTGGTGCGAATATCAACGTCAATGCCCTTTGTGGCGGCATAAATTCCAAGGCGCGCGCCCGCCCGATGAGCCCAGTTTGCAAGCTGCGCTTACGGAATACCTACAAATTAAATCAGGCGAACAACAAAATAAAAAGCGCCTCGCAATCCTGCAAAACGCCATTAATCAATACTGCGACGCCCATAGCTTAGATCGTGTGTTTAACGATCAAGGATACGTTACGCGCGCCATGCAAAAACGTATTTCCTATGATCCCACGCTACTACGTGCTATTTTAAAACCAGCTGGCCTTTGGTCTCGCGTTTTAAGCTTTGACGCTAAAAAATTAAAACCGCTTTTAACTTCTATCCCTTACGCGTTGCGCCAACAAATTGATAGTGCGGCGCGCGAAAAAGAATTTAAAGTTATTAGAACGGGATTTACCAAAAGAGCTTGACCACCATCAAGACAGCGCAGAATTCCACGGCGTCTTGACGCCGGTACCCCCACGCAAAAAAATACCCAATTTGATTATCAGATTGGGTATTTGCTTTTTGACAGCTACAACGCCAGAAAAAACGGTGGCGCCTCACGCTACGCGGCCAGCTCTCTGTGAACCGAAATTAAGAATGGCTCACTTAGCCAATGAAAACAAGATTTGAGCCAATTATAATATGTCTTTGGTAATTCGTGTTCGGCTAACAATTCATCAACCAACCTCAACGCCTCTGAACATCGCGCCAAAAGATATTTTGCGTCTATCTTAGCGCTTTTCAAAACATCTAGGATATTTTGGCCCGCTTGCCATTTGCCGCCAAATATCTCAAACAATTCTGCCTCATCTAAAGTTAGCCCTTCGTCCAACCCAACCCTCTTGGCTACCACGATCATTATTTGCAGAACATATTTAGCATCTTCTACTTGCTCCTGCATCTTATCATTCCATTGCTCGTCGCGCTTTAATCTGCTAAGCACGTACTGCACTCTATTACACGGCATCACTAAATTCGTTTTCCATAATTTATTTGCAAACCAATCACTTAACCTGATACCCATCACCCACGCACCTCCAATAATTATTTATTCGTTATTGTATGATCGTCAAAAAACGCCTTGTCAAATAATTGTCTTTCGGACATACCTTGATAGATTTTAATCTTATCGGCGGCTGCTTTAGCTAGATTTTTGTAAAGCGACTCATTAGTCGGAATATGCTTTAGCACCCACAAAATACCGTCAGCCGCAATATAGCAATAATCTACATCATTTACGCCTGCCATTCTGGTTTCCCGAATCAAATATCCCGAGTCAACCAAACCGTCAAAATCATCATGCAAATCAAGACTACAGAGCTCCGGTCTATTTCTAAAGAAATAATCAAAAGGCAATATATTTTCTTTGTTTAGAAGAAATACGTAAGTGTCAAGACAACCTAATTTAATTGCTGTTTGATAGACGCGTTCCACTCCATCAAAAAAAATTAAGGCGTAAAACATAAATATAATTTTGCCATTATGGGCTATACCTAATTCTTTCAGAGTATCAAAACCTTCATCTGGCTCAATTAATCCTTGCTCAATCCCACGCCTACTTTCCATATCCTGACAAATTTTATAAATAACCAGCTCTGTAGTTTCAGCACTTTCTGTGTGTTCCCCAACGACTAACTTTGTCCACAAGTTAGCAAATTCAGTCCAAGTTGGTTTAGGGTCATTTTTTAACGCTGCCTGCACCGCCTTGTAAATTTGCCGATCTGCTTCTGATAGTTCGTCCAACCGATATTCCGCACCGTCCAAAGTCTTATAAGTATTTTCAGCCATTGTTCTCCTCCTTTAATTCATCAACTTTATTTTTTGGCTTCTGCTTTTTTAATCCTTTTAAGACCAGCCCCACGGTCAACGCTAACCCAAAAAACAATACTGCTAATAATACCCAAAAAGGAAAATCTACTTTCGCCACAATGCCCAACATCGCTCCTAAAGATACGAAACCAAGCCAGATAAATAAATGGGCAATCACTCTAAGTAAATACATCAACATCGTTAACACCTCCATGCAATTTTTTATTCTTCCTGTTGAATTATTATAATCTTAAGAACTCAAAAAAATTATATAATACCGAATAACTAAAGTCAAGATTAAGGTGCCTTATATCCAGCTGGCGCTTGCTGTAAAAATTTAGCATTACGCTGATAACCCGCGGCTTGGGCTTGGGCTTCAGTCGCAAACCAAATTAAATTCTCTGGCTTAATTCGCTGAACAGTTGAATCCCACGGCCAATAATAATTCTTGCCGGATTTGGAAGCGACAAATTGGCCTTGCTTTTGTGGCGAATTTATGTTAACTTGATTTTGTTGATTTGATGACTGATTTTCAGTCGTGGGTTTATCGACAGAGTTCGCAGTGCTCGCAGTATCAGCAGTTTGATTTTCTGGTTTTAAAAATGTCTGACTGATATTAGCAACTTGCGATCCGTCAATGGTCAGTGGTTGCTTTAGCGATTGCGGCGCGGTTAAACGACCGGCGCCAAAACTGATCAAGCTAATTAAAATCACGCCAATCACTAAAATAATATCATTTTGATTATCTTTTATATTCATAGCTTAATTAAATAGTTATCCAGTTACGGGTTGTGAGTTGCGAGTTTAATCACTTACTTATTGTTATAATTTTAACCCGTAACCCGTAACCCATAACCGATTAACAGACATCTATGGCACATACTAAAGCAAAAGGCACAACTAAATTAGGTCGCGATTCTGAAGGCAAACGGCTTGGCGTTAAAATTTATGGCGGCCAACCCGCTAAAACCGGCAATATTATTATTCGCCAACGCGGCACAAAATTTATTCCCGGCAAAAATGTTCGCCGCGGCAATGACGACACGCTTTACGCCTCAACTAACGGCTTGGTTAAATTCTTAACCAAAAGAATTACAAAATTTAACGGCTCTCGCAAAATATCAAAAGTTGTTACAGTTGAATAAAATAGTTTTTTCTACGCCCTCTTGAGGGCAGTTTAAATGACTGCTATTAGGAGGGCGTGGAAATTTCCGCGCTTAGTTAGTAATAAAACTTAACAACCATAAAAGGAGGAAAAACCGTGCTGGTAAAATTTAAAGAACTATTAGGCGTATATTTGTTTATTCACGATCATGCCGTTGACAACTCACCGCCACCCCCATTGGATAAGATGAAATATGGCATAATGGTGGAAATCCGTGCGCAAATCGCAGACACCATCAACGCCATCCCTAATCTGGTTGATGTGCCTGACGATAGCCCAACTGGCAAGCTAATTAAAGCGATGCGAGAGAACCAGTAAACGAAAAAGAGAGTATTATGCCAACCACGACGCCGCGAGAAATAATAGATGCCTACGAATTTATCCGAGATAATTTTGCTTGGTTTTCGAAGATAGAAAAATGGGCTATAATCCGTGGAGAAATCCAAAAAGCTATCTGAGAAAATTGTGTCCCGATTTCAGAATCCATCGCTGATCTTTTATTAAAAATTGATGAAGCTAAAACCGTCGAAGCAAAAACCCCTAAATAGCACAATACCCAAAATAACGCCCCTTAAGCATCGAATCTTAGGGGCTTTTTATTTTTCCCCTTTAATAATCACCTTAATCTTGGCCTCAAGATTATGCGGCAAATGAAGCTCAACTTCGTATTCGCCTGTTTCTTTAAAGTGCTTAGCAAGTTTAATCGCCGAAGGCAACAAATTAAAGCCAGCTTTGGCAACCGCCTCACTAATTTCTTCTGGCCCAATGCCGCCAAAAAGTTTGCCATCTTTTGCCTTGGCTTTAATAGTAAATTCTTGTTCGTCAACTTTCTTGGCTAGGGCCTGGGCATCTTTTAATTCAAGTTCGGCTTGACGCGTCCGTTCGGCTTTTATTTTTTCCGCTTGCGCTAGCGCCGCTTTATCAGCGAACACCGCCACGCCGCGTCTAATCAAAAAATTGCGAGCATAGCCGTCGCTAACATCTTTGACGTCGCCTGCTTGGCCAAGCGTTTTAACATCTTTTAATAAAACAATTTTCATAAAATGAGAAAAATTTCAAACCTCAAATTACAAATAACAAATAAATCTCAATAATCAAGCACCAAAGATTTTATTGTTTTGGGATTTAAATATTGGAATTTATTTGAAATTTGATATTTGATATTTATGATTTATGATTGTGCTTTGAAATGTGATTTTGCCATATCCTACCTTACTTCCGATAAATTGTCAAAGCCCTTTCACGACTTCCATTGCCTTATCCATTTGCGGATCACGGCCTGCTTGCGCGTCTTGTTCTGTCATTTCAACTTTAATATCTGGCTCCAATCCTTGATCCTGAATGGACTTTCCGGACGGAGTCAGCCATTTTGCCACTGTAACTTTTAACGAAGAGCCGCCAAGCAAATCCTGCAACTGTTGCACTGAGCCCTTGCCAAATGATTTCTCGCCAACCAACAAAATTTGCCGATTATCACGCAAAGCGCCCGCTAAAATTTCCGCAGCCGATGCCGATCCCTGATTTATCAAAACCACCAAAGGAATGTTTTTTAACGAACCAGGACCCGGACTCCTATACTGATCTTTTTTGCCATTACCATAATCTTCAATGGCAACCATACGACCAGCTGGTAAAAACCAACCTGCGATATTCACTGATAAGTCCAAATAGCCGCCAGGGTTATTACGCATGTCTAACACAATGCCCTTAATCTTATTATCGCGCTGGCTAATAATTTTTTGCGCTACTTTAGCAAATTCGTCAGCGCTATTTTGGTTAAATTCATAAAGTCTAATTTGAGCAATATTATCAACAATCTTAAAATCAATTACTGGTATTTTTATCGTGCCGCGAATAATTTTAATTTCTCGCGCGTCAGGCCACTCATCGCGCATTACGGTCAAACTCACTTCAGTGTCTTTGGGTCCGCGGATTAAAACAACCGCTTCATCTACTGATAAATCAGTAGTTAATTTGTCATTAATTTTAACAATTTTGTCGCCCGGCTTAAGCCCTGCCTTTTGTGCTGGCGTTCCTTCAAGCGGCGCGATCACAGTTAAAATGTTATCACGCATGCCAAGCTCGGCACCAATGCCTTCAAATTCACCTATCATACCTTCCATAAATTGCTGGTTTTCTTCGGGATCCATAAAAACTGTGTACGGATCGCCTACGCCCCTAACCATACCGGCGATAGCGCCATAAAGCATTTTTTGCGGGTCTAAATCTTGACGACCAACATATTTATCCTCCACTAAACGCCAAGCATCCCAAAACAAAGAAAAATCAACGGCTGTTGGCTGACCCCGATCTAAATTAATCGCCGATTTAATCTTTTGGACCGATGATACTGTGGTTTGGCCAGTAAAAAAACCGAGCACAAAACTGCCAAGAACTATAGCAATTAATAAGGGAATAATAACTGATTTTTTTATAAGAGATCTCAACATAAAATTATCTATACTTCCAAAAATATCGCATTGCGTCTTTGAGATGCACCCTTGTCATTCGATTGAAAAATAGATCAAAAATACCACGATCTTGATGACTGGATCGCTGGTGCCAATGAATCAAAGTGGCTTGAGGGAAATAAACTACCCGCAAATTATGAACACGGCACCTACGCGCCCAATCAGCATCAGAAAAATACATTTTAAATCTTTCATCCAAAAGACCAATAGATTCAACAACTTGTCGTGTTGTCATTATGGATGAACCCATTAACCAATCAACTTCTTGAATAGTATCTAAATCACGATCTTGATATAGCAGACGACTAATTAGATGCTGGCCTAATTTTGTCTGGCTTAAAAAAGTTCTGCGGCAAATAATAGTCAAAAGTGAATGTTCGCGAAAACACGATGGCTGCCATTTTTTATCTGGGCCAACTAAGCGCGGACCCACCAAACCCACCTGACGATGCTGGGCCAAATAATCCAACATCAATAAAACATCCTTGGCTTGGGGTACTGCGGTATCGGCGTTTAAAATCAAAAAGTAGTCGCCCTTGGCTTGTCTTAAACCAGCATTGACTAATTTAGTATAACCCTGATTTCGCGAAAAGCATAAAAATTTCACTTGCGGCCATTGATCTTTTTGACATTTACCCTGACAGTAATTGTCGCAAACAATAATTTCACCCTCCATGCTTTCCAAAACAGACTTTAAAGATTGCAGACAATGTTGCAAAAGTTCGGGAGTATGATGATGAGTAATAATAACTGATAATCTCAAAGTTAATCAGTTAATAAGTTACGAGTTGTGAGTTGCGAGTTAAAACCATAATTAAATAAAAAACGATAAACCCGCAACACGCAACACGCAACCCGTAACTTTTAGTTAAAAACATCTCGGCACATCTGCTGTACTTTATCAAAATTACCGTCTTTAGGCAAAATGATATAGGCTCCTCCGTCGCTGGTGCTGGAATATAACGGCCCATCAGCCGCTGTATCAAAAACCAAACTCTTAATATTATTAAAGTCAGTGTCGCTGGCTAAAGGCAACAGACCCCGAATTTGTTCAAAAGTCAAATTGGTTCTTACATTACGCTCAACAGAGCCTAATAAATTATAGACCTTAATCGGATTAGCCAAAACCCCCAGAGAAAAGGCCTTTTCTTTTAAAGACTGCAATACTTGTTGCTGGCGCCGCATGCGGTCAAAATCACTAGTTGAATAACGCGAGCGCACGTAATAAAGCGCTGCTTCGCCATCCATATGGCTGCTACCTGCCGGCACGTAAAACTCCCAGGTGCTAGATGCGGTCTTTCGCCAATATGGGCTGTCAGATTTCCCCTCGTAAAGCCACTGCGTTCTTTCAGAAAAGGGCTGATCACGATAAATATCCACCCCGCCTAATTCATCAACGATTTCTTCAAAAGCAGCAAAGTTGACGGCAGCCACATAGTCAATATATAATCCAGTAACTTGCGAAATCACTTGACGACTATAAACTAGACCGCCGCCATTACGACTACGTTCTTCTCCTAGGGCATAAGCAAAATTAATCTTTTGCCTTTTTGGATAATTCGGCATATCCACATATAAATCACGTGGTACAGAAATTAAAGCCAACTGGTTAGTGTCCCTTTTGATAGACGCTATCATCATAGTATCGGTCAACAAACCACCACTGGGATCGTCCGCGCCTCGCAAACCAAGCAATAGAATGTTTAAACGGTTAGGATCTTTACTTGGCGCATTAGACGGATCAGGCAAAATATCCTGCGCTTTTTGCCAGTCATTAGCACCCAAAGAAATTGCTTGAAAAGTTTTGCCGGTTTTAAAAAATAATACTCCACCCACCAACAACAAGATAACTAAAAACAGCCAAAAAACAAAAAGGGCTTTTTTGCGCTTTTTTTTGGCTTGATGAATTTCTTGCTCAATTGTGATTTCTTGTTGTTCGTCTTCCATGAAATCAGTTTGTAGTTTGTAGTTTGTAGTTTGTAGTATCATCCCGGATGTCTTCCTTGTCGTGTTCGGGCACATGTGCTCCGCACAGTATCTTCGACTTGACCCGAACATCTCTACGCGCACGATAGAAATCCTCTAGCCAGGTCAGAGGATGACAATAAAAAACAGAACAATTAAACAAACCACTTTTTTATTTCTTTAACATTCACCGTTTTTTTCGCCATAATTATTTTTCTTTTCACTAACATTAAAAATGCGGTGCGGAAAAACCGATGAGTTGATTTTAACATCCACGGCTCAAAAAGTAAAATATAAAGAGAAATTTTTAGTTGACGCCAAAAAATATAGGGGAAATGCCGCCAAAACAGATTTGGCAACTCATTCTTTAATAACATATAATAATGATTTTGCCAAGAGTGTAAGCGACAAAATCGTGAAACTTGCTGTCTTTGCCTGCGAATATTTTTTAGACCGATAGCATCACCAGAAACACTGCGGCCATGCCATGCCATAGCGCGTGGCTCATAAATTATCTGCCAGCCGGCTAATCGCAAACGCCAAGACAAGTCAACATCTTCTTTGTAGGCAAAAAAATCTTCGTCAAAATACTCATCGCTTTCTCCCCCTTTTTTAAGGGGGGAGACCAAGAGGGGGGTCGCGACAACTTTTAGGGCGGAAACTCGATAAACCGGCGCCGCGCCATCAACGCCAAAGATTTCTTCTGGTTTATCATATTGGCCTTGATCAATTTCTCCTTGACCGCGATTAATTACTTGACGATTTTTAAAAACAATTAACCCTGTAGTATCTATAATTTGATTGTTATCGTCATTCTTAAATCTTAAATCATAAATCTTAAATCTTAAAAGTTTCCCCTGTAAAGCTCCGACTCGTGGATTTTTTTCTAAAGCCGCAACCGTGTGAACCAAAAAATTAACATCTAAAATCGCGTCTTGGTTTAAACATAAAACATATTTTACTTCATTTGGCAACCGTCTAATATTTTGATTGTGCCCCACGCTAAAACCTAAATTTTCTTGATTAACAATTAAATCCGTTTCAGGCATTATTTTTCTAATCAGCTCTACGGTTTTATCTTGTGAATTATTATCTACCACAAAAACCCGCCAATCTTTATATGACTGCTTTTTTATCGCTTCCAAGCATTTCTTAATCCATTTCTCACCATTATAAGTTACTAAGGATATTGCCACGAATACCGACATGTGTGTTGTGTGTTGTCGTGCTGAATTCATTTCAGCATCCACGTCGTGAATTCCGGCTCGGCCACGCACCGTATGGCGCATGGCTCGGAGGTCAGAATGGCAACAACAATTTTAGCATAACATTTTTATCAATCTCATTCTATCACAACTATCTATAAAGCAAAATAAAAGGCATGATAATTAATATCATGCTCATTCAATTACAAAAAGGTCATAATAATTTAACAATAAAAAACATTGCTTATTCAACCACCTCTTGTAAACCACCCAACAAAATACTTTCCACTTTTTTCGCTGACTTTTTCCAAGAAAACTGTTGGACATATTGTCCTGCCTGTTTGACAACCCTATCACGAATATCTTTATTTGTCAAAATGAACTCAATTTTATCAGCAATTTTAATTGGATCCGGCTCTGCCAAAAAAATATTTTCATTGTCTTGAAAAATCGCTTCGGTGGTTGGCCCTTTTAAATCCAAAACCGGACAACAACACGCCATTAATTCTTGAGGCAATAAAGAATAATTCGTCGTAGAGAATACCACGCTCAAATCAACATTATTATAAACACAAGCTAAATTTTTCTGATCCAAAACGCCCAAATTGCGGCATTTAAACTTGGCCTCAAACCCACCGTTTTCCCAGCCAAATAACCAAACCTCAAAATCCACGCCGCGACGATTCAATTCGCGAAATGCCTGAACGCCCAATTCAAAAGCGCGGCGCGGGGTCGCGGGCCTCGCGTAAAAAGCAATTATCGCGCGCTTATCTTTGCGTTCCCGCTTTTGATAATTTGGATGATAAATTTTATGGTCATAAGCCAAATCAAAATAGTCGGCTTGTGCTTGATAATTTTCGCGTAAAATTTTAGTTAGCCATGGCCCGGCTGTAATATGATTAAAACCAAATTTATAAGTATTTTCCGCGAATTTATATTCCGCGCCCATGGGATAAAACCATGGTTCAAAATCTTGGACAAAATAAAATTTATGGCGGCAGTTTTGAATCGCCTTAACTGGATAAGCTGTTTGCCAAGAAGTTGCGATCAAGGCATCGCAATCCTTGATTTCATCCAATGCCGTAAAAAATTCCGCGCCGGTTTTAATAAAATTCTCGTCCACGAATTGTTTTAATTCTTTATCTGTTCGCTGATGGCAACCGCCAAAAATATAAACTCGATTTTGATGACCAAAATTCTGCAAGTATTTTACCATACGAAAAATTGTCATATGACCACCAGAACCCCTGGACATATCTGGAATTACCCAGTTGATCGTCAACTGGGTTTCACTACCATGTTTCGCGTCAGAAGACTGGAGGTCAGGCGAAAGCCTGACACTACGTTGCATTTCATTGTCGCGCTCTCGCGCGACCTCCAAATCTTTCGCACGACCCCCACTACGCGAACAATCCGTAATATAATTATAATAAAAAGCCGAATGAATTGACTGCATCTTGCCTCGCGCTACTTGCCAACGCCACCAAATCCAATGCCGCGTTTTTTTGAGTAAACCAAAAACCCCCTCTTGTCTAAAGACCTTAATTGATTTTTGAATTAAGCTCATTAAACTAAAATAATTATTTTGACTTTATTAAATCGTCATATAGATCACGCCATTCTGGGTTATCTTTTTGAATCAAATTAATCTTCCATTGCCGATACCACTTCTTAATCCTTTTCTCTCTAAGAATGGCCGCTTCTATATTTTGACCTTGCTCATAGTAAACCAATTTATCAACGTCATATTTTCTAGTAAAGCCATCCGCCAACTTATTTTTATGCTGATAAGTTCTTTTAATCAAATCATTAGTTACACCAATATACAAAGTACCATTCTTTTTATTAGCCAAAATATAAACATAATAATATTTTACCATAAATTAAGATGTCATTCCCGCGAATGTCGAAGATGCCCAGCAGGGTGCGGGAATCCCCGCCTTTCTTTGTTGTCATCCCCGCGAAGGCAGGGATCCATAATGGATCAAAACGTGGATTCCCGCATTCGCGGGAATGACAAAAATCTTGTTCATCATAAGCCAAATTGTTTTTTATCTTATCAAACCCCATTAAAAAAGTAAACCCCGATAGAAATCCTTCAAATGAATTTTTCCTAGCGGGAATTTTATTGACTGCGTTTTACCCTTTCTTGGTAACACGCTTGGTAACACGCACCTCACGAGTCAAATCATTATTCTAGTAATATTGTCCAAAAACCCCGAACCCGCCGCCATGCCACCAAATCTGTAAAAACTCCAGCGATGTTTGCGCTAAAACCTTTCGCCACCAAGCTTGCCTCCGCCGCATTAATATTATCGGCGCATAATGCCGTCTCTTTCTTATCATCTTTTTCCTCCCTAAACTTTCTTACCCGCGATAATCCTTTTTTGCATAGAAATTCGCTGGTAAAGCCACGTCGGCATTTTTTCATAATGCCCGCCTAAGTATTCGCCCAAAATTCGGGCAAAGTCCAAACGCCACGCAAACCAAAACCACTTTAACTTTTCCAAAGAACTGTATGATTGCCCATTGATATACCGACAATCAGCATAACACAACTTTAAACTGCTTGGCAAGACCTTGAGCCAAGATTTAACGCCCACGTAATTTTGTAAGATTTTATGGCTGCGATACTCGTCAACAAATCTTTTTAAGTATTGGCGCGGGGTATAGTTGTGCGAATGCCAAACCGCGGCCTCTGGCGCGTAGCCTTTTTTGTAACCAGCAAATAAAACATCGTGCGCCCAGCGCTGATCTTCAGCCATATCTAATTTTTGAAAAGGAATTTTTTGCCAAACACTGCGTCTAATACAAGAATTAGTATTAGAAAAAAAGTTCAAACGATGTTTATCTGCTTCGTGTTTTTGGGCGGCGTCATCACTTATGCCGATTTCTTGAATAAATAATTTTTCGCCAAAATTATTTTTAAAATGATTTTCTAAATCACGTTTGTCTATGGGATTACAGTCTGGCCTTGGGATTTGCCTGCCAAAAAGCCCGGCCAGTTGCGAATCACGCTCCATGGACTCAATAAAACTCGCCAGCCATTGTGGACTCACTGGCGTGGCGTCTTGGGTTAGCATCACCAAATACTCGCCGTTGCTTTGACTAATAGCATAATTTCGCGTAGCGCCATGATTAAAATCTTGAGGCGAAATCTGCAAGAGTTTTAGTTGAAATTTTTTAATAATTTCCAAAGTTTTATCCGCTGACCCCGAATCCACAACAACAATTTCATAATCAAAATCAGCCTCTTGATTAGTAATGACCGTTAAAACTTCTTCAAGATATTTCTCGCCGTTTTTTGTAGGAATAATTATAGAGGCCTTCATAATTTTCAATTTTCAATTTCTAATTTTCAAACAATTTTCAATGACTAAATTTTCAATTTTTACGTTTTTATGACTCATTGAAAATTAGAAATTAAAACATTAGAAATTGTTTAGAAATTGAAAATTCGTAAATTGAAAATTAATTCCCAATATCCTTCAAATAACAATCTACCACCTCATTCGGTTGCCCATCTCGTTCTAATATACCATTTTTCAAATAGATCGCCCGCGTACAATAATTCTGCACCGCTCCCATATCGTGTGTGACTAAAATAATTGTCTTACCAGATTTTTTATATTCATCAAAGACCTGAAAACATTTTTTTTGAAAATGAGCGTCGCCCACAGCCAAAACCTCATCCATTAGTAAAATATCCGCATCTACTTGAATGGCGACTGAAAAAGCAAGGCGGACATGCATACCACTGGAAAAATTTTTCAAACGCATATCCACAAATTTTTCTAATTCAGCGAATTGGACAATTGAGTCAAACCGTTTTCTGATTTCGGCTTTAGACAAACCCAAAATAATGCCATTTTGATAGATATTTTCCCGAGCTGTTAAGTCCATATTAAAACCAACTCCCAATTCTAAAAATGGACTAATTTTGCCGTCAATATCAACTCGGCCAGAAGTTGGCAACAAAATTCCGGCCATAATTTTTAACAAAGTTGATTTACCGCAACCATTGGGGCCAATAATTCCCAAAAACTCGCCTTGACCAACTTGAAAATTAACGCCATCCAACGCCTTAATCAATTCATAACGCACGGGACGAAAAAAACTTACCAAATTTTCTTTAAAGGTATATCGGTTTTCTTGAGGAATTTTAAAAGTTTTTGTGATATTATTAACCTGAATCATAATTTAATGGAGTGATAGCGAGTAAACGTGGCGAACGACTAATGTATGCGGTAAACAACATGTAGCTTGTTGTCATTCCCGCGAAGGTCGAAGATGCCCAGCAGGGTGCGGGAATCTACGCTTGTTAAAACGATTTAGTATGGATTCCCGCACCCTGCTG
>Ga0315288_10006133_pt1 | contig 15224 bp, 13 predicted proteins | sample YL17G11_20_MG_FD_203454 | JGI IMG/M metagenome (GOLD analysis project Ga0315288, IMG submission 203454) | Sediment microbial communities from Yellowstone Lake, YNP, Wyoming, USA - YL17G11_20 | ecosystem: Environmental > Aquatic > Freshwater > Lake > Sediment | place: USA: Wyoming | collected...
ACTTTGATTCGATGAGGCTTCCGAGATTAGCGTCGCGGCGCGCTTAACCAGCCGAACCGCCGTGTACGGACCCGTACGCACGGTGGTGTGACAGGGAAAGCCCGCGAGGGTCTACCTATGTCAATTTAAATGAAAAAAAATATTCTTCTGATCAACCCGTGGGTCTATGACTTCACGGCGTATGACTTCTGGCTCAAGCCCCTGGGATTGCTCTATATCGCTTCGATCCTCAGGCGCCAGACAAGCTGCCGGCTTCATTTTGTCGATTGCCTGGACCGCTTTCATCCTCTCTTAGAGAAAAAGCCGAAATCCAAGGCCGACGGGCGGGGGCATTTTCCCAAGGAGGAAGTCCCAAAGCCCGAGGTCTTGAAGGATGTCCCGCGGAGATATTCGCGCTACGGGATCCCACTCGAGCTTTTTCTCCACGAGCTCGACCAGGCGCCCGTTCCCGACCTGGTCCTGATCACGTGCACGATGACCTACTGGTATCCGGGCGTCCAGGCCGTAGTGGAGCTCGTCCGGGAAAAATTCGGCTCGGTCCCCATCATCCTGGGCGGCATCTATGCCACGCTGGCCACAGATCATGCCCTTAGGTTCTCGGGCGCCGATGTGGTCCTTCCCGGGCCTTCGGAAAATAAGATATTACCGGTGGTGAAACAGATCCTGGGCGACGCGCATATCCGGGCGGCCGAATTCCGGACATTCAAAGACCTGCCCCGCCCGGCCTACGATTTGCTGCCCGCCAAAGGCTGGCTGCCCCTCGTGACGTCCCGCGGCTGCCCGTTCCGCTGCACTTTCTGCGCCGGGCCGCTGCTTTATGACCGGTTTGAGCAGGATAATCCTTCCGAGACCGCTGCGGACATCGGCCGGCTTTTTCAACAATTCGGGACGCGGCATTTTTCTTTTTACGATGATGCCCTTCTTCTCAACAAGGCTGCCCATATCATCCCGATTTTCGAGGAGGTCGTCCGCCGGGGATGGCCGGTTTCCTTTCATACTCCCAACGGGCTCCACATCCGGGAAATCGACCAGGACCTGGCCTTCCTCATGAAAAAAGCCGGTGTCCGGTCGCTCTATCTCAGCCAGGAGTCCGTGGACGAAAACGTAATCCGCGAGGCTTGTCCCAAGGTCGCCGAAGGAGATTTGGAGAAGGCCGTCGCCTATCTCGAAAAGGCGGGCTACAAACGCGACGACATCAATGTCTATTTGATCGCCGGCCTTCCAAACCAGGAGGTCGCCGGCATCAAGGAAAGCATCCTCCATGTCCGGCGCCTCGGCGCGAACGTGCGCATGGCCTACTTCTCCCCACTGCCGGGAACGCCGGTCTGGCAGGATCTCGTCGATAAAGGGGTTTTGAAGAAAGATGCGGACCCGCTCCTTTACAATAAGCTCGCATTCCCCTATCTTTGGGGAGATTTTTCCGCCGGGGATTTCGAGTCGCTTCGAAAGCTACTAATATAAGCGCATTAAATAAAGTGACATCCTCGATCGGGCCGTGCTATTTCCGTCCGCCGCCCCCGCACCCCGGGGGAACCAGTCCCGTCGGTTCCCCCCGTCGGAAAAGCCGACGGGTCCCCCCTCCGCTACGGGGACTCACGGACGGAAATAGCACGGCCCATAGAATATCACTATATTTATTGCGTTTACATTAATATCAACGCAGTAATTAAAATGAGATATTCCTTGGGGCGGCCTAAGCGGCGCCCGTACATTGTCGCTTTATTTATTGCGTTTGTATTAGAATCTTCTTTTTGAGATCGAATCCCCCAGTGCGTCTTCAAAGCCGACCATTTTTTTGATATCCTATGATCCGAGGATATACTTGGCCGCGAAGAAGGAGGGCCTGCAAATGGAAAAAATGATGCGGCTGGCTTGTTGGGGAGCCCTCGCTGCTCTTGTCGTCCTGGTGGGGGCCTGCAAAAAAGAGACGATAACCCAAATAGACACGACGGAGCCAACTCCAATGAAAGGAATCGCGCAAATGGACCTAAAAAAAGAATCGTTTGGGAATTTGCCGGACGGCACGGCGGTCGAGATCTATACGCTCACCAATGACAAAGGCCTGAAGGCCCGTTTGATGACTTACGGCGCAACCCTCGTCTCGCTAGAGCTTCCGGACCGCAACGGCAAATTGGAAGACTGCGTGCTCGGGTATGATCATCTCGACGGCTACTTGAAGAGCAGCCCATATTTCGGCTCCATCGTCGGGCGCTACGGCAACCGGATCGCCCAGGGGCAGTTCGTTCAGAACGGCATCACCTACCATTTGGCCAAGAATAACGGCGAAAACCACCTCCACGGCGGGATCAAGGGTTTTGACAAGATCGTCTGGAATGCGGAACCCGTCAAGGAGGCCCGGGCCGTCGGCGTGAAATTCACCTATCTCAGCAGGGACGGGGAGGAAGGCTATCCGGGGAATCTGGCCTGCACGGTCATCTACACGCTCACCAACAATGACGAGCTCGTCATCCGCTACCAGGCGACGACCGACAAGGCGACGCCCGTCAACCTGACCCATCACAGCTATTTCAATTTCACGGGCGGCCGCCGAGACATTCTCGGTCACGAACTCATGCTTAACGCGGACCGCTACACTCCCGTCGATAAAGGCTTGATCCCGACCGGCGAGCTGCGCAGCGTCAAGGGGACTCCGATGGACTTCATGACGCCGATGCCCATCGGATCAAGGATCGCCCAGGTCGAAGGCGGCTATGACCACAACTTTGTGCTGGCGGGCGTCGGCGGGGCGATGGCGCTCGCGGCCAGGGTGGTTGAACCGGACAGCGGCCGGGTCATGGAGATCTCCACGACCGAGCCGGGCATTCAGTTCTATTCAGGAAATTTTCTTGATGGGACGATCACGGGAAAGTCGGGCGTCGTCTATCAGAAGCATTTCGGATTTTGTCTGGAGACGCAGCATTTTCCCGATTCGCCCAACAAGCCGAATTTTCCTTCGACGATCCTCAACCCGGGACAGACCTATAGCACGCAGACGATCCACAAATTCTCCCTGAAATAAGAACGGCGGCGGCGCGTTCTTTCGGGCGGCCTATTTCTTTTTCATAAAAGCTTCGATTTCCGGGATCTCCCGGGGAATCCCCGGAGTCAGATTTTCACACCCGGTCTCCGTAATGGCCACTGTGTCTTCGATGCGGACACCCAGGTTTTCCTTTGGGAAGACGGCGTAGATATCGCAGGCGAAGACCATGCCCGGCCGCAGCGGTCCCCTGGGCCCGCCGCCCACGTCATGGACGGCCATCCCGACATAATGGCTGACCCCGCCCTGCATCGTCCTGATCTTGAATAGGTCCTTGTCGAGATCATAGCCCCGCTTCTTGAGGAGCTCATTCACCTGAGCGCGCACATCCTGGGGGGTGATGCCCGGCCTGTAAACCTCGAGGCAGGCTTTCTGGACGGCCAAGCAGGCTTCGTAGATTTCGCGCTGCCGCGGGGTGAATTTGCCGTTGGCCGGGTAGGAGGCGGATATATCCACGGTGTAGTTGCTGTAATTCGGGCCCGCATCGACGACGATGAAATCGCCGTCTTGGAGTATGCGGTCGTGCTTATAATAATGAAGATAGGGATGATTCTCGGCCGAGCTGATGATGACGTTGTAGCTGATGTCGCGGCAGCCTTCTTTCTTGCAGGCGTACTCGAAAGCGGCGGACATTTCAAATTCCGGGGCGCCGACTTTTGTCGCCCTAAGCATGTCCAAGTGAGCCTTGACGCCGATCCGGCCGGCCTTGCGCAACAGCTCGATCTCGGCCGGCGATTTGATCATCCGCAGGTCCCAGATCATCGGGGAACAGTCCTTGACCGCGGCCTGGGGAAAGCGGTCGTGGATGTTCTTGACGAACTGCAGCTCGCGCGTCAGTCGGCCGTCCCAGAGGTTGAAGGTCATGCCGTTCTGGAGGATGCCGAACTTCTCCGACGAGCATTCGCGGCTGAGCTCCTCGGGCTTGAATGAGGTGTAAAGGACGTATCCCTGGCTGGCCAGCCGGGCTAGTGCCGACGTGAATTGTTCGGCGGGAGCCACGCGTTCGATGCCCGTGACGTCTTTCGCGTTCCGGACCAAATCGAGGCTGATACCGTCATTGCGCGCCGCGTTTTCGGAGATGGTGAAGAAAAGGGTGCTCGATTTCTGTCTGCCGTCGATAATCAGTATCGCGTTGGGAATCTCCACGCCGCTGAAATACAGGAAATCGTTGTTCTGGAAGAATTCGTTATAACCGGTCGGGGGAACGGCGCCCAGAATGACGGCCGCTCCCTCCGGGATCATCTCCATGAGCTTCTGGCGCCGGCCGGCGAACTCGCTTTTATCGAACAGGAAGCCGGTGGAATAGGCGGAGCCGGCAAGCAGGAGAATGAGAACAGAACAGATTATGAACTGCTTTATTTTCATGATAAACCTCCCCGTTAATTTAGGATTTTCAGAGTGTCATCCCCCATTTTGCATTTTCCATTCTTCGGCCAGCTTTCGCATCCGGGCGTCGGCGTGGGCAAAAAACATTTTATAGGCTTGGCAAAAATGACTGAGCCCCCGGTCGCTCGGATCGCGGAGGCGGTCCTTGGTGCAGCCGCCGCGGCAGAAACGGAGCCAATCGCAGGCAGAGCAGGCCCTCGGAAGATCCGCCTTGATCCGGCCGAATTCGTTCTGCTTGGCGGAATTCAGCATGTAGATGAGCTTTCCTTCCATGACGTTGCCCAGTTTCCATCGTTCCTCGACAAAGAAGTCGCAGGCGTAGACATCGCCGTTGTGCTCGACGACGACATAATTGCCGCATTCGGCCAGGAGGTCGCATTCCGGAGGATCTCGGTCCACATAACGATAGAAGACGGAATCGAAAAAGCGAATAGAGGTCGTCGGCCGGCCATCCCGAAAATCCGCCAGCCAAAGATCAAACAGTTTATCTAAAAACCGGCCATAGCCTTCGGCCGGAGCGGAGAATGGGGCGGCGCGCGATGTATCCGCAGGATCGGTCTCCACGCAGGGAATGAACTGCATGTGGTCGAGGCCCAGCCCTTTGTGAAATTCATAAATTTCTTGGGGAAATTGGACCGAGTAATCGTTGACGACGACTAAGGCATTGACTTCGACTCCTTCATCCAACATGAGGCGGGCCCGGTCCACGACTTCCGTCCAGGAGTCCTGTCCGCCCAGCCGCAATCGATAGCGGTTGTGAATATGTTCCGGGCCGTCGAGCGAGAGGCCGACGAGAAACTGATATTTTTTCAAAAATCGAGCCCAGTCTTTATCGATGAGAAGGCCGTTGGTCTGGAGCCCGTTTCCGACGGATTTGCCCTTTCCGTATCGGATCTGGAGGGCGACGGCCTTTTCAAAGAAAGGCAGCCCCATGAGAGTCGGCTCTCCGCCCTGCCAGCCGATGGAGACGGCCTGGAGCGGCTGCGCGAACACCTGCTTGACGGTCTCTTCCAGGATCTCATGGCTCATCCTGTGGATTTTGGCGCCCAGGAAAAACGCCTCCTTGTCCCGATAGAAGCAGTAGGTGCAGGCCAAGTTGCAATCAGGCCCGGCCGGCTTGATGAGGACGGATATCAATGGTTTTTTCTTGGCCAGGCCAGTCTTCTTCATTTTAAGGCTCGCCTAAATTGACGATATATTTATTCATAAACTTCTCGATGGCTTGAACAGTTTCCTGCTTGAATTCTGGGGGGCTTGGGGCGACCCAAACGGAGAAATTATAAAGTTTTTGTGTGTCCACACGAATCCATTTTTTATTGAGAAATAGGAACACGAACAACGTGGTCATGGCAATCCTTTTGTTGCCATTTTGAAAAGGATGGTTCTTGATAAGAAGATAGAAAAGGATGCTTATTTTTTTTATAAATGATGGGTACAGGGATTTTCTCAAAAATGTCTGAAAGGGGGCCGAGAGGCAGCTTTCCAGGACATTAGGATATCGCGTGAGGAAATCAGGGGTGGGCTCGTTAAAGGACATCGTTTCTTGGGCGAGCCTGAAGGCGAGATATTCGACCTCCTTGACCGATATTGTTTTTATCATTTTATACCATTGCCAGAAAACCCCAGGCTTTCAAGCCTGGGGATGAATGGCACCCGGAGCGAAGCGGAGGCCAGTCCTCTTCATGGTATGAAACTCCGGCCTTTAGGCCGGGGAGTTTTCATTCCCGGCCGAGAAGTCTGAGGACCTCGCCATATTCGGTCACGACCTTTTTGACGGCAATGTCGATCTGGGTTTTTTCCTCATCTGAAAGAGGGCGGCCTAAAACATCATCAATGAATTTCTTGGGAATGGCATAATTACGCCCGACACGGATGGCCGGGATCTCACCGGCTTTGACCTTCTTGTAGACGGCGATTCTGCTCAGTCCTAAAATCTTAGCCAATTCGGGGATTGTCAGATAAGACTCTTTCTTCATGGTTTTTTTCTCGTGTTAACTTAGTTTATTATATTAACATACGTTAACTGATATTTATTTAGTTAACATATAATTTTAATAAAATCAATAGCTTATTGGTTATCAATTCCATTATTGTTTGCAAGAAATTAATTATTGGAAAAATTGAACCTAAATCCCGGACTTACGTCCGGGGAATCCTCCCGCGCATGCTTCGCATGTCCGACTCCGTCGGAACCACCTCCATCCACGGACTTACGTCCGGGGATTTGCGGCGGTACTTTAAAGAATAATAGAAAATAAAAAAAACAGTTGATCTTGTCTCTGATATCTGATATATTAGGCCTGGAAACGGAGAAAAAGCGTGGCTAAAGGCATGATTTTCGACATCAAGCGCTTTGCCATCCATGACGGCCCTGGGATCCGGACAACCGTCTTTTTAAAGGGCTGTCCCCTTCACTGTCTCTGGTGCCATAATCCGGAAGGAATTGAAAACGGCTTCGAGCTGATAGCCCGGCCGTCGCGCTGTGCCCGCTGCTATTCCTGTGTTTCCGCCTGCCCGTTGGGAGCGATTTCCAAGAATTCAGGATCTGTCGAGATCGACCGCAGTCGATGCGATCTTTGCGGGAAATGCGTTAAGGTCTGCATGTACGAGGCGCTGGAAATGGCCGGCCGGGAGATGAGCGTAAAGGATGTCGTCGAGGAGGTCGAAAAGGACCGGATCTTTTATGAGCAGTCCGCCGGCGGCGCGACCCTCTCCGGAGGGGAGCCTCTCGACCAGCCCAAGTTCTCCCAAGAAATTTTGAGCGCGCTTGAGGAAAGAAAAATTCCCTCGGCCCTAGACACGTCGGGACTTGCTCCGTGGGATATCCTTGCCAAGACCGCGAGCAAAGCGGACGTCGTTCTCTATGATTTGAAAATGATTGACGCCAAAAAGCATAAAAAATATACAGGCGTCTCGAACGGACTCATTCTCGACAACCTGAAAAAACTGTCCCGTGAGCACAAGAATATCGCGATCCGCATTCCGCTGGCGGCCGGCGTCAACGATGACGACGAGAATATCCGGCTGACGATCGATTTTCTCAAGCCGCTCAAGACGATCAAGAACGTCAGCCTTTTGAAATACCACAAAGGCGGCGTGGAGAAATACAAGAATTTAGGAAAAGCGTCCTGTTTCAAGATCTATGAATCTCCGTCCGACCAGAGGATGGAAGAGATCCGGCGGTCATTCACAAAAGCCGGGTTCACCGTCAAGATTGGAGGCTGAGCCATGAACGAACGAGTCAGAAAGCTGCGCGAACAGAGCCTGAGCGCCAAACCGACGATCACGGCCGAGCGGGCGAAATTGGTCACCGAATTTTATAAAAGCCCCGAGGCCTGCCGGCTGTCCGCTCCCATGCAGCATGCCCTGGCCTTCAAGCATATTCTGGAGAATAAAACAATCTGCATCAACGAAGGCGAGCTCGTCGTCGGCGAGCGTGGCCCTGCTCCCAAGGCGACACCGACCTACCCCGAGATCACCTGCCACAGCGTCCAGGACCTGGAGATCCTCGACACTCGGCCCAAAACCTGGTTCAAAGTCGATGAGAAGACCAAGGCATTTTATAAGGATGAGATCATTCCTTTCTGGAAGGGGCGCTCTATTCGCGACCGGATCTTCGGCGAAGTCTCGCAAGAATGGATAGACGCCTACGAAGCCGGGATTTTCACCGAGTTCATGGAGCAGCGCGCACCGGGGCATACCGTTCTCGACGATAAGATCTATAAAAAGGGGATGCTCGATTTTAAAAAAGACATCGAGGATGCCATCGCCGGACTCGACTTTCTCAATGATCCCGCGGCCTTCATGAAGCGCGAGGAACTGCGGGCCATGGCTGTCTGTTGCGACGCCCTGATCGCTTATGGCAACCGCCACTCCGAAAAGGCCAGGGAGCTGGCCAAGAAAGAAAAAAATCGCCAGCGCAAGAAGGAGCTAGAAAGGATCGCCGAGGTCTGTTCCTGGGTGCCGGCCCACGCCCCCCGCGATTTCTGGGAAGCCCTCCAGTATTATTGGTTTGTCCACCTTGGAGTCATCATCGAATACAACACCTGGGATTCGTTCAACCCCGGCCGGCTGGACCAGCACCTCTGGCCGTTCTACAGGAAGGGCCTGAAGAGCGGCACGCTGACGAAGGACAAGGCGAGAGAACTTCTGGAATGTTTCTGGGTTAAGTTCAACAACCAGCCGGCGCCGCCCAAGGTCGGCGTCACGGCCGAGGAGAGCGGCACCTATACCGACTTTGCCCTGATCAATGTCGGAGGGTTAAAGGAAGACGGGACCGACGGCGTCAACGAGCTGTCGTTCCTTATGCTGGATGTCATCGAAGAGATGCGGATCCTTCAGCCCAGCTCCATGGTCCAAATCTCGAGCAAAGGCCCGGATTCCTTCCTGTGGCGGGCTTTGAAGATCGTCAAGACCGGCTTCGGGCAGCCTTCGATTTTCAACACGGATGCCATCGTCAAGGAGCTCGTCCGGCAGGGCAAATCCGTCGAGGATGCGCGCAACGGCGGCGCCAGCGGCTGCGTGGAGGCCGGAGCCTTCGGCAAGGAAAACTACAACCTGACGGGCTATTTCAATATGCCCAAGGTCTTTGAAATCACCATGCACAACGGCGTCGATCCGCGCACGGGAAAAACGATCGGCCTCCAGACGGGCGACCCGGCGAAATTCAAATCGTTCGAGGAGCTGTTCGAGGCGTTTAAAAAGCAGATTAAGCATTTTGTCGATATCAAGGTCGCGGGCAGCAACATCATCGAGCGGCTGTATGCCGAATACCTGCCGTCGCCATTTTTATCGATCCTCATCGACGATTGCATCAAGAAGGGCAAGGATTACCACGACGGCGGCGCCCGGTACAATACGTCCTACATCCAGGGCGTGGGATTGGGCACGATGACCGATATTCTAACGGCTATCAGGTACAACGTTTACGACGACAAACATGTCGCCATGAAAGAGCTCGTCGCGGCGATGGGCAAGAATTTCGAAGGCAAGGAGAGCCTGCGGCAGCGTCTGCTGAACAAGACTCCGAAATACGGGAACGACGACGATTATGCCGATGACATCATGAAATCCATCTTCGAGGCTTATTTTAGCGCCATCGACGGACGGCCCAACACGAAGGGCGGCCGCTACAGGATCAACCTCCTGCCGACGACCGTCCATGTCTATTTCGGCAGGGTCACCGGCGCCAGCGCCGACGGCCGGAAGGCCTGCGAGCCCTTGTCGGAAGGCGTGTCTCCCGTCCAGGGTGCGGACCGGCGCGGGCCGACGGCCGTGCTTAAGTCTGTGGGCAAAATGGACCACGTCAGGACGGGCGGGACGCTCCTCAACCAGAAGTTCACTCCCCAGTTGGTGGCCGACAAAGAAGGGATCAAGAACCTGGGTCATCTCGTCCGGTCCTACTTTAAAATGGACGGCCACCATATCCAGCTCAATATCGTCACGGCGGAGACGCTGCGGGACGCCCAAAAACACCCGGAAAAGTACAGGGACTTAATCGTGCGGGTGGCGGGCTACAGCGATTATTTTGTCGACTGCGGCACGGAACTCCAGGACGAGATCATCAAGCGCACCGAGCACCAGGGATTCTGACCTTATTTTTGGCAGCCCAGCCAGTCAAAAAAGCTTTTGTGGTCTTTGGTGAGTTGGCCGGCCAGAAGACCGTTGGTGCTCATCCACAAGCAATAGAAATCGCGAATCCGTTTTGTCTCGAGGCTCGAAGGATCGGGAAGCGCCGTGAGTTTGGAAAGAGAAGCTTTGACCGCTTCTCGAGAATCAAAGATCTCGATTTCTTTAGCAAAGAGCGGCCGAACTCCTTGTCTATCGAGCCTAAGGATTTTCGTCGTAAGGTATTTGATTTGGGAGGAGCGGCCCGGAGATATCATAATTCGGGCCCAGGGAGCCCCGACATATTCTGCATCGGCCAGGTTTCGAATATTCAACCCATAGGGAACGGCATAATACACGAGCCCATTTCCGGCCTTGGGGGGCCAGCTCTCGGGAAAAGGAACGGTGATTCTGTAATCCCAACTTTCTGTCCGATTCGGAGGCAGGAAGGAGGAGATGGTTTTCGCCAATTCCTTCCATTTTTGATCCAGAACAGGCTTGAGTTTATCGAGCTCCTGATCGCCTGTTGTAAGGGCGGCCATCAAAATGGCCGCGATGATTGACGCGGATATTATTTTCATCAAATCCTCCCTTTGCGGGGTTTCATCTTTGCTAGCTGGTGACTATCACGCCCAAACGACGAGCCGCAGTTATTGCAGAACCTTGAAGTATCAGGATTTTCGGAATGGCATTTAGGGCATTTCATGAGCCGAGTCCAGGTTTGCCGGTTGGCCCAAACATATCAACAAATCACAATGTTGTCAATTTTTGGAATCTTCAATGAACCAACGAAGGTAGTCCTTCAATTGAGAGGCCAGGAAATAGGGGAGATTCATGAGGAGGTATGGCTTGCCCTCTTGGGTCTTGAGGCGATGGATTTCGAGCGGACCGGCATACAGGCGGACGGCATATGGGTGCGGACACCTGTTGATATATTGATGGAGAGACCTGAGCGTCCCCGTCGAACCGGCTTTGACTTCGACCGGAACGGCGTATTGATCATGCTGAATCACAAAATCGACCTCCGCCGGGGCTTGCCTTTTCTCCCGAACCCAAAAAACAGGTTTGCTCGGGGCCTGCATATCAGCCGCGATGAGCTCCTGCCCTACGATCATTTCGGCGATTCTCCCCCGGTAAAAAGAATGCAGGTCGGAATGTTCAAAGTAATGGCCTTGAAGTCCTGCGGAAAAATTGACGAGCCCGATGTCCAGGAAATACAGTTTCGGCGATTTCTTTTGGTCGGGCACCAAAGGAATTTCAGTCGATGTCGAGGGATAAAGGAGATGAATGAGCATAGCTTGTTCGAGTGTTCTCAAAGCTTCCCCCGCTTCTCTGGACCGGAAATTCGATTTCCCGAATCCCGCGAACTTGATTCTTTCGCCGGCCTCAAAAGGGGCGGCCTCGAAACAGTGGCGGATGACTCGTTTGAGCGTTGCGTTCCGCGCGTATTTTGGAATATCGTCATGAAACGATGCCAAGAGGGATTGATAAATCGTCCTGAGGGCGACCGAGTCTTTCTGTTCGGCATAGCGGGCGACGATCTCAGGCATTCCGCCAATGAGGGCGAACCGATGGAAGAGATCGAAAAGCCTAGGGAGCGCCGGAGAGGGGAGCGGCATCTTCGTCAAGGCTTCCAAGGCTTGGATCTCTCCCGTAGCCTCAAGAAACTCAGGAAACGACAGAGGATACATATAAAGATATTGGACCCTGCCCACCGGAATGCCTATTTGCTTCTGGGTGAGGACGATTTCGAGAAGAGATCCCGCCGCGATTACGTGGATGTGAGGCAGGTCTTCATGGAAGTACCGCAGCATCCGAACTGCTTCCGGCGAATTCTGGACCTCGTCCAGGAACAACTGAACCTGGCCGGAGAGGCGAGGCAGATTTTTATGAAAAAGAATGGCCTGGAAAAGATCGTTGGCCGGCAATTTTCGGGAAAATAGGGCTGCGTCTTCCGGTTTTTCGAGATTCAGAGAAATAGATTGTTCATATTCCCTAGAAAATATATCCACGGCCGTCGTCTTGCCAACTTGCCGGGCACCCCGCAGAATTAGCGGTTTGCGGTCGGGCGAGCCTTTCCAGCGGCGCAGTTCTTTTAAAATCGTCCTTCCAAACATACAAATCTCTTTAGAGCAGAATTTAGCCTAGAAATGTAACAATGTCAAGGACAATAACTTATTATTATGTATTAATGTCAATGAATCGGCGCCATTATTTAGTATTATTGTCAATGCTTATTCAGACTCGGCATCATTCTGACCTAGTGAAAGTGGAATTGGTTGGGATCATCAACATGCTTGACCAAAAGATAGTGTAAGATAAAAAGCATATGTCCTTACCCCCTTTAGTAATTGCAATTATTTCTCGAAACCGGCCTTTTTTTAGGTATTCCTTAAACCGAGGGTCGGAGCGGATGTTGTCCATGGCCGGATCGACCTTGAGCCAAATCATCCAAAAAGAATGTTCTTGATACGCCCGTTCCAACCATTTGAAATTTTATTCCTTAGTTGGTTCATTGAAGGCCAATCATAGGGATTTTTTTATTCGAGCACGGAGAGTGCCGGGAAAAAGGAAAATCCTCCTATTTAGCCAAGTTCATCTTCTTCAGGAGCTCGGTGAAACGGGGATCCGAGCGAATGTTGTCCATGAGCTCATCAATCTTCATCCAAGGCAACGCGTCGTTTCGTAATACGTAAGCCTGATCCAGTCGGCTTTGGCAGGCACTGGCTTCAAGCCTTCGGCGACGGCGTTCAGGTCTTCGGCCAGCTCCTCCATAGTCTGATAGCGGGCAGCGGGATTCTTGGCTAGCGCTTTGGCGATAATCTGGGAAATCCCTGAGGGCAGGTCTTTGCGGAATTTCGAAATCGGCTCGGGCTCGGTCTTGAGGATTGAATGGATTAATGTTTGTTCGTAGTCACCCTTGAACGGCAGCTTCCCCGCGAGCATCTCGTAGAGCACAACGCCCAGCGACCAGATGTCCGTACGCTGATCGATCACCTCCCCTCGCGCCTGCTCTGGAGACATATAAGCGACGGTTCCAATCGTCGTTCCTTCGCGTGTCAGCTTCACCTGGCCGGCCAGCTTCGCCAGGCCGAAGTCAACGATTTTCGCAATCCCGTCGTTTGTAATCAAGATATTCGCCGGCTTGATGTCGCGGTGAACGATGCCCTTCTGATGCGCTTTGGCCATCCCCCGGGCGACCTGGATGGCAATGGCAACGGCTTCTTCGGACTTCAACGGCTCCCTCTTGATCTTCTCCCTCAGGCTTTCGCCTTCGTAGAAGGCCATGGCGATGTACATCCGGCCGTCTTCGGTCTCTTCGATCTCGTAAATCGTACATATGTTGGGATGGTCCAGTGCCGAAGCCGCTTGGGCCTCGTGGATGAACCGCTCCCTGGACTCTGCGTCCGATATCCATTGATGGGGGAGGAATTTCAAAGCGACCGTGCGCTTAAGTTTTATATCCTCGGCTTTATAGACGATCCCCATCCCGCCCCGGCCGATCTCCTCAATGATCCGATACTTCCCAGCAACGAGGCTGCCCTTTGGTATCGCCTGGGCAGGCGTTTCGAGCGTCATGGTTGGGGCAAATTCTAGCAGTTTGTCACGCCCAAGCGATGAGCCGCAGTTATTACAGAACCTTGAAGTATCAGGATTTTCGGAATGGCATTTAGGACATTTCATGACCCGAGTCCAGGTTTGCCGGTTGGCCCAGACATATCAACAAACCACAATGTTGTCAATTTTTGGAGCCGGGATACGACCATTTTTGATATGCCTTGTTTCATGGTCCTTTTGTTGCTATCATAACTTCGTGAATATCAATGAGATTCTAGCGAAAATCCGTGGGATGCAGGCTCCCCTCGCCCGCCAGCTCTATATGGTCGGACTGATCACGCGAATCCTGGAAGAACGAGGAAAACCCGCGCCGGTTTTGATCGGCGGTCTGGCTCTTTCCTATTATTCCCGGGAAGTCTATTTTACTTCGGATATCGATTTAGCTTATTCGGACCTGGAGGCTCTGGATGCGGCCTTAGGAAGTCTGGGTTTCGTCAAGCGAGGCCGGTATTGGGTTCAAGACGAGCTGGATATCGCGGTCGAAGCGCCGGCGGGGAGCCTGGCCGGGGAGGACGCCCCGGTTGAGACTGTGGAACTCGAAGGCGGTTTGCGCTGTGTCGTCCTCGGCCTCGAGGATTTGATCATCGACCGCCTGAACGCCTGCAAACACTGGAAATCCGAAATCGATTGCGAGATGACCGAAATCCTGATCGCTCGATATCGGGACGAGCTGGATTGGGCTTATCTGGAACGCAAAGCGGGGCTTCCGGAAAACGATACTTTGGCGGAGCTATTGTCTCTCAGAAACAAGGGACGATGATGATTCGGAAAAGCAGCCCTCCGCGGAAAATGTCCGTTACCGAATTCCTTCTCATTCGGGATGAACGGGGATTGGGCAAGTACAGGAAGAGTTTGAAAAGAGATCCGGAAGAGCGGGCGATTCTGTTTGAGCTGGCCCTAAGAAAAATCGAAAAAGCGGAGCGGAATAACTTTACCACGGTCGGATTCCGGCGTAGGCGGGTGAATTTTCTTTAAAACCTCATCGTGAATTTGAACTGGAGCCAGGGCGAAGCGGCGGTGCCTGGACCTGCTCGAACAACTCCGTGTCCTCCCTAACGAATGAGACGGGCCGCTGGATGATATCAACATTGGCGACCCAATCCGAAGTCAACCTATATCCTCTCCCTCTTAAGATTGCCCAAGGGATGAGGGAATCCTCTCTGCTTTTCCGGAGGATGCCATCGGTCTGGAAAAATTCATCAGCCGCTGAGGCTGATTTGCAGGGGTCAAACCTCAACATTCAACAAGAATAATTATCGGCGACAGTTGCAAAGGGCGCTGTCCCGCCGGGGCGTTATTTGTTGAATGTTGAGGTTTGACCCCGTATATTAAAAAGGGTTTTCGGTCTTGTAGAGCATACCCGACGGCTGGTTGAAGCCGATATCCTCGACGCCCAGCATCTTCACGGCGGCAAAAAGCGCTTTTCCGGCGTGGGCAAAAGCGACGGCCGTGTGGTGCGGAAACCGCTTTTCAATGAGGACGTGCCTGTAGAACCGGCCCATATCCTTGATGGCGAACACACCAATGCCGCCGAAGGATTTGGGATCGATATCCAACACTTCGCCATGGGCCATGT
>Ga0315288_10006134_pt1 | contig 15224 bp, 13 predicted proteins | sample YL17G11_20_MG_FD_203454 | JGI IMG/M metagenome (GOLD analysis project Ga0315288, IMG submission 203454) | Sediment microbial communities from Yellowstone Lake, YNP, Wyoming, USA - YL17G11_20 | ecosystem: Environmental > Aquatic > Freshwater > Lake > Sediment | place: USA: Wyoming | collected...
GCCAGCGTGCTGATCAGTCAAGGAATTAGTGAAAAGCTTGCAGATATCCAAGAGGGACTGTCCACCGTTATTGGCTGGCCTTCGAGCCAGCCAATTCTGTTTACGGTGATGGTGAAATCCAAAGACTGATTGGGTTACATCTATCATCAGTTCGCGCATGCAGTGATCGATCAAGTATCCCTGAGAGACTGCTTGGAATGTGGCTGTTTGTTTCCCTTCACTGACCCACGACAGATATATTGCAGCAAACGTTGCAGCAACAGGGTCCGCTATCGGAAGTGGGTGAAAGCTGAGACAGTGACATAGGATATAGCCACTGGGCCATGGTATGTCCATGACACACGGGTGAAAGGGCCAACTGCCAAGGGGCACAGTCTTAGGGTAGATTTGTTTAGGCTATGTTGAGCCTGTTCGCTTGCTTTTGTTCATACATACGGGCATCCGCTTCTGCCAGTGCTTCATCCATTGCATGTGTCCCTGAGGTACTGACTTCAGCAAAACCAATGCTGAATGAAAGACGATACAATCGCTGTCCTTGCTGATTCTCCTTTGCTAATTCGTTTTTCAATCGCTCCAGCAGGCGTGTAACTGTCATCTGAGGAGATAGATGAGCGAGTACTACAAACTCATCTCCACCGATGCGGGAAAGAATATCCAACTCACGGAAGGTGCGGTGTAAGATGCGCGTGGTATCCTGCAGAGCTCGGTCACCTTCACTATGACCGTATCGGTCATTGATTCCTTTTAAGGAGTCAAAGTCCATAAAAATCAAAACAAGACTCCCTGGTAAACGAGCGGCTAGTTTAAGCTGTTGCTCTGCCAAAGTGAGTAAGCCGCGGCGGTTGTATAAACCGGTCAATTCATCTCGCAGAGAAGCGGCCAAAAGGTTCTTTTCAATGGCCTTACGGTCCCGGATGTCGTGCACAACAGAGAATATGACTGGAATCCCGGCCAGCCGCAACGGGCATGAATTTATTTCAACCGAGATGCGATGGCCGTCTTTGGCCAATAACTCAGGCTCGAATCCGACCTGTCCCTCTAACTGCAGCTTCTGTGAGTATTGAGAAATCTCCTGAGTAGATCCCGGCCATATATCTTTCAGTGACATCTGCAAGAGTTCCACTTCTTCGTAGCCAACCATTTGACAGAAGGCCGCATTGACTTGGAGAAAACAAAAATCCGTATCGCTCATGACCATGCCTAGCGGTCCATCCTCAAAGACGTGGCGGAATCGTTCTTCGCTTTCTTTCAAGCGTTGGTCCGCTCGCTTGCGCTCTGTAATGTCCTCCGCGGCACTCAGTGTAGCGAGAATGACACCCGCCTCGTCACGCAGCAGGGCATTGTGCCAAGTCAAGATCCGTTCTTTACCTCTATTGGTTGCCGAGTCCTCCTGAGACCCGTAGTACTCTATCTCCCCGCCGGTTAACCCCCGATAGACGCGTTGCAAAATCTCCTTCGTCCGTACCGGCAAGTCGCCGTTGGATAAGCATTTTTGCAGCAATCTGCGATAGACCTGCGTCCGCTCTTGACCCATGGGCGGAAGCTTTGTACTCAATATTTCACTCCTTCTGAACCGTCACCCTGGCTTCGTATTTGGTCCAAAACCTCTTATAAATAGAAAAAACCGATCGCCTTACGCGGTCGGTTGCGCCACCGGCTCTCCTTTTTTTTAGCGCCCAAATCTCGTAAAAAAGGATCCTCGCCTCCGCTCTCAAGAGAGCTTATTCTTTTAGCCCTCATTGCGAGTAATTTAACAATAGTCAAGTTGGGAGTACCTTGTCAATCCTTAGATCTATATATTTCTTTCGATATTATAAACAAGCGAATCTGGACTAGAATATCACTGAACTGTTATGAAGAGGGAAAATGCAACCTTTCAGTAAGAAGTGCGAACCCCGACAGATCGAAGTAGAGGTCGAGTGGCTTCTTAACCCAGAGCCCATGGAGGTGTTACACCTCGAGAAACTGCCGGATGGTCAGAAAATATGCCATTGGGATGCAAAGAAGTGCTCGAAGAAAAATAATTCCATTTGTCCCCGGGAGTGCTGGTATATATCATTGGGCGACGGGAAAGATCCCTTTCTAACTGAAAATTGGTAGGGACCGAATAGTCTTGGTTATTGGCTTGAATGATAAAACCATTAGACTATTGATTTTCGTCCGATCGGGAATGTTAACCAACAAACTCTAGATGCGGATTCCCGCTATCACGGCCTGAACTACAGAATCGTAACCGATGGAAGGCCATTTGAAATTTAATCTATACGCCTTTCTCACAAGTTCTGGTGCAATTGCAATGGGGTTGGTTGAGGTTGCGAAGTGACGATTGTGGGTAGCGTAATATTCAAATGCTGCAACACTGCTACAAGGTCTTCGACTACTCCCAGTCTCGGATAGGGAGAGGCGCTGGACAGGCCAGTTTCTAAACTCTGGACGATGTCCTGCAGATTGGTCATTTGTTTTCTCCTTTGCCGCCTTGCCATCTGTGATGGCCACGGAAGAAAGCAAAGCCGTCCTGGAGAAGGCGAAACTGAAGGAAGATTATCGACTGGTACTTCAAACCCTGGACCGGATCTGCAAACAGCTGGAACTCCAAGCCCGCTTCCTGGAAGTGTTGCAAAAACAAACTGACTAAAGCCAAGCCGAACAGGCCAAGCAGGCCAAGCAGGCAGAGATGAAGGCTCGCGAAAAGGAATATCGCGAACTTTGGGAGAATTTCAAGCGAGACCAAGCCGAACAAGAAGCAGAACAGGTTATGAGCCAAACCGAACAGGATGAGGGGGATTGCGCGTGGGGGAAGACGAAAAAAGACACATTATAGGTTGAGGTATTCTATATTACTATTTACGCCTTTTTAAAAAGCCAAACCTCAACCTGCCTCAACCTTCTATTGTAAAAATCAAAAAGGCCGCTATCTGATATAGGCTAGTGGTCGGAACTTGATTAACTTTCAGCCTCTGATGTACTCTGCTGTAAAATCCAGGAGTTGAGGCGAGTCGTCGGAAAGATGGCTGAGTGGGTGAAGGTAGTCGGCTGATAAGCGAGTGCAATTGGCTTCCAAACTTTGGCGGAGAGACCGGGATTCGAACCCGGGAATCGTGGCGACCAAGTCAAAAGAGCGCAGTTGCTGACCTAGCGAGAGTAGAATCCGAATGACGAATGACGAATGACAAATGGAAAACCGGTGCAGGAATTCTGTCCTTGATTCGCAACCACGCTCCCATCGTAGAAAAGAAGCATTGCATTGGACAAAAGGGTCATGGTAGATCGAGAATCTTCCCGGGATTGAGGATTTGGTTTGGATCAAAAACTTGCTTGATTCCTCTCATGATCTCCAGAATGGGTTCCCCAACCGATATTGCAAGGTAGGCCTTTTTTGCATACCCAATGCCGTGTTCGCCGGACACCAAACCGCCCAGCTCGCGGGCTTTTCCGTATAACGCGGCGAATGTTTCCCGCAATTGGTTCTGCCATGATTCCTGGTCCAAGTTGTCTTTCAGAATGTTCATATGAACATTGCCATCTCCTGCATGGCCGAATCCGACGATCCGGATTCCGATTTTCTGCTGCAGTTGCTGGGTGAACTCCACGAATTCCGCAATCTTATCTCGGGGGACGGCTACATCACATTCGTCCACCTCGGTGGTGGCCTTTAAAGCCTCCAGGAACGAGCCTCTAGCTGACCAGATCGGTTCTTGTCGGTCTTGTGTTTCCGCGATCAGGACGTCAATGGCGCCTGCTTCTAAACAGATCTCCGCCGCACTTTCGTAATCCTTTTCCAATTCCTCTATGGAGTGGCCGTCAAATTTTAGCAGCAAGTAGGCATCGGCAGAGGAATCAGGGAAAGGTTTCTTTAGATACACTTCCGACTCTCGGATGATGTCTCTGCCGATGAATTCAATGGCAGTTGGTGTCGATCGAGCGCGGATCAGTTTGGGTACGGCGCTGATGGCGGTGGTTAAATCGGGAAACGGAATCAATAGGCTGACGGTCTTCTTGGGTAAGGGAAGCAGTTTCAGGATAGCCCGGGTCACGACTCCCAGCGTGCCTTCCGAGCCAATAATCAAATCCTTCAGATCATAACCGGAGCTATTCTTTACGCATTTGTTGCCTAGTTCAAGAATCTCGCCGTTGGGTAGCACCACTTGCAGCCCGCGGATATAATCTCGAGTTACCCCATACTTCACCGCTCTCATCCCGCCCGCGTTGGTACTGATATTGCCACCGATCGTGGCCGTTTTTTCTCCCGGATCCGGAGGGTAGAATAAACCTCGTTCTTCCACGAACTTCGAAATTTCCATCAGCAAAACGCCGGGTTCGACCGTAAGGGTATGGGTGTTTTCGTCGAGTTCCAGGATCCGGTTCATTTTGCTCAGATCCAGCAGGATGCCCTCCTGAAGCGGGACCGCGCCTCCTACCAATCCGGTACCTTGTCCGCGGGGAGTAACCGGAAGAAGTCGTTGATTAGCCCACCGCATGAGGGAAGAGATTTCCTCCGTGGTTGTGGCCTGCACGACGACCGCCGGCATACCCCGAACGGTATTCATTTCATCGTGACTGTAGTCTTCACTAATTTGAGATCCGATGTGAACGCGTTGCGGTCCGCACAGCGATTGAAAAAAGCGGAGGTCTTCTTCCCGGATGGGCTGATAGATCATGTTGGGCTCCTTCGCGTGGAGAGTAGCCTTTCTGTCAGTGGGGGAATAACTTCATAGAGATCCCCCACCACCCCATAGTTTGCTACCTGAAAAATCGGCGCATCGGGATCATTGTTGATCGCGAAAATGCACTCGGAATTCATGATTCCTGCGGTGAATTGGATCGCGCCGGAAACGCCGCACGTGATCAAGAGATTCGGTTTCACCGTCCTGCCGCTGAGACCGACATGCCGCTTGGCTTCCAACCAGCCTTTTTCCACCATTGGCCGTGTCGCAGCCAATTGACCACCGAGTGCATCCGTTAATGCTTGGACCATCGCCAAATCCTTGGCGTTGGCAATGCCCCGGCCGGCCACTACCAAAACCGTGGCCTCTGTGATATCGGTTTCCCGACCCCTTCGGACAGCTTGTAGAATCTGGATTTTCGAATCCAACAACGATTCAGCAATTTGCATCAATCGGATCTTCAACGCTGGATTCGGAAGCGGTGCAGCTTCCCGCATTACTTTATAGCGCACCGTGGCAAACTGGGGTCTGTGATGCGGTGTAGCGATTCTGGCCATGATGTTGCCACCGAAGGCGGGGCGAATTTGCACCAATTCGCCTTCCGGCTGCATCTCCAGTTCCGTGCAATCCGCCGTCAGGCCTGTGCGGAAGCGGGCCGCCATCCGAGGTGCCAGCGAGCGACCAATGGGAGTGGCTCCCACCAGAACGACGGCCGGTTTTGTCTGGCGAATGAAGGCTTCGAAGGCAGCCGCATAGGGTTCAATCCGAAAGCCGTCGAGTTGGGGGTGGTCGAATTGTACGATCTCGTCCACCCCATAGGCGGAGAGGGTTTCCACCAATGAGCCCAGCTTATGCCCGATTAAGAGAACAAAAATGGGTTGGTGATTCTTAGCCGTCAATTCCTGCGCCTTGCCTAGAAGTTCCAGGGTGACAGGATGCAGGTTTCCCTCACTATGCTCGGCATAGACCGCGATCCCGCGCCATTGGCTTGTATCCGACGTCACCTGTTCGTCCTCGACAAACTCAAACGCTCCTGGTGGCCCGTTCGTCTCGCACAGTCGACACATTTTGCAGGCTGCATTGATGGCATAGTGATCTCTTTGAAACTCAATCGCATCGAATGGGCACAGGCCAATGATTCGGCTGGCGTCTGTAATCTTCTCGGTATGGATGACGAGCTTATCGGGCATCGGATTGCCACAGTTTCAAACGCTTGATCTGCTCTGTCATTCGTTCGGCTAGCTCTGCACCCGTTCCGGTCCATCGAACGCGAGGTTTGTCAGTCTGGGGTGGGAACATTTTCTCGACATGAGTGGGGGATCCATCCAGTCCGAATTGGCCCAGATTATTGGATACCAAATCGGCACAACCCAATACTTCGATCGGTTTGTTTCGGGCTTCGTTTTTTTTACGAAAGGAAGGCAAGCGGGGTGGAAAAATGTCTTTCTCCACGGTGATCAGGCAGGGGTATTCTACTCGGACCGTCTGGACCACATCCATCAGATCAACAGTGGCCACCAACGCGTTTTCCCCTAGTTCCAGGATGCCGGAGACATTGCACAGGTGGGGGATCTGCAAAAACTCCGCGATTTCCGGTCCTACTTGCGCTGTGTCTCCATCCGTCGTTTGCTTGCCACATACCAGCAGCTGAGCCTTGGCCACGGCCTTCTGGATGCCACAGGCGATCGCGAAAGCCGTGGCCAAGGTGTCTGACCCGGCCAACCGGGGATCACAGAGCAAAACCCCTCGATCCACTCCCATCATAAAGGCTTCGCGAAGGATCTGGGCTGCTTGCTGCGGCCCCATACTGATGGCCGTGATTCTTCCCCCCACTTGCTCTCGGATGCGAAGGGCCGTTTCGATCGCGTAGAGGTCAAACGGGTTGATCTTCATCTCCGCACCTTCCCGAACCAAAGTGCCTGTCGTATCGTCCACTTCCATCTTGGAGCTGTCGGGCACTTGCTTGATGCAAACCACGATCTCTGGCACGATTTCCCTAGCTTTCTTTGATCGGCTCTCGCTCGAACCGATCGTCTTCCACCATGGTGGATACGCCGTTGGGGATCACCACAATCCGTGCATCTTTCCCTTGCATCTGCAGAGCCATTCCCACCGCTTCCTCAAGGGTAAAAGAATGCTCCAACTGCATGGCTCGAATGATCTTCGGGTCGCAATAGGGAGTGACCAAAATAACCCGGTGATAGGCTAGGATGCGGGAGAGGATTTGGAATTCCCATTGATCGGGGATCGTTTGATCGCGGGGAACGCGACAAGTACGCCGATGCAAGTCCGCTGGCGTTTCGGAGGAGGACAACATCTGAAAAAACGAATCTCCACCGTGACCGTCTTGACAAGCCGCCACGATGATGATCACGCCATTTGGCTTGCAGCAGGATTCCGCTGTGCTCATGCCCTTCACGGCCTGGTAGATATTTCGGTCCAGCGGATAGCCGCCATTGGAGGTGATCACAATGTCTCCTATCATCCGAGGAACGGTAAACCATTCCCGGAGGAACTGGACTCCCTGCTCGTGCGCGGTTTGGAGGTTTCCGCTGTAGGCCTTGATGATGTTCCCATCGTCCCTCAGCACCACGTTCAAAATGAACGCAAGCTTCGCCAATTTCGCCGCTTCCAGCATGTCCCGGTGCACAGGATTGCCATCCAGGTTGCCTGTGCGAGCATACTCGTGTTGAACGAATTCGGCGCAATGATTGGCCATGATCGATTGGTAACCGGCAATACCAGGAAGGATGCTTTTTCTACCGCCCGAGAAACCGGCGAAGAAATGCGGCTCGATCAGTCCCTCGGCCACAAGCAATTCCGTTTCCGCAGCCAATCGATTGATCCACAGTTCGTTTCCCGAGGGCAGGGTGGCGATGCGGACCAGGGATTCCTGGTCATAGGCGGAGTGTTGGATAAGGGTTTCCCTGCAGACGATCTCTTCACCAAACTTCTCCCTCAGTTCGGATGCTGTCATCGCTCGATGACCCCCGGTACCCACCAAGATTGTAATCTGAATGCGGGGATTGGCCTTCCGGATTCGATGCAGCAAGATCGGAAGGGTTGATTTGCTCGGCATTGCGCGCGTATGGTCGCTGGTGACGATGACCATGGATTTTTTTTTGCGAGTCAACGCCTCCAAAGACGGGCTATCGATCGGATGATCCAGCGCTTCCTGAATCAAGCCACTATCGTCCGTTGCGTAGGGGTATTGCCCGATCGGTGGCACAAGAATGCCTGCCAAGTTGTGTTTCGGCAGGAAGGCATCCGTTCGGCCCTTGGCCAGGGGGATCGAGATTCGCTCTAGTTCGGGCATCTCACTCTAAATGGCCAATCCATTTGTTTGGAAATCAGCCTCCTGGGGAAATCGGGGTTCTCCGTCATCCGGCGATTGACAATGTATTATATATATTGTATTCATGAAAATATCCCAGTGGTCAAGTTAAAAATCTGACCGGAAGGGTTTCTGTGGATCAAGGGGTCATGGTTTGGTCTGTTCATGGTATTTATCATCAGTGGAGTATCGCTCGGGCGCAAGCTTGCCTGTTCGACGTCGCAGTGCATGATCCCATTAGCCAAGTCGTAGGAACCTTTAGTCCGCAGGTGTTTCGAGCATTTCGAGCACATCCCCTCTTCCCGCCGCATCGCTCTCGCGTATGGCAGACATTCAGAGCCGTGGTTCATTCCCTGCACGATCCTGACTCTTTCCCACCGGCGAGGAGATCAGAGCCGTCCATTCGGTTCTTTGGACAAGAAGGAAGGGATTGATGGCACAGCCCAACAATGGCAATCATCCCCTGAAAGAGATGATGGATGAGTTGGAAACCATTCCCCATCGGATCATCTCCATCGTAAAGCTGGCTTCGCCCTTGGCCTATCTGATTGCGCTGGTGGCAACGTTTGTGCTGACCGGCCTGTTGATTCTCCTGTTAAATCGCACCAATCCATTGCCCGCATTCCAAGACTTCTTCTCGCACAGCTTCTTTTCCGAATACGGCATCTTGGAAGTCTTGGCCAAGTCCACACCGATCATCTTAGCGGGCGCTGGGATGCTTTTGGCCTTCAAGTGCGGGTTGTGGAATCTGGGTGCGGAAGGGCAGATGGCCATCGGCGCCATCATTTCCTCGGCCATTGGCATCTATCTGAATTTGCCGAGCTTTGTCATGATCCCTTTGATCCTCCTGGCCAGCATGGTCGGGGGTGCTCTTTGGGCGGGGATCGCTGGGTTTCTAAAGAGCCGCTTTCGCGTTAGCGAAATGCTTTCTACGCTGATGCTGAACTATATCGCGTTGAGATTCCTGGACTACATGATCAACGGCCCAATGAAATATACCGCCACCAACTATCCCCGGACCGCGGAAATCCTCCCACAAGCCCAACTTCCTTATCTCAGCTATCCCCTGAACACATCCTTGTTCCTGGCTATCCTCGTGATCCCCGTGGTCTGGTTTCTCCTGAACCGGACGACACTGGGGTATCGCCTGAAAGCGGTTGGGATGGGCTTGGGATCCGCCAAGTTTGCGGGTATGGATGTCGCCAAACTGACCATCATCGTGATGCTGATCAGTGGCGCCATTGCGGCGCTGGGTGGCTCCGCCGAAGTCATCGGAGATTTCTATCGGATGGAGCGAAACGTGACCGGTGGCTACGGATTCACCGCCATCCTAGCCCTGATCATCGGCAAGGAGAACATCATCGGTTTGCCGTTGGCTACCTTCCTGGTGGCGGGCATGATAGTGGGAGCCAACTCCCTGACTCTGGCCGGCATCGATGCCCAGTTTTCAATGGTCATGATTGGGGTTCTGTTGGTTTGCGTGGTGACTTCCGGTTATGTGGAGAGCAAATTGAGAAGGAGATACGAACTTGCTTAGCCAAATTCTTGCCCAAATCGAGAGAGAACAGGACGAGCTTGTGCGCTTTGCCGGCGAATTGATCCATTTCCAAACCCCGGACCCTCCGGCGCATAACACTAAGGAAATCCAAACCTGGCTTGCCGCCAAAATGCAGGAAATCGGCCTGAAGACCTGCTCCTACGACCTCTATCCGGACGAGCCACTCCTGGTAGGAGTCTCCGAAACCTCCGACGCGGGTCGCACTCTCACCTTCAACGGACATATCGATGTGGCCCAGGTGAACCCCGACGAAGCGTGGGATTTTCCCCCGTTCGAACCGCACGTCCGCCAAGGCTATTTGCACGGCCGAGGCGCCACCGACATGAAAGCGGGGTTGGCTGCGGCTTTCTGGGCCATTAAGACCGTTCTCCAATCCGGGGTGAAATTGCACGGCAATCTGATGTTGCAGGCGGTAGGAGGAGAAGAAGCGGGGGAACACGGAACGAAAATGCTGTTGGAAAAGGGGCACAGGGGCCACTTCGCCATCATTCCAGAACCGACCGATCTTCGCATCTGCGGGCAGGGGGGGGTGGTGACGATGTGGGTGACAATCAAGAGTCCCCAGACCTACCACGATGGGATGCGGGCACGGATGATCCATGCCGGCGGCGGGATCGACGGAGCCAGCGCTATTGAGAAAATGGGGAAAATCATGAACGGCATGCAGGAGTTGGAGAGATTTTGGGCCGTAACAAAGAGCTATCCCGGCATGCCTCCCGGTTCCACCACCATCAATCCGGCCGTGATTAAAGGAGGAAGGCATCCTGCCTTCATTGCCGACGAATGCGCGCTGTGGTTCACGATCCACTTCCTGCCCAACGAATCGCTGGAGAAAGTGCAAACCGAGGTCCTCGATCACCTGCACCGGATCGCGGAAGCGGATCCCTGGTTGCGCAACCACCCGCCTGAACTCGTGTTCGGTGGTTCCTCGATGTTTCGAGATCGAGGGGAAATCTTTCCGGCCTCCTTCGTGGACGTGAATAACCCAGACGTCCAACAATTACTTCAGACCTTTCAGCAGGTCCTGCATCGGACCCCGGAGACGATCCTCTTTCCCTCTGTCTGTGATTCCGGTTGGTTCGCGGAATCCGGAGTCCCGGTGGTCATTTGTGGTCCCGGCTTGTTGGAGGAAGCCCACGCCATCAACGAGAAAGTGGAAATTCGCCAGGTGCTAGATGCCGCGAAGTTGTACGCGGCCTATATTCTGGCCTTTTGCGCCTGAGCCTGGTCATGGTGGAAAAGAGGACTGCTCGATGGAGATGATCTGGGATTTGATTCTAGGCACCTTCAACATCCTGCCAGTGTACCTGGTTGCAGCTTTGGGCGGCTATTTATCCCAGCGGGTGGGTGTTTACGACGTCAGCATGGAAGGCAATATGACGCTGAGCGCCTTGCTTGGGCTTCTCGGTTTCTATCTAACCGGTTCCCCCTGGGTCGGGCTGGTATTTGGTTTTCTGGGAGGACTTGTTTTCGGCTTGATACTGGGCTTGTTAGCCATCCGATTGAACCTCAATCAGATCATATTGGGATTCGGTTTGTGGTACATCGGCATGGGATTATCCGGTTCCTTATTTAAACTGTATCTTCCGCAAAACTTCGTCTCCACCGGTTTTCCTTCTCTGGCCGCAGTCCTTGGAATCCAGGGAGGTTATTCCGGGATTGCCAGACTAATGGACGTCAATATTATTTTCTACCTCTCCCTTCTGCTCGTGGTGGTCATCAGCGTGATTACCTACAAAACCAAGCTGGGAGTGTACATGCGCGCAGCAGGTGAAAACCCGGCCGCGGTTGATGCCGCCGGCATCAACCTGTTCCGGCTTCGTTTTTTTACCGTGCTGGTGGGTGCCGGGATTGTAGGAGTAGCGGGCGCCCTGCTGTCAGTGCACTACCTACAGGGATTCACCCAGAACATGGTGGCAGGGAGAGGGTGGATTGCTTTTGCGATCGTGATCTTCGGTCGTTGGCGCCCCGTGAGCATCACCCTTGGTTGTTTGCTGTTCGCCGGGATTTTTGCCCTTCAGATTCGGTTACAGACAATGGGAATCAATCTGCCGTCTGAGCTGATGACCGCCCTCCCGTATTTTGCCACCCTTCTCATGTTAACGATTATCATGTCTCAGAGCCGGAGCTTCAAAATGCCGTCAGCTTTAGGCCTTCCCTATTACCGAGAATAATTCTGCCCAAAGGAGGTGACGAAAGCCATTTAATTCGTGGTTTGGTGAGCACTTCGGTTTTTTGTAAAACAATCTAAAGGAGGGATTAATGAAAACAGGTAAAGTTGTATCGATTCTTACCGCGGGGATCCTACTGGTTGCTTTGTTGGCAGGGTGCGGCGGCGGAGCCACCACGCCTACTCCTACTACCTCTTCCGCCAGTCCTACGCCCTCGCCGACTCCGTCAGCCACCGAAATGCAGGTGGCGGCAGTGCTGTACGGGGTAGCCAACGAGGGTACTTGGGAACCTGCTGCTTACAATGCGATTCTGGACGCGCAGAAAAAACTGAATTTCAAGTTGAACCTTTCTGAAAATACGTCCACACAAGATGCAGAGAAAATCATCCGCGACTGGGCGTCGCGTGGCGTAACTGCGATTTGGGCTCACAGCTCGATTTATAATGAGGCCTTAATCAAGGTTGCCGGCCAATTTCCGAATGTGTATTTCATAGCCGAAGGAGGCTATGCAGAAGATTCCCCCGCTGACCCCAAACCAGAAGCCGGACCGGAAAAGTTCCCTGCCAACGTGGTGATGTTGGGGGATACTCCCGGTGAAGGGAACTTCCTTGCAGGCTATGTCGCTGCCTTGGCGAGCACAAAGGGAGCGGTGGGCGTGTTGCAGCCATTTGAATCTACCGGTCTGAACTACTATACGAACACCTTCGTTCAAGGAGCGAAGCTGGCGAAACCGGACATCAAAGTGCAGGTGGTGATGGTGGGGGACTACGTTGCTCCGGCGGAAACTCGCACAGCTATTCAGAGCTTAGCCCAACAAGGCTTTGATATGATCTTCACCCAAATGGATGATAACTCGTCGATCTTAGAGTGCAAGGCGCAGGGAATCCTTTGCATTCCGATGTACATGGACAAGCATGATCTGGATCCCGAGACCGTGCTGACCAGCGTGGTCTTCAACTGGTTTGTTCCCCTCTATGATGCCTTGGCTGCCGTGAAGGACAACACCTTCGCGACCTATCGAGAGACCAATTTCTTCCGCCCCTTAAGCGTGAAGGATAACGGGCTCTATCTGGGACAATGGGGCACCAAAGCCACGGATGAGATCAAGAACGCCGCTGAGGATGTGAAGGCAAAAATCATTAGCGGGGAAATCAAAGTTCTAGCAGACTACGAAAAGAAGACATACTAATAGGCTTTTCCATGTTTTTCTTGCACAGGCCCGAACCACTGGGCCTGTGCAAGAACCGAAGAAAGGAGAGAGATGGAAGAAAGAAAATCGAATCCAGATTGCGTAATCCGAGTCTGTGACTGTTCCAAGAGGTTCGGTAAGGTCCAGGCCTTGGATTGCGTATCCATTGATTTCCGACAGGGGGAGATTCATACGTTATTAGGGGAGAATGGGGCAGGGAAAACCACTCTCATGAACATCATTTATGGCTTGTATCAAAAAGACCGGGGGGAGATCATCATTGGGGGTAAGACACGGGACATTCGATCCCCGCAAGATTCCTTAAAGCTCAATATCGGAATGGTGCCACAGTTCTTCAAGCTGGTGTCCGACATGAGCATCTTCGAAAACATTTTTCTATTCATTCGGGGAACGAGGTTTTTTGTGGAACGGAAGAAAATCCGAGAGGAAATTGTACAGCTTTCCCGGCTCTTTGGATTTGGACTGGAAGAAAAGCTGCACGTGGAGATCGCCAATCTATCAGAAGGCGAAAAACAGAAAGTGGAGATCCTAAAAATCCTGGCTCGTGGGTCGAAAATCCTGCTGTTTGATGAGGCAACGAACGTCCTAGCACCGAATGAATTGGAATCTTTCCTGCAAGTGATCAAGGATTTAAACCAAAAAGACTACACGATTCTGTACATCACTCATCGTCTGCAGGAGGCGTTGGCCATCTCCCATCGAATCTCCGTCTTTCGAAAGGGGAGGCTGGTGGGAACAGTCTTGGGGAAAGACGCTACCTACGATGGGTTGACCCGCATGATGGTAGGAGCCGACCTGGTGCGGAAGCAGATCACGCATCAAGCCATTCGCGGGAAGCGCGTCCTTCATTTGGAAAACCTCAAGGTGAAGGATGACCGGAATTTGCCCGCGTTGCGGGGTGTTTCCTTTGAATTGCATGAAGGAGAAATCGTCGGACTGGCGAGCATAGAAGGCAATGGAGCCGATATCCTCGCTGAAACGATCATGGGATTGCGAAAGCTACAGGGTGGAAGCATCCACTATCAGGCAACCGACATCACGCATCTCTCACCTGCCAACAGAATGAAAGCCGGGATCGGTTTTATTCCCAGCAGCAATACGTTAATCCCTTCCTTTACCGTCCGAGACAATACCATCCTGGACTACCCCGATCGAGAACCTTTTTCTACGAAGGGATTCCTGCATGCAAAAGCGATCACAACGCATGCGGTGAAAATCGTCTCTACTTATCAGATCCAAACTCCCAACATCTATCTGCAGGCTGGAAAACTATCTGGCGGTAATCGGCAACGCTTGGCTCTGGGGAGAAAGCTCGAAGTTCAACCAAGGTTGATGATCGCATACATGCCCACAAAAGGTCTGGATATCAAATCACAGAACTTCATTCACGAAAAGCTGCAGGAATTAAAACGAACGGGGTCGACCATCCTTTTCATCGGTACGGATCTGGACGAATTGCTTCAAAACTGCGAACGACTTTTGGTGATGTACCGGGGAGAAGTCGTTCGCAGTTTTAGCGACCTGAGTCAGGTTTCTAAGATCGAAATTGGTTTGTCGATGACCGGTGGGGCGCAGTATATTAAGAAAGAAACAATCGGTGCATCGGCATAGTGTTAAGTCCGCCTGGGACGATTTCAAGTTGTTATTTAGCGGCAAATTACTGTATAAAAAGGGTGAGGATTAGGGCCTAAGGAGTCTCACCGTTGAGGACCCGCCCCAATTCTTAGTGCAAAGCTTGTTGCCTGGACGGTGCGCATCCAAGCGAGCCCGCCCAAAATCTCGATGCCACCACCCAGTCGGCACCAGGTCACTTTTTACCCGTTTTATATATTCTACATATTGACCAAGAAACCATAAGGCATTGTCATCATACCTGTCATGACTCACTTCATCGGTCGTTTCGAGCTGGGTAAGAAATTTGGTTATGAAATCTTCCAGTGTTTTTCCTGTTTCTCCTTGATAAGCTTCCGTCTGTAATGTTCGCAAGTACTCACGAGGAGACGAGCCTGTTTCCAATTGTTTTCTGCCTCCTAATGTCTTACCTCGGCTTGGTTGAGGCATCATGGGGTAACCTTCAACCAATCCTACCGACCAGCCTGGAACGGCACAAATGCGTCCATTATTGACTGCTTCCAATTTGGTCTGTCCCCGATGATCGCTTGAATATTCTTGAGGAAAGTAGACAAGCTCGTCCGTATCGAGCGCCTGTTTTAAGGTATCCCAGATCCAGACTTGTTTTTCGGTATTGACGCGAACCGGGATCAAAGGATCTAAATAAGAACGTCTG
>Ga0315288_10006135_pt1 | contig 15223 bp, 13 predicted proteins | sample YL17G11_20_MG_FD_203454 | JGI IMG/M metagenome (GOLD analysis project Ga0315288, IMG submission 203454) | Sediment microbial communities from Yellowstone Lake, YNP, Wyoming, USA - YL17G11_20 | ecosystem: Environmental > Aquatic > Freshwater > Lake > Sediment | place: USA: Wyoming | collected...
TCGAGCGCGCGCGCCGACCCGCCCTCCACCCACCCCCGTCTCTCCCCCCCACCCCCCGCCAGACCATCTTCTGGACCGACTACGTCGCCACCCGGTGGTACCGCGCCCCCGAACTGTGCGGCTCCTTCTTCGCGCGCTACTCGCCCGCGATCGACGTGTGGTCGATCGGCTGCATCTTTGCCGAAGTGCTCCAAGGCCGCCCCCTCTTCCCCGGGCGCAACGTGGTGCACCAGCTGGAGCTGATCACCGACCTGCTGGGCACGCCCGACGCGGCGGTCATCGCCAAGGTGGGGGGGGGGGGGGTTGGGAGGCAGAGGGGCTGGCCGGGTGGCGCGCGCGCGCGCGGCCCCGCGTCTCTCGCCCACGCCCCGGCCTCGTTCGCTCCCCTCCTTCCAGGTGCGCAACGAAAAGGCCCGCCGCTTCCTGCTCAACATGCGCCCCAAGCCGGCGTCCCCGCTCGCCCACCACTTTCCGCGCGCTGACCCCGCCGCGCTGCGCCTCCTCGCCCGCCTCCTGGCGTTCGACCCCGCTGCCCGCCCCACCGCGGACGAAGCGCTCGCGGATCCGTATTTCGCCGGCCTCGCGTCGCCCGCCCGGGAACCGGCGGCGGCCCCCGTGTCGAAGCTGGCGTTCGAGTTTGAGCGGCGCAAGCTCACGCCGGACGAGGTGCGGGAACTCATCTACCGCGAGATTTTGGAGTACCACCCGCACCTGCTGGCCGACCACCTGGCCGCGGCGGCGCCGCCCACATTTCTCTACCCGTCGGCCGTCGACGCGTTCCGGCGCCAGTTTGCGGCCGCCGAGGGCGGCGCCCCGCACCCCGCGTCCTCCCACCTGGGCCAGGCCGCGTCGCTGCCGCGGGAGCGGGTGCGCGAGTTTCAGTCGGAAGCCGCGCGCGCTGGGCCCGCGCCCTCGCTCGCGGGCGCCGCGGCGGCCAAAGCGGGCGCCGACGGGCGCTACGCGCACGCGCACGCGGACGCGTCTGCGGGGGCGGTGCTGCGGTCCAACTCGTACGCGGGGTAGGGGGGGAGGAGAGGGCCAGGGGTGTGGGGAGGGCGGCGACGGTGCCTCCTTTCCTGCCGCGCCGCGCCCCGCGCCCCGCACGCCCCGCGCCCACCACCCCGACGACATTCCTTGCGGCGCGCGCGCGCGCGCGCGCCCCGTTCTGCGCGCGGGCCCGCGCCCGCGCGCGGGCGCGGGCTCCCCACTCTGCCCGGCCCCCACCGCCCACGCGCTCTGTTTGTTACCCCGCACGCACAGCCAAGGAGAGAGGGTCGTCGGTCGGGTCACACCACGGAAAGGAAGAGCGCAGACCTGCCACCCCGCCCTAGAACGCGCTCTCCGTCGACGCTGCCGCCGCCCGCCCCTCGAACCGGGCGTACCGGGGTCGCCGCCTCGGCCAGCAGCCGCCGCACCCCCCCCGTCTCCCCCCCGCCGCGACGGCGGCCGACGCTTCGGCGAGCGTCGCGCCTTTCGTTTCTGGCAGCGCGCCCCAGCACACGCACCCCGTCGCCGCCGCCACGCCCGCGTACAGCAGGAACGAGGGCGGCCCCAGGGCGGTGTGCAGGGGGAGGAACGCGAGGTTGGTGAGCGCCCCCGTCCCGAAGAGCGCCGCCGTCGCGGCCGCCGCGGCGGGCGCCTTGGCCCCCATGGAGAAGAGTTCCGAGGTGAGCACCCAGAAAAGGCCGGCGTGGGACGCGGAGAAGGCAAAGATGAAGGCGCAGAGCGAGGCGAGGAGGAGGGGAGGGGAGGAGGCCGCGTCGGCCGCGGCGAGCGCGGCCAGCGACAGGGCCATCGCGGCCGACCCGACGAGCGCCAGCGGCCGCCTCCCGACCTTGTCGATGGTGACCAGGAAGAGGAGCACGCCCGCGCCCTTGGACCCGGTGACCGCCGCCGAGAGCAGCGTCGCGCGCGCGTCGCCCTCGACCCCCGCCCCGCGCAGCAGCTCCGGCGCGAAGTTGACGACGGCCGACGACGCGCACGCCTGGTTGCCGGCGGCGAGGGCGAGGGCGAGCGCGAGCGCGCGCCGCTCGGGGCCGCGCGCGACGCGCGCAGCGCCAGAGACGACAGACGCCAGGGTCGAGAGGTAGGACGCCTCGCCGGGCGGGAGCGCGCCCCCCGCGGGGGACAGGGCGGCGGGAAGCGGCGGAAGCGGCGCGCGGTGGGCGGCGGCGCGCGCGGTCGCGGCGTCGGACGACGACGACGACGCGCCGCCGCCGCCGCCCTCTCCCCCGCCGCCGCCGCCCGACCCCGCCTCCGACCGCGTCTTGATCGGCGCCAGCCCCGCCGGCCTCGCGCCATCGTCGACGGCGCGGTAGGTGACGTCGTCCATGGACCCGCGGCGCGCGTGGCCGAGGGGCGGAGGGGGACTAGGGGGAAGGACGGCGGGCGTCGCCGCCGCCGCCGCCGCCGCCGCGGCCGCCGCCCTCTCCCCGCCGCCGCCCACCGCGGCCAGCTCCACGCCCGAACCCCACCCCGAGTTCCGAGAGCCGCCGCCGGCCAAAAGGCCGAGCCTCGACCGCGGCCGCGCGCCGTGCGCCGCGCCGCGCGCCGCCGCGTCGGCCGCCGCGGCCGCCGCCGCCGCCGCCCTGTCCTTCTCCACGGACGACCACAAGGCCAGGAGCTCGGCCTCGACCGCGGCGGGCGGGGCGCCGGGGGGGGGGGGGGCGGCGCCGGGCGGGAGAGGGACGACGCGGCGCAAGACCGCCACCGCGTCGTCGAGCCGCCCCGCGACCACGAGCCAGCGCGGGGATTCCGGCAGCATGCCCACGCCCGCCACCAGCAGCAGCGCGGGCAGCAGCGGCGCGCCCACCATCCAGCGCCACGGCGCGCGCCCGACCCCGGCGAGCACCGCGTCGGCCAGGGACGCCGCCAGCATGCCCCCCGCGAGCGCCACCTCGAACATTTGCACGATGCGGCCGCGCAAGGCGGGGGGGGCGAGCTCCGCGAGGTAGGCGGGGACCGCGACGGCTGCCGCGCCGGTCGCCGCGCCGACGACGAGCCGGCCCGCGACCAGGGACGCCGCCCCCCCCGCCGCCGCCATGATGACCGGCCCCACCACAAACCCGGCCGCGACGGCCGCGATGGCGGGGCGGCGCCCGGAGCGGTGCATGAGGGCGGCCCCGAGGTAGCACCCGACGAGGGCCCCCCCTTTCCCCGCGGCCACGACGGCCGACACCTCGCGCTCGGTCAGGCCCAGGGCGGGGCCAAAGTAGAGGGCGGCGCCGCCGACGAGGCCCTCGTCATAGCTGGGGGGCGGGCGGGCGGGGTGGGGCGGGGGCGAGGGGGGTCGAGGCGCCCGCAACCGCCTCCCCCTCCCTCTCTCTCCCGCCCTCGCGTCTCCGGCCATCGGCGCGCACCCATAAAGGAAGCCGGTGAGCGAGGCGAAGGCCGCGACGCGGATCAGCATGGGCGCGGCGACGCGGGGGGGCGGCGGTCGGGCGCGCCCGGCGCGCGCCCGCCCGTCGGGTGGGACGGGCGAGGCCGGCGCGCCCCGGCGCGGGCGGCGGTGCGGCGAGTCGAGGTGTGGGTGCCGAGCACTCTGCCGCAATGCGGCGCGCTGCGGCCCGCCCGCGAGCCGCCGCGCCGCCGCCCGACGGCGCGCCCACCCCCCCACCCCCGCGCCTCCCGCCCGACCCCGAGGCCCGCTTTCGGAGGGTGTGGGGGTCCGTGGGCGGCCAGTCCTACACGCTCTCCCCGTCGACCGACTCTTGGCTCGCGGCCGCGCCCCGGGTGCGTGTGCGCAACGCGAGCGACCGCCAGGTGTGAGGAGCGAGGGGGTGGAGGGTGGGAGGGGTCGAAATGCGGGGCGCCGTCACCGAGCCTTATCTCACTCCACCTTCTCCCCCCGGCCGCGCCCCGCCAGATGGAGCAGCTCGCCGACCTGGCCGTCGTCAACGAGCGCCTGGCCGGCGGCGACGCGCCGGCGGCGCGGGCGCGGGTGGAGTTTCTGCGCGGGCGGCGGTCGCTGTGGGCCGCGGTCTACGACACCCTGACCCGCGCCGACGCCGCGGCGACGCTGGAGTCCATTGAGGACGCGACCGCGCGCGTGCGGGCCGCGCTGGCGGGCGGGGGGGGCGACGCGGGGGAGCTGCGCGCGCGGCTCGCGGCGTTGCGATCCGACCTCGCGTCCGCGGCCGACCGCCTCTCCGTCTCGCGCGCGCGCCTGGAGCACAATGCGGGCCGCCTTGCCACGCTGAAAGCGGAGCAGGCGGCCCTGGAGGCCGCCCTGGCGCGCGGCGCGCTGGAAGGGGGGGGCGGCCGCGCCGCCGCGCCGTGCCCCGCCGCCCCCTCGCCCGCCCTCTGGCTCCCCGCCGCGTTCGCGGCCGCCCTCCCGCCCGACGGCATGCTCGCGGTCGACGTCGCGGGCGATCCCTGGGTGTTTTGGCGGGACGCGGGCGGCGGCGTGGCCGCGCTGCGCGACGAGTGCGCGCACCGCGCGTGCCCGCTCTCCCTCGGCTCCCTCGACGCGGCCCGCCGCCCGGTTTGCCCGTACCACGGGTGGACGTACGATGCTCGGGGCGAGTGCGTGCGCCAGCCGTCGACCGTGCCGCTGCCGGGCGCGAGCGTCGCGGCGGCCGCGGCGCGCGTCGCCGACGGCGTCGTGTGGCTCTGGTCCGGCGGCCCCCCGCCCGGCCCCGACGACCCCCCCCTCCCGCCGCCGCCGGCGACGGGCGCGACGCCACCGGGGTACAGGGTCGTGGCGGAAGCGACGGCGCTGTGCGCCGCGCCCGCGGCCGCCGTGCTCGCGCGCGCCGCCGCGGGCGCGACCGCCCTGGCCTGGCCCGACGAACTCGCCTCCCCCGCCGCGCGCGCCCTGCTCGGCGGCGTCGCGCGCGCGCCGCCCGAGGCGCTGGGCGGCGCCCCACACGCCGTCGCGACCCTGGCTGGCGCCGCCGGCGGCGCGCGCGCCGCCCGCCCGCTGCGCTTGCTCCACATGGCGACGCCGTCGCGCGACGGGGGGTGCACGTTGCTGCTGCGCATCGCGGCCGACGGCGCGTGGGCGGCGGGGGGGGGGGGGCGGCCGCGGGCGTGGGCGGCGCTCGCGGCCGACGCTGCAGCGGCGGACGCGGCGGCGGCAGAGGCAGCGGTGATAGCGGCGGGCGGCGAGGGCGTGTGAACGAGCCTGCGTGCGGCGTTCGCCGGCCGCGCGGGCGACCAGCGACGGCCCGCGCGCCCTCCCCCACAGCGCGCGCGCGCCTCCCCGCCCCGATGTCGTCACCCCGCCTCGCCGTGCTGGAGCGTCACCTGGGCCCGGCCGCGCCCGGCGAGCCCGCGGCCGCCGCCATGGCGCCCGCCGCCGCGCCCGCCCCCGCCCTCGAGTACTCTGTCCTGCTCCCCGAGCGCCTGGACGGGTCGCCGTGGGCGGTGCACCGGTGAGAGAGAGGGAGAGTGGAGGGGCGGGGCGGGGGCGGCGGCGGGCGATGGTGGCCGAGCTGGCCCTCGACCCCTCTTTCTCCCTAGGTCGGTCCTCTCGCCCCAGGCCCTTGTGACCGCCTTTCCCGACGCGCCGGGCGTGACCACGCTGCACGACAACCTGGAGGACGCGATCGCGCGGCACCCGGATGTGTGTGGGGGGAGAGATGGAGAGAAGGAGTGCGGCGCGCGCGCGCGCGGCCGCCGCCGACGCCCCACCCCTCCCCCTCTAGGCGCCCTTCCTCGGTCAGCGCCTCCCCGACGCGCGCGGCGCCCCCGGTCCCTACGACTGGATGACCTACGCGGAAGCGGGCGCGGCGCGGACGGCGGTCGGCGCGGGGTTGGTGGCGCTGGGCCTCGCCCCCGGGGCGGCTGTTGGTCTCTACTCGGTCAACTGCCGCGACTGGGTCCTCGTCGACGCCGCCATCCACGCGTACGGCATGGTGTCGGTGCCCTTGTACGACACGCTCGGGGAGGACGCCGTCACCTACATTTGCGGCCACGCGGGCCTCGCCGCCGTCGCGGCGTCGGCCGCCGCGCTCCCGACCCTGCTCCACTCGCTCCCGGCCTGCCCCACCGTCAAGCTCGTCATCGTGTACGGTCTGCCGCCGGGCGGCGTGCCCCCGCCGGCGCCGCCGGGGTCGGGCGCGCGCGTGGTGACGCTCGCCGAGGTCGCGGCGGCCGGCCGCGCGCGCCCCCTCCCGCACTCCCCCTCCCGCCCGGGCGACGTCGCCACCCTGTGCTACACGTCGGGCACGACGGGCGTGCCGAAAGGGGCCATCCTGACGCACGGGGCCCTCATCGCCAACGCGGCCGCCACGTTCCACATCCTCTCGGCCGCCCGGGGGGACGCCCACATCTCTTACCTCCCCCTGGCCCACATCTACGAGCGTGTCACCGTCATCGGCGTCACCCACTGCGGCGCGGCGGTCGGGTTCTATTCGGGGGACGTCGCCAACCTGCTCGACGACGTGCTCGCGCTGCGGCCGACCATTTTCTGTTCCGTGCCGCGCCTCTGGAACCGCATCCACGACCGCATCCGGGCCCAGGTGCGGGAATCCTCGCCTTTGGCCCGGCGCCTGTTCGACGCGGCGTACGCGCACGGGCTGGGCGCGTTGAAGCGCGGCGACGCGCGCGGCGGCGCGGTCGGCGCGTTTTGGGACCGGCTCGTCTTCTCCAAAGTGCGCGCCCGCCTCGGGGGCCGGGTGCGGCTCATGACGTCGGGCGCGTCCCCCATCGCGGCGGACGTCATCGACTTCATGCGGTGAGAGGAGAGAGGGGGGAGGGAGGGAGGGACGGGGTTTGGGGCGAGCGTCAGCGGCGGCGCGCCGACCCCCCCCCCCCCCCACCACCCCCCCCCCCAGCGTCGTGTTTGGCGCGACCGTCGTGGAAGGCTACGGCATGACGGAGACCGCGTGCACCATCTCCCTGACGCTGCCGGCCGAGACCGAGGCCGGGCACGTGGGCGGCCCGGTCCCGTGCTGCGAAGTCAAGCTGGTCGACATCCCCGAAATGGCCTACACCGCCGCCGACCTGCCCCACCCGCGCGGCGAGGTGTGCGTGCGGGGCCCGACCCTGTTCGCGGGGTACTACAAGGATGAAGCCCAAACGAAAGAGATTATCGACTCGGACGGCTGGCTCCACACGGGCGACGTCGGCGCGTGGCTCCCCGGGGGGCGGCTGCGCATCATCGACCGCAAGAAAAACATATTCAAGCTGGCCCAAGGTCGGGAGGGGAGGGGTTGGGGGTGGTGGCGGCGGCGCGCGCCGCGCGCGCGGCCCGGTCGCTCGACCCACCCTCGCGCCCTCCTCCCTTCCCCTCCCCCCCCTCCCTCCAGGCGAATACGTCGCCCCAGAAAAGATCGAGGGCGTCTACACTCGGTCCCCCCTCGTCGCCCAGGCCTTTGTCTTCGGCGACTCGCTCCGCTCAAACCTCGTCGCGGTCGCCGTCCCCGACCCCGACGCCCTGCTCCCCTGGGCCGCCGCCCACGGCCTCGGCGGCGACGTCCCGGCGCTGTGCCGCAACCCCGCGGTGCGGGCCGCGGTGCTGGCGTCCATGCTGGACGAAGGGCGGGCGGCCAAGCTGCGCGGCTTCGAGCAGGTCGCCGCCGTCGCGCTCGCGGCCGACCCGTTTTCGGTCGACAACGGGCTCCTGACCCCGACCTTCAAGCTGAAGCGGCCCCAGGCGCAGGCCGCGTTCCGGGGCGAGATCGATGCGATGTACGCGGCGCTCGGGTGATGGGGGGGGGGGGAAGGGTGGGGTAGGAGGGTTATTTTTTTTATTTCTTTTTATTTTGCGGCGGGCGCGGTTTTTTGTGGGGGAGGGTGGAGGGGGCGCGCGCGGCTAGGCGCGCGCGGCCCGTGTCAGACGCCGCGCGGGCCGGGAGGTGGCGGGAGGGGCAGGCAGCAAAGCAAGCGACACGAGACGGGGGCGGCGCCCCCCAACCAAGTTCCCCTCCCCCTCCTCCCTGGATCAAATCAGCACCCCTTTGCTCGGGTCGGCCGCCGCGTCGCCGCCCGGTTTGGGCGCCGGCGGCGGGGGCGGCTGGGCGCCCGGCGCCGGCGCGGGCGCGCGCGCGCCGCCGCCGCGCGCCGCCGCGGCGGGGCACGCCGCCGCGCACAGCGCGCCGACGTCCGCCTTGCCCGCCTCGAACGTGGACCCCACCCATTTTGAGCCGCCGACGCGGCACAGGACGCGGGTGCCGCCCCGCTCCGCGTGCGCGGCGCAGGGGGGGGCGCCCGGCGCGGTCGCGGCGGAAGGGTCGCACGTCCACCAGGGAGACGGCACGCACGCCGCCTTGACGCAGGCAGAGCCGCAGCGCGCTCCCGCGGCGCCCGGGCGGGCGCCGACGGACGCGCCGGCCGCGGCGGCGGCCGCGGCGAGGCCGAGGCACGCGGCGCTCCGCGCCACGGCCCCGCGCCACCGCTTGCGCGCCCGGCCGCCGGGCAGCCCCGTCCCGGGCCCGGCCGCCAGGGCGACGCCGGAGAGCGCGCCCACGGCGGCGGCGGCGCCCACGAAAAAGACGTTCGTGTAGGGGAGAATGCACAACACGGTCAAGGGCCCGCCCACGAGCACGAGCAGCACCGCGGCCGTGACCCACCGCCGCGCGTACAGGGACCGGCGGGCGGCGAGCAGGGCGAGGGCCGCGCCCCAGAGCCCCGCGACGGCGGCCGGCGCGCCGACCTGCGGGCCCGCGCCGGGGAGGAGCGACGCGGACGCGCACGCGCCCACGACGCCGGACGCGACGTAGATGGCGGGGATGGAGAGCCAGGGCGCGGCCAGGCCGCGGGCGAGGGGGCGGGCGAGGGCCCACGCGAGGGTGGTGGAGGCCACCAGGTCGACCGCGCCCGCCACGACGAACGGCGACGACGCCACCCGCCACGCCTGGCTCTTGCCGTTCACAGCCGCTGCATCCAGAGCGCCGACGGCGAGGAGGGCGGAGGGCGCGGGGCCGGCGAGGGGGTTGACCGAGAGGGCTTCAAGGTCCCACCCGTTTTTGGAGAGGGCGGCCAGATACGCCCCCAACACGGCCCCCGACAGCGCGTACAGGCTCAAGGTGGGCAGGCACCCGGTCCCCCGGGGGCGCGGGCGCGGCTGGGGCGGCGGCGGGAGGAAGGGCGGGCCGGGCGCGGCCGCCGCCGGCCACGGCGCGGCCGGCCCGCCTCTCCCGCCCCCGCCGCGCAGCCGGGCCAGCTCCGCCTCCTGCATGCGCAGCGCCACCTCCAGGTCGGGGTCCCGCACCCCGCCCGCGGCGTCGCGGGGGGGGGACCGAGAGAAATCGTCGTCGTCCGGGACGGGCCTGAGGTGCCCGTCGTCGCCCAGCAGCCAGATCGCGTGCCGCTCCGCCCACGTTTCGATCGACTGCCGCAACGCGACGTTGGGCACGACGGCCACCGGCGTCGGCAGGGGCGCGCCGGTCGCGGGGCAGCGCGCGGGCGCGCCCGCGCGCGCAGACGCGCGCAGCCAGCGCTCGAGGAAGGGGCGGTCGAAGGATTGCCCCGTGGCGAGGAGCACGGGGTCCCGCATGAGCTTGAGGGAGATGGGGCAGAAGAACGTGGGGGGGGCGCCCGCTTCCGCGGCGGCCGCGTCGAGGTCGCCCGCGTCGGACGGCGCCGCCGCCGCAGACCCCGCCAGCGGCGCCGTCGCCCCGATCTCGGCCAGCCAGCGGCCGGCCAGCGCGGTGTCGCCGCGCGCCTTGCGCAGCAGGTCGCGGTACAGGGAGACGTCGGCTGAAGAGGGGCGACGAGGGACGGGGGGCGGGGTCGGCGTCAGGGTTGAGGGCCACGGGGGGCGGCGCTCCACCGCCGCCGCCCGCCGCCGGGACCCGGCATCGAGGCCGGGCCGCCGCCGAGGTGGAGGCCGTCTGCCGGCGCCCGCTGCCGGCGGCAATGCGCGCGCGCGGGCGCCTTCCGCCCGCCTCTCACCCTCGTCCACCGACACCCGGCCCGCCGTCCGGGCCGGCGCCGACGCTGCGCCATCGACCGGCAGAGGCGGCGCGGACGGCGCGCCGTCGTCGGAGAGCGGGTGGGCTGCGAGGGTTTGGGGGTGGGTCAGTGCAGGGCGCACGGGGGTCGCGGCGGGCGGGCGGGCGCGCTGGGACGCACCCTTCATGGCCGCGGGCTGCGGCCGCGGCGGGGGGAGCAGTGGAAGAGAGTGGAGAAAAAACAAACGCGACAACAGAGACGGCGACGGTTGCAACCCTCCCTACCGCGGCAGCCCCGCCCTCAGCTCGCGCGCCAGCCGCCGCGCGGCGTCGCCCGGCCCCGGCGCGCCGCCGGCGCCGCCCGGCGACGCGAGCGCGGCCGTGACGCCGCCGCCCCCGACCTCGGCCTCGGCCTCCACCGCGGCCACCGCTTTGGCGAGGCGGTCCGCGGCTTCGTCCAGCCGCGCGCGCACCGACGGCAGGGCGTCCAGGGCGGCGGCCAGCGTGGCGGCGAGCTCCGCGGGCGGCGGGGGCGACGCGTCGTCGTCGCCGGCGGCCGCCGGCGCGGGCGCGGCCGCCGCCTCGGCGTCCGCGTCCGCGGCGTCGGCGTCGGCGCCGGCGGCGAGGTGGGAGGCGAGCGCGTCGCGCAGCGCGGCCGGCGCGGCAGCGCGCAACCGCGCGACGCGCGCGCGCGCGGCCTCCACCCGCGCCCGCACCTCGGCCAGCTCCCCGCCCGGCGCCTCCAGGGCGCCGCCGGCCGCGGCCGCGAGCGCGGCGGGCAGGGCCGAGGGGGAGGGGGCGTCGGACGCCGCGGTGTCGAACGACGCCGCGGCCAGCAGGCCGTCCATGACCGCCCCGACGCGCGCGTCCAGGTCCCGCTCGGCGGCGCGCACGGCGGCATCGGGGGCGGTGGCGAGGGAGGACTGGCGGGGGGAGAGGGGGGGCGCGTCGGCCCCATGCGCGCGCGCGCGCGCCCGCCGCGGCGCCGGGCGCGCGCGCCGGACGCCCGTCCCGCCCTCGACGCCCACCAGCGACCAAGAGACGGCCGCGCGCGAGCGCCGCGGCCCCAACCGCCGCCCCCTCCTTCAACACACCCGCAGCTGCGCGCGCGCCGACGTCACCAGCAGCTGGTGCAGCTTGGCCACGTCCGCCCGGGACGCCAGGCGCACGGGAGCGGGCGACTGGGCGAGGGCGGCCATTGGGGAAGAGGGGAGTGGCGGGAGTGGCGCCCACCGCAGAGCCCGCGCCGCGATGGCGTCGGCGCGGCCGCCCACGGTCGACCGCCCCATGCCCAAGGGCAAGGCTGAGGTCCGGAGAGAGCGTGGAGTGGGACGCGGCGTGCGCGCGCACGCCCCGGCCGCGCGCCGACGCCCGTCCTCGCCAATCTCAAGGTCTCGCTCGCCACGTTCGCCTTCCTCTTCTCCGAGCTCGTCCAGTACAACCAGGCCCGCGCGCGCACCATCGGCGAGCTGGAGCGCAGGTGAGGGGTGGCGGGGTGGGGCGCGCGGGGCGCTCCCCGCCCCGTCTCCGCCGACCTCGCCACCCTCCCCCACCCCCCAGGCTCGAGGACGCCGGCCACGGCGTGGGCGTGCGCCTGCTGGAGCTCGTCGCCTGGCGCGACCGCGGCGCGCGCCGCGACGTGCGCGCGGTCGACGCCCTCAAGTTCTGCCACTCGGCCCTCTGGCGCGCGCTCTTCGGGCGCCAGGCCAAGGATTTGGAGCAGAGCAACACGGTGAGAAAAGGGGGGGGCGGGGGGGGGGGGGGGACGGGGGAGAGGCGTTGGGGCAGCCTGTTTCCGCGGCGGCGACCGCCCCCCCCCCCCCCCCCCCCCCCCCCCCCCCCCCCGCCGCAGGCCGAGGACGAGTACATGATCTCGGACGCCGACCTGTACGTCAACCGCTTCATCTCGGTGCCCAAGGACATGGGCAGCCTGCAGTGCGGCGCGTTCGTCGCCGGTGCGGTGCGCGGCGCGCTCGCCGGCGAGGGCTTCCCCGCGCGCGTCACCGCGCACGCCGTCGCCGGCAAGCCCGGCGCCCCCGCGCGCACCACGATCCTGGTCAAGTTCGAGCCCGGCGTCATGGCGCGCGAGGCGGCGGCGGCGGCGGCCGCGGCGGCGCGCGGGGGCGGGGGGTGAGCGATTGTTCTGTCGCTCTGCGGGGACGCTGCAAGCCGCCCCCCCCCCACCCCCTCCCCCTCACTTGGCCGCCTTCATGGCCACGTACCGGCGCAGCAGGAGCACGGCGGCGGCACCGGCCAGCGCGGTCCCTGCGTCGAGACTCGCGTCGAACGCCGCGGCGGCCGCTTCGGCCGCCGCCGAGTCGCCCGCCAGGCGGGCCGCCACCTCGGGGCGGCGGGCGTGGGGGGGGACCAGGGCGCGGTCGGCGACGCACGCCCACAGGAGCTAAGAGGAGGGGAGGAAGAGGGGGGGTGGGGCGGCACGCGCGCCGCGGCCCGCCGCTCTCACCCTCTCCCTTCTCTCACCGCGACCACCGCCAGCGCCAGCAGCCACACGCCCGCGCGCAGCGTGTCGGCCTTTTCCCGGTGCGCCTTGCCCGCTGCCGCCCCCAGCCGGTGCGCCGCGACGCCCGCGGTCGCGGTCGCCGCGGCGGCCAGGGTCGCGCTGGAAAAGGAGGCGCCGGCCGCCACCGGGACGAGGACGGCCCACGCGGTGCGCAGGGCGGAGAGCAGGGCCTGGAAAAGGAGGGGAGGGAGGTTTGGGCGTCGGACCGAGCGGCGGGCACGCGACCGCGCGACCATCCGCCACCTTCCACCCCCTCCTCCGCTCTCACGAATGCGGACACGCCTCGGGCGGCCGCCTTGCGCGCCGCGGGCAGCTGCTGGTACTCTGGGAGGGAGGGAGGGGGGCGGCGCGCATCGAATCCGCGTGCCGCAGCGGCCGGGGAGCCGAATCGGGGTGCCATCTAGCCCACGACGCGGCCGCGATCGCGCACGACGCCCACGCGCGCTGCGGGGAAGGACGCACCCCCCCCCGCCCCACCCCCACCCCCCCGCGCACTCGACTCGACCGTCTGTCGGTGCCGGAAGTCGGACCCGTCCGTCCCCTGCGGACGCGGGCCGGCCGGCGGGCGGCGCGGGGGCATGGAGAGGGGGGAGAGGGCGCGGAGGGGGTCTGGGGCGTGTGCGTGCGGCCACCTCGCCGCCACTCCCTCTCGCCGCCTCACCCTCCCTTCTCCCAACCCCCACCCCTCCCCATTTGCACGATGGCCGCCCTGCGCTCCGTACGTGGTGGTCGGCGGGGCGGCAAGGGCCGCCTCGGCGCCGGCATTCGCGCCGACGGCCGCATCCCCTCCCTCCCCCCTCCCTCAGGCCACCTCCTTTGTCGCGCGCGCCGCCGCACGCGCGCCCGCGCCCGCGGTGGCCTCGGCCGGCCGGGCCACGGTGCGCGCGCGCGCGCCGGCGCCAGCCGGCCGGGTCGCGGCGCTGCGGCGTGCGGCCGCGCCGCGCGCGCGCGGCTCGTTCGCGGTCTACGCGTCCGGTGAGAGAGAACGGGGGGGTGGTGGGTGGAAAGGAGGGCGGCAAAGGAGCGTCGCCCGCGCTCGAGCCCCACGGCGGCGGCCGCACACCCCGCCCACACCCCCACCCCACCCCTGTGCCAGCCGCGTCCAACCCCAAGGTCTTTTTCGACATCACGGCCGACGGCGAGCCCGTCGGGCGCATCGAAATGAGCCTGCGCGCGGACGTCGTGCCCAAGACGGCGGAGAACTTCCGCGCGCTGTGCACCGGTGGGTCGAGGGGGGGGGGCTGGGGGGGGCGCGTGGTTTCGGCGCGCGTTTCGGGCCGCATTTCGACCCCCCATCCGACCCACCCCCCGTCTCTTTTCCCGAACCCCAAGGCGAATTCGGGACCGGCAAGTCGGGCAAGCCGCTGCACTTCAAGGGGTCGTCCTTCCACCGCGTGATCCCCGGGTTCATGTGCCAGGTGCGGGCGGGGAGGAGGGGGGAAGAGGGACGGCGGCGGCGCGCGCGCCGCCGCCCACCCCGCGCCCGCCCGCCGCCTCCTCCTCAGGGCGGCGACTTCACGCGCGGCAACGGCACCGGGGGCGAGTCCATCTACGGCACCGACCGGTTCGAGGGTGAGGCGGGGGGGGGGGTGGGGCGGCGGGGGAGAAAAAAGAAGAAGAAGAAAAAGCGGACGGGGGCGATTCCGGCCGACCCCCACCGCCCCCCCACCCGTCAGACGAAAACTTCACCCTGCGCCACGAGGGCGTCGGCACGCTGTCCATGGCCAACGCGGGGCCCAACACCAACGGGAGCCAGTGCGTGTGGCGGGGCGGAGGGGGGCGCGAGCAAGGGGGGCGGCGCCCGAACACGGGGGAGAGAAAAAACTGACGCCCCCCCCCCCCCCCAGATTCTTCCTGTGCACGTCCGACACGGCGTGGCTCGACGGCAAGCACGTCGTCTTCGGCAACGTCGTCGGCGACGACTCGCTGGCCACGCTCACCAAGGTGGAGGCGTACGGGTCGCAGTCGGGGGCGACGACCAAGACGATCGTGGTGGCCGACTGCGGCGAGCTCGAGTGAGGGCGGGGAGGCGCGGGGGGCGCGAGGGTCGGTGTGGGCGGGTCGCTGCCGCCGCGCCCGGCGCCACTCCCCCGCTCCCCGCCCTCCCTCTCTCCCCGGCGCGCGCGGTCCAGCCCGCGCCCCGCCACCGCGACCGGGCGCCGCGGCGTCAGACGGGCTGGAGGCGCGCGGCGATCGCGGGAGCCGCGATGGCCGCGTCCCTGGCCAAGTACAAGCTGGTAGGCCAAGGAGGGGGCCTCGGGCGAGCCTCCTGTGCGGCGGGCGCATCGCGGCGGCGCGGCGGCGGCGCGCGGCGCGGCGCGCCGGCGATCGCGCGCCGGCTGGCGCGGGCGCAGCCGCCCGCCGCCGGCCGGCGAGTGATCGGGTGCCCTCGTGGCGCGGCCGGCGCCGCGTCGAGGGAGGCCGAGGCCGGGGCGGCGCCCGCGGCGCGCGCGCGCCGCACGCCGACCCTCGCCACCCTCGCCCGCAGGTCTTCTTGGGCGACCAGTCCGTCGGCAAGACCAGCATCATCACCCGCTTCATGTCCGTGGAGGGGGGAGGCGGCGGGAGCGCGCGCGGGAGGGGGCGGGCCCCCCCGGCCGCGGCCGTCGCCCCGACCCTCCGCGCCCCGCCCCCAGGTATGACAAGTTCGAGGCCAACTACCAGGCGACGATCGGCATCGATTTCCTGTCCAAAACGGTCTACCTGGAGGACCGCACGGTGCGCCTGCAGCTGTGGGACACGGCGGGGCAGGTGCGGGGGGGGGGGGGGGGGGGGGGGGGGGGGGGCGGGCCCCCCAGCCCCCCCCCCCCCGCCCCCCCCCCCCCGCCCCCCCCCCCCCCCCCCCCCGCCCGGCCGCCCGCCG
>Ga0315288_10006137_pt1 | contig 15220 bp, 14 predicted proteins | sample YL17G11_20_MG_FD_203454 | JGI IMG/M metagenome (GOLD analysis project Ga0315288, IMG submission 203454) | Sediment microbial communities from Yellowstone Lake, YNP, Wyoming, USA - YL17G11_20 | ecosystem: Environmental > Aquatic > Freshwater > Lake > Sediment | place: USA: Wyoming | collected...
CAGATATTCCTGACAAGCATCTTCCGATGAAAACCGCCGCTCCAATTCCATCAATGTACTTGGGTAATCTTCCATGAGCCACAATACTACCGCTTGTATGTGCTGGAGTCAAGGAGATACCCCCTTTACCAAAAATAGTCGGATTTGACTCACATTGCGGTATAATTTTGGTGCATTTTCCGAAAATTCTGAAATAAATGTTACTTATGATGCGCGCGGCGCATCTAAACTGCGTAGTAGTCTCATAAGGAAAATGGCGTTGATCATGCCAAATTGGTCAGAAAAGACCGTTTCGGTTGCAAAGAGCATCCTAGGCGTGCGGCCACAGGGGCAGAGAGAGAATTTGCGGTGCATGTTTGTCCTTCTACCTGCGCAACAGCATGGTTTCCCACAGTAGGAGAAATACGATGAGAACTCGAAGACTGCCAATTAGCTTGATCACAGTTACATTGTTTGTGTTGTGCATCTTCACCCCGTTAGAAATCCCACCGGCCCGAGGGGCGCCACCCCCCACGAGAGAATTTCTAACGGGGTTCATACCTTCGGCAGATGCCCAAACGCTGAAAGAGATCTTTGATGATGTCCTTGCTTCAGTGAGGCAGACGCCTCTACCCAGCGCGATCTGTCCGTTAGTGGAAGCTGCTGAAAACGCCGGTACGAATGAGCTTGCCGCCCTCGAAATCGCTGTGGCGGAAGCGGAGCACCAGATCACTGTGGAATCACTGACGGCAATCGGTGACAAGCCGGTCGAGCTTGAACGTCAGAAAAAGGCCTGTGCCCAGATTAAGGCCGAACTGACAAGAATCAAGAACGAACGCACGGCTTGGGCGCAAAAGGTCAGAGAAGCCAGGGAAGGCGGCCGGTCCTTGGCTTTCCACGGACGTTTTGAGATCTCACGGATGCCTAACGAGTGGGACGGCGGTGATTACAATAGCTGGCTGATACGCGACAATTTTGGTGAGCTCCCGGGAGATGAGCCAAATGGTCCTGTCTCGGCGGTCGTTTCACTGGTGTCCGCCGGATGTGAAGGTTCTTCCGTGATGGCTTTGGACGGCAAACTGAGGTTTTGGGGTAATCAAGACAGTTATTACCGCGACTACCCATGTGTCTCCCTCGATTTCGATTTGGAAAGCTTTGGCTATCAGATGGGTTCATTCGAGCTCTTTCCGGGCGTTTGGACCGGCATCAATAGCGCTGTTCTCAATCCCTTTGGCTCCCCGCCGGTCGGCCAGTACAATTTTTCGACGGACCAGTTCGAGATGCGCCTTGAGGGCATATTCACCAACGATCTGTACGACCATTCAATGCCAATGCTGTTCTTCGCGAGTATCTTCGGCGGAGTCTCGCGTCCACGGGGAGGGGGAGAACACGACGAATATGCAACCGCAGGAGCCCCGATCCTGGCCGACGTCCCTATGCTCGTTCCTCTGCGCGGTGATCGAATTGAAGCTGGTCTGCCGAAAGTGATGGGCGCCCACGTTCTCGAATTCAACGCCGAAGACGGAACGCTAAGACTGCTGGAGAACACAACCCTGCTGCCTAACGCCGATATTGCAATGGTGCGCTACGATGACGGCAGCTATGCAGTCAATTCAATGATCGACGCATCGCTTGGAGGACGAGTTGAGGTCGAGCCGTTAGCCTATGTCGCCCAATCACCGGAGGGTATCTACAACTTCGCCGATGCAGACATCAGTATCACTGTGGAGGTGGGTCCCGGCGATTATCAACCGATCCTGGGCGGAAAACTACGCAATGTCGTGCTCAATACAGTAACCGGAGGTTTCTTTGCCGACCTGGAAGTTACGGGAGTTGCGGCTTCATCAACTGTTCTATCGCAGATATACGGCAGCACCGGCACGAAAGTAATGCAGATTGCCGTCGGCGCAGCCGCTTACGACCTCGTTGAATTGACTGATGGGTTTACCGTTTCCGGCCGCTTGCCCTGGCCGGAGCTGTTCCATCTCGGCGTCGTTCGTGACTGCGACCCCAGTCTGATGCGCGCTGATTTTGACGGCGATGGGTCCATTAACTTCAAGGATTTTGCCAACCTGGCTCAATACTGGCTTCAGGATGGATCATCGGCTGATTTGACGCCGCTGTCTGACGGCGACCATAGGGTCAATATGCTTGATTTGTTCTCTTTGGTCATAAAATGGCTTGAGCGATGTAAATGAGAAGCCGACTGCATGCCCGCCCCGTTAGAAATTCCCTGGTCGGAGGCACCGGCTGTGGGGGTGGCATTTCTAACGGGGCCCGCATAAACGGCTTGGGGAAGAAATAGAAAGGAATGAGAATCATGGAACGAAAGAAGTTTCGTTTTACTTATCTTGGATTAGCGCTTCTGGGCTTTGGCCTGCTCCTCGCAGGACGAAGCTTGGCGCAGCAAGTCAAGCCTGAACCATTCACGATAGCTGTCCTGCCCGACACGCAGTGCTACGCCGACACGCGTATAGGATTCGCGTCCCGGCGCTGGGGCGCTGACCTGCGCCATTACTTTTTCAGCCAGACGCAGTGGATCAAGGAGAACAAAGATAAGTTGAATATTGCCATGGTTGCCCACGTCGGGGATGTCGTCCAGGCGGATGATGAGAAAGAATGGGAGATTGCGGACAAGGCGTTTCGGACAATCGACGGCGTAGTCCCATATATGTTGTGCCTGGGTAATCACGATTTCGGCTACCAGGAGGACCCGGAAAAGCCGCCACGGCTCTGGTTCGCCGCACACCGCGGCGCCGCCAACTACAACAAGCACTTTGGCTCCTCACGCTTTGAAGGAACGCCCTGGTATGGCGGCCACTTTGGCCAGGGCAATGAGAACTATTACTCTCTATTTGAAGCCGGGGGCATGAAGCTCCTCATCATTTCACTGGAGATGCACCCGCGAGACGACGTGCTGGCCTGGGCCAACGAGGTCGTGACTCGACATTTGGACCGCCGCTGTATCGTTCTGACCCATTCCTATCTGGATACCAGGAACAATCGCCTTGCTGCGGATCCTTATTGCACAATAGAGGGCAATGCAGGTGAAGCTGTATGGCAAAAATTCGTCAGTCGTCATGAGAATATCTTCTTAGTGTTGTGCGGGCACATGTTAGGTGAAGGTCTTTTGACGAGCACCGGGGAAAAGGGAAACAAGGTCCACCAGATCTTGGCGAACTATGAGGCCGAGGACAAGGGTGGGGCCGGTTATCTTCGCATCATGACTTTTATCCCCGATGAAGACAAAATCAATGTGCAGACGTATTCACCCGTTCTCAAGGAAAACAAAACGACCTTGATAAGCCAGTTTTCGCTCGAGTACAAAATGAAGGACTAAGCAAGAATTGACACGGCGAAATGATGATTTGCGGTGTTCTGCATGAGGTTGTGTACAGCCTCACATTGACAGCCTTCAGTCGATACGTTGCAGACCCACAGATTCTCAAGGCCGGCAGTGCGGTCCTGTCCTGTCATCCTGACGAAATTTCCCAATGGGTCTTGTTGTGCCGGCAACGAGTCATTCACTATCGGCCGGCACCAGTTGAATAAACTTGTTGAATAAAGGGCCTTGTCGGATTAAATTTACTGTGCAAGCCTGATAGGCCCGGGTATATTTTGCCAGGCAGAGAAAAGACAATGCGATTCTTCCTAATTGACAGGATTAACAAGTGGCAGGTCGGGACCGCTGCGGAGGCAACCAAGAACGTTGCCCTGAGTGAGGATTTCTTCGATGACCACTTTCCGCGCCGCCCGGTCATGCCGGGGGTGCTGATCATCGAAGGAATGGCCCAGCTCTCGGGGCTGTTATTGGAAGCGACCCTCAAGGAGAAATACGACCGAGACGCCAAGGCTATCCTGACCGTCCTCGAGCGAACAAAGTTTCGCGAGCCGATCCGCCCCGGTGACTCTCTTACCTACGCGACCCGGGTCGTTTCCGTCAATATAAACGGCGCCAAAGTGACAGCCCAGGCTTCACGCAACGGCCAGGTCGTTGCCACCACGGGTATGGTCTTTGCCTTCAAGTATATCGATGATCCGATGCTCGAAGCCAAACGGGCGGCTCTGATGAAGCTGTGGATGTCTTCGACGCAAGACCGGGAGGGTTAATGTGGCAAGGAGCGTTGTCGTTACCGGTATCGGGCTGGTGACCCCTCTTGGGCAAAGTGCGGGCGAAGTCCTGGATCGCATGGCCCAAGGTGAGGCGGCGGCTGTGAATATACCGTTTGATTCGGGCTCGCTGGCATGCCCTCTTTACGCCCCGGTCGGCGGGTTTGACCCCGAAAAGTATTTCCCGGATAACAAGACACTTCGTCTGATGAACCGTGATGCACAAATGGCGGTCGTCGCGGCCCATTTTGCCATGCAGGATGCCTGCATCAAGACCGATGAAACTTACCCATCCGAACACGTCGCTCTTTATGGCTCGACCGGCGTCTCCAGCATGTCGGTCGAGGAAATGTCCAGAATAATCAAATACGCCGCAGCCAACGATGGGTCACTGGATCTTCATCGTTTTGGCCAGGTGGCTCTAAAGCGTGTCCGACCCGTTCTGTCATTTAGAATCCTTGCCAACATGCCGATTTGCTTTGTATCAATTTTTGAAAACATTAGAGGCCAAAACTCCGTGTACACCCCTTGGGAAGGCCAGGGCGCCCAGGCGGTGGCAGCGGGCATTCGCGCAATCAAGCGTGGTGAGACGCCGTGTGCGCTTGTCGGCGGTTGTGACGTCAAGACTCGGGAGCTTTCGCTCATCAATTTACAGCAACTGGGCGTATTCGAATCGTGGAAACGTTATGGGAAAGGCTGCGTGCCCGGAGAAGGCGCCGCATTTCTGGTGCTGGAGGATGAAGAAAAGGCAGCCGCAAGAGGAAAACGCCCTTACGCGAGAATTGCCGATTATGTAATGCGTTCCGTCTGTGGTAATCATGATTTGAAGCACACTTTGTCGTCTGTAATATCCGGGCTCAAGATCAGCGGTAAAGCGACGGTCATCGCCGCCGGCGACGGAGATATTGGAATTGAAGAAGATGAAAAGCAAGCGTTTGAATACGCAGACCTTGACGTAAAGGACTTCCTTAGACCCAAATTGCACCTGGGAAATCTTTTTGCGGCCGCCGCGCCCGTCCAGATAGCCCTGGCTGCTGAACTCGTCGGCAGAAAAGAAAACGGTCAGCCCGTTGCGGCTGATTGCTTCGGATTTGGAAGCGAGCAAGCTTCATTTGTGCTGGAGACCCCATGCCGCGAGTAGTGATAACAGGCGTTGGTGCAGTGACTCCGGTTGGAAGCGGCGTTGACGTTTTTTGGGCGAATCTCACCTCCGGAAACTCTGGGATTGCGCCGATAACCCTGTTTGATGTGTCAACATTTCCGATTCGAATTGGAGGAGAGGTCAAAGATCTCCGGCTCGAATCCGTGACAAGAAATTTTCCCTGCTGTATGGATTGTCGGGACCGCAAAGTGTTTTTTGCGCTTGCCGCAGCTCAGGAAGCGATAGCCGACGCCGGGTTGTCGGATGGTCATCTGCGCCAAGCGCTTTTGCATGTCGGCGTCGGACTGGAAGTATTCTGTCTGGAAGATTTGACGCCTTATGCCGATTCGCCGGATCTCAGTTATTCAATCGTGAGCTCCGCCATTAATGAGCAGACGGACCAGCCGTTACAAACTCCGCTCGATTATGCAGGCAGGATACTCGGCGACCGCTACGGATTTTTGGGCGGCAGATACACAAACTGTTCGGCGTGCGCCGCCGGCACCCAGGCAATCGGCGAAGCATGGCAAATGCTGTGCGAGGGACTGGCGGACGTCGCATTGGCCGGCGCAACGGACAGCATGCTTAATCCTCTCGGGCTGGGCGGTTTCAGTCTCCTGCGGGTATTGTCCGATGAAAACGACAAACCGCAGCAGGCATGCCGGCCGTTCGATGCGTCACGCAAGGGCGCCGTTCTAAGTGAAGGATCCGCCTTTGTCACCCTTGAAACCCTGGACCATGCGCTGGCCCGAAAGGCAAATATCTACGCAGAGCTAATCGGCTACGGCAGCTCACTGGACGCCTACAGAGTCTCGGACCCGGACAACACCGGTCAAGGAGCGGTCCAGAGCATGAACAAGGCAATGGCGACCGCACGACTCAAGGCGGGTGACATTGATTGCGTAAACGCCCACGGGACGGGCACTATCAAGAACGATATCGTTGAGACTGCAGCCATAAAGGAATCGCTCGGCCCACGTGCGTATGACATTCCGGTCCACGCCGTTAAGTCAATGACCGGCCACATGATCGCAGCCAGCGGAGCAGTCGAGGCGGTCGTTGCGGCATTAACTCTCCGGCGCGGTACGGTTCCGCCGACAATCAATCTCAAAAACCCCGACGATGAATGCGACCTGGACTACGTTGCGGACGGCGCCAGAGACTTTGAGGGTGACACTGTTCTATCCAACTCCTTCGGTTTCGGGGGCCAAAACGCCACGCTGATCTTGAGGAGATACTGCTAATGGACTTCGAGAGTTTGCTTGAGCTGCTTAAATCGCGCCGGTCGATTCGCCGATTTACCGAAGATGTGCCGTCCCGCGTCCAGATCGAGTGTTTAATCGAAGCGGCGCGCTGGGCGCCTTCGAGCCATAACCGTCAGGGATGGAAATTCATAGTCTTTGAAGATCGCCGGCGGATACGCACACTGGCGGAGCAGGCGCGTAAATCCATCCGGAGATCTATCAAGAACGCTCACAAGCTCGCCGCCGCCCGCGATGACGAGCTAATCCATTTTGCAGGGGCATTCGACCAATCTCCCATTGTAATCCTTGCCCTCCACAAAAAAAGTCCGGCGGTGGGAAGGTCATTGCTGGCCTTCGCCACCGGCGAGCTTGCCTCCGGTGAAGCATTAAGTACGGCAATGGCTGTTCAGAATCTCCTGCTGGCCGCTCATGCAATGGGACTGGGAGCGTGCGTCATGACCGCTCCCCTGCTGGCTGGAGACGTCTGGAAATCATTGGATGATATTCCCCCCGGTTTCGAGCCGACGTGTCTGGTTGCCGTCGGCTGCCCCGAGAACGTGCCGGATGCTCCGAGAAGAAAAAGACTTGAACATATTCTTGAATACAGGTGAACGAAAATGACAGAAAAGCAAGTGTTTGAAAAACTCAGGCCGCTAATCCGTGAGGTCACCGGTCTGCGGAAAGACCAAATAGAGATGGACAGCCTTTTGATGCACGACCTGGGCGCTGAATCCATAGACCTGCTGGATCTGAGCTTTCTTATTGAAGAGACATTCGGCGTCACTCTTGAAGGAAACGAATTCGAGCGAGAAGCTGCGCAGCGGATTCCGGGAGGTGTTTTTGAAAAGGATGGTTATCTAACGGCCGAGGCGCTGGAAGAACTAAGGAAAGCGCTGCCTGAAGTGCCCGATAAATACTTGCAGCCGGGATTGAAGAAAATCGAGCTGCCAAGCGTTTTGAATGTTGCGGTGCTCGTACATCTTATACAGCGCAAGCTCGCCGGAACCGACCAGGAGGTGAGAAATGCTCAAGAATAAGGTGGCTTTTGTCACGGGGGGCAGCGGAGCGGTCGGGCGCGCAATCGTTAGAACCTTCGCCCGCCATGGCGCCCGAGTGGCGTACTCGTACAAAACGGGCGTGGAGAAGGCCCAGCAGCTTGACCGGGAAGCCGCTGCTGCGGGTTTCGATGTGCGGTCATATCCCCTGGACGTCCTGGACGCAAAAGCGGCCTGCGAGCTTGCCGTTACAATCGAACAACAGGTCGGTCCAGTCGAGATACTCGTGAACAATGCCGGCACTACCAACGTCCTGCCTTTTGCGATGATTGACGAAAAGGACTGGGACGTCGTTATGGACGTCAATGTAAAGGGTATGTTCCTTGTGACCAAGGCCTTTGCACGAGGCATGATCCGGCGGAGAGCCGGCAATATTATAAACATAGGCTCGCTGGCAGGTATGCGAATGTTGGAGGTGCCCGTGCATTATGCCGCGGCCAAGAGCGCCGTGACAGGCTTCACTTTCGCCTTGGCGAGGGAGCTGGGCCGATACAACATCCGCGTCAACGCTGTCGCGCCAGGGATGCTGACAGAGGGGGTCAGCACGAACGTTCCGCCAAAGCAGCAGGAGCAGTACAAGAGTTACTGTGCCCTCTCCCGCGCGGGCCGGCCCGAGGAAGTGGCCGAAGTCGTCGCGTTTCTCGCGAGTGACCGCAGCAGCTACATTAACGCCCAGTCTATTCCAGTTGATGGGGGCATCTGATGAAATTCCGAATGGTCGATAGAATCATTGATTTCCAGGCCGAGAAGAGTATCCGCGGTATCAAGGCGCTCTCTTTCGAAGAGTACGAGCTGAAATCAGCGATGGCGGATGAGCCGCACCTGCCGGAGACGTTGATAATGGAGGCACTGTTTCAACTGGGCAACTGGCTGATAATGCTCTCGTCGGATTTCTCTCAAATGGGTCTGCTGGTCAGAACAAACGAGGTGCGTTTTTTGGAGCCTCTCCGGCCCGGCCAGAGTCTTCTTATGGAGGCAGAGGTCCGAAGCTATCGCAGTGACGGGATTCTGTTCGATGGCAAAGCTTGCGCAGGCCAAAAATTGATAGCCGTCGGAAAAGGCTGCCTGGCGGTACCCGTCGAGCTGGCGGACTACTATGACCCCGACGACCTGCGCGTGTTGTTCTCTCAGATTTACAGGCCAAACGAATAACGGACGGTAAAGTCACGACAATGGCGAGACTGAAAGAAAAAGATTACACGTACTTCAAAACGGTTCGCGGAATGTGCCGCAACTGCCGCAAAATTGCCCCTGCGCGGGTCTTCTTCCGCGGCGGGCAGGTATGGCAGGAAAGCCTGTGCCCGTCTTGCACGAACAAGCCCGCTCTAATCGCTGCCGACAAAAACTGGTACCTCGCCAATGTCCTTGAAGCAATGCCGGACCAATCGCCTTTGCCCGGCGCAAAGCCGCCCAAGCTGGGCTGCCCGCACGATTGCGGACCGTGCGCCTGGCACGCCACGGCGTGCCAGCTTCCGGTCATCTCCATCACCAATGCCTGCAATCTGCGGTGCCCCATTTGCTTCACCTACAATCGCCAAGATCACAATTACTACAAGTCCGTCGAAGAAATGAAGCAAACCGTGGACTGGCTTATTGAATCATGCGGCCCTCTCGATCTGATCAACATCACCGGCGGCGAGCCCACGCTGCACCCGCAACTGACCGACCTTCTTCGAGTCTGCATCAGACCCCAGATCGGTCAGGTCACGATGAATTCCAATGGCATCATCCTGGCCGATAACTACCCCCTCTGCGAGCAGCTTGCAGATTTGGGGATCTGTGTCGTTCTTTCGTTCAATACGTTTGACAGCCGGGTCAGCCGGCGATTGAACGGCGAGGATCTTGTTCACACAAAGCTAAAGGCGATTGAAAACCTTACCCGCGCCGCAGTTCGAATGACACTGCTGAACGTTATGGTCGGCGATGTCAACGAAAACGCAATCTCCGGCATGCTCGACCTGATGCGCCGCAACGACAACATACTGAGCCTGACGATACAAACCATGACCTACTCCGGACAAGGGGCAAGCACGTTTGCCCGCACCAGGCATGTTCCGGTTGACAAGGCGGCGGCGGTGGTAAGCGAACAGTCCGGCGGGATGCTGGAACTGGATGATTTTGTTACAAAGCCCTCAGCCCATCCGCTCTGCTACCTGATCTGTTATATGTTTAAAAACGGCGATGAGCTTATCCCTTTGACGAGATTTGCACCGAGGGATAAGATTCAACAGCTTATCCGGGATTCTTACCTTATTCGTCCCGGATCAGAGGAGTTTTTCACGGATGTGATTAACCAGCTCTATGCCTGGGGCCGGACAAAGCATCTGGGTCTCTTTCGCCAAATGGCGGAGAGACTGTATCCGCCGGGCAGGGCCCTGAACGATTTTGAGCGCCAGCGCATCGGTGAATCATTCGTGCGGACACTGTACATTCACGCCCAAATGGATGAGGACACGTTTGACTGTTCGCGGGCAATGCTTTGTCCGGACCAGACGCCGGCCGAGCCGGGGCGCCTCATTTGCACGTGCACTTACAATCTTTTTCATAGAATGAAGGATGAGCGGTTCTATTTTGAGTCAAAACAGACACAAGCCGGCCGGGGAGTCTGATATCTTCGGCGGATCAAACAGATGAAAACTCTTGGCATCACACAATCGGCCTGCAATACCTGTCGCCAAATAGTCGCGGCCAAGGTGGTCACGGATGGTCGGGATGTTTACTTCGAGAAGTTCTGCGCCAAAGATGGGCGGAGCCGTAACCTCGTGCAGAGGGACCTTGAGAACTATCTTAAGACCCAGCGGTACGTTAAGCCGGCGTGGGTGCCGAATGAGTTTGCCGGGGAATCCGGCGTCGCGTGCCCTCAGGGCTGCGGCTTTTGCGACAGACACGAGCAGCACCTGTGTATGCCTGTAGTCGAGATCACATCCCGATGTGACCTGACTTGTCCGGTGTGTATCGTTGACGCCGGCCGGCCGTGGGATATGACCATTGAGCAGTTTGAGGGCCTGATAGACAGACTAATACATGCTGAGAATCAGGTTGATGTCCTGAACCTTTCCGGTGGTGAGCCACTGATCCATCCTGACCTGCTTGAGATTGTGGACAAGGCCCTGTCACGCCCTGAGATTGTGCGGGTAAGTATTTCGACGAATGGTCTAACGCTGCTTCGCCAACCGGACCTTCTCCGCCGCCTGATGGAACGCAACGTCGTCATTTCGCTCCAATTCGACGGATTTGACGACAAGACCTACGAAATCCTCAGGGGCCGCAGTTTGCTAAGAGAAAAGCTCAAGATTCTCGAAATGCTGGCCGAGACGGACATTTCCACCTCGCTGACGGTCACGGCCGCCGGCGGCGTCAACGAAGACCAGTTCGGCCCCATCCTTGAGTACTTGTTCTCGCATCGCAACGTGGTCAGTATGATGATTCAGCCGATCTCGTTCGCCGGTCGGGCTGCAAACTGCACCGCAGAAGCGCAGCGACTGACCATCCCTGATGTCATAAAGCTGCTTGATACAGCCGGTGATTCGCGGGTAAGCGCCTCGGACTTCGCACCATTGCCCTGCAGCCATCCGCTTTGTTTCTGTCTGGCCTACTATCTGATGCTCGATGACGGCGGGACTATCTCACTCAGCCGGCTGGTGGACGCATCCAGGATGATGGACTCTCTGGCAAACCGAACGATCTTCGGGCTGGACAGCGAAGAACACGATAATCTCAAGGATATGATTTACGAGATGTGGAGCGGCCCCGCCGGCAGTGCGCCCGACAGCGAGGCGGTGATGAAGACACTTCGCGCTGTTATGGATGAGATGTCCTGTTCGTGCTTCGACCCCCGGAGAGCGTTCACGGTGGCCGAGCGGCACATCAAATCGATATTCATTCACGCATTCCAGGATGTAGAGACATTCGACCTGTCCCGCGTGAGGCGATGCTGCCAGGCATACCCCCAGCCGGATGGCAGACTCATTCCAATATGCGTTCACAATGTCCTTCGCAGGAAACCAAATGGAGTTGAAAGATGACAGAGAAACAGAGCGGAGTTGAGACGTATGGTTATTGGACACATCCTATTGTACTGGGTATCATTGTTGTCGGCGGTCTGATCCCGTTGATACTCTACGGGTTCTTCTTCGGCCAGGCGCCCACGGTTACACCGACCCAGGCCAAGACATTGCTGCGAGCCGCCGACAGCTCGGCCGTCCTTGTCGATGTCAGAAAGCCGGCCGAGTTCTCGTCCCGTCATATCGACGGGGCGATAAACTGGCCTGCGGCAGAGATCTTCGCCCTCGCCTCCAAAGAGAACATCCCCGAACAGTTCAGAAACAGGACTCTCCTGCTTGTATGCGATGCCGGAGTTGTCAGCAGCTCAGCTACCAAGCATCTAATCGGCATAGGCCTCGAAGAAGTCAAGAATGTCCGCGGCGGGATGCAGGAGTGGATTGGCAGCGTTGCCGGGCCAAAGGCCGACGTCTTTGACAGATGGATAACTCAAACAGGCGAGATTGCCGAATTCCCCTTCCACCCGATGCCGTGGCATCTTCAGTTGCTGGCGGTCATAATCGGATTTGTGGTCAAGCCGACCTATATGCTCCTTTCCCTGGCCGTTGTAATCGTCCTGTGGCAGGGCAAATCTGCAGACCTCGTGGCACTGCGGTGGTCGATGATATTCTTCTTCGCAGGAGAAAGCTCTTGCGCCGTCTATTACATCTTCAGCCAGGCCTGCTATTTCCTCGAGTATCTCCACAGTTTTGGCATGCTCCTGTCGTTCGGTTTTGCCGCCTATGCCCTTTTTGAAGGGATGGACGCCAGGATTCTAAGGCTCTCCGACCCGGATCAGCGCTGCGCCGCGATGAGCCTCTGCACCAAATGCATCAAATATGAGGATGTTCCGTGCCGTCTAAGGCAAACGTTCCTGGTTATGATCCCGGCGCTTGCCGTTGTCGCGCTTATGCCCCTGTGCGCAGATTGGCAATGCACTTCGTACAACACGATGATATTCGGCACTTTCTACAACTACTCACACCGCGTGCTCTACCAGGGATTTGAAAGGCTCTACTGTCCAATTGCCTCAGCCGTCCTGCTGATGGTCTCGCTGCTGATTCTTCAATTCAAGAAAAAATATCCGCTGCCCCTTGCCAAGCTCTTCTTTGCCGCCGGAATAGGCCCCATGGGCTTCGGAATCATCAGGACCATGCTCGGCGGCATGTATAGTCAGAATAAGATGTGGTTTGACTTCTGGGAAGAAATCACCGAGCTGCTGTTTATCTCAGGCATCTGTTTTGTCCTCTGGATATTCCGCCGCGGGCTGTTCAAAAGGCCCTCGCGTGAACTTGCCAAAGCAGATCAAGGCTGACATCGTCCCGGCTTGAACGAAAATGCCACGGAACAGGTTATATGGCGAAAAGCATCAACATTCTTCTTATTCATCCTCGCTGGGCGGGATTATCCTATCGCAGGAGAATAAAAATAAACGAGCGGAAGATTCATCCGTTGAGCCTGGCTGTCGTTGCTGCTTCGAGTGGAAATCACAATGTAACAATCATTGACGAGGCAATAGAGAGCATACCGGCCGATGTCAACTCCTATGGCCTCATTGGTATAACGGTCAATACCTATACGTCGCCGCGTGCATACGAGATCGCGGATAGCCTGCGCAGCAAGAAAAAGCCGGTCGTCTTCGGCGGCGTCCATCCAGGTCTAATGCCGGATGAATGTCTGGAGCATGCGGACAGCATAGTAATCGGAGACGCAGAAGACACCTGGCCCGTCCTGCTGGAAGATTTCACCGGCAATACACTGAAGCCGAAATATCTCTCATCCTGCGAGGCATCCGGCAGGAGTATTCCCGCTCCCAGGCGAGACCTCTTGCGAAAAATGAAAAGAAAGGTGGCCTATTGTCAGGTATCGAGAGGCTGCGCCAACCAGTGCAGGTTCTGTTATCTTCAGTATGTTCCCTCCAGGAAAATCCGCTTAAGAGATATAGAGGAGGTCTATCACGAATTGAAATCTATTGAGGAAAACATCATTCTTTTTGTCGATGACAATCTCTTCTGCGACCGTGATTATGCAATTGAATTCTTCAAAAGGATTACCCCCCTAAACAAGAAATGGTGGATTCAGGCGCCAACCACTATACACGAAGACGAGGAGCTGATATCCGTACTCTCGGCGTCCGGGTGTTTTTCCCTGTGTATCGGATTTCAAACAACAAGCAGCTCTACTACCAAAGATGAGTTGATTCTGCATAACAACGTCGATAATTACAAGAGACTTGTGGATCTGCTTCACAAATACGAGATACTCGTGGACGGCACCTTCATCTTCGGTTTTGACGGAGACTCCAAAGACGTCTTCAGAGACACTGAAGACCTGATAAGACATCTCGGGCTCGATACGTACATCTTCTATTTTCTAACGCCGTATCCGGGGACGGAATATTACCAATATTTCCTGAACCAAGGCAGGATACTTCATAAAGACTGGTCGTGCTTCGACTGGGACCATGTTGTGGTAAGACCCAGGAACATGACTGAGAGTGAATTGTTCCAGGGTGTCGAGGAATTATACAAAAGACTGGACAGGACTTACTTCTCCAAGCATTTGGTGAGGAACATAGCGAGATTCAGAAGCAAAGTATTCTCCAAAGACTTATCCTCTTTCCTGCTATCCCTTTGGTGGCACTATCGAACCTCAAGACTTTCAAGGCGCTGACAAAACAGCTTCGGCGAGCATAGCAGCGTTCTGCCGGCAGTAAGTGCATAAATGTCCTTTCTGTGGCTTGGCGTATTCCTTGGCCTGTCTGGCAAAGATGCTGGCCGATTTGACAGTCGGAAGCGTTGAAATCGAACCGCATATTGTGCTATTATGAAGACCGTAGCGTGCAGGAGTACTGTTTATGAACTTAAATAGGAAATGTCGGGTTACCGAGAAAGGACAATGAAAATGGCAAGAAGAGGTGAATTCAAAATGAAGCGTTTATGCGACTTCTACATTCGTCATGCCGGCTGGATCGGCGCAGCCTACTGCGCAGCCCCTAGTCTCGCGTGGTTCCTTGCTGCGTTTTTGTTTGTCCCGTTCCGGACGGTGTACTTGCTGCGATTAAGCTTGTCCCTTTTGGCAGGCTGTGTGACCGGTGCATATCTGAACCGATACGGTGTCGATGCGTGGCTTTGTAAGCACCGCAGCACCGCTGGGCCGTCAACAGTAATTGATGGTGCTCTGGTTGGTGCCGCCATCGGTATTGGGTCAGCCCTTGTTCCCACGCTCTCGGTACTGATCAGTAGTAGTTGCATAGAAACAGCAAAGACCACTATCATTATCACGTACCTCGCGGCGACTTCTGTTGGCGCAGTGCTCGGTGCCGTGCTTGCGAGAATAGCACGGAGGTGCGTGGGGGCTGCTGCATAGACAGAGGTCAGATGTCTCGCGATTCTTAGACCCGATGACGTTCGGTCGATGCAGTTTATCTGGTGTCGTTGTACAGTTGGCGGCACGAGACGCGGCCGAATTACGGTAAAGAGCAGGGGGCTCGCCGACGCACACGACGCGGACATAATCATCCTCGACGGTATGGAAGAGCGAAGGAAATGAGGCCTGGTTCAATTCCGGGTAACACTTGAAGGGAGTATATGCGATAAAATCACCGACTCCTGCCGATGAAAAGAGTAATTAGCCGTTGTCCCTAATCG
>Ga0315288_10006138_pt1 | contig 15219 bp, 12 predicted proteins | sample YL17G11_20_MG_FD_203454 | JGI IMG/M metagenome (GOLD analysis project Ga0315288, IMG submission 203454) | Sediment microbial communities from Yellowstone Lake, YNP, Wyoming, USA - YL17G11_20 | ecosystem: Environmental > Aquatic > Freshwater > Lake > Sediment | place: USA: Wyoming | collected...
GGTGCTTGCTCGGCTCGCTATGCTCGCCTCGCCAGCACCAGCTTTACCTATGAGACTATTATTAACCATGGATGATGTCAACATACAAGGACGCGAAGGGACACGAAGGTTTTAATAAATAAAAAATTAAATATCAAAAATACATAGCAAAAATTAAAAATAAAATTCAGGGCAGGTCTTATTTTTCGGGCAGCGATACTTCAAAAGTACAATGTCGCCTTTTGTTTGCTTGCTCCATCTGCTTGTTTTGCGGATTCTATAATTATTTAAATGTCATTGCTATTGCCGAGGCTTGGCTAAATTTTTTTATAATTGGATTTTTTAAAATAATTTTTTCCCCAAGCTGATAAACATAATCTTTCCCATTATTTTGATTATATTTTTTCGCGAAGTCAGAGCGAGGGTCGTGTACGTGTAGCACTGGATATAAATTATTGATAACAACTTTTTTAATATCTTTATCCCATTCACGCTTTGCTACCATTATTGGATTATGATATTTGTTATTTCGATATATTCCGTGTTTTTCCAAATTAAGTTCTTCTTTCCCTCGAACAACAACTGCCCATATATCAATATCAGATATTTTCATTTCATGACTCCCTAATAGTGCATTTCGGAATTCATCTCTTAAGTTAATAGAAATAGATTTTCTTTTTTTAAGTAATTCATCAAATATATTTGCCCACGAAATGTTTGAATACTTGATGTTACGATATTTTGATTTTAATTTTTTTATCGCACTATAATTATTTAATTCAGATAAAAACACAAATAATTTTATTTTTGATAATGATTCATTAAGAATGTTAGAATATTTTTTTGCTTGATCAATACGTATTTGTCCGCCGCCAATTTTTGCTTCGATTATCAAATGTATAGATTTATTTAAAATTTCAATATCAGTCCGTCCATATTCACCATGATCTTTTTCGAAAGCAAATGATGATTGCCTTAGTAAAGTATTTGTAAAATGAAATTTCAATTCTGGAAAACAAAACTTTATTAATCCATTTAATGTAAGCTTGTCCTTATACAAAATTGTTAATAGGCTTCGAGTTAAAGCAGTTTCTTCTCTTCCCATTACATCGAAAATTGAATGTTTAATATTATTTTTCATAAATTAACTATCCACAGAACAATGATTATACAGTCTGTATAAGACGGGAAAGACAGACTGCTGAAAGCAGTATACCCCCAACGGGTAATCAAGACAATGTTTTTCAGTAATCAGACTTGCAAATTATCGGGGAGGAATCAGTGTGGGCGGCAGGCCCAACGTCGCCAAGGTGGGTGATAAAAACAATTCAAAATTAAAAGTGCAAAGTTCAAAATTGAGGAGTCGCTGCGCGACGGTTATTTTAGCGGATGCCTCGACAGGCTCGGCATGACAAAGGCGAGGCGGTGATGATGCGGGAGGACTGCACGCAGGGCTTTTTCGTAAGCTTCGACTATACGCAGGATGCCCTTAGTGAGATACAGGCATTCATGAAAAAGACCGGCAGGATCATCCGCCTCATAACGGTAAAAGACATCCTTGACGAGCAGGTTGCCCGCAAGCTGGCGTAAGGCATAAGGGAGAAGGGCACAAGAGCATAAGGTAAACCACTGTGAGAATGAGCTGTTTTTTTTAACGGTTGGTTTGATTTATTTTGGTGATAAGTGCAGGTAATTCGGAGAGGTTGTTTATTTTCCAAACGCCTGTCGGGATTTTTCTGCCGATGTTGGTATAAGCGGTTTTTAAGGCGGTTTGCATGCCGGCCTTGACGGCTGGTTTAATGTCGTTGTCGATTCGGTCGCCGACAAACAATATGTTTTCGAGCGGTTCCCTGATTTTTTCGGCGGCTGTTCTGAAAATGCGAACATCGGGTTTTCGAAAATCAAACTGGTATGAATACATTCGAAGCTCGAAAAAATCCAGAATTCCATTCTGTTCAAGATGCCTGTCGAGGCACAGTCCGCTTACAAAGGTATTCGAAACAATGCCGAGCTTGAGTCCCATTTGTTTTAGTTCGGTCAATGTTCCGACAATATCCGGCTCCGGCCTGCCTGCCTGGCTGAGGGGCTGATAGATAAGCCAAATCATCTGCCGCCACTGGTCGTCATTTAACTTTATGCCGCTTTTTGCACCGATTTTTTTCAGCAGCGTCATCGAATCGAAATCATTTCCAGTTATGGCGGAAATCAGGTTATAAAAGCGCAGGATTATAAGATTTTTCCAGCAGTAGTATTCAAAATTACCGACCGGCTGGTTGAGGTTTTTAAGATAATCATACGCCAACCTTGCGCCTTTGCGGAAAAGACGCATAGTGCTTACCCTGCCGAAATTCAGCAAAGTCTCACCGAGGTCAAACAAAACTGCCCGTATCTGGTGATTCGTATCTGTCATCAAGCACCTGTGCCATGTGCATTACCACTACCTAAGCGGCGGCGGATTTGTGCCGAACACTTGCTTTACCCACTCGAACATTTCTTCGTCGGATATAGCCGAGACTCGATTGTCGGAATACTCGGCGTCGATTTTGTCTTTTATTTTGATTACACGGGGGTCGTGCTTTGCGATTTCCACCTGGTATGTCGCCTCTATCCAGTGCTTAATACCCGCAAGGCCGGCCTTATCGGTAATCGCAACACTGGCGGCGCGTTTGAGCAATTTCTCGGTGTCGAAGCAGTTGTATATTTCCTCATCCTTGAGCAGCCCATCGGCGTGAATGCCGGCACGAGTGACATTGAAGTCTCTACCGACCAGCGGATAATTGTGCGGGATTTCGAAGCCGAGCTCTTTCCTTGCATATTCGGCAAGAGCGGTCATTGCGGCATAGTTGACGCCTGGGGTCATCCCCTTTATCTGCGCGTGTTCAACGACCATTGCCTCGAGAGGCGGATTGCCCGTTCGCTCTCCGACTCCGAAGATAGAGCTGTTTGCGGCGCAGCAACCGTAGAACCATGCGGCGGCGGCATTTACCTGAACCTTGTGCAGGTCGTTGTGTCCGTGCCATTCGAGCCATTCGGCAGGGACACCGATTTTTCGCAGGCCGTGAATAAGCTTTGGAATGCTTCGCGGCAGTGCTACGCCGTCCCACGGCAGGCCGAACCCGAGCGTATCACAAAGCCGAATCTTGACCGGCTTATTGTACTCTTTGGCGAGCTTCATCAGCTCGGCGGAAAACGGCAGCACAAAACCATCATAATCAGCCCTTGTTATATCCTCGAAGTGACATCGTGGAATAACGCCTGTATCGAGTGCCGCTTTGGCAATATCGAGATAGGCATTCATCGCCTGGGCGCGGGTCTTTCGCAGCTTAAGAAATATATGATAATCGCTTGCCGAGGTGAGGATGCCTGTTTCCTGAAGTCCCATTTCGGAAACGAGTCTGAAATCAGCGGCGGCCGCCCTTATCCAGCCGGTAATCTCAGGATACCTGTAGCCACGTTCTTTGCACAGTTCAACGGCTTTTCTGTCGCGGTCTGAATAGAGGAAAAATTCGCACTGTCGAATCAGGCCGGTGCCGCCGTCGATTTCATGCAGGAAATCATATATTCGAAGCACCTGCTGCGGCGTATATGGAGGCCTGGCCTGTTGGCCGTCCCTGAAGGTCGTATCAGTAACCCATATCTTCTCCGGAATTTCATACGGAACAGATTTATTGTCGAAAATAACCTTCGGGAATTCAGTATAAGGAAAGGCATCCCGATACAGATTCGGTGTTGTCACATCTACAAGTTTTGGATTATTATGTATCATCATTATTCCTATACGCTACACGCTATACGCTACTTTCAGCTATTAGCCGAGATGGGAGTCGAACCCATACGCCCTAAGCGGGCAGGGGATTTTAAGTCCCCAGCGTCTGCCATTCCGCCACTCGGCCGGATATAATAAAGCAACGTAGCGTATTTTGCAGGATTTTTCAAATGTTTTTCCTGTGCGGATATTAGCAAAAAAAGATAGCAACAGAGCAAAATATCAGGTATAATGGTCTTCGGCTGGTGGTTTGCAGTTTCGAGCCGCCAGATAGAGTCTACGAGATACAAGGAGAAAATATGTCAGGTCATTCACACTGGTCAAGTATAAAACACAAAAAGGCGTCTATCGATGCCAAACGCGGCAAGCTCTGGAGCAAACTGGCACGCGTTCTTATAGTCGCAGCACGGTCAGGCGGCGGAGACCCGGGACAGAACCTGTCCCTGAGATACGCAATCGATAAGGCCAAGGCCGCCAATATGCCCAAAGACACCATCGACAAGGCAATCAAAAAAGGAACCGGCGAGCTGGGCGACGTACATTACGAAGATGTGTGTTATGAAGGATATGCGCCGGGTGGAGTGGCGGTAATAGTCGATGCCCTGACGGACAACCGAAGCAGAACGGCGCCGGAAATCAAAAAAATATTCGAAAAGCACGGCGGCTCGTTCGGTACGACCGGCTGTGTCAACTGGATGTTCAAAAAGAAGGGGCTCATTACGGTCAAGACCGACAAAATAAGCGAGGACGACCTTATGGAAATCGCCCTTGGCGCCGGCGCAGACGATATTCAAAAGGTCGGCGATGTTTTTGAGATAACCTGTGAACAGGCCGCCTATGAACCATTGAAAAATGCCCTTAAGGAAAAAAATATCCCGACAGAGATTGCTGAAATCTCCCGGGTGCCGCAAAGCACCGTTCCAGTCAACAATTCTGAGACTGCAAGAAAGATCCTCGGCCTTATGGAAGATTTTGAAGACCACGAAGATGTCCAGAACGTCTACGCAAACTTCGCTATACCGGATGAGATATTGGCAAAATTCTTGTAGTGCATATTACGCGAAGAATCAGGGTGCCGGCTGAGGAGACAAGCTTTTTATTTTCTGTCTGGCGAGTTGATATTTTTCTTCGCCGAGCCGGCTGAAAATTTTCCTGCCCGGATACATTATCTCGAACTGCCTGCGGTAAGAATCTTCAATCTCAACCGCCCGTTTGTAGTTTGCGATTGCCACATCGGTTTTTTCCAATCTCTCGGCAAGTTTCGCCAGCTCTATCCGCAGCCTGTCCGAGCCGGGATAGTATTCCAATGCCTTTAAGCACCAGTCATAAGCCTGCTGCGGCTGGTCGAGCAGATTGTACACCTCGGTCAATTTTTCATAATTTTTGAAATCAATCCTGTCCCGCTGGCTTGCAGCGATAAAACATTTCACGGCTTTTTCAAGATAGTCCGGCTGTTTCTTTTTAATCTGACTATACTCCTGCAGATAAAGTCTGCCGTCAAGGTTCAAGGCCGCAGGGTCAAGCAAATCATCTTTTGCAGCAGATTCTAAAAGAGAGTGTGCGGCCTGGGTATTATTAAAGGCGGAGTCTATTTTTACGGTCGCTTTTGCCACAGGAATAAACGCATAATTGAAATATGCCCAGATAACTACCGCCCCACCTGCCGCTACGACAGCTTTTAATGGAAACGACGGTTTTAAAACAATCGGCAGCCTTGAATCCCGTTGAAAATTAAGTGCGATAAGACAGGCGACAACGGCACAAAAGGGAGTTAATACCCCCGGCTCGAAAATTGCAAAATCTATGAGGTTATGAATAAGCACACCTGCGCAGGCACAGAAAAGAGCAATAGCGCTCGTATCGGATACCTCAATTGTCTTTTCACCTGTAGTTAGAAGCCAAAAGCCGATAATGAATACAACCACCGGAGTGACATACAATATCATCTCTACATAAAACATCACATCAGAATCAGCGACTCCGGCAACAGGTAAAACTACCGGCCTGATAAATAGCATTGCCAGCGATATAACGACAACAAAAGATACGGCCAATTTATTTTTAAATGACAGTTCAGGTTCGGCTGTTGTCTGTGGTAAAACATTCGAATGCCGGTAAATTGTCCTGTATAACGGCACAAGGACAATCGCTAAAAATCCAACAAGGCCAAGCGGACCATACTGAGTTAAAATTCTTAATAAAAAATTATGCGGGTCTGAAACGGTTTCAAGAGCAGCCGGCTGTTTATACTGCAGATAGTAGTTTGTGAAGCTGCCGGGTCCTATACCCGTAAGCGGGTGCAGACCATATATTTTAACAGCGGTTGTCCAGTACTGCCATCTGACCAGCATCGAATTTCCGCCTGGCAGTGTCTGGTAAGCCAGGCCATACAAAACCATACCGCCCCCACCTGCCAGAACCAATAATAACAGGATTATCAAGACGGCTCTTTTATGCTCCCTGAGCCATTCGCCAAACAATAGATAAACGATAAACATCGCCGTCGCGATTATCGCTGCGACAATCGCTCCTTTACTGTGCGTAATTGCAAGTGCCAGCAGAATACCCGCTATTGCAATGCAGGCAGGGACAATTCGAACGGATTTGGAATTCCTCAGTCTTTCCAAAACCAGGGCGGCGGCACAAAAAGATGCGAGCAATAAAAACGAGCCTGCTGAATTACCGGTTGTGAAAAACCCGCCGATATCTTTTGAATAAAGCCGATGCTCAAACATCATTTGATTGAAAGAGCCAGGCTCAATCCAAAACTGCCCGAGCATGGCATTTGGGTCCTCCTGATACTGCTTTATCCTTTCCTGATTTTCAACGAAAAGCTGGTCGGCGCACCTGTACGCCAAAGCCACCCCCAAGGCCGCAATTACCGCAAGAACCAGTTTTATTTTGGTCTGCGAATCCAGTATCTGCACCAGCAGCAAAATCATAAGAACCGGCGCAACGATAACAACAAAATCTGTAATTGCCGCCCGTTTGTTCGAAGCGACAAAGCCGGCGATAACCGCGGCAAGCACAAAAAGCCCAAGACCGATTTCTATTCCCGTCAAACGGTATAAAAATTTTCTGCTGCAGAAACTCCAAACAAACCAGCAGATAAATGCCGATACAAGTACCGCCGACATCGAGAGACTAAATACACTGGAGCTAATGTTTGTCGGCTGTGCAGCCGATTGCACAGTGGGACTTTCAGTGAGCGTTACACGCAGTGCGATTACGCAAAGGCACAGGGCAAGCAGGCAGTACTCAAAGAAAACCAGTCCTCTGCTTTTGGATGAACTGTGATTAGCTTGGGTTTTTATCATTTTGGGCAGTTGATTCAAAAATAGCGATTACGGCCAGCACCATAAATGTCTGGGCAAAAATCAGAACAGCCCCGGCCAGATTGACCTGATAAAGGAAAGTTGCACCAAGGCCGGTGCAAAGCGTGGCAAGATACAGCGTTAAAACCGCCTGCACATCGGAAAGACCCTGTTTTTTTAATCTGTGTGAAAAATGCTGCGTGTCACCGACAAAAGGACTTTTGCCCTGACTTATCCGCAGGAAGGTTACACTGAGAAAATCATACAGCGGCACAGCCATAACAACCAGAGGAAGAAAAACCTGATACCAGTGGCCGCTTTGAGCCTGGTGATAATAGGTTGTTCGCAGGGTCAGCAACGCAACAAAAAAACCGATAACGAGCGAGCCTGCATCGCCCATAAAGATTTTGGCAGGCGGAAAATTAAATACCAGAAACCCGAGCAGTGTCCCAATGAAAATAAGTGCCATCGCCCCCACAAAGACCTGTCGGCTTAAAGCGGCCGCAGCAAACAAAACCGATGCGGAAATAACCGCCATGCCGGCAGAAGCGCCGTCCATATTATCGAGGAAGTTAAATACGTTGATAATCAAAACTATCCAAAAAGCCGAAAGAAGCGATGTTATGATTTTGTTATGAATAAAAAATTCAACCCTGATATCGGCAAAGTAGGCCGCAGTTATCGCAACGGCAAACTGCACGATGAGTTTGAAAAACGGCCCCAGCCGCTTTTTGTCGTCCGCCAGACCAAGCAGGAACAAAACAAGGACACATAAAAGCACAATTACAAGCTGCGATGTTTTATCCAAAAATCCCGCACAGTGAATGGTAACCGAAGAGCCGAGCCAGTCAAGCCAGCCTGGCGCAAGGAGAAATTTTATTATCAGGATTGCAGACAGCAGAAACCCAGCTATTGTGCCGAAGATTGCAATCCCGCCGCCAAGCGGAATTATGGTGCGATGGTATCTGTCCGCAGTCGGACGGGCGACGAAATCAATGCCGACAGCCAGCTTTTTCACGATAGCCGTCAGTATAAGCGACATCAAAAACGAGCCGACTACCAGGATTATTGCCAATACGGTTAATGCCACGATTTTAACTGCTCCAGTAAATGCTTCCTGACCTTTTCAAAAAAATCAAAATAGCACTGCTGCTGATAATCAGGGTATGTATACGGCAAAGGACGCCATTGGCCTTTGTCAAAAATAAGCGTGACCTCGGCGTACATCTTTCTGCCGATGTATATGCGGTGCGAATAATTTTTTGTGGTGGCCAGAATCAACTTTGACGGCTCAATTATCCCCGGGTCAAGATTCACCGGCCTGCATAAATCCATAGCCATTTTGCGGGCTAATTTCTGTTCGAGTGCGTTTGTCTTATGCTTGATTTTTGCAAGCTTGTCCGGGTCGATGAGTTTTTCGATGCTGACAAACTGGCGGAGAATATGTTCACCAGCCTGGTCTTTGTAGTAATCGGTCTTGTCGAAAGGCCAGATGTCGCTGACAAAGTCGAATTTACCGAACGCAGATGTTAATACCTGATGCGACCTGTTCAGGCACTGCTCGTCGGCGGCAAGGATTCCGATTATCAGCTTGACGGGTTTTATTTTACCTAATTGCCACATAATGGGTTATTCTCAATGGGATTGCCATTCTTTTGTCAACGGCTCTATTTCTTCAAAGGGACGCTCGCTGGCTTTAATATCTTCATCGCTGGGGAAGAAATGGTTACCAACTTTGATTCTTTGTTTAGCATTTGTATTTTGAGCTTGATAAGGATTAAACGAGCCACCCCATGCTCGGTACTCGTTCCATCTATCAATTGTACTCTGGTCATTGGCAACAATCGCCGCTCTTAGCTTTTGGAGTTTAGGTTTCCAATACGGTGTCGAAGAATACTTTCCACGTTCCTTTTCAAGCTCAGCTAATGCACTATCACAGATTCTGAGTGCAAGATCAGATTTATTGTTTTTCAGAGCAACTGTTATAGAGTTTGAGGCGTAATAATAGGCGTTATGGAGGTCAGGTGAATAGACATCGTTTTGTAAAGGATACTCGATAGATTTTTCGATAGCGTCACAAGCTTTCTGTAAGTCATTTCCCTTTTGATAAAAAAAGGACAAGTAGAAATAATGCGTGAAGCAGGGATATTTTTCAACCCACTTGGCAAAGTCATTGCCTGCCTGTTCTGTAGTCGTTTTTGCGGATTCCATAAAAGCGAGGGTAAGGCGAGGCCACCAGTCTTTGGGGTATTTCTCAGTAAGTTCCTTACAGGCCTGATAGGCCATTTCGGGACGGTTGAACAACAATAAAAATTCTATCTTGCTGTGGGCTTGTTGAGGATTAGAGTCATAACCGGCAACAGCGGTTTCTATGAACTTATCCAATGTGAAGGGATTCGTTTCGTCCAATCGAACCGTGCACAGATGCTTCTTGCCGGATTCTATAAGCAATGAGAGATTCCATACGGATTGTTTTTCTGTGGAGGCCTTTTCATCGAGTTCAAGACCGTAACCCAGATGGAAAAACCCACCGGCAAACACAATGCGGGCGTCTTTGGGCGAGATATACCCATAGAAAGGATTGAGGTTTCTAATGGTATTAGGATACCAAGCATTTCCCAATCCGGTGTTATCTACTTTCGTCGTGACGGCTTGACAGTACTGTGCCAGCTCCACAGCGGCATTGTTATATATGGCAGGTGAGGCCAGTTTGCTTTGAAGAGCGATTAAATCATAAGACAATGAGAGCATGGGGATGTAGAGATTACCAAGGATAAAAAGAATACTGCCGCCAAGGCCAACTGAAGCAAATACTCTTCCTTTGATCTTTCCCTGACTACGCTTGATGTGCACCAGTGCCAATACAGCGCACACAATGGTCAGTGACGGAAGGATAGGGTATTTATAGAGGAACTGTGCCAGCCACCAAGGTAAAAAAAGCCCGAGGAAGCAGAATGGCGGAATACTTAATAAGAAAAAAAGGAACGAAATCAATGCCCAGTTGCTTACCCTAACTTTCTTGGCTTGTTCGGCTAAAAAAGAAGAGCGCGGGTCGAGATGCGGTTTATTATTTCCCTCTTGTGCTTTGGATTCCAAATCATCCATGTGCATTTTCTTTCTTCCGGCGTTTTATATCTTTCGCAACCGAAATTCTAAAAGGCCAATTTCTTTTTGAGCGATTCTACAATTTCCACTGTTTTGTCGATAGCGCTACCAATGGGGATGAGGGTTGGTTTCGGCTCGGTTCGCAATTTTATTTCGATATTGCCATCGGCCACTGATTTTTTGCCTATGGTAATCCTGACTGGTATGCCTAACAGGTCGGCGTCCTTGAATTTTACGCCGCCCCTGACATCGCGGTCATCCCACAGGCATTCAATGCCTGCCTTGTTTAGCTGATTGTAAATTTTTTCCGCAACCTGCGTAATTTCACTTTCCACACCGAGCGGGGTGATAATAACCTCAAACGGCGCGATACTTATGGGAAAGATTATGCCGTCCTTGTCGTTTCCTGTTTCGATGGCCGATGCGATGATGCGATTTATGCCTATGCCGTAACAGCCCATCGTGCAGATTTTTTCCTGCCCGTTCTCGTCGAGAAATTTGCAGCCGATTTTTGAGCTGTATTTGGTGCCGAGTTTGAAGACCTGTCCCACTTCGATGCCGTGTTTGAACAAAAGTTTTTTACCCCCGTAGGTATCCCCTTCCACGGCATTTCGAATATCAGCAACGATTACGTTTTGGCCTTCGAGCGGGAAATCCCTGCCCGGCACGACATTTCTTATATGATAATCGGTCTTGTTTGCGCCGGTAACACCGAGAGCCATCGCCGCCACTGAATTATCAATAATTATCTTAAAAACTTTATCAGCCAGCCCCATAGGGCCGGCAAAACCGACCTTTGCGCCGGTAATGTTTTCTATTACAACAGGCTGTGCAAGCTCGGCACCTCTGCCGGCCAAGCTCTGTGTGAGCTTTTCCGGATTCAGTTCATGGTCGCCGCGCAGCACCGCAACAATGACATCTTTATCGCAGGTGAAAATCAGCGTTTTTATCATATCCTTTGGCTGAGTTTTAAGAAAATTGCAAACCGCTTCGATACTGCCGACATTAGGAGTGTGTACCTCCTGCATCGGCGGGATTTTGGCATCGGATTTTTCTTTCGGCAGGGGGTCAACCGGCGCCTTTTCGATATTGGCGGCGTAAGAGCCGTCCTCGGTGTAAACAATGATGTCCTCGCCTGATTCGCTGGGGATTGTGAACTGGTGCGAACCGGAGCCGCCCATCTCGCCGGACTCGGCCTCGACGATGACATAATCCAGGCCGCAGCGTTTGAAGATTCTGCAATATGTGTCGTACATCACCTTATAAGTTTCATCGAGACTTTTCTGGTCGGCGTGAAAACTGTACGCATCCTTCATAATAAACTCGCGGCTGCGAAGTACGCCGAACCGAGGCCGGAACTCATCGCGGAATTTGAAACTGATTTGATAGATATTTATCGGAAGCTGCTTATATGAATTTATCTCATTTGCCGCGACGCTCGTAACAACTTCCTCAGCGGTTGGGGCAAGGACATTTTGCCGGCCGTGACGGTCGGTGAATTTTGCCATTGTTTGGCCATAAGCAACATCCCTGCCGGTCTGCTGCCAAAGCTCTATCGGCTGAACCGCAGGCATCAAAATTTCCTGGGCACCGGCCCTGTTCATTTCCTGGCGGACAATGTTTATAACCTTCTGCAGGCAGCGAAACCCCAGCGGTAGATAGGTATACGTACCGCTGGCTAATTTTCTCATCAGGCCGGCGCGAATCATTAACTGGTGGCTTGGAATCTCGGCATCGGCGGGAACTTCCTTGACCGTTGGTATCAACATCCTGCTGTATCTCATATTTCGTATCTCGTCTTTCATATCCTGGGTTAAGCAAAACTTATGTAACAGGCAATATTTATAGCCCAAAATGAAAGCGATTGCAAGGCTTTAAGATGTCATCAGCTCTATGTGACTTTTTTTGGCAATAAATTTTACCAGCTCGAACCAGACTATGCTCAATATACCGGCCGATATTGAAATTATAATATCTTTTGAATGCATCCAGTCGAAATGGAACAGCCTCTGGAAAAACGGATTATAAATAACCAAAGCAAGGAATAAAACCGCTCCTGCCGTCACATAAGCCAATGCCCTGTTGGGTATTAAAAAAGTTGAAAAAATGCTTCTTGACCATGACCGATTTGTTAAAATCAGACAGACGTTTGACACAACCAGCGTGATAAAAGCAAGGGTTCGAGATGAAGCTTCGGTCTGTCCCCTGTTCATCGCTATCTTAAAAACTACGGCGACAACCAACAGAGAAAACAACCCCTGAATGGCACTTAAAATCAATAGTTTCCTGCCGAAAAGCGATTTTTTTGGGTCGCGAGGCCGCCTACTCATAATGTCGGCCTCCTCCTGTTCCGATTCGAAAACAATGGAGCACACAGGGTCGATTATAAGCTCAAGAAAAACGATATGTACCGGATAAAGTATTATAGGCCAGTCAAAAATAACAGGAAGCAGCGACATGCCCGCTATAGGGGTGTGGACGCTGATGATATAAGCAATGGCTTTTTTGAGGTTGTCGAAAACCCGCCTGCCCATCCTGACAGCTTCCACCAGCGATGAAAAATTATCGTTTAACAATACCAAATCAGAGGATTCTCTTGCCACATCCGTGCCGCGTTCCCCCATAGCCACGCCTATATGAGAGGATTTCAGAGCAGGGGCGTCATTAACGCCGTCGCCTGTCATCGCAACGATTTCGCCGTTTGCCTTTAGTGCATTGACGATTAGTAATTTCTGTTCGGGTACAACTCTTGCGAAAATGTTTACAGAACCGATACGCTTTTGAAGTTCCTGGGGTTTCATTTTTTCAAGTTCGCCGCCTGTGATGACCTGGTCCTGATTTTTTAGCCCGATTTGCTTTGCGATATTCATCGCAGTAACCGGATAATCGCCGGTAATCATTACGACGCGAATACCTGCGTTGCTGCATTCTTCGATAGCCAGGGGAACCGTTTCCCGTACAGGGTCAGCCAGCCCGATTAACCCGACAAATTGAAAATCAAAATCATGCTGAGACGACGGCAATTTCTGCTGCCTGTAAAACGCCTTGGCCACGCCCAGCACCCTGAGCCCCTCACTTGCCATTTCGTTTATATGTCCGGCAAGTGCCTGCTTTTTCTCTGTGCTCAGGTGACAAAGGTCTGCGATGGCCTCCGGAGCACCTTTGGCTGAGACAACATATCCGTTGCCGTCGGGGTTTTCCCAGATATGCGACAGTGCCATAATTTCCTTCGAAAGAGGATATTCCTCTACCAAAGGCCAGTTATGGAGATGCTCGGTGTTATAAAGGGTATTGTGCCCCAATTCCTCCAAGGCCTTTTCCATCGGGTCAAACGGGTCTTTTTTGCTGGCAAGGATGCCGTATTCAACCAGTTCGTGGAATTTTTCCGGAAGATGAAAATTATTGTCCATTCGGACGTCGAGAAATCGGCCATCGCTGAAAATCTTCTTTATGGACATTTTGTTCTGCGTCAGTGTCCCTGTCTTGTCTACGCATAAGACGGTGGCGGCGCCGAGCATTTCGACAGCAGCGGCCTTTCGGGTAAGAACATGCTTTTTCGATAGCCGCCATGCTCCAAGCGCCAGAAATATCGTAAGCACAACAGGGAATTCCTCCGGCAGCAGTGCCATTGCCAGGGTAATTCCAGACAGAACTCCGTTAAGCCAGTCGCCCCTTGTTATGCCATATACCACTACAACAATAAGGCAAAGAATCATTGCGACAACAAATATGAATTTAACCACCCTGGATGTTTCTTTTTGAAGAAGGGTCTGCTGCGATTCTATTTCATGAAGAACTTTTCCGATTTTCCCCATCTCGGTATTTACGCCGGCGGCGATTACACGTGCGATACCCTGTCCCTGAACAACCAGACTGCCTGAATAAAGAAACGGCAGGTTATCACCGCCCGGCCGACAGGAATTCATATCTATATTTTCGCAAGGCATTTTTCTGACAGGCACGGATTCGCCGGTTAAAAGCGACTCATCGGCTGCGAGATTTATCGACCACAGAAGAACTGCATCAGCAGGAATTCTGTCGCCTTCCTTTATTATAATTATGTCCTCTCTGACCACTTCTTTGCCGGCAATTCTTTTATGAATACCGTCACGGATAACAAGGGCACGCGGGCTGGACAAATCCCTTAAAGCTTCAATCGCCTTTTCGGTTTTGCCTTCCTGGTAAATGGTAATACCCATCACTACAAAGACAAACCCGAGAAGCATCGCCGCTTCGCCGATATCGCCCAAAAGCAGATAAATCACCCCGCAGGCCACCAGCAAAAGAAACATCGGCTCCTTTGCTACATCGAAGATAATCTTTAGAATGCCGCTTTTACGAGTCGATGGCAGCTCGTTATATCCTTCTGTCCTTAGTCTTTCTGAGACTTCCTGCTCGGAAAGACCTTTTAAGTTCTGAAGCTGGACTTCTGATAAAATCATTGTGCAGCCTGCCTGCGTTTATTTATATATTTAATCACGACAAACATAACAACATACGCCGATAAAGCCAGAGCCAGTGAAACAATAAAATATCCTGTCATAACCGGAAAAGCAATCTTAAGTACCGCCAATTCGAACAGATTACCCCAGTGAAAATGCGTCATAAGTTCCGTCCAGCTGCTGCTGATGCTTTGCCAGTCCGCGCCTGTTACCGCTGAGCCGACTTTGACAGCCAGCATAAACGTTACGATGCTTATCCATGTATTTGTAAGCAGACTTCCTAAAAGTGCGCTTGCTCGATTTATCTTTAGAAATGAAGACACCACCAGTGCCGCTATCGGCCCTGCGAACGGTATAATGCCAAGGAATACGCCAAGTCCAAAGCCCAGGGCGATTTTTTGCGGGGTATCATTGATTCTGGCAAGTTTAATATACAGCCATTTGAAAAGCTGCGAAATTCTTTTTGATATTTTATTTATCATAATGTCTTTATAAAGCGGCGAGCATACCAATTTCGGCTCTCAAAATCAACCCGCGTAAAACTATTTATTTTATGACCGATAGCTGGTATCATATCGCCTCTTGAACCGGTTTGACTAACCTTTGGCTGGAG
>Ga0315288_10006139_pt1 | contig 15218 bp, 21 predicted proteins | sample YL17G11_20_MG_FD_203454 | JGI IMG/M metagenome (GOLD analysis project Ga0315288, IMG submission 203454) | Sediment microbial communities from Yellowstone Lake, YNP, Wyoming, USA - YL17G11_20 | ecosystem: Environmental > Aquatic > Freshwater > Lake > Sediment | place: USA: Wyoming | collected...
TCTACCTGTGTGGGTTGCATGAGTGGGGGGTGGTGGTGGTTTAGATCTAAAAGAGTCATGGGTGGGGGGTTAGGAGCTCACTCCGGAAGCGATATCGCTCTCCGATCGATGGCTAGATGTGGGGGGATGCCACCGGTGGCATAAGCGCATAGGTTGCGACTACCCTTTTATCAGTTGATAATAGGGTCGAACCACGACCCACCCACACCCCCGCATGCGTTGCGACTGCAACCGGTGGGAGATGGTGAGGAGGATATCCCCAAATATAGTGTTCGCCCCAGGCGGACGTGGAGGTAAAGTGGGAATCGATTCCCACTTTTAATAGAGCGGGGTTCGCCCCAGGCGGGCGTGGAGGTAAAGATTTAACTATTTTACAGCCTGAAAAAAAGTCGGTTCGCCCCAGGCGGGCGGTATGTCGGAACCTGAAGACCAAAAACGGACACATGACCTGACACAACGCCACCCATTGGCGATTTGCGAGAGTCGTTGTAGAATCCAGGCCATATAAAGCAAAACACCCCAAAGCCTGGCAGCGGAGGGTGTTTGCGGAAGTGGCCGGTTTAGAAACCGGGGAGTTTTATATTGACCGAGATAGCTTATCTGAAAAACGAGCTGGTGTCAAGGGCGGCTGTGTCAGGTACACATTTACCCTATGCAAAAAAGAATTTTTGTGCTATGATTGCTTCGAAGTTAATAACAACTTCAGCGTTCTTCGGGCGCGAGAGAGAAATCTCTTTGCGCCCGCTTTTTTTAACAACCTAACCCGAACCAACCCGCCTTAAAACGCAAAGTCCCCACGGCTAGGGGACCTTGCGAACAACGACGGGCGGTCAAAAAGGAGTACTTAATGACCAACCAAATTGTACCACGAAAAAACGAAAACGAGAAGCAAGCTGATTCAGAAGTTAAAAAAGCTGTCGAGAACTACCAGGCGCTAACGACTACCCAACGGCGCGACTTCCAAAACCAAGTTTTAAATCCCAAGTCTACTCCCGTCGAAAATGACATTTCAGATCCGGTCAAAACATCGTGGACTGTATCCGAGTTATTGGCTGCCACCTTCCCGGAGCCAAAATGGGCGGTCCCTGGACTGATCCCCGACGGTTTGACTTTTCTGTCTGGCAGGCCGAAGGTTGGAAAGTCATGGCTTGCCTTACAACTCGCGCACGCGTGCGGCACAGGCGGCTATTTTTTGGGTGTAAAGGTAGAACAACATAAGGTTCTATTTATAGCTTACGAAGATTCCCCTCGCCGTCTGCAGAGCCGGATTAGGGCGCACAACATACCCGCGAGTGCGCAGATAAGATTTGAAACCACCTGGCCGAAACTATCAGCGGACGGACTGACGCTGATCTATTCCGAGATTACTATGCACGGGTACGATCTGATTATTATTGACACGCTTACCCGCGCCCTGGGCGGCGATGATCAAATGGATTTGGCCTTAATGTCCTCCGTTATCGGTAATCTTCAAGGTATGGCAATCAATCACGGCATATCAGTGGTTTGTAATGACCACCTCCGCAAGCCAAACGGATTTGAAAGCAACCCGATCGATGACATAATGGGGAGTACAGGCAAGGCGGCGGCGATAGATTGCGCCCTGGGGCTGTACAGAGAGCAAGGCAGGCACGGCGCGACGTTAAAGATTATCGGACGTGAAGTGGAAGAGAGAGAACTTGCGCTGCGTTGGGATGGCCTTACCCGGTGTTGGCAGAACGAAGGCGAGGCGGGGGACGTGCGCAAAGATAGCTTCAAGGGTGAGGTTATTGAGGCAATCCAAGGGATTATTGACGACGGAAAGCTTGCTACCACCGCCAGTATTGCAAAGTGGTTGGGCAAAGAGGCCTCCAATGTGTCTATGGCGCTTGCTGAATTGTGGTCGGCTGGCAAGGTGAAGAAAGGCGAGAAAATAGGTAGGGAGGTGCCGTATGTCCTTCCCTGATACCCTCAATAAGACACATAATAATAATAATAATAATAATCAATATAATAATCATAATGATCATAATAATGACAATTCAGATAGTGTTTATTATTATTATGATTATGATTATATATGCCACCCTGCGGGATCATAATGATCGATAAACAGGCCATTTTAGAGCAAGTTGATTTGCTGGCCCTGGTGGAGCACGACACCACATTGAAACGCGTTGCATCGACCAACGGCGGCGAGTGGGCGGGGCCATGCCCACATTGCGGCGGCAAGGATAGATTTAGAATACAGCCTTACCACGATCGGGGCGTATGGATGTGCCGTCATTGCACAGAGGGGCGCTGGGATAATGCAATTGGGTACATCATGCGCCGGGATAATTGCGATTTTATAGCCGCGTGCAAGCGCCTGGCTGGGGGCGAGCTACCCAAGGACAGGAGCGGGCAGCGGCAGCGACCGCCCGAGGTCCCGGCCTATAGTGCGCCGGCTGAGGATTGGCAGGTTGCAGCCCGCCAGGTGATCGAAACTTGCAAGAGCCAGCTATGGGGTGAGGGTGGTCAGAAAGCCCTGGAATATCTTAAGGGGCGCGGCTTGCGAGAGTCCACGATAGAAAGATTTAACCTGGGCTATTCTACGGGGCAAAATGTGGTTGATTTATGGGTGCCGCGTGGCGTGGTGATCCCTGGTGTTGTCCGGGGCGAGGTGTGGTACATCAAGATTAGATTACCCGCTAAACCAGGCGGGCAAAAATATATTTGTGTCACTGGCAGCCGACCGGCGGCAATCTTCAATTCGGATGATCTGCTAACAGGTCCGGGCATTGCATTATTTTGTGAGGGTGAATTTGATTGCTTGATTGCCTGGCAAGAGCTGCAGGAGCTGGTGACCGTTGTCACTTTTGGGAGTGCAACCAACCGGCCCGACCTGGCAACCTGGGGGCCTTATCTCTTAGGATTGCAGCGGATTTTAGCTTGCTATGATGATGACGAAGAGGGGCAAAGGGGGATTTCATCTCTGGCGCAAATATCTGATTTTGTGGAGCTGGCGCTGCTGCCCGCCGGGGCGCATGACATAAACGATTATAAGTTGACCGGTGCCAGCCTGGTTGATTGGCTGCTGCCCTACCTGGCGGCGCACGAGGCCCTAGAGGGCGAAGCCGCCAAGAGCAATTATCACCCACAAAGTGACGGTACAAAATGACTGACAATAAGACCTGCCCAACCTGTCTTGAGTCTTTTTTACCGAAAAGGACCGATCAAATTTATTGCTCTTCAAAATGCAGACAATCGGCTTTTCGTAACCGTAAAGATGATTTACCGCGATTATTGCCCATACCCTCGGACCTAAGAAAATTTAGAACAAAATGGGGTAACGTGGCTGTTATGAATACCGCCAATATTGGCAAGCATAAATTACTCGTATCACTGTTCCAAAAGACTAGTGATATGGATAATCTGGCAAGAGCGGATTGACGCAAAAGCTGCCAATAAGAGTTAGCGTATATATTTTTTATCCGCCTGGATAGCTATTCGAGCAAGCAAAGCGGGCGTTGCAAGTGAAGCGACAAATGCAAGAGGAGCGTAAAACATGTTAAGTTTACTTAATTTGACCGATGGAGAAACGACGATCCCGTTACTCAGCGATAAGTCCGGCTTTTATCTGGATGACTGGCGGCCCTCGACCGCTGAGCCGAAGAACGGCGGTATCTGGCAGGAAAGTCCGTTCGTGGATGGGCGACGCCTGGCGATGGAGCAGTATAGCAACATCACGGATACATTCTCGGTTGGTATCCAGGGATCGAGCGCGAATGACTGTATTTTCTGGGCGCAGGAGATGCGCCGGCTGCTGCGCAAAGCTTCTGCTTACTGGATTACCGGCACGCAAACGGGGCCTGTGTGGATCGAAGCGCGCGGCGAGTGCGAGGATCATAAGCGTTATGCGATTATCATGGATGGGCGTTTTCCAAGTGACGATAACCCGTATCAAATGCCTATGGCAGGATCATCCACGGGTGAGTATGCCATGACTGACTTGGTGCTTGGTATCGAGCATACTTATTGGCAAGCACAAGCGCCAATGACGGCTGACTGCGTACAGGTCCGAAACCACAACCGTTATCCGTGGGTGATGTGGATATCACCGGATGCAAGTGGAGCACCTTACCGATTTTACAGTGCGGATGCGGCATTCGATAATTTACCTGATACGGATTTTACAGCAGAGATTTGGATTTATGGTGATCTAAACTTTGGTGCGGGCAGCGGTTATCTGTTCTGGAAGTCTGGGTGGTATGCCAAGGTCGATGCAGGTAGAACTATCTCGTGCTTTGCCGATTTTACAGGCGTGGATGCGTCATTGACTACAGTCAACGCTCTACCAGTCAACCCGCAAGGCTGGACACATATCGCAATCAAATTTACTCATGCCAACCACCGCTTCTCGGTGGCAATTGGTGGTGTGGCTGCTGGCGGCGTTCCAGTGGATGGAACAATAAACTATATAGGCGACGCTGCAACCGATCTGTACATTGGATCCACCAGCGCGGCTGGAACTGGACTATTTACAAACCGCGCAACGGTTGGTAGTCGGCTGACCTGGACAAGGATAAGTAACTCTGTTCGGGCGGATGCTTTAGGAACGAGAGTCTATAACAAGCTGCCTGACTATGACGCCAATACGATCTGCCTGACAAATGGGTGTTATACCTGGGCGGCAACGGCGGCGGCCAGTGTGACCTGGGTTAACTCATTTGCACCATTTTATTCGAATAACATTCTAGACTCCTCGAGATACCCAAAGCCTGCGTTACTTGGTGTCGAGAGATATTTAGAAAACTATACCAGTTTCTTTTGTGACTTCGAGCGGGCATACTCGATAAATGCCGACCGGGAGGGGTGCGGGTTAGACTACGCTTTCTGGAATGACGTGTCGCTGGGAACATTCGGCCCGAACGTGATTGATAACAACCCGTCTAATTTACTTCCCACAGCTGCTATTGCGGCAGGCGATCTATTCTATTTCGGATGTGGAGTCTATCAGGGGAATGCTATTCCGCAAGCGGTTGTATTCGAGTTTTCTACGACCTGGCCCATCACAAACGGTTTTATTATCGAGTATTGGGATAGTGTCGGCGGTGTTTGGGCAGCTGTACCGAATTACAATACGACTGTGAATTGGGGAAAAACCACTTTACTTATTGTAACCGAACCGCCATCTGCTGCTGGCGCGCCAATAGGGGCTACCTGGATCAACGGGTATTATGCTTATTGGTATCGAATGACCTTTACAGCAGTTGGGGGTGGGCAAATGAGTATCATAGCTGGCCCGGCTTTGATTTCATCGCCTGCAATCGAGATTGCCCAGACTGCCGCGACTAATTCTATTTATGGCGATCTGGGGGCGATTGCCAGAATTAGTTATAACACCCAACTGTATTTGTACGATTCGACGGCCCTGCCAGTTATGCCAAGAAGGACGCTCTTATCGTTGCGCAGCCATGCGGAGCGGGATATAAACATGGCCTCCCGCGCAAGTTGGTTCACGCCCTATATAAACTTGACCAAGGAGGTTAGTTTACTCACCACAAAACCCAAGAACCAACCTGGTATCCAGGTGGTGTTTACCAGGCCGGGAGGGACTTATACGAACGTTTACGATATCACCGCTCCGTCAACTTGGATTACCAGGGTACGGGTAACGACGGCAAGCACGGAATACATCACCCTAATAATTTATGATTACGCCTCGCTCTGTTACCAGGGAAAGTATAGGGTTATGGCGCGGATGCGAAATATATTAGGCGGAGCGGTAAAAGGGAACGTGACCGTTTCAGCCGATCTGACCGCGCCGTACAACCTTCGAATCGGCGGGCAGGCGCAGCCCGTTCCGATACTCGAAGAGCTAATTGATTTCGGGATTATCGATCTGCCAGCCGTGGGTGAAGGCTACTCATCCGACAAAATTATTGTGCTGCTATTTACAGCCCTAACGGCAGGCAACCACGATATAAACTTGCATGACCTTATTCTATGGCCTATCGACGAATGGACTGGAGAGATTGAGCGTGATCCCGCTTCGACGCTCAGCGCATTTACTCCCGGCTTTTACAGTAACAATTTTTCATTACTTGACCCGGTTATTAGTCCTAAATCGCCCAGGTCGAGCATTAGTGGCCGGTTGCAGACAACCGCAACTGTTCCGCTGGACAGAGATGAGCTTGACAGTATTATGGGGCAGAGGGCAACCATGTCGGATAGTTTCCCGAAGCTGCAAGCCAACCAGTCGCAAAAGTTATTTGCGCTTCAGGGAATCCAATATACGATTACTACGCCAACTAACATTCTCTATACCTGGCCTTACTATTCTGCCCGCGCTTGGACAATCGAAAAACAGGAACGCTATGAGTCTATGCGAGGCAGCCGGTAATGGCGGAGCTGCGTTGCCCGAAGTGTGGAAAGCTTTACCATCGCCTGGCTGAATTGCGAGACGTGCGAACCCTGGGACTTGCGCTTATGGCAAACTGCCCCGCTTGCGGCAAGCGCTTTGGTGCAGAGTCTCTATGGGTAAGGATCGAGGTACAAGATGAGCACGAGAGTCAATTACAACTACACACGACCCGATGAACCCATTATCCGGCTGGCGGCGGCAGCCGTAAGTAGGGCGTGCTTCGAGCTTGAAGGCCGTGACCCGATTGCAGCCTGCGACGCGTTGATCTGGCTGATAACCGACGCTTCGTATTGGCTTGAGTGCGCCAACCTGGTGTTAGAGCCGGATGAGATATTCGAGCGGATATTGAAAATGGAGGTGCCGCGTGGTGGTAAAAATATTGGATACACTGAAGGAACAAACAGAAAACTTAAACAAAAACGAGCTGCAACGCTTTCGCAAGATACTAATTCAGACCTGGCCGGTATACATCTTGCAGGTGGCAAACGAGGCCAAGAAGACGACGACTCTTGAGAGGGAAAATGCAAAAAACGGACATTCCAAACCTGGACGCGCTAACGTGGCCTGAATTAGACCCGCCAGAATGGCCTGACTTTAGCGCCCTGGAGCTGGAGCTGGAGTCGTTGTCGATGTATACATCGCACTGGCCTGACCTGGACTGGCCTGACCTGGACTGGACCAGGCTGGTGGTTCGGTCTTTGGCAGCGACCCGCGGGCCTGGCTGGTGCTGCATTCCGCTCTCGGATATTGGAGGGAGCTAACTATGCCTCGAAGATGCACGATTTGCACGAACGCTGACCGGGAGGCGATAGACTCGGAGCTGATCCAGGGCGAGAAGTACAGGAACATAGCGGAAAAATACAGCCTGGCTTTGACTAGTGTTTACCGGCATAAGTGTGAGCATATCCCGGCAGCCCTTACCCTGGCAAGAGAGGCGAAGCGAGTCGCGGCCGCCGATGATCTTCTTGAACAAGTGCGCTATTTACAAGAGCATGCCCTGGATATTCTGGCCGCGGCTGAGAAGGACGGCAAGCTGGTGGTAGCCTTGGCGGCGATCCGTGAGGCGCGCGGGAATCTGGAATTGTTATGCAAGCTTGCCGGCAAGCTGCAAGAGAATCAGACCGTGAACGTGCTGATTACTAATCCTGACTGGCTGCAATTGCGCTCACGCTTGCTAAAGACTCTGGAGTCGTATCCTGAGGCAAGGTTGGCCGTGGTGGGGGCACTCGCAGTTTGTATACAAACTAATGAATCTAGCTGATGATCTATGCGCCGGCTTAGACCCGTGCATATTCGCCGGGTCTTTGGGCTTTACCACGCCCGACCCGTGGCAAGTAAAGACTCTACGCGGGGCAGGGCGGCGGCTATTGCTTAACTGTGCCAGGCAGAGCGGCAAGTCAACCACGGCGGCGATCCTGGCGCTGCATAGAGCGGTTTACTATCCGGAGTCTTTAGTGCTGCTGGTATCGCCAAGCCTGCGGCAATCATCCGAGTTATTCCGTAAGGTCACACACTGGATGGCCCGGCTGGACGTGCCGCCTGAGTTGCCAGAAGATAATAAACTCTCTTGCACTTTCGCCAATGCATCCCGCATCGTATCACTGCCATCCAGTGAAGCAACCATTCGCGGCTTTTCCGGGGCTTCACTAATCATCGAGGACGAGGCCAGCCGGGTCGACGACGACTTATACCGGGCTGTTAGACCCATGTTAGCCGTCTCGAACGGCGCGTTGATTCTTATGTCGACTCCATTCGGGAAGCGCGGGCACTTCTTTGATGAGTGGACGGCGATGGGTACATCGGCGATGGGTACATCGGACGGCGGGGATGTGTGGGAGCGGATAGAGATTCGAGCGACCGAAAACCCGCGCATATCTCCCGAATTTCTGGCGGAGGAGCGGCGGAGCATGGGCGATTGGTGGTTCAAGCAAGAGTACCTGTGCCAATTCGTAGAGACCGTAAATTCTGTATTCAGTTACGACTTAGTAATGGCTGCGATTCGTCCTGATATTAAACCGTTATTCGGAGGCGTACAATGACAAGAAAAAAAACTTACATAATGGGCGTGGACTTAGGGCAGACTGCGGACTTCACAGCCGTGGCTGTTCTGGACGTGGTTGGCCCGGTAGACCTGGCTGGAAAGCCCATCATTGGTGAATACGACTACCAGTGCGTACACCTGGAACGTTATCCTTTGGGAATGCCTTATACGGAGATGGTCAGGAAAATCAGGAACATGCTTTTTACGCCTGAGCTTATCGGAAAATGTGTTCTGGTAGTCGATGCGACCGGAGTCGGCGCGCCCGTGATCGACTTGCTTTATGAGGCGGGGCTGCAACCCATCTCTATCAAAATTCATGGAGGCGACCAGGTGATCCACGAGGAGGGGTCGCTTGTCTACTACGTTCCCAAACGTGACATTATAGATGCTGTGAAAATATTGATCGAGCAGAAGCGGCTGGGCTTTGCGCAAGTGCTACCCGACACGCCCACATTGGTTGATGAGATGATTAAATACCAGGTGAAGATTGACCCGCAAACCGCGCACGACTCTTACAATGCCCGCCAGGGGGCCCACGACGATTACATCCTTGCGGTGGCTTTGCCCGTTTGGTATCTTGAAAAAGCACCTGTCGTGTATTACGAGGTAGGCTTTCTGCCGCCGATCCACATCGGCAACTATTAGCAATTTGCGATCTAAGCAATATTCGCTAAACCTGCTAAAAATGCTTGACAAGCCCATAGAATGGCTTATAATAGCTTATTATAATGACTGTTATGGAAAGGAATAGGCAGATGAGCGATCTGATTAACTCGATTGTTGTTCACGGAGCTGGTGATTACGAGGGTATTATTAATCTTGCGATTGATTCCCTCAGCAGCGAACACAGTAAGCAAGCTTACAGAAAAGCACTTGACGATTTTATCTTTTGGTATATGAGCCAGGGGCAGCCCGGCCTGATAAAGGCAACCGTCAACCGGTACAAAGCTTATTTGATCGACCGGGGGTTTACGCCAGCCAGCGTCAATTTGAAATTATCGGCAATCCGCAAGTTAGCAAAAGAGGCGGTCGATAATGGGCTTCTGGGACAGGCTGAGGCGGGCGGGATTGCGAGTATACGCGGCGTTACAGGTTCGACCCTCCCCCGCGGGCGCGGCATGGCAAGTGGTGAGCTGCAGGCGCTTATGGCGTGCTGTGAGAACGACTCCAGCCCGGCAGGCGTTCGAGACGCGGCCTTGATTGCCCTGGCTTATTCTTGCGGCCTTCGAAGGGCTGAAATTGTCGGGCTTGACCTGGAAGATTACGACACTACCTCCGGGCGGGTGTTGGTCCGTCACGGCAAAGGCAATAAAGAGCGGACCGCGTATTTAGTCAACGGAGCGGCGCGGGCAATGGCTGACTGGTTGGCGATCCGGGCAAGTGAGCCTGGCGCTCTGTTCTGGCCGATCAATAAGGGCGGCGTCCTGCAGGCCCGGCGCATGACTACCCAAGCCATCTACAACATGTTTGAGAAGCGGGCAACGTTGGCAGGCGTCAAGGATTTCAGCCCCCACGATATGCGGAGGACTTTTGTGGGTGACCTGCTCGATGCTGGAGCGGATATCGCAACCGTGGCGCGCATGGCTGGACATGCCTCTGTGACCACGACTCAGCGGTATGACCGGCGGCCCGAAGCTGCCAAAGAGAAAGCGGCTGGACTGCTACACGTGCCCTATCATGGCCGGTTGGTGAGATAACGGAGGAAAACATGGAAAAAAAAGATTGGGATTTTAGTTTTGTGATCGAAGATATTACCGCCGAACAAGCTGAGGAGCTGCTGGATATGATTCTGGCCTTCACAGATGCACTTGGTACTAATTTGGGCGGAGGCTTTGCGCCACTGGATGAGGCGCTTCAAGAGGCGGAAATCGCTGCAATTCGAGCATACAAGGCAAGAGAGGATCCAAAATGAGCAAGCCGAAGCTGCTGGATGATTGCCGAACTGCCCGTGACTTCTTCTCGTATGCTGAAAGCAAGGGCGGCAGAATTGAAAACGGCGGACGGCATACAAAGATCGTGGGGCCTGGTGGTGGTCGAGTTGCAATCCCTACTCATAATGGCGATATTCTCACTGGCACGCGGCGTGCAATCGTAAAAATGCTGATTGCAGTAGGGCTGGGGATAATGCCCCTGGCTTGTATTTTGTCGGGCTGGTTGGTGAGATAACTGCGCCCGTTACTATCACTGGCGGGTAGTGAGAAGGCCGCAACTCCGCTCACGTTGGCGTGTGTTGAATTTCTGCCTTTCAGGTCATCCAGTACGTTGTTTAATTTTTAGCCGCCTTTTCGATATTTTTATAACCCTTATTTGTAGGCTAAATTCGTGTAGGTTGGCGTGTGTTAAGTTTAACTATTTTCAGGCCAGCACACCCCGCAATGCGTTGCGACAATTTGATATTCGAATATCAAATTTGGGATGGACCGACCCACCCAGGCGCGCTGATAGATTGCAACGAATATAACGTCCTTACCGGATGAAAGGATGTTTCGACCCACCCAGGCGCGCTGATAGATTGCAACTCTTGAAACATCCTTCCTGGATGAAAGGAGGTTACGACCCACCCAGGCGCGGGGGGGTGAACTTATATGCAGAAGCGCCAATTGGCGCCTCTGCATGTTTACCCCAGGCGCGGGAGGGTGAATTTTACGCCCGTTACTATCACTGAGTGATAGTGAGAAGCCACCCACCCCCCCCCGCATTCTCTGAGAAGCTTCAAGAACAGGCCTCGCACAGCCTGCGAAAAGCCACCAAATGCCCCCACAGGCGTTTTGCGCGTCTACCTGTAAAGAATGCCATTGAGCCCCTGAAAACGCCCTACAAGCGATCCTGGCGAACCGCGCTTTTATAGCGCCGCTTGCTTCTATGGCAAGGCTTGAAAAAACTGCTTGACTTGCTTGACCAGCGCGGCGATAATCCCCCCCATGCGAATTATCAGCCTGGCAATTCAGAAGGGCGGCACCGGCAAAACCACCACGGCGCTAAACCTGGCTTATGCCCTGGCTGAGCTGGGGCGGCGTGTGCTGCTGGTTGACATAGACCCACAAGCAAGCCTGACAATGGCCGTAGGAGTTGAGAATACCAACGGGCGAAGCCTGGCCGACGTGCTGGGGGATAGCAAACCCGGACGCCTGGCCATGGCAGATATCATCCGCCCGCTCGCCCATGGGTTAGACCTGGCTCCAAGTGACTTAAGCTTATCTAATTCAGAGCTGGGCTTTACGGTCCGCATGGGCAGAGAGACGGTGCTAAAAAAGGCGTTGGCAAACCTGGCTTATGATTATTGTCTGATCGATTGCGGTCCGTCTTTGGGTATGTTGGTGGTCAATGCCCTTACAGCGTGCCATGGGGTTATAGCGCCCGTAGTGCCCGATGCGCTGGGGCTGCGCGGCCTGTCACTATTCTTGCAAAGCCTGGAGTCTATTCGGGCGGAGCTTAACCCAGGGCTTGAGTTTATCGGCGTCTTGGTCACGCAATACGACAAGCGGCTAAACTTGCACCAGGCAGCCCTCGAGGATCTTCGAGCGGGCGGTGTGCCTGTCTTGCCCGTGATCATCCCCAAGCGGGCGGAGCTTGCCCGATCGGCAGGAGCTGGGCAACCTGTCACCCGTGCGGACCTGGCCGAATATTACAAACAACTTGCGGAGTGCATAGAAAAATGGCAAAGCCAAAGCTAAACGTTTTTACCAAAACAGAAGAGCCCGAAGATAAAGTTAAAGCCGTGGGTGTTGGGCTAAAAGATTCGGAGTGGCAACGGCTGGCGGCGATTGCCAAAGAGCTGGGCATGAAGCGGCACGAGCTGGCCTGTTGGGCTTTACGTGACTTTATGCGGCGCTTCGAAGCGGGCGAGATCCAAACGAAGACCCAAAAGACTCTACCCGGCTTATAGCTGCCAGTAAAGTTATCAGTTATAAAGCGGACTTTGCTTTAACTGCATAGTCCGCTTTTATTGCTTTAATAGCAGAATTTGCGAATATAGCTTGACAAGCGTAACAAACGGGTATAAGATTGACCGTAACAATAAAGCGGCCCGGCTGAGTGCGAATACACCCAACCGAGCCTAAACCAAACCACCGGCGGGCGGTGATCCGATCTACAAGAATTATACCAAACTGCTGCCCCTGGTGGATCATTCGCCGGGGCATTTTATTGCCCCGCAAGGAGGCAGTAATATGTTCAAGGTTAAGTCGACTGTAGTATTGGGTTTTATGATCTTGCTTGCGGCGTGTACTGTGTGGGGACTCACGGGCTGCGCCAGCCCCCCCACAGATGAGCCCGTTATACCCTCGGATCAACCCCCGATGTACGCATCGCCCATTACCTGGACTGTTCACGCCACCAGCCCGGAGGGCTCCAACACCCCGCCACCTACCCCAACCCTGGCAAGCTGCATTGTCACAACCGGCCTGGAAGATGGGACGGTCTACCTGCGGCGCTGCCCGATGTGTGAGGTAATCGGGTATGTCACTGAGGGCGATGAGCTGGACTTATCCCCCACCCAACCGGACTCGTACTGGTATCAGGTGATCGGCAGGAATGGGGCTATGGCCTGGATTGCCAGGCGTTTTTGTGAGGAGGTGAAACCATGAATACTTGCCCCGGAGTCTATAAAATAGTTAACGTCCTAAGTGGCAAGCTTTATCTTGGTTCTGCTGTGAATTTACGTGCGCGCATGACCGAACACTTCCACGTTTTGAGACTAGGGACGCATCGCAACCGGCACCTCCAAAACGCCTTCAATCTGTACGGAGAGGATGCGTTCGTATTCAGCCCCTTACTTTTTTGCGAGAGTTTTGAGCTACTGCGTTACGAGCAAGGGCTGATAGACTCTCTCCGTCCTGGGTACAATATTCACCGCGTTGCTAATTCACCCTTGGGAACGAAGCGCACTTCCGAAACGAGGGAGAAAATGAGCCTGTCTGCCCTGGGTAACAAGCGGCGCCTTGGGCGAAAGAATACCCCTGAGGCTAACGAAAAAACTCGCCAAGCCATACTGGGTTTGAAACGGTCTCCCGAAACGAGGGAGAAAATTAGACAAGCCCACCTGGGAACGAGGCATACTCCTGAGACCAAGGAAAAACAGAGACAAGCCAGTCTGGGTAAAAAAATGTCTCCCGAACACAAGGAAAGACTCAGAAAAAGGAATCTAGGTAATAAGTACGGCCTAGGTCACAGTCACAAGGTTTCTGATGAGGCCAGGGAAAAAAATAGACAAGCTAGCCTGGGTTACAAGCATACTCCTGAGGCCAGGGAAAAAAATAGACAAGCTAGCCTGGGTAACAAGTATGCCCTGGGTTATAAGCACACCCCCGAAACGAGGGAGAAAATGAGCCAAGCCCAACTATCTCGATGGGCGGCGGTACGCAAAGGAGAACAAAATGACTAATTCAAGTGTTGGAGACATAATGAGCGAAGGACGCAACCGCGCCCTCAAGAGCCTGGCGATCTTCGCCGGGATATTGGTCTACCTGGGAATGATTGCATATTCTACCGTGCATAACTTTTCACTGATGACAAGGGGTATCCAGGAGGACATGATCATCTGGGCGGCCCTTGGCGTGATCTGCTTGGAAGTATCGGCAATGTTTTTGCCCGTGGCGCTTCACTGGTGGACCCATGCCCCGCTTCAAAGATTCGCGGCCCTGGCCTTTTATGGGCTTGACCTGGTGTTGATCTTTGCAAACGTGGTGCTGGATTATGCGCTTGTCAGTCAAGCCAACGTCCTGGCCCTCCCGGAATGGCTGATGATGTACCGCTTTTACGGCGTGCCGGCTACCCCTGTTTTTTGCGGGCTGGGCTGGAGTCTATTGTTTATGTTGGACCCTTCACAAAGAGAACGTGCCACCAAAGAGACTCTAGCGGCTTCTGTCAAAGAAGTACTGAGCGCAAGAATTGCCCAAGCTGCTAAGGGCGCCGATATTGAGCAAGCCGTAAGTGAAGCGGCTGAGTCTCTTGCGCGTGAGATAATAGCCCAAACATTGGGTGTTGTGCCCGGCCATAAAGCGATGACGCCCGCAAAGACAAGCCAGGCTAAGCCGGTCCGGTCAGTGGTGATCGACGGGATAAACCCTGACAAGCTGGGCGAGCTGGTCAAGTTGCTTCGAAGCAACGGCAACCATCCTCAGGCACGAGTGTACGAGTCCGAAGTGGACGGCCTCCCAAACGTGGCGGATGGAGGCGAGCTGTGAACCCGACGCCAACCCAAAAACGAACCTTTAGAAGGATATGCGGCCATTGTGGGAAACACTTCACGACTTCGAGCGACCGCGCCCGCTGGTGTTCGAGTGCTTGTAAACAAGCAGCGTACCGATACCGGCGCGACCTTGTTACTACCCATACGCAGTAACAACGTAACGGGCGGCCTGGCTGGCAAACGTGCCTGGTCAGGCTGCCCACATTCTAGAATTACATAGGAGAATTGACCATGAATCGACCCAATTATTGTACGCAGAACGAAGGTGATTGTAAGACCTGCAGCCTGGCTAACGATGGGCGGGATTGCCGGCAGAATCCGATCCGATACTACACCCTGGCTGAGATTACAGCTTGCCTGGCTACCACCGAGCGGACGGCGCGTGAGCTGCTAAACTCTGCGGGCGCTGACCCAAAGCTAGACGTGAGGGCGGTAAACCCCGATGAGGTGATACCATGGGACTGGCTGGTGGAGTATTTGGCGCTTCGGGCTGGTTGCGTGTGGCACAAGCTGGATGAGCTGCTAAGGTGATCCACCCGCTCTCTTGGAGAGATAGGGTATTTTACGGGATCTACCTGTGTGGGTTGCATGAGTGGGGGGTG
>Ga0315288_10006142_pt1 | contig 15217 bp, 15 predicted proteins | sample YL17G11_20_MG_FD_203454 | JGI IMG/M metagenome (GOLD analysis project Ga0315288, IMG submission 203454) | Sediment microbial communities from Yellowstone Lake, YNP, Wyoming, USA - YL17G11_20 | ecosystem: Environmental > Aquatic > Freshwater > Lake > Sediment | place: USA: Wyoming | collected...
TAAATCATGGAGAGATATTGTCAAGACCCTAACTACAAGAAAAAACGGGGACCGACCGTCCCTCAATGGTCTCGGTCGATCCCCGCTCTGAAGGCTCCGCAGAATTCAGGGTCTAGTGCCCGCAAGGGCTTCGGGGTTCGAGTCCCCGCTTCGGCACCACTACTTCCTTCCTTTTACCCGCCGCGCCGGCTTCTATCATCCTGCACGAACCTGTGGTTTCCGGCCTCAGCGGACGGAGGGAGGGCGGGCCTTGATGCCCTCCGGGAACTTGGGATAGACTCCATTTCCGTCAACACAACTTCGCAGGAGCGGCCATGGTCAAGTGGACGGAGAAAGAGCTCGCGGATTTCACGGCACTCATCTCGAGGGAGAAGGAAGCCCTCAACGAATTCGAGCATCTGATGCGCCTGGTGCGCGACCAGTCGGAGTCCCTGGACAACATCCAGCCTAGAATCCAGGAGCTGCTGAAGACCGTCAGCGAGACGGCGTCGCAGCTGCAGAAGTACCTCCACGCCGGCAGCCGGAAGTAGAGGGCGGTCCGGAAGTCCCGCCCTCTTCCCGCCGCTTCACTCGCCCCATATTCCGGGAGCGTGCACTCTCCGCCTGAGCCATCCCAGGGTCTCCGGGACGACTCTCTCCGCTCGACCCTCCTCCAGCACATCAGTCTCGACGACCCGCCGGTTTGCCGGAGAGGGTGGTCCATCCCCCGGACCTGCACCCCGCTCGATTCCGCTGGGGCGCTCCGCCCAGAGAAAGTCCACCGGTCGTGAAGAGGGTGCCCGGAGACGGGAGAACGGGAGGAAGGGGTACGGGATCCCGGAGCTCGTGAACCTAGTGTCCCTTGAGGAAGGCCTTCACCGCCGCGTCGGCTTCCTCCCGGGTCCAGAAAGCCTCCCGGAAGGCGGCCTCGTGGGACCCGTCCGTGAGGGGCAGATGGAAGATGCGGACATACACCGCGCCGCGGTGCTCGGTCTCGCGCACCTCGAAGGTTCTGCCGCTGAGGGTGCTCACCTGCCGGCGCCGGGTCGGGGGCCGGTTGAGATCCTGATCACTCACCTCCGGAGGTGTGCCCCTTCCCGTGCGCGGTGGGGGCGCCGGCTCCACCGCTTGCGCCGGCTCGCTTCCCTTTCCCCATCGGGAGGCTTCCAGGAACTCGACCCCCATCCCGCCCCGGAGATTCCGCTTGAAGGCCGGGGGGAGGTCCCGCGACCATCGGACCACTCCCCGCGTGGCGACGGTGCCGTCGGGGTATTCGATCCGGAGGGCCAGGACGGTGCCGGGAGGGTAGATGATTTCTGCCTGAAGATGGATCCCGCCCTCGGAGATGTCCTGGGTGTACCCGGAGTGGGCCAGGTCGCCGGGACCGAACCGGATCTGCAGCCGCTTCTTCATCCGGGCGTGGCGCCGATGCTCCCTTCCCTTCCCCGGCTCGGTCATGAAAGACCCCGGGTCGGGAATGCCGCGGCGGCTGGGGGATTGTCGCACACCGGCATCGGCGATCCCGCCCGCCTCGCCCATGCGGAGATTTTTTTTCGCATGACCCTCTTGATCCCCCGCTCAACCGGCCGCATATTAGCTGTCTCCTCCATCCCGACCACTGCGAGGCGCCAGAACGATGAAGATGTTCTTTCTTTCCGAGAGCTTCTCGATCCGCATCGGCCGCCAGGGGATCTGGATCTGGGTCCCCGCCGCCTGCAGCGAGCCGATCTACCTGGACGCCCGCCGCCTGGCCGAGATGGGCCTCGGCCTCCTGGAGACGCGGGATGGCCGGGGTGGTCCTTCGGCCCCGGGAGGCGTCTCTCCCCCTTCCGCTCCTTCGGGTCCGAACCGCTTCAGCCAGTAGTCCATCTCCTCCGGTGACGGGCCCGCCGGCTTCTCGCCGTCCGGGACCGGCTTGCGGGGGGTCCGCTGCAGCCGGCGGAGAAAGGACTCCGAGGAGATCCACCGCACCCCTTCCGCCTGCGCAATCCTCCCGATGTCCTTCCGGTCCGAGGTCACCACGGTGAGAGATCTTCGCCGCTTCTCCTTCTCGATGATCTCCAGGATGAGCTGGTCGGCGGTCTGGGGATACCGGGAGAACCGGACCTGGACGCCGGGTGATGAGGCCTTCCTCCTCCGGCCTTCCCCGCCCCGGCCGTCGAAGATCACCACGATTTCCGTGTCGCCGGTCCTGTAGGCCCCCACCGTCGCGACCAGCTGCTCCCGGGCCTCCTCGAGGCTCCTTTCCGCCTGGTTCTTGAGGACACCGTCCTTGTGGAGCAGGTTGTAGCCGTCAATCAGGATCTTCTCCACCCGCACCCCCGCCGTCTTATAACACGCGACCCGGAGCCCCGCAACCTCGGCCCCCCGTAATCTCAGACCCGCGGCGAGACCTTGACTTGGGACTTCCGGGGACCTTACCATGTCGCGGTCTGCCCCAAGGTCGCGATCCCGCCCGGGACCCTCCCGGGTCGCACCCGGCGAGGATGAATCCTCCCCAGGACCGGGATCGGGAACGGAAACCCACGGAGATTCCCCCATGGCCGAACCCAAGGGAGCCCGGAACAAGTCGGGGAGCTCCCGGCCTTCCGAACCCAGGAGCGTCGTTTCCGATCTCATCCCGGCAAACCCCATAAGCGCGCGCACGGCCTTCATCCAGGTCGCCCTTCTGATCGGGATCCCTCTCGTGCTTCTGCTCCTGGCCCGGTTCGTCCTGCGGCAGTTCTTCCCCTCCCTGGGGTACTGAGACCCCTTCCATCCACGGGGAGGATTCCCCCGATCTTCCCGGGACGTGACCGCAGTGTGCTCTTCCGTCCTTGACAGTCTCTCAGGCCTTTGATTAGCATGAACCCGATTCAAGCGGGGAACCCGGCGCGCAGGCGCCGCGGCTCCCGCGGGTCCCACCCGCTGGCTTCACATCATCACCCCGCCGGGATCCGGCGGGAGAGCCCGGAGGTGGCGCTTTGGCCCAGCATTCCGGTGAGGCACTCTCTTCCGTGGAAACCGACGGCTACAGGCAGGAGAAGCTCGTCGCCCATTTCAAGGACGGTGACGTGGCCCGCGGCTACTCCCCGGATTTCCGGCCCGAGAGCGAGATCTTCCACCTGATGACCTGGGACGGCGACGTGACTTCCTCCCGCAAGATCCAGGTGGACCAGCTCAAGGCCCTCTTCCACGTGAAGACCTGGGGCACTCCCGGCGGCCACTCGGACCGTCACAGGGAGTTTCCCGTCCAGGAGGAGCCGGAGCGGGCCCGGAAGGAGGACGCTCCCCGGACCATCGTGGAGTTTTACGACGGTGAGGAGATCTGGGGTTACAGCCAGGGCTACCACTCGCCGGCCCCCGGGTTCTTCCTGATCCCGGCCGATCCCCGGGACAACAACCAGAAGATCTTCGTGGTCCGCTCTTCCCTGGTCAACATCCAGTTCCTGGACAATTGAGACCCTCATGAGCAGGCTCCTGCTGCGCCGGGCTGGAATGGTCTTCCTGGTCCTCGCCGCCGTCCTGCCCGCCTCCATCCTCTCGGTTTCGGCCCGGGAAAAGCTCTTTCCGGCGATCGTGCACCTCCGGCACCCGGACGGGCTCGAGGAGATTGTGAATGTCTCCGACCTCCGCTTCGTCTACTACGACCGCCGCTTCGTCCGCCATCCCACCGGATTCGGGAAACCCGGAGACCTGGACATCCGCGACCTCCCCCGGGAGGTCCATTCCATCCAGGACGAGGAGCTGGCGCGACTGAGGTTCGCGAAGATACGCAAGGTGGTCTTCATGTACCGGGAGGAAGGCGGGAAGCGTCTTCTTCGGCTAGTGGTCACGCGCTCCTCCCGACGCCGGAAGCCGGCAGACTGGCCGGGCGGCTATCTCCGGAACGCCAACACGGCGCGGCTGCCCCATTTTCGCGGACACGTCAGCGACCGGATCATCGACTTCCCGCTTCCCCCTTTCGCGGAGCCGGCGAGTTTCACCGAGCCGGTCCTGACACAGATCGATATCCAGCCCCCCGTTTGGGGTCCCCGCCGATAGGCCTCCCGACCTGTGGTGACCGGGGCCGGCGCCTCCCGGTCCCCGGCATCGGGAAGCCCTGGAGGCCGCCATCCATCCGCGCCGCTGGCCCCTCTCTTTTCTTTTCTTTGTCTCCGGCTTCGCCGGATTGATCCTGGAGTTGGTTTGGGCTCGCCGCCTCTCCATGCTGACCGGGAGCGGCGTCCGGGCCTCCGCCGCCGTCGTGGCCCTGACCATCGCGGGGCTCGCCCTGGGGTCCCGTTGGGCGGCGACGAGGGCGGACCGCTCATCCCGCCCCCTGGCCGCCTACGCCCTCCTCGAAGGCATGATCGCGCTCTGGGCCCTCGCCACTCCATGGCTGTTCCGCCTGCTTCCCCGGCTGGTTCTCGCCCTGCCCGCCGGAAGGGATCCGGCTGCCGCGGACCTGGGACCCGGGACCCTCCTGGCGACGGCGGTCCTTCTCCTGCCAGGGACCTTTCTCATGGGGGCCACGACCCCCTTCCTGGTGCGCCACGGATCCCTCCACTGGCTCCGGCCCGGAACCGTTCCCGCCGGGAATGGGCCCGCCGGATCCCTGCTGGGGGCTCTCTACGGATTGAACACCCTGGGAGGGGCCGCGGGGTCCCTGGCCACGGTCTTCGCGCTCCTGCCGGGGCTGGGGATGGCTCGAACGATTCGGGTGGCGGGCCTTCTGGATGCCGCCGTCGCGGCCTGCGCGATCTTTCTCCTTCGGGGCCTGCCTGCCTTAAAAGAAGCCGGCGACCGGATAGGGCACCCGGCTGGAACCGCTTCCCCTTCTCCTCCGGCGCGGCCACGGACCTGGATTCTGGGTGCGATTCTCGCCGCGGGTTGCCTGGGAGGGATCTGCCAGCTGGGCTGGACGCGCCTCCTGGTTCTCCTCTTCGGATCCTCCACCCACGCCCTGGCGATCACCCTGGCTGCCTGCCTGACGGGTCTGGCCTTCGGATCGGCCTGGGCCGGAAGGGGCCTGGAGAGGGGGCGCCCGGCGGAGAGCCTCGCCCGGCTCGTCCTCCTCGGCGCGGCCGGCGCCACCTGCGTATCGCTCCTCCTCTGGGGAAGGGTCCCGGCGCTGATCGTCCTCGGGCAGGCCCGGCTCGGCCGTTCCTTCGCCGGCGCCCTGGTCCTGCAGGCCCTTCTCTCCGTCCTGCTCCTGCTCCCCACCGCCTTCGCGCTCGGAGCCCTCCTCCCCGCCCTCACGGCCCTGCTTCGGGGCGGAGGGAGCCGCACCGGCAGGGACTCCGGTGACGCCTACTCCGTGGACTCGTGGGGATCGGTCCTGGGCGCCCTGGCGGCCGCCTTTCTCCTGCTTCCCCGATGGGGAGTGGAGGGGACGCTCCGCGCGACGGGAATCGCCGAAGTCCTCCTGCTGCTTCTGCTGGCGGTCAGGGTCCCCGGCTCGCGCCCCTCCCCGGCCCTGCTTTTCCGCCGCGCAATCCTCCCCGCGGCCTGCCTGGTCCTTCTCGTCCTCCTCCCGGCCTGGGACCCGGTCCTGATGACCTCCGGGCCCCTCCTCTACGCGGAGTCGTACGCAAGAGAAGGGGGTGGGATGAAGCAGGTGGAGGAGGCGATGCGGCGGCGAGGGGCGCTCCGGTTCCTGGAAGAGGGACCGGAAGCGACGGTCACGGTGCGGGAGGGGGCGGGCGGAGTCCTCTCGCTCCAGATCAACGGAAAGACCGACGCCTCCAGCGGCGGAGACCTTCCCACGCAGGTCCTCGCCGGGCGCCTTCCGGCCCTCCTCCACCCGGCTCCCCGGAATGCGCTGGTCATCGGCCTCGCCAGCGGGACGACGGCCGGCACCCTGGCCATGGAACCGCTGGAGCGCCTCGACTGCGTGGAGATCTCGCCCGCGGTGTCCCGCGCCGCCCTCCTCTTCTCGGCGTGGAACGGCGGCGTCCTCCTCGACCCCCGGTTCCATCTCCGGCTGGGGGACGGGCGCGCCCATCTCCAGGGCACCTCCACGCGCTACGATCTCATCACTTCCCAGCCCACCAACCCCTGGATCGCCGGCGTCACCAATCTCTTCACCCGGGAGTTCTTCGGTCTGGCCCGGGAGCGCCTGGCGTACGGGGGCGTCCTGGCCGTCTGGATCCAGGGGTACGCCCTCGATCCCGAGGACTTCCGGAGCGCCGTGGCAACCTTTCTCCAGGTCTTTCCCGGGGCCCAGCTCTGGGAGGAGTCGGCGGCGGGTGGGGACTATTTCCTGATCGGGCGCAAGGGCGGAACGGGGCCGGGCCTCGATCTCCTCGAGCGCAGGCTCGACGCTCCCAGGAACGAGGGCCGCGACCTCGCCCGGGCGGGCATCTCCGACACCGCCGACCTGTTGTCACGCTTCGTGGCTGGCCCCCGTGGGCTGGCGGTCCTCTCCCGGAACGCCCCGCTCGTCGGCGATGACGATCTTCGGCTGGAGTTCTCGGCCCCCCGGGCTCTCTGGAAGTTCCGGATGCCGGACCTGATCGCCCGCCTGGAAGAGATCCGGGAATCCCCCCTGGAGTTCTTCCCGCCGCCCCCGACACCGGCAGGCGACGCCCTCCGGGCCCGGCTGGAAGAGCTGGAGTCCCTGCGCCGGAGCCGGATCCGGCTGGCCCTCTCCCTGCGCCGGGCCGACTACGACGCTCTCTCCTCCCCGGAGCTCTCCGCCGCGGCGGGCCTGATCCGGAAGGGCCTTCCGGCTGCGGCCCTTCCTCTCCTGCGGGAAGCCCGGACCCGCGCGCCTGCCTCTCCCGCCCTGGCCCTTCTTCAGGGCTGGATCCTCCTCGGACAGGCGGAGCCGGAGGAGGCGCTCCGGGCCTTCGCGGAGGCCCGCTCCCTCGATCCTGCCTCCGCCTCGGCGGCCAACGGCGAGGGACTCGCCGCCTGGCGGTCCGGAGATCCGGCGCGGGCGGAATCGCTCTTCCGGACTGCTTCGGATCTTGCGCCGGACGATCCCGAGCCGCGGAACAACCTCGCCTCGGCGCTTTTGGCGGAAGGAAGGGAGGGGGAGGCGCTGCCCCTTCTGGATGGCGTACTCGCCGGCCACCCTCGCCACGTTCCGGCAAGGATCAACCGGGGAGTGGCCCTCGCCCGCCTCGGCCGCCTGCAGGAAGCGGTGGCGGAATACCTTCGGGCCCTGGAGCTGGACCCCGGAAACGCCGACGCAGCCTACAATCTGGAGCGGGCCCGGGAGAGGGCCGGCGAGAAGGGATCGGATCCGGGAGACTCCCCGGTGCCGCCGGAGACCGGCATTCTCACGAAGAAGCCTTGAGGCAGGAGCGGAAGGACAGGGGTCAGCGCTTGGGGGAGCCGGAGGCCGCCGGGGTCCCCGGGGCGGAGGACTTCGTGGGAGAGGTCTGAGGGGCTGGCGCCTCGGGCTTCGGCTTTTCCTCGGAAACCTTCAGCGCCTGGTCCCTGGCCTGGCCCCAGCTCGCGGCCGGCACCATCATCACCGGGGGCCAGGCGGGATCCCGCATCGGGACCATTCCCTTCCCGTCCGTCCGGCCAATTTCCACCAGGGAAGGCTGCCCCTTCTCCTGGTCCTCCTTCCAGAACTCGATCTTTGCCGCGGGCGGCGCCAGGCCGTACCGGGACATCTCCCGGTCGGGCCGATCCACGAAGCTCTCGGCCTTCAAATCGCCGAGGTTTCGCAGGAGGAGACCCACGGGCTCGTCGGCGATCACCCCCGGAGACGGGGAAATCCTCTTCCATTCCCGATCGTCCTTCCGCTCCAGCTCCAGGGGCTCCGGCCCAACCCCGGTGATCCGCAACCGTGAGATGTCGAACCGCGAGAAGGGGAGGAGGTCCTTCTTCCGGAGATCGGCCGCGGTGCTCTTGAGCTTGGCCCCGATGCTGTCCGGCACCTTGACCAGGGCGTTTGTGGCGGGATGCAGGGCGAAGAGGCTGCCGCTCTCCGCGTTTCCGAAAGCCAGTTCCTTCTCACCCTTCCATTCATCCCCGGTGAGGAGGACCCGCGTCCCCGGTGGAGCGAGGCCCCTTCCCGGCAGCGAAGCGGAAGCCGGCTTCTCCTCCACGAACTCGGTCACAGCGAGCCTTCCCAGTGCGAACAGGATGTCGGAGACGGCGGAATCATCGGCGGGGGCGGGGATCGGCGCGGTGATTCGCCACTTTCCTTCCGCCCGGGAGAGGTCGATCCCGTCCCTGCCCCGGAGGACCCGGAAGCTCTTGAGCCGCGAGGGATCGAATTTCAGGAAGGTCTTGTCCCGCAGCGAAAAGAAGCCGGCGCCCTGGAGCGGATACGCGCCGGAGACTACGAGGACCCTGTCCGAATCGCCCAGCCGGGCGTAGGTCCCTCCCCCGGTCGGGGCCTCGTCTCCCAGGGAAAGCGGCTGCACGGCGCTCTTCGCGGCGGTCTGCACCTCCACCCGGACGGCCGGACTCTTGAGGTTGTAGGGAGACAGATCGCCCTGCTTTCCCAGGTCATGGCTGATATGGAGGTCCTCCAGGGAGCGGAGGATCTGATCCACGGCGGAGGGGTCGGGCTCCGCGGGCAGCGGCTCCTGGATCTTCCACTTCCCCGCGACCTTCTCCAGGCGGACCCTCTCCCCGGCGCGCATCAGGGTGAGGCCGGTGACATCATCGGCCTTGACCGGCAGGACGTGCTCGCCCGCCTCCTTCTCCTTCCGCCTCTTCTCCCCCCCCTTGATCTCCACGATGTAGACGTACGCCGAAAGCCCCGCGAGAATCCCGAGAGCGATGAGAGGGTTCCGAAGCCTCACAGCTTCCTTCTCCGGACCCAGATGGCGATCCCCACGACCAGGATGGCGGCGGGTGCGACCAGCAGGGAGACGATCCAGATCAGGCTGGCCTGCTGCTGGGTGAGGGTGACGAGGCTCGGGAGCCGGGACTTGGGCGGGATGGCCACCAAGTCCTCCTGGCCGGAGAGCCAGTTGGCGGCGTTCTGGAAGAGCTCACCGTTGCTGGTGGCGCCGAAGTAGGCGTTGCAGGGGAAATCGGAATCGCCGAAGACGACCAGGCGTGTCTCGGGCTTCGTCGGCTTCCGGGAATCGGACGTCGGCTCCGGGGGGACTCCCTCCACCGGCCGGGTGACGACCGCCGCCAGGTCCAGGGGACCCGGCTTGTCGTTGGGATCCATCCGGAGCTTCCCCGTGGGGGCCTCCTTGTCGTAATCCATCTCTCCCCAGGAGAGAGGGGTGGTCCGGGCCAGGGCCTGGAGAGCGACCCCTGAGGGGGGCGGGGAGGCCAGGTTCAGCGAGGTGGCCAGGGGAAAGAAGGTCTGGTAGCGGAACCCCTTGGTGATGGGGTGGGACTCGTAGCCGTCGGCGGGGACCATGGGAATGTCCGGCTTCCCACCGAAGAGGGCCGAGACACGATCGACGATGAGGTCATGGGAGAGGGAGATCCCATAGCGTCCCAGAAGCGGCTCCAGCCCCGAGTCGACGCCGGGATCCAGCAGGATGGCCGCCTTTCCTCCCTTGTCCAGGTAGGCCTGGAGCTTCTCCACCTCGGCGGGAAGCCAGGGTCTCTTCGGCCCAGCCACCACCACAGCGGCGCAGCCGTCCGGCACCCCCATCCCCGGCGAGAACGCCTCCGCCTTGGTTTGCTGCTTCTCCACGGCCGCCTGGAACGAGGAGAGTCCCTCGGGACCGCTGTCCTTCAGGTCCTTCTCCCCGTGGCCGATGGCGAAGCAGAGGATCTTGACCGAGTCCCGGGTCACCTTCAGGATGGCGTTGGTGACCGCCTCCTCATCCCCCGACAGCACGGTGGTGCTCTGGCTCCCGGAGCGGAGGATCACCGACTGCTCCTGGGTGATCCCGTCCTCCTTGGCCTGGGAGGGGTCCTTGAGCGGGTCGATGAACCGTACATGGAATTTCCTGGGGGCCTGGTACTCGTATTCCTCCAGGAGGTCCTTCATCTTCTGCTCGGCGAGAGTCCCGCCGTAGTAATAGGCCCGGGCCTCCACTTCGCGGGGAAGTCCGGCCAAAATTTTCCGGGTCTGCTCCGAGAGACTGAAATCGCCCTGCGCGCTGAGGTCGACCCGCTTGTGATGGCGGATGGCCAGGAAGTTCAGGAGCCCCAGCACCACCGCCACGATGATGATGTAGGCCACGTCTCCCCCTCCCTCCCGGACGGCGCGCCCCCTCAGCCGGTCCACGAGGAAGGAGAAGTTGAAAAACACCCCCAGCAGGACCAGGAACAGTCCCACGCCGAGGAGCACGGAGACGAGGATCGATCGCTCCGGAAGCACCAGGTGGATCGCCAGGCTGGCCAGGAGAGCCAGCGCCCCCGCGGGGGCCGCGAAGCGCTTCAGCAGGCCCATCCCCTCACCTCCACCGGTGTGAATCGACGACCCGCTGGGCCACGAAGAGGGCGAAGAAGATGACCGACAGGTAGTAGGCCACGTGCTGCGTGTCCAGGATCCCCTTGGAGAAGTCGGTAAAGTGCTCGATGATGGAGAGGCTCTCCAGGAACCGGACGCCCCGCTCCCCCAGGGTCTCCGTCAGGGAGGTGCTCCGGGAAACCCCCGAGAGGAACCAGAGGACGAGAAGCGCTCCCACCCCCAGGACGTAGGCCAGGACCTGGTTGTCGGTGAAGGCCGAGAGGCAGAGACCGATGGCCAGGAAGGCCGCCCCCAGCAGGAACACCCCGATGTAGAGGCTGGCCACGACCCGGAGATCGGGCTTGGAGACGAAGGTCAGCACGTACACGAAGCCCAGGCTGCTCCCCAGCATCACCAGCGAGACCACCAGGGCCCCCAGGTATTTCCCCAGGACGATCTGGGCCGAGGTTACGGGAGAGGTCAGGATGAGCTCGGCGGTGCCCTGCCGCTTTTCCTCCGGGAGCAGCCGCATGGTGATGGCCGGAAAGAGGATGAGCAGGAAGACCGGGACGAAGCCCCCGAACAGGGGCCGGATCACCTGCTCGTTGACGTTGAGCTGCTGCAGGTAATAGGGATTGCTGCCGTAGATCAGGCACTCGTTGGCGAAGGCGATCAGGTTCAGGCTGAAAGAGAGCCCGATGACCAGGACGAAGACCGCCAGGATCAGATAGGCCTGGGGAGACACGAAGTAGGTGGCCAGCTCCCTCCGCGCGATCCAGAGGACGTTCCTCACGCCATCACCCCCTTCTCCTCGCCGGTGAGGTGGAGGAAGACCTCCTCCAGCGTCGACCGCACGGCGCTCACCTCCACCAGGGGCCATTTTTCGGCCACCGCCCGCTCGAAGACGCGGCGGCCGATTCCCGATCCGGCCCGGGCCTCCACCAGGAAGCGGTTCGGAGCCCCGTCCTCCTGGATCACCGACTGCACTCCCTCCAGCAGCTCCAGGCGCTGGCGGAGAGACGCCGCCGCCTGGTCGCCGAACTGCACCGAGACCCTCTCGGACTGCTGCATCTTCTCGACCAGGCCGGCCTGGGTATCCAGGGCCACGATCCGCCCCTCGTTGATGATGGCCACCCGGTCGCAGAGCTTCTCCACCTCGGGAATGATGTGGGTGGAGAGGATCACGGTCTTCTCGCCGTGGAACGAGCGGATCAGGTTCCGGATCTTGAGAATCTGGCGGGGATCCAGCCCCACGGTGGGCTCGTCCAGGATCATCACCTCGGGCGAGTGGACGATGGCCTGGGCTATGCCGACGCGCTGCTGGTATCCCTTGGAAAGGTTCTGGATGAGGCGACCGGCCACCTCCTCCAGGCCGCAGCGCTCCAGGGCCGAGGCCACGCTGTCCCGGATCCGTCTTCCCGGGACCCCCTTGATCCGGGCCACGAAGGCCAGGTAGGAGATGACGGTCATCTCCTTGTAGAGCGGAGGGTGCTCCGGCAGATACCCGATCCGCCGCTTCACCTCCCGGGGATGGGCGGTCACGTCCAGGCCCCCCACCGTGGCGCTCCCGGATGTGGGGGGCATGAATCCGGTAAGGATTCGCATGGTGGTGGTCTTCCCCGCCCCGTTGGGGCCGAGGAAGCCGAGGATCTCTCCCTTCTCCACCCGGAAGGAGATCCCGGCAATGGCGATACGGTTACCGTAGGTCTTGCGAAGGTCCTTGACTTCAATCATCGCGGCGGAAATCCCCGTGTCGGCTAACTTCTTTGTCCTTAGTTATATCAGGCAAAGCGGCGGACAATATAGATCAAGCGCGCCGTCTTTTCAACACCTTGCTGCCACGGGGCGGACGTGCTATACGCAAGCCGCGGAATGAACTTTTCCTGCCGGGTCTCCGTTATCGGTCATGAAGGCAGTTCGAGGGGAGTGCCAAATCCTTGGCCCCTACGGACAACGAGCTGGTGGTGCGATGCCTCCAGCAGGACGAATACGCGTGGCAGCTCCTGGTGGAAAGGCACTCCCACCGGGTCCTCAACATCGCCTTCCAGTTCACCGGGAGACGGGAGGAAGCGGAGGACCTGGCCCAGGAGATCTTCCTTCGGGTCTACCGGTCGCTTCGCCGGTTCGACCTGAGCACCAGCTTCCTCCCGTGGCTCGTCCGGGTCAGCCGGAACCTCTGCATCGACGAGTACCGGAGCCGGGCCCGGGAGAAGGCTTCCCTGCTGGGGGAGGAGCCCGATCCGGAGCGAACGCCGGATCACAGGCCCGGGCCTCTGCGGGACCTGGAAGAGAAGGAGCTGGAGGAAACAGTTCGGAGAGGGCTGGAGAAGCTCTCCGGGGAATTGAGGACGGCGCTGATTCTGAGAGATCTCCAGGGACTCTCGTACGCTGAGATTGCTGAGGCCTTGGAGCTGCCCGAGGGGACGGTCAAGTCGAGAATCCACCGCGGGAGACTGGAGCTGGCGCAGATCCTCTCCCGGGAACCGGCGCAGGGGGGCGGGCCGAGGCAGGGACCCGCCGCAGGCGAGAAGGGAGTGAAGAGATGACCCACGAACGCTTCCAGGATCTCCTGAGCGACTACCTGGATCGGTGCCTCTCTCCCGACGACCTCCGGGGGTACGAGGCGCACCTCGCAGAGTGCGCGGAATGCTCCCATCTGGCCGCGCAGGTCCGGCAGGCTCTTCGGGAACTGCACGCCTTTCCCCGTCTCGAGGTGCCCGCCGGCTTCACCGCCCGGGTCCTGGAGAGGACGACCCGGCGCGACAGGGTTCCGGGCCCCTGGGAAGTTCTCTGGTCGTATGTCGCCCTTCCCCGGCTCAGCCCCGCCGCGGCCGCTGCCCTTTTGGCGATTCCCCTCATCTTCATGGCGGGGACCCGGGACGGCCGCCAGTTGACCCGGGAGGTCAGCATGGCCGCCCACCAGACTTACAGCAACGCGGTCCGCCTCTATTCCCGGAGGACCGACCTCCGCGAGACCGCGGTTGCGGTCGGCCGGAAGATCCCGGGACAGATCGAGGAGACGGTGGACTGGATCCGCCAGCGCATCGGGAGCACCGACCCCAGGCCCGGGGAACCGAAACAGCAGAGCATTCGTTCCTTGGAAAGAGGGATGAACGCCTGAGAGACCACTTGAAGAAGACCGTCGAAGGAGACGCGAATGAAATGCTACTACCACCCCGAGGCCGAAGCCGTCCGGGAATGCCGGCTCTGCACCCATCCCCTCTGCCCGGCCTGTTCGGTGCAGGTGAAGGGGGTCCTCTACTGTCCTGACTGCCTGGAGGCCCGCGTGGAGAGCGCTGCCCGCCCGGCGGCCCCGCCTCCGGTCCCGGACTATCGCTCTCCCCGGTCGGCCGGCTGGCTCTCCGTCCTGCCGGGGCTGGGCCTTCTCTATCTGGGGCTGTATCTCAAGGCGCTGGTGGTCGTCCTGGTGTTCATGGGGGCGATCCACCTGGCCGACCACAGCGACGCCGGCGGATTCCTGGTGCCGCTGGTCTGGTTCGGACAGATTTTCTACGCCGTCCAAGAAGCGAAGAGGCTGAACCGGGTGAAGGCGGGGCAGGCGGCGGTGGCCGAGGCACTTCCCACCGACGAGAAGGACTCTCCCCTCTGGGGGGGAATCCTGATCGGCCTGGGAGCGCTCTTCCTGCTGGATGAGTTCGACTTCATCAGCTTCACCGAGATCTTTGAGAAGTTCTGGCCCGTGCTGATCATCGGTCTGGGTCTCCAGATCCTTCTCCGGGCCCGCCGGAAAGGGCCCGACGCGGCCCGTCCCTGATCCGGGGAAGCTCTCAGGATCCGGTCCGGCTCTTCTCTTCTTTCTCCTCCAGCAGGACGTAGCCGGCCCTGCCGGCGAAGATTCGGTAGCTCTTCCCTTCCGCCGGCATCCAGGGAGTCCTCCGGGATCCGATCTCGACGACGGGGAACCAGCGGGGGTGCCGCCGGGCCAGATAGGAAAGGGCCGGCGTCCCGGACACGGCGCCCCGGGAATCGGCCTCCCTCTCCGGCGGCCCCGAGGCGAGGGCGGATCCCAGCGCCGATTCGATCCGGTGGCCGGCGTGGAAGCCGAGCCAGCGCGGCCCGACCCGCCAGCGGAGATACTCTCCCTCCAGCGCCCATCGCACCCCCGCGACGTCCGCCGAAAGGCTCCTCGGGCCGGGGTAGTCCTCCTTCATCTCGAAGGTCAGCCGGATCCTCCCCGCCTGGAGCGTCTCCGCCTTCACGGCTCCCACTTCCCGGGGAGCGGCGACCCGCTGGAAACCCCCCTGGAGCGCCGATGCCGCGAGCAGGCCGGCCCCCGCGAGGGCCGCAAGGAAACATCCCAGGGCGAAGAGGAAGTAGTCCGAGGCGGATCCCTTCAGGTAGGGCTTCCCGCGGCGGAACTTCCGGAAGAGGACCCTGAGGAAGCCCGAACTGAATCGGATGAAGTAATAGAGTCCCGGGACCAGGAGGAGAAACCCGAGTAGCGTGAGGCGGGTGAGCGCCAGCCCTGTCACCTCCCTTGCTCCCGGGATACTGCGCGTTCAGCGGGCACGGCGCTTTTCCCGCCGGGCGAGTAGGAGTCCCACCGCCGCCTTCCAGCGCCGCGCCAGATCTCCGTCCGGGATCGATTCCGCCGAGAGCGCGATTTCCCGGGGCGGCTCCGGCGAGGCGACCTCTCCCGCCCCATCCCCGGGAAGGGAAGACCTTCGGGGGGGCCCGGTCTCCACCACCAGATCGATTCCTTCCAGCGCCCGGAGAAAATCCGCGCGGCGAAGACGGGCCAGGATCTCCTCCAGGTGCAGAGCGACCTCGCGCTTCCAGTGGGCGTCCGGGACGGCCACCAGCAACCTGCCCCGGAAGAAGCCGCGGGGCGAGGCCGCTGCCGCCATCTGTCCCCCGACGGCCCGCCACCAGGCGGCAAGGAGGGCCAGGGGATCCGGCTCGCCGGAGAGACCGTCCGGAGCG
>Ga0315288_10006143_pt1 | contig 15216 bp, 14 predicted proteins | sample YL17G11_20_MG_FD_203454 | JGI IMG/M metagenome (GOLD analysis project Ga0315288, IMG submission 203454) | Sediment microbial communities from Yellowstone Lake, YNP, Wyoming, USA - YL17G11_20 | ecosystem: Environmental > Aquatic > Freshwater > Lake > Sediment | place: USA: Wyoming | collected...
CCGCACTCGTCAACAGCGTGTTTGTCTCAGGCGTACTTGCCCTTTCGTTGCTTTTGATTCGCACCCATCCGGCACGCGATCCGGAATGCCTGGTAGAGGCCCTGAGGATTCGCCTTTCCCTGTCCGGCGATGTCAAAGGCCGTGCCGTGGGCCGGCGTGGTGATCGGGATCGGCAATCCACCCTGCACCGTCACCCCCCGCTCGAAGCCCATCAGCTTCATCGCGATCTGGCCCTGATCGTGATACATCGACACGATGGCATCACAGGCCCCCTTCTTTGCGCGCACGAAGATCGTGTCCGCCGGGAACGGGCCGCTCGCCTGAATGCCCTCCGAGCGGGCCTGCTCGATGGCCAGCGCGATCGCTTCGATCTCTTCGCTGCCGAACAGGCCGCCCTCCCCGCCGTGCGGGTTGAGGGCCGCCACGAGGAGACGCGGCTCCTTCACGCCGGCCGTTCGCAGCGCCCCGTCAATCAGGACGATGGCGTCATACACTGCCTTCTTCGTGATCAGGGCGCTCACCTGCCTGAGACCGATGTGGGATGTTACCCGCGAGGTCCAGAGGTTGTCCAGGACGTTGATTTCCGAGAAGTGCCCCTTCCACTGCAGCCGGTCGGCCATGAAGTGCAGCTCATCGGGAAAGGGAGAGCCACCCAGGTGCATGGCTTGCTTGTTGAACGGGGCGAAGACGATCGCGTCCAGCTTCCCGTCGCGCGCGAGATCCAGGGTGTACGCCAGAACCTCCAGAACCGACTTGCCCGCCTCGGCGCTGAGTTGCCCGAGGGTGAATTCATCGGGTGGGACACCGGGGAAATCCAGGAGCTGGATCTCTCCTCCTCCGAACCGCACATCTTCGAAGCGACTCACGACCCGGGGAGAAAGCGAGACCCCGGCAATCCTCTGCCCCATCTCGAAGTACCGCCGGTCTCCGATCACGACCAGCTCCGCATGCTCGTGGACGTCATACCCGGCCAGCAGCTTGGCCACCAATTCCGGGCCGATCCCGGTTGGATCCCCCAGCAGCAACCCGACTTTCAGCTTCATCGCTAGTCTCTCCCTCGTAACCCGACGCCACAGGCGAGTCTAGACCAGGCTCCGCAGAGGCATGCTGCGAGTGGGGCTGGCGCCCCTGAGAATAGGAGACCCTTGCCCGGCTTTGCCTCACCGATCCACGAACACCTCATCCTGTTCCTGCCGGAGCCGCCACAGGAGCGACTTCCGGGGGATCTCCGCCATCGCCTCGGTGAGAAGCGTCCCGGCCGCGACGTCCCGCGTCAGCCGCAGCCCGCCGCACATCGGAAGCGGGAGCAATTTCTCCCGCCGCGTCCTGGCCGTGGGCTCGTAGCAGGATGTAAGCTGCTCGGTGAACTCCAGATTTCGATCAATGACGGTGCCGGCCGGGAGATCGCGCTTGGCCACGGCGATGACGTCCCATCGGGGTCGAGTCTCCCTCGCTCCCGTCGGCACCCCCAGCCTGGCCGCCGTGATGATGGAGATCGGCGTTTCGACCCCGCACAGGTGATACGGCCTGTAAATCATTGCCACTGTGCCCGCCCGGTTCGGGACCAGGCCCTTGGTGTTCAGGATCTCGCGCGAGTACGCGTTCTCGCACCGGACCACCACGAACACGCCGCCTCCCATGGTGGGAATCTCAGGCGTGAGGAGCGAGCAGACCGTGTCCAGCGCCCCGGGCCGGTCCAGGGTTCCCCCGTCAGCCTTGAGGCAAAGCGCCTGGGGGATCTCGAGGGTCCGGAGAATGGGCTCAGCATGCGGTCCGGTCCGCGGCGCGAGCCCCGTTGCGTTGGCCACGCAGACCATCTCGATCCGATCGTAGTTGGCCGCCGCGATCTTGTCCCCGAAGAGCGCACGCCGGACCTCGATCTTCCTGGCGGCATCGTCTCGGATCGTCCGTGCCGCCTCGACCCAGCCCGCTTGGATGGGGAAGGTGCCCTTTCCGATCCGGACCTGCCCGGCGTCACTGTCGAGGAGGAGCTCCTTGTCGTGGCTCTTGCCCGCGGCGATGATCTCGAGCCCCAGCAGCCTCGCCCAATCGCACAGGGCAATGATCAGCGCGGGCTGATCCCCGTCGGCCTGGGTATACACCACGCCCGCCACCTCGGCTTTTCGGTGAAGCAGCGGTCCCACGACGGCATCCGTTTCCTTGTTGACCATGACCACGTGCCGGCCCAGCTCGAACGCCGCGAGGGCATAGGCGGCCCCCGCCTCCGCCTGGCCGGTCGCCTCGACCAGCACTTCCACGTCGCAGGCGGACATCAACTCCGGGCGGGCCGTGAGGACAACCTTCCCGCTACTCCGGGCCCGGCGAACGTCGGCCTCCGTCTCCGCGATGGCAAGGCGTCCCTCGTCCCACCCAGCCAAACGGCACGCCTTCCGTGCCGATTCGATGTTCACGTCGGCGACGCAGGTCACCTCGTAATGCGTGATGGCTGGGGATTGCGTGATGATGGCCGTTCCATAATTGCCGGCCCCGATGATTCCGACCTTCACGGGGGATTTCCGGGGGCTCTTCTCCAGCAGGTTGCCGTAGATCATTTCTCCTCTCCTGCTCCCATGTCGCAGCCGTTCCCGCGTACCATGTGCCGAGACCGGGCCGCGGATGATCACCCCGTCCCGCCCGGAAACCGCTAGACCTTATTGGGAAGTTTCGTGAATGTCAAGGCATGTGCAAGGCATGCGTGCCTCTTGCGAGGGGCCGGCAGAAACCAGGAGTGAAAGGTGAGGTGTCACTCATCGTGATTATCTCGGACAATCCACATGCGAATCATGGGATTGTCTAGTCCTCATGCCGATTCGGTGTCATGATGATGCGAATACCTTGACACGGTGCCCCCAGGCCGGGTAGCAATATGCCCTCGATGCAGGATCGATCCGAGGCACATCCACGCGCCCAGTCGCCTTGAGGTCGTCCTCGGCATCTTGCACCAGCGCCTTCCAGGCCGTGAAGGAGGTTGGTGACACCGGAACGGCGTCGCCGGACTGATACCTCCCTGTTCAAGGTTTTTCATAAGGCCGTGCCCCCTGTGAGGGACGCGGTTCTCTGACATGTGCGAGCCGTCGCCGAAAAGAGGAGGTGTCTCATGCCCAAGCGCGTGATCTCCAGTCCCAAGGCACCGAAGTCGAAGTTCCCCCTTTCCCCCGCAACCCTGGGGGGCAAGACCCTTTACCTGAGCGGCCTCGTGTCAACGAACGAGCGCGGGGAGATTGTCGGCAAAGGCGACATCCGGGCCCAGACGCGGCAAGTCTTGGAGAGAATGCAGTCTCTAGTCGAGGCGGCCGGGGGAACGCTCCAGGACGTCACCCAGACGACCGTGTACATCACCGACCTCGCCAACTTCGCCGGGATGAACGAGGTGTACCAAACGTATTTTCCCGTCGACCCACCGGCGCGGGCCACAGTCCGCGTGGACCTGGTGAATCCGGATTTTCTCGTCGAGATCCAAAGCACGGCAGTGCTCGGCTGAATCCCATGAGGGCCGCCCGCAATATCCATGAGCGTCAGTGTGCTGACGCTCATGGAAGACAGGAGCCCCTTCTCTCCAGAATCAGGCGCACGAGGACGAAGCCGCACGCTTCTGCAAAGGAAGTAGTATGGACCGGAAATTCTACCTGGACCTCGCCCGTTCGGGCCTGCGCATGCCCATCGGGACGGATCTCGTGCTGCACGAGAAGCTGGATCCGGAACGCATTGTGCGGGATGGCCAGGCCCTCGGCAAAGTGGTCGAGGAGGCGGCGCGTCGGTACGGGACGCCACTGGCCTTTGCCCACATGGATCTCACGCTGGAGAAAACCGCCCTGTGCGAGATGCTGGACATTCCCACCGAAGAGATCCCAACCTACCATTTCCACGAATCCCCGGGAGAGGACATTTTCCGGAAGGTCGAGGATCGGATAAACGGCCCGCTTCACCCGCAACTGCAGGCGCACATCGACTCCGTGGCCTACATCGCGAAGCACACCGACCTGATCCCTGTGGGCATGGGGATCGGCCCCTTCTCCCTGATGACCAAACTGCTCTCCGATCCCATCACGCCTATCTACGTGGCGGGCTCCGGGGTCACCGGGGACGACGATCCCGAAGTGCAGACGGTGGAGGCCTTGCTGGAGCTTTCCCTGCGGATCGTCCTCCGCTCAGTCTCCGCGCAGATCCAGGCGGGCGCCAAGGCCTGCTTCATCGCGGAGCCCGCGGCGAACAAGGTCTACATCTCTCCCAAGCAGATCGAGGCAGGTTCCGACATCTTCGAGCGCTATGTCATCCGCCCGCATCGTCGGATCAAGGCGCTGCTGGACTCACACGGCGTGGACCTCATCTTCCACTGCTGCGGAGAGCTGACCGATTGCATAGTGGAACAGTTCACCAGGCTGGAACCGGTCATCCTCAGCCTGGGCAGCTCCCGGAAGCTCTGGGAGGACGCCCGCCTCGTGCCCAAGCACATCGTCCTCTTCGGCAACCTGCCGTCCAAGCACTTCTACTCGGACAGCCTGATCAGCCGCGAAGAGGTGGAGCGGCTCGCCTGCGACCTCATTCGCCGCATGAAGGACACTGGGCACCCGTTCATCCTGGGCAGCGAGTGCGACGTCCTCAACGTCCCGGGTTACGAAAAGCCGATCCGGGACAAGGTGGAGGCGTTCGTCCGCTGTGTCTGTGACTTAAGCCGGATACTCCGTGGCTCCAGGAGGAATAAGAGGTCGGCACCAACCGCCTAGCTTCCGAAGAGCCTCGGGAGGAAAAGGACGAGCTGAGGAAACGTCGTCACGACGAACAGGACGGCGATGAGGATCAGGATGAACGGCAGGATGGCCCTGGTGTACACCTCGACGCTCAGGTCCGCGATCTGACAGATGACGAACATCACGATGCCCACCGGCGGGGTGAGGGTGCCGATCGACATGTTGACCGCCAGGACCACTCCGAAGTGGATGGGGTCGATCCCGACCTGGGCCAGGATCGGCATGACGATGGGGATCGTCATGATGACGATGGCCGTGGCCTCCATGATGCACCCCAGGAATAGGTAGAGAATGTTCAGCAGCATGAAGATGACCCACCAGTGCCGGCTGAAGGCACTCAAGGCCTCAGCGACGAGCTGGGGCACCCGCAGGTAAGCCATAATCCATCCGAACGCTGCCGCGGTGGCCACGATGAAGATCACCATGGCCGTGGTCACCATGGTCTCGGCGAAGATTCTCGGCAGGTCCCGGAGGCGGATCTCCCTGTAGACCAGGGTGCCCAGGATCAGGGCATAGACGCTGGCCACGGCTCCCGACTCCGTCGCCGTGAAGACGCCACCCAGGATGCCGCCCAGGATGATCGCCGGCGTCAGGAGCGGCAGGACCGCATCCCGAAAGGCCACCAGAGCCGCAGCGAAGTGAAATGCGTCATTCCTCGGGTAGTTCCGGCGTCGGGTAATGAAATAGATGAGGGCCATGAGGGCGAAGCCCATGAGGACCCCGGGGATGAAGCCGCCGACGAACAGCGCGCCGATCGAGACGCCTCCCGCGGTAACGGCGTAGATCACCATGATGATGCTTGGTGGGATGATGGGCCCGATGGTGGAGGCGGAGGCGGTCACGGCCGCTGCGAAGGGTCGGGGGAACCCCTGTCTCCCCATGGCCTCGATCATCACGGGGCCGAGGGCGGCGGCGTCGGCCACGGCCGCCCCCGAAATCCCGGCGAAGAACATGTTGGCCACCACCGTGACGTGTGCGAGCCCGCCGGTGATGTGCCCCACCAGGCTGTTGGCGAGGGCGAAGATCCGGCGGGTGACGCCCCCCGTGTTCATCAGGGACCCGGTCAGGACGAAGAACGGGACGGCCAGCAGGGGAAAGGAATCCACACTGATGGCCATCCGCTGGGGGAGGGCCACCAGGGGCACGCCTTGCTGCCAGAGGAACGCCACCGATGAGACGCCCAGGGCAAAGCTGATGGGCATGCCCAGGAGCACGAGCAGGAGCATCAGGATCGTCAGGGGCATCTGCCTACGCCTCCCTCCCGGGCGGCGTGGCCCTGCCGCTGGATAACCGTCGGGCGAGGTTGGGAAGGAGATACCAGAGCATCAGGATTCCGCTGAACGGGACCGGGAGGTAGAACCAGTTGCGCGGGTAGCCGAGACTCGTGCTGAAATCGGCCCGGGTAGAGAGGACGAGCTGCCCTCCGTAGAGGACCATGACGACGGCCATACCGGCCAGCAGTAGGTCCATCCCCGCCAGCAGCAGGGCGGCCGCCCGTGGCGGGAGCCTGACGAACAGGAAATCCAGGCGGGTGTGGAGATTCCGCTTGACGCCGATGGCCGCCCCCAGGAAGACGGCCCACACGAAGAAGAGGCGGGCCAGCTCTTCGGTCCAGGGAGTCGAAATCAGGAGCACATAGCGGGCGACCACCTGCACAAAAGAGAGTAGGACGGTGGCGGCCAGCAGCAGGGCCGCCACCCTATCCAGAACGACATCGCCGGTCCCGCGGGCAGGAGGCATGTTGGGAAAGAGGGCTATCGGGTGTTTACGATGCGGTCATAGAGTTCCTTCCCCCACTTGCTTTCCCACTTCTTGTACACCAGCTGCACCGCCGCGCGGAACGCCTCCACCTCGGTCTCCAGGAAGGTGATCCCTTCGCTCTCCATCTTCTGCCGCAGGTCCTTCTCTTGTCCCAGCACTAGCTCGGTCTGCCACTCGCCCACCTCGACCGTCGTGTCTCGCAGGATCTTCTGCACGTCGGCCGGCAGGGACTGCAGGAAGCCGGTATTGACCAGCACACAGTTCGTGTAGACAAAGTGGCTGGTCAGGTCGATGTACTTGCCCAGCTTGTAGAACTTGCCGTTGTACATCCAGTCCAGGGGCAGCTCCACCGCGTCCACCACGCCTTGTTGCAGGGCCGAGTAAAGCTCCGGGAACGGGAGGGGCACCGTGATGGCCCCCATGGCCTGCCAGAGGTCGATGTAGACGGGGATCCCCGCGGTGACGCGGATCTTGATCCCACTGAACTCCCTGGGGTTCCGGGCGGGTCGCTTGGTCAGGGTCTGCCGGGTCCCCTGTTGCCAGTTGGCGGCCAGCACTTCCACGTTACGTGCGCGCAGCTTCTGGTTGAACTCGCTGCCGATGGGCCCATCGACGACCTTCATCATATGGGTCCGGTCGCGCCAGAGATAATAGAGGTTCAGGATCTCCATCTCGCTCACGATTCCGTGCAGGATGGGGTAGCCAATCCCTGCCATCTGGACGGTGCCGAGGGACACGCCGTCCCGGAGATCGATCTCCCCGCCCAGGGTCCCCCCAGGGAAGACCTGGATCTGGAGGCGGTTCTGCGTCCTCTCTGCCACGAGCTTGGCCAAGCGCTCAGAGGCTTGCTGGACCGGGTGGCCCATCGGCGCGATCAAGCCCAGCTTGGCGACCTTGGTCTCTCCCGCCCAGGAGGCACCGGGAAGGCTCAGCCCCAGCGCCAGCGCGCCGGCGAACACGACCAGAACCCACCGACCGGCCAACGTCGTTCGTCTCGCTAGAAACATGGCAGCCTCCTTTCGACGCGGGTCTGCCGACCGATCAGACCCTGATGGGATACCGCCCGTACTCGAACGTGGCCTGCCGCATGGCGTTGAAATTGGCCAGGGGGACGTACTCGGGGACGGAGTTGCTGGACGCCACCGCATAGCCACCGCCCGGCGCCAGGTCGTGAATGCGCTGATGGACCTCCTCCCGCACCTCCTCCGGCGTGCCCCGGGTCAGCGTGTACCCGAGGTCAATGTTGCCGAGGATGGAGATGTGGGAGCCGTACCGGCGCTTGATCTCATTGATGTCCATGGCCTTCGGCTCGATGGGGTTCAAGCCGTCGAAGCCGCAGCCGATGATGTCCTCCATCACCTCCTGGAGGGCGCCGTCGCTGTGATAGACCACCAGGCGCCCCCGGGCGTGCGCCACCTGGTTCATCTCCTTGTACCAGGGGAAGAGGTGGGCGCGGAGCAGGCGCGGGCTGACCATCAACTGCGTGTTGAACGCGATGTCGTCGGCGTGCCAGATGGCCCCCACGCACTCGAACCGCAGCATGTTCTCGAACACGCGGAACTGAAACTTCCCCACCCGCTCAAAAAGCTGCGCGACCAAGTCGGGCTCATCCGCCAGCGCGAGGCTCATGCCCTCTAGCCCCATCAGCCACCAGACGCAGGTGAAGATCTTGCCCAGCACGCCGATGACCTTCACCTTGGGGGGCAAGAGCGGTCCAATTTTTTCGAACGTGCTGTAGTCCAGAGCGTCAGGGTCCGGCCACTGGAACGCCTCGAGCTCTGCCCGTGTGGTGATGAGCCCTTTGCCCTCGGTCGCCCACGAGCGCACTTGCGTCTCGGGCGTTTCGGCCGCGTACTGGGCCTCGACCTCGTGCATGGACTGACGCTTGATCACGTCTGTGAGCTGCAGTCCCTGCTCGATGGGGACGTGGTCGTAGCTGGCCACGGACCAGAAGGCCACCTCATCCTTCAGGTCACGGATCGACCGGCCGAGGATCCGCTCTTTCAGGAGCCGGTGGACGCTGATGTCGCCCAGGGGCACATAATCCGGCTCTCCGCTTCGCAGCAGGACGGTGCGCATGCGGTCGAAATTCGGCTCGATCATCTTGTTCCCGTGTCCAGTCGGAAAGCGAAGCTAGGCGGATCTTGGTGCCGCGTGGCTCCCCTCGGCCAGCTTTTTCCGAAGGCCTTCGAGAATGTTGACGGTGTAAGAGGTGCCGAAGCGCCGTGCGCCGGCCTCGTACAGCGCCAGCACCTTGTCAATGTCGGTCACGTATCCTGACGCCTTGACGACGACCTTCGGGCTGACCGTCGCCCGCATCAGCCGGATGTCCTCCACCGTGGCCCCGCCGAGTTGGGTCGCCGTGGAGGTCTTGACGAAGGCGGCGCCCGCCCGCTCGGCAATGCGGCAGGCGGCCACCTTCTCCTCGTCGGTCAGGAGATAGGTCTCGAGGATGGCCTTGGCCGGCGCCCCGTAGCGCTTCGCGACCTCGACCACCCCGGCGATGTCGCGCTCGACGAACTCGTACTGCCCGGATTTCAGCGCGCTGATGTTGATGACCATGTCCAGCTCCTGGGCGCCCTGTTGCAGCACCAGCTCGGCCTCGTAGCGCTTCACCTCGGGCAGGTTCAGCCCTTGCGGGAAGCCGATGGCGATGCACAACCGTACGTCCGAGCCTTCCAGGAGCTGCTTCGCCCGGGCGGCCTGAAATGCCTTGGGGACCACGCACTTCACCCGGTACTTGCGGGCGATGGCGATCCCCTCGACCAGATCCTTGTCGGTCTGGCCGGGCAGCAGGATGGAGTGGTCGATCATCTGGGCCAGCTCGTCTACGGTGAGCACGGTTCTCCCCTTTCACACGCTCAGGCGCGGATCAACTCCTTGGCCTTGGCCACGCCCCCGGTGGCCGTGGGGGAGTAGAAGTCGGCGCCGATTTCGTCGGCGAATCGCTGAGTCACAGCGGCCCCGCCTACCGTGACGCGCACCTTGTCCCGCAGACCGGCGGCCTTGAGGGCCTGGATCGTCTCCCCCATGGCGAGCATGGTCGTCGTGAGCAGCGCGCTCATCATGACGAAGTCGGGCTTCTCCGCCTGGACCGCCTCCACGAATCGCTGGGGCTTGACGTCGGCCCCGAGATCGATCACCTCGAAGCCGCTTCCCTGGAGCATCATGCCGACCATGTTCTTGCCGATGTCATGCAGGTCGCCCTTCACCGTGCCCAGCACCACCTTGCCCTTGGCCTTGCTCCCCCCTTCGGCCAGGAGCGGCGCCAGCAGGGCCAGCCCGGCCTGCATGGCCCGGGCGGCGATCAGCATCTCCGGGATGTAGAACTCGGCGCAGGTGAATTTCTCGCCCACCACGTCCATGGCGGGAATCAGCGCCTGGTCCAGGATCTCCTGGGCTGCCTTCCCCTCGGAAAGGGCCTGCTGGGTGAGTTCCTTCACCCGGGCCGTCTTGCCAGTGATGACCGCTTCCTTCAATGTCGCATAGTCAGCCATAGTGTTCTCCTGTGACTGCCGGGGGGTGAGTGCCGCGCATCCCCTTGCTCGACGTTCGCTCAGTTGGTCCGGCCGACCGGTGCGGCATACCGGAGCCGGAAGAAGGCCGCCAGCATGGCCTCGGCATTTGCCAGGGGCACATCGGTGCCAACCTGCCCATAGCCGATGTACCCGCCGTTGTGCCTGCCAAAGGCGTCATACAGTCGTTGCACGTACGCCTCGACCTCGGGCGGGGTTCCGAAGGGCAGGGTGACTTGCCGGTCCATGTCCGCCCGGAAGCATACCCGGCCGCCGAACCGCCGCCCGACATCCTCGATGTCCATGCAGGACATCTGCGGGTTTAGCTCGTCGAACCCGATCTCGATCAGGTCGTCCATGATCGCGTCGGTCACGCCGTCCGTGTGCAGGTGGGCGAAGAACCCTCCGCTCTTGATCGCCTGGACGATCTTCGCGTAGGCCGGCTTGTAGACCTTCCGCCAGTCTGCCGGCTTGATCATCAGCGCCTGCTGGGTCCCCCAATCGTCGTTGACCAGGACGCCGTCGATGGAGTCGCGATGCTTCAGGAGAATCTCCACCCGCTTGAGCAGAAACTCGGTGATCCGATCGCGCAGGGTGTACATCTCCGGCCGGTCTTCCGCCACGTCCACCAGCGAATTCTCGAACCCCCGGAGCCAGTTCGTCAGGTGCCAGAGCGTGCCCACCTCGATGAGGGAATAGTGCTGGTGGCCGTCAGCCTTCACCGCTGCTACCATTTCTTCGACACCCTCGATGCCGACGGTGGGCTCCGGCCACTTGAAGGCGTCGAGCTTCTCCCACTCATCCAGGGGATGGCCGATCACCTGGCCCAGATAGTCGTCGGTCAGGCTGTCCCAGACGCACCCCCACTCATCCGTCACCCCGCGCAGCTTGCCGCTGCTCTCTCCGACGCCGCGCCGGTAGGCGAACCAGCCCCGCGTCGAGGGAGACAATAGCGCGTCGCCGGGGTAGCCTGCGTACAGATCTTCGAGCTTCTTGCCATACTTGCGGAAGGCGCCCGGAAGCGAGCGATGCATGACGGGAACGCGGTCCGGCCCCGCAAACGTGATCGCCCGCGTGTAGCGCTCGCGACTGTTCATGTGATCTTCCCCACACAGATCACCGCAAAGGCGTGCCCCCTTCGAGGACGCACCTGCGGACCCGTGCTCCTAGGTGTCCCACGGAGGAGTCCCCGCCGCTCGGACGAGCGGACTCCTCCGGCCCCCGTTGCAGTGGCTTACTTGTAGCTCTGGATCTTCTCCCGCAGTTCCTTTGTCCAGATCTTGTCGTACTTCTCGTATACGGGTTTCATGGCCTCGCGGAATGCGGCCCGGTCCGGCTCCACCACCACCATGCCGTACCCCTTGAGCTGCTCCAGCATCTTGCCTTCCTGGGCGTTCAGAAACTCGAGATACCAATCCATCGCCTCCTGGGCAGAGTCGGTCAGGGCCTTCTGGAACTCCTTGGGCTGCTGCTGGTACAGCTTCTCATTGAAGATGATGGAGCCGGTCTGGACGATGTGGGCGGTGTGGATCAGGTACTTCTGCACCTCGTAGAACCTGTTCGACAGAATCTGGGGGTAGGGGTTCTCCTGGCCGTCGACGACCCCGCTCTGGAGACTGGTGAAGATCTCTGCCATGGGGATCGGCGTCGGCGTGGCCCCCCAGGCGGCCACCATGTCGCGATACACCGGGATCTCGGGGACGCGAATCTTGAGGCCCTTGACATCGGCCGGCTTCGTGGCCGGGGTGTTCTTGGTAGTCAGGTGCCGCGTGCCGATGTAGCCGACGGCCAGCGCCCGAAAGCCCTTCTTGATGACCGGCTCGTACAGCCCGTCGAAGATGGCCGGGTCGCGGACGCCCTTCTGGAGCTGCCACCGGTCGTTCCACATGAAGGGGGCGCTCAGGATGTTCAGGGCCTGGTTGAAGGAGGCATACTCAGTGGGATCCGCGTAGAAGGACTCAAGCGTGCCGATGGCCACCCCCTCGGGCGCGGTCCGGCCGCTTCCGAGGACACCGCCGCCGTGCACCTGGACCTTGAAGGCCCCGCCCGTCTTCTTGGCCAGGCTGTCGCCCCACCGGGTCAGCATCTCCGTGGCGGGGTGCTCGGGCGCCAGGGTGTGGCCCGTACGGAAGGTGATGACTTTCTGGGCTTGGGCTGCCGCCCGCCTCGGCATGGACGTCGCGGCCACGCCGCCCGCCGCTGCCAGCATCTTCAGGAACGTTCGCCGATCGTGCTCACCTGCCAGCCGCTTGCTCATCTGTCTCCCTCTCCTTTCCTTCCCTGAGGCTTTTTCTCGGTTCCCTCTAGCTCTCCTTGATGGACACTATGGACCAAAACGGGCGCGCCAGGGGCACCGCCCGGATCACTTGGCTGTCCCCATGAGAAGGTTGGGAATGAACATCACCAGCGGGGGGTAGAAGGTGATGAGGAAAAGCACTACAGTCAGCGCAATGAGCATCGGCCACACCTCGCGCACGAATTCCATCATCGTGATCTTCGAGATGTTGAGTATGACGTACATGACCGTGCCGACGGGCGGGGTCAGCGTGCCGATCATGAGGTTCAACACGAAGAACACGCCGAAGTGCACCCGATCGACGCCCAGGCCATCTATGGTGGGCAGGAACAACGGAGTGAACAGCAACAGGAGGGCCGTCGTCTCCATGATGCATCCCAGGAACAGGAACAGCAGGTTGATGAAGATCAGCGCGACAACCCGATTTGCGTAGAATGGCTTGAAGAGATTCTGAAGCGCCTGGCCCACCATCTCCCTGATGAAGATGAATTGGAGCACCGTCGCTGCCGCCACGATGAACAGGACCACCGCCGTACTGGTCACCACCCGCGTCGCGATCGGCAGCAGATCTCTGAGGGTGATCTCCTTGTAGATGAAGAATCCCACGAACAGCCCGTAAATGGCCGCCACCCCCGCTGCCTCGGTCGGCGTGAACGCCCCGGTGAGGATGCCACCAACAATCAGAACCGGCATGAAGAGGGCCCAAGAGGCATCCTTGATGGCCAGGAGGACCTGCCGGAAAGTGGCCCGCTTGTGGCGCGGGTACCCGCGCCTCCGGCTGACGACATAGACGGTGGCCATCAGGAACAGTCCCATCAGAACGCCGGGGATGATGCCGCCCAGGAAGAGTCGCCCAACGGAGGTGGAGGCAATGAAGCCATACAGCACGAAGCCGATGCTGGGAGGAATGATCGGTCCGATGGTGCCCGCCGCGCTGACGATGGCTGCAGCAAAGGGCTTGTCGAATTTCTCCTGCACCATGGCGGGGATGAGCACCCGGCCCGTGCCGGCGGCATCCGCCAGGGCGCTGCCGGACATACCGGCCATGATCATGTTCGCAACGACCGTCACGTGCGCCAAGCCGCCCGTGATGTGTCCCACCATCGTGGATGCCAGATTCACGAGGCGGCGCGTCACCCCGCCGGTGTTCATCATCTCACCGGCTGCGATGAAGAAGGGCACCGCCAGCAGGGGGAAGGACTCCACCCCGTTGGCCATCTTCTGCGCAATGACGTACAGGGGAACCTGCTGCTGGATCAGATAGATGATCGCCGGGACCAGGATGGAGTACGCGACGGGTAAGCCGATGGCAAAGGCGACCAGCATCACCGCGATGATCATTATGGACGCCACTGCTTGCCCCTCTATCGGTGCCGCAGCATCGAAACAAGATGTCGGCAGCTATGGATGAACATCAGCAGGGCGGACGTCGGCACCGCGGCGTAGATGTACATGGTGGGGATGCCCAGGGCCGTCGTCTCAACGTCCTGGGTGACCTCCACCAGCCGGATGCCCTGCCACACAAGGAGCGCCAGCGCAGCAATAATCACCGACAGGGATACGACCTCCATGCCCTTCGCCAATCTTCTTGGTGCCAGGGAGACCACGATGTCAATGATGATGTGCTCCTTGTGCTTGGTGGCCATGCTGGCCCCCAGGAAAACGACCCAGACCATGCAGAGCAAGACAACTTCCTCAGTCCAGGAGAGGGGCATCTTCAGTACGTACCGGCAAAACACGCTGAGTCCGATGGACCAGAGCATGATGGCCAGAAGGAGCGCCGTGACCACCTCCTCGAAGTTGGCTACGAGCCATCGCAGGCGCGATCCAGGGCGGCGCTGTTCCGGGGTGTGCGGTGGACGTGCCTCGGCAGCCGGGACAGGGGCAGAAGTCGGCGATTCACTGTGCCGGCTCACCTGGGCCTCCCAATAGCTGCGGATGTTCGAGCACTCTCGTGGCTTGCCATTCTCGACCTGCGGAATAAGGGGGACCGAGGGACAAGCCTGCCCCTCCCCGTGTGTGGCAAAGTAACTATCAAGAGTCCGCCACGCTGTCAATGCCAAATGCCAACCAGGCCAATTCAGGTACGGACTGCTGACCAAGCCCCCGCCACGGCGGGACGCAGATCGTAACAGTCGGCCACACGCGCCCAGCCCACTCCGTTGACACTTCGGCACGCCTATGCAAGTATGAAGTCGCCGCTCGGGAGACTGGGAGGGCCATGCGGTTCGAATTTGCTACGGCCACGCGCATTGTGAGGTGAATCCGCACAGAAAGAAAAGGAGGTTCTCATGGGAAGGCATGGTGTTGGGATCTGGGGGGCTGGCTGGGTCGCCGGTGGACATCTGTCCGCGTACCTTGCCCAAGAGGACTGTCGAGTGGTCGCCATCGGCAGCCGCCGGCAGGAAAGCGCTCGGGCACTCGCCGAGCGTTTCAAGCTGGATTGTCCCCTGTACACAGAGTACTCCGCTTTCCTCGCCCACCCGGGGCTGGATATCGTCTCGATCTGTACTCCCCACCACCTGCATCCTGCGAACACTATCGAGGCCGCCCGCGTCGGCAAGCACATCTTCGTGGAGAAGCCAATCGCCCTCACGCTCGGAGACCTGTACAGCATGCGGGATGCGGTTCGGCGGGCCGGCGTCAAGACCGCCGTCGGTTTTGTCGTGAGATGGACACCTCTGGCGATGCGACTGCATCAGATGATCAGAGAGGGAGCGCTGGGGCAGGTGTTCCTGATGGACGTGGATTACTGGCACACCCGTAAAGGCCGCCCGGAAGCGTATCGCCGCCGCGCGACCGGGGGAAGCGCCCTCCTGATGGGCGGCTGCCATGCGATTGACGCGGCGCGATTTCTCCTCGGGGCCGATCCGGTCGAAGTGACGGCGCGCTCCGT
>Ga0315288_10006144_pt1 | contig 15216 bp, 18 predicted proteins | sample YL17G11_20_MG_FD_203454 | JGI IMG/M metagenome (GOLD analysis project Ga0315288, IMG submission 203454) | Sediment microbial communities from Yellowstone Lake, YNP, Wyoming, USA - YL17G11_20 | ecosystem: Environmental > Aquatic > Freshwater > Lake > Sediment | place: USA: Wyoming | collected...
GAGAGATTTGAGACATCAGTTTGGGAATCTGAGATTCGCGAGGAGCAGTCATGGCAGTTAAGAGCATTCCGTTGACGATCACCGCCCGCAGTGAGAGAGGCTCCCGGGCCAACAAACGTCTCCGCGACACGGGCCTCATTCCCGGCATCATCTACGGCCACAGGGAGGAAGTGATCTCCGTGACCCTGCCGGGGGGCGAGCTGAGCCACCACCTGGCGCGCGGCGCGCACCTGTTCGACCTCAACCTGGGCGGCAAGGATGAGACCGTCCTGGTGAAGGATGTCCAGTACGATCACCTGGGCACGACCGTGATCCACGTGGATTTCACACGGGTCGATCTCCACGAACTGGTTCGAGTTTCGGTGCCCCTGGAGCTCAAAGGCACGCCCAAGGGCGAAGCCGACGGCGGCGTCCTCACGCAGGTCATCGCGCGCCTCGAAGTCGAGTGCGTCGTCACCGACATGCCCGAGGTCATCCGGCACAACGTATCCGAGATGGCCCTTGACGACGTTCTGCACATCAAGGATATCAAGCTTCCTGAAGGCGTGCGCGTGCTCCAGGACGGCGAGCTGATCGCCGCTATGGTGCGCGAAGTCCTTGAGGTCGCCCCGGCCGAGGTCGCGGAAGCCGCCACTGAGGCTGAACCCGAGGTCATTGGCCGCAAGCCTGCTGAAGGTGAAGCGGTTGAAGGTGAAGCTGGCGCAGCCGCTGCGTCCGAGCCGGCAGACAAGAAGGTTGAGAAAAAGTAGACTGCAGTGTGCCTCCGTGCCAGGTGACCTGCGTTTCATCGCACAGCACTTGGCACTCAGCACTGAGCGCAATGAAGCTCGTCGTCGGCCTTGGCAATCCCGGTTCGCAGTATGCGGGCACCCGGCACAACATCGGGTTCGAGGTGCTCGACGCGCTGGCAGAACGCCTCGGATGGATTCGCAGCCGCGATCAGTTTGCTCTGCTGGCCAAGAGCAAGTTCGACGGCATCGTGATCGATGGTCTGATGAGCCTGGCGTCAGGAGAAACCGAAAAACTCCTCCTGCTGAAGCCCATGACCTATATGAACCGGAGCGGCCAGGCGGTGCAGGCGGCGGCAGGGTTCTACCAGGTGCCGGCGACGGACTTGATGATCGTCCTGGACGACTTGGCCTTGCCGTGTGGGAAACTGCGGTTTCGTCCGGGTGGCAGCAACGGCGGCCACAACGGTCTCCGCGATATCGAGCGGGTCCTGGGAACGACTCAGTACCCGCGGCTGCGGATCGGGCTGGACGCCCCCCCGCCGCAGATCGCCGGCCGCGATTACGTGCTCGGTCGCGCCACGCAGGAACAGCGAGAACGGCTCGAACCGGCCGTTGATCGCGCGGCCGACGCCTTGATGGTCTGGATCGAGAAGGGCATTGCAGCGGCCATGAACCGCTTCAATGCAGATGATGAAGAGGCAACGAAGAACGGAGCATGAAGAGCGAAGAAACAACGGCCTGTGATCTCACGGGTTTTTGTTTTCCGGCTTTTTTCGTGTATTGCCCTGGCGGCCGGGTGGAACCGGCCAAAACCCATGCTTGGGAGGTCATGATTCGATGGCACAGAAGTCAAACCAGTATGAAGCGATGTTTCTGGTCGGCGCCATGGGCGCCAGCGAGCCCGATGCCGCACTGAACCTCTGCCGTGGCATCGTCGAGCGTCACGGCGGACAGATCATCGTCATCAAGAAATGGGACGAGCGGAAACTGGCGTACGAGCTGGCTGGCCAGAAGCGCGGCACCTACATCATCGCCTTCTTCCGGGCGCCCGGAGACGCCGTCACGGGCATCGAGCGCGATGTCAAGCTCAGCGAGCAGATTCTGCGCGTGCTCGTGCTCCGCGCGGACTATCTGAATGAGAAGGAGATGGCCGCCGTTGAGCCCCAGCCGATCCAGGTCCGCGAGGAGCGGCCGAGCTACGACCGCTTTTCCGGCCCGCCCGAGGGCGGCTTCGATTCCAGGCCCCCGCGTGCACCCGCGACCGATCGCGCGCCTCGAAGGAACCGCGAGGAATCCGGCGACGTCGCCGCCAAAGATTGACGGCGTTCTTGATTCTCGATTCCCCCTTGCGCTTTCCGGATGACCCCGAATCGGCCGTCCGGAAGCCAGTAATCGCAGACGGAGGCAGTCCATGTCGAATTTCAACAAAGTCCTGCTGATGGGAAACCTCACCCGCGACCCGGAACTGAGGTATCTCCCCAACCAAACGGCCGTCGTCAGCTTCGGTCTGGCCGTCAACCGCCGCTGGAAAGGCCCGCAGGGCGAAGACCGCGAAGAGGCCACCTTCGTCGACTGCACCGCCTGGGCCAAACAGGCTGAAACGATCAACCAGTATTGCCAGAAGGGCAAGGCGATCTTCATCGAAGGCCGCCTCAAGTACGACACCTGGGAGGACAAGCAGGGCGGCGGCAAGCGGAGTAAGCTCTCAGTCGTCGTTGAGAGCTTCCAGTTCATCGGCGCGCGCGACCCGAATGCCGGCCCGCAGAGCGCTGCCCCGGACCAGGCCCAGCGGCCCGCCCGTCCCGCACCCCGCCAGCAGCCGGCGCCACCCTCCGATGCCCAGCCGCAAACCCCCATCGGTGAAGAACAACATTTCAAGGAGGATGACATCCCCTTCTGATCTGTGACGTTTCCAACACGTGATGTCTGATCGGGTCTCCCGCGATGAATTGAGGTCCATATGGCTGGTATCGTTAAGTTGCTTCTCAAGGAGAGTGTCAAGAACCTCGGCAAGGTCGGCGACGTCGTCGAAGTGTCTTCGGGGTTTGCCAGAAACTACCTGCTGCCCCAGCACCTGGCCGTCGAGCCCACTCCGGGCAACATGAAGAAAATCGAGGCCCGCCGCCAGGAGACCGAGCGTATGGAGCGTGAGAAACGCGCCCAGAAAGAGACGCTCATCAAGCAGCTCACCGGCGTCGAGGTCACCCTCGAGCGCAGGACCAACGAGCAGGGGCATCTGTTCGGCTCGGTCTCTGCCACGGACATTGCCAAGTCGCTCCAGGCGCAAGGCTTCAACATCAACCCCGACGACATCAACCTCCCCGGACGGCTTGACCAGGTCGACACCTACAACGTCCAGGTTAAGCTGACGGAGGATCTCGCCGCCGACGTCAAGGTCTGGGTCGCTCCCGACGCGGAGAGCAAGGCTATCATTGAGGCCGCCCGCAAGGCCAAGGCTGTTGAAGCTCGGGCTGCGACCGAGGGCGGCGACGAGAAGGCCTGATCGCCTCTTTGCCGTCTGTGGACAACGCGTGAGTAACCTGACCGGTGCGGCCCATGATCGCGGCACCGGTCTTCTTTGTCTGTATCATCGCCCCACGTACTTGAACCCCCACCCGCTTGTCTTCAAAGCGCCAGCGGTTAGTATTTCGTTTGGAAGGTAGGAGACTTCCGATGAGCCAGTTGATGGATTCATCTGTCGCCCGGCAGTTTGATCGCCTCCCACCCCATTCCATCGAGGCCGAAATGTGTCTCCTGGCCTCGATGATGCTCGACAAGGAGATGGTCGGCCAGATCGTCCAGATTGTCAGCCGCGATGATTTCTTCCAGGCTGACCACCAGATCGTCTTCGACATCCTCCTCAAGCTCTACGAGCAGAACAAAGCCATCGATGCCGTCATCGTTCGCGAGGAACTCGGCAAGCGACAACTCCTCGAGGAAATCGGCGGCGTGCCTTACCTCGCCCAGATCCTCAATTCGGTCCCCTCAGCCGCCCACGGGGCCCATTACGCCGGCATCGTCCGCGAAAAGTCCCTCTTGCGCCAACTCATCGCCGCCAGCAATGACATCCTCCGCGACGCCTACGCTCCCCACGAGCAGGCCGACATGGTCGTCGACAAGGCGGAGAAGAGGATTTTCGACATCGCCCAGAAGCGCGTCGGCGGGGCCGTGGTCCCGCTGGAAACCGTCCTCCATGAAGTTTTCGAGATGATCGAGAACCGCGGCCAACGCGGGCTTGAAACCGGTTTCCTGGACCTGGACGATATGCTCAACGGGCTGCAGAACGGGGAGATGATCGTCATCGCCGCCAGACCCTCCATGGGGAAGACCGCCTTGGGCATGAACATCATTGAAGGCATCGCCGCCGAACGCGGCATCCCTTCTGTCGTCTTCTCCCTCGAAATGAGCAAACAGCAGCTCGCTCAGCGCATGCTCTGCTCCCGCGGGAAGATCGATTCGCATAAGCTGCGAAAGGGAATGCTCCAGTCACACGAATATCAGCAGCTCGCCACGGTCGTCGGCCAGCTCGCCAAAGCCCCCATCTGGGTCGATGATTCCGCATGCCTTACCCCCCTCGAACTCCGCGCCAAGGCCCGCCGCCTCAAGCTCCAGCACGACATCCGCTGCATCATGATTGACTACATGCAGCTCATGGACAACCCCGGCCCCGAGAACCGCCAGCAGCAGATCAGCGAGATCTCCCGGGCCATCAAGGCCGTCGCCCGCGAGATCAACGTGCCCGTCATCGCCGTCTCACAGCTCAACCGCGCCAGCGAAGGCCGCGAAGGCCACCGCCCACGTATGAGCGACCTCCGTGAGTCCGGCTCCATCGAGCAGGACGCCGATGTCATCATGCTCCTTCACCGCGAGGACTACTACCGCATGTCCGAGCCCGATTTCCAGCCGGACAACGTCGCCGAGATCATCATCGCCAAGCAGCGTAACGGTCCCACCGGCACCCTGAAGCTCTTCTTCGACACCAAGTGTACGCGATTTGAGAATCTTGCCTCGCAGGCCGATCCCTTCTAGCCCATGCGCATCCTCCACGATCTCTGCTCGCTGCCCACCGCTCCTTTCCTCGAACACCGCATCGTGGAATACGTGCGCCAGTTCGTCCGCGCCCGCCGCAACCTCCGCTTCACCCGCGACGAACACGGCAACGTCCTGGTCGCATTGGCCGGCAAACGCAAACGCTCCCCCCGCTGGGTCTTCGCGGCACACATAGACCATCCGGGCCTTGTCGCTCGCCGGATGGTCGATCGGGGCACCCTCGATGCCGATTTCCGCGGCCACGTCTTAGCCGAGTACATGCGCGACACCAAGGTTCGTTTCTTCGACAACGGGCGCGAAGTCGCTGGTCGAGTCATCCACGTGACTCGCCGCAAAGACGGTCTGCACGCCAGGAGCGTCCGCGTCCGCGTCGCCAGAGCCGTACCCCCCGGCGCCATCGGGATGCTCGACCAGGGCGAAGGCCGCATCAGGGCCGGCAAGTTCTACTGCCGCGGCTGCGACGACGTCGCCGGCGCAGCAGCCGCGCTGGCCATGATCGACCGCCTCCGTGCCAACCCCCCCGCCTCACCTGTCGCCGTCCTCCTCACGCGCGCCGAGGAGGAAGGGTTCGTCGGCGCCATCGCCGCGGCGCAGCACCCCAGACTCCTCCGCAAGACCGACCGCATCATCTCCATCGAGACCTCGGCCGAGCAGCCCTACGCCCCCCAGGGCAGAGGCCCCATCATCCGCGTCGGCGATAGAACCAGCGTCTTCAACTCCGCGCTCACGTACTTCCTCACCCAGCAGGCTGAAGCCCTCAGGAAGAGGTCAGCATCATTTCACTACCAGCGAGCCCTTATGCCCGGCGGCACCTGCGAAGCCACCGTCTACGACGCCTACGGCTACCGTTCCGCCGCCACCTGCGTCGCGCTCGGCAACTACCACAACATGGACCGCAGGAGAAAAAAGATCGGCCCCGAGTACGTCAGCGTCAGAGACTGGAACAACATGGTCAAACTCTTCGTGGCCATCGCGCGCAACGCTTACACCTATCAAGATGGCCACGCCAGCCTGCGCCAAGCGATCGAGACGCGCTTTGAAAAGGTCAGGCACCTCCTGTAGAACGACCCTTCGTGTACCCAACGCACCCCCAGAACCTCGCCCGCACGTCGCTTCCGCTGCCGGCGGATACTGATCCGTGGGCCCCACCCCCGAGCCGCACGGCCCCCTCCCCCAAACCCGTCGGCCCCGTCGCCTTCCCCCTGGCCATCTTCGCCTCAGCTTTTCTTCTCTTCCAGATCCAGCCCCTCATCGGCAAGTACATCCTGCCCTGGTTCGGCGGGACCGCCGGCGTCTGGAGTGTCTGCATGCTCTTCTTCCAGATCCTCCTGCTCGGCGGCTACGCCTACGCGCACCTGTCCGCCCGCCTTCTCACACCACGATCACAGGCCGTTCTCCACTGCATCCTCCTCCTCTGCGCCATCGTTCTCCTGCCCGTCACTCCGTCGGACCGCTGGAGACCCCAACCCGGGCAAGCCCCCACCTTGGCCATCCTCACCGTGCTCGCCGCCACAGTCGGTTTCCCCTACTTCGTGCTCTCAGCAACCTCCCCCCTCCTTCAGTCGTGGCGCACTTCCGTCAACCCTGGTCGATCCCCCTACCGCCTTTACGCTCTCTCCAACACCGGCTCGCTGCTCGGGCTGCTGACCTACCCCTTCATCATCGAGCCCCTCCTCACACGCCGCGCGCAGTCCCTCGTTTGGTCCGCCGGTCTCGTCGCCTTCGTCCTTGCCGCCGCCGCCTGCGCCCGCCACCTGCGTCACCTCAAACTCTCCACGACCCCCGAGCTTGCCCACTGCCGGACCCTCCCGGCCGATCTGCCCCCTCGCCCATTCAACCGTCTGCTCTATCTCCTCCTCCCAGCCTGTGGCTCAGCCCTCCTCGTCTCCGCCACCAGCAAGATCTGCCAGGACATCGCCGTCATCCCCTTCCTCTGGGTCCTCCCGCTCGTCCTCTACCTTCTGACCTTCATCATCCCCTTCCAGAGCATCCGCCTCTACCGGCGATGGCTCTGGGTCGTCCTCCTCCTCGCCGCCACTGCATGTCTCTTCGTCACCACCTTCCTCTACGTGCATAGCATCACCCTACGGATCAGCCTCAGCGCCGCCATCATGCTCGCGGCCTGCATGATCTGCCACGGCGAGCTGGCCGCCATCAAACCCTCTGCCGCTTACCTCACCTCTTTCTACCTTTCCATTGCCGCGGGTTCCGCTGCGGGCGCTTGCGCCGCGGCTCTGATCGCCCCTGTTCTTTTCAACGGCTACTACGAGTTCTACCTTGCGGTCCTGTTCCTTTGCGCCGTTCTCCTGATCTTGCTGATCTCCCAATCGTGGTTCCGCGAGTATCGCCTTTCCTCCCGGGTCTCGCTGTACGGCGTTCTGCTGGCCGGCGGTCTGCTCATCGTCCTGACCTACCTCGAAGCCAGCATCCTCCCCGATGACGCCGCCATCCTTGCCAAAGAACGCACCTTCTACGGCCTGGTCTCCGTCTATGAGCGCTTCCCTGACGACGCCAGCCGGACCGTCCGCGTCATGCGCCACGATGCCATCGTGCATGGCGCCCAACTGGTCCGGCGGGATCTGCGACGGCATCCCCTCGGCTACTACGGCGACCACTCAGGTCCGGACCGGGCTTTCAAGTCCCTTCCGCCCGGCCCGCCGCGTCGCGTCGGCATTATCGGCCTCGGCGTCGGCACGCTCGCCGCCTACGCAAGACCCGGCGACACGTTCCGCTTCTATGAGATCAATCCTCTCGTTGAACGCCTTGCACGCACCCACTTCACCTTCCTCGCCGACTCCCCCGCCACCATCGACGTCGTCCTGGGCGATGCCCGCCTCTCCCTCGAGCGTGAATCCCCCCAGCAGTACGACATGCTCTTCGTCGATGCATTCAGCGGCGACGCCATCCCCGTCCATCTCATTACCCAACAAGCTATCGCGATCTACCTCCGTCATCTCGCCAATGACGGCCTGCTCCTCTTCAACGTCAGCAACCGCCACGTCGACCTCCAGCCCATTCTCGCCGGTGTCGCTGACCGCTTCTCTCTTCACGCCATCGTCGTCCCCACCCCCCAATCCCGCGACAGCCGCTACGATTACCCGTCCAACTGGGTCATCCTTACCCGCAGCTTCTCCCGTTTGCAGGCCCCGGCCCTCGCCCAGGTCGCCGAGGCCCCCAAACGCATCCCCTTCCTCCGACTTTGGACCGACGACTACGCCACTCTCCTGCCCGTCCTCAAGTAATCATGCCGGATCGTGCCCTCCGCCGCCGCACGGATGACACCGGCAGATCCGCTTGATCGCCCGCCAACTCCCCCGCACCGCACCATACTTGTTCACCGCATCGATCGCATACTGGCTGCACGACGGCACGTACCGGCAATGCCCCCCCATGAGTCGCCCGAAGGTTGCCCGGTACACCAACACCAACTGTATCAGCACCCAACGCATCCTCACGCCCTCCTCGCCAGCCGGCTGGGTCGCCTTCTTTCTCGCGCGGCATGGCCAAGCACGGTCTGATTCATGATCCCCCCTTGCTCCCCGCTCACCCCGTCCATTCCCGGTGCAGCTGCACCATCAGATGTGTCATCAGCTTCTGATACTCCGCCAGGATCAGCTCCGCGTGCGGCCGCACCACAATCACGAAATCATACCCCCGCGGCAGATCGTGCTGATGGAGCCGATACGCCTCGCGCAACAGCCGCTTGATCCGATTCCGCTTCACCGCCGTCCCCACCGCCCGCCTCATCGCAATCGCCAGCCGCGGATGCCCCAGCTCGTTCGGCACAGCGTACATCACCAGCGGCCCGCGCGCCTCGCTCACGTGCCCCGCGAAGACCGCCGATACCTCCGCCCGCTTACGCAGACGAAGCGACCTCGTGTACCTGTACCTCTTCTCCGCCACAACACACACACCATACCCCCTCACCCGTTCTTCGCCCATTCCTCAAACCGTCGCAGCATTTCCGACGTCACCGACCGCGGCGTGTCCGCAATCACGCCGTCCAGAATCGCCTGCGTGATCTCCCCCTCCTTCCCGCTAACCACGCTCTGCAGGAACGGCACGGTCGCCGACCGATCGCAAACGTACTTGATGTCCGCCCCGCTGAACCCCTCCAGCTTCACAGCCAGCCCGTCCAGATCCACGTCATCCGCTACCGGCCGCTTGCCCAGGTAGATCTCCAGCATCTTCCGCCGCGCCGCCAGATCCGGCAACGGGATGTACACCTTCTCGTCAAACCGCCCCGGCCGCAACACCGCCGTGTCCAGTTGCCACGGCACGTTGGTCGCCCCCATGAACATCACCGGCGTCGTCTTCTTGTCAAAACCCTCCATCCCCTGCAGAATCTGCGGCACCACCCGCCGCATCACGCTCGAACCCTCGTCACGCCGCGCCGGCACCAACGCCTCGATCTCGTCAATGAAAATCACGCTCCGCTTCTCACCCCTCGCCGCGTCAAATAGCTTCTTGATATTCTGCTCCGCCTCGCCAACCCACTTGCTCAACACGTCCGCCGGCGAAATCGTGAAGAACGTCGCCTCGATCTCCCCCGCCGTCGCCCTGGCCAGCATCGTTTTCCCGGTCCCCGGAGGCCCATACAACAACACACCCCCGCCTCCGCGTATCCCGAACCTCTCCGCCAGCTCAGGATGCTCGAACGGGTACACCATCTTCAGCCGAATGTCCTCTTTCACCCCGTCCAGCCCCGCCACGTCGCTGAACCGAAGCTTCGGCTTCTCCTTCACAATCCACTGCGACGCCGACTTGTCGCCCTCAGCCTCACCCGTGCTCTCCTGGCTCGCGGCCTTGCCTCGCGTCATCGCCGGCCGCTGACGCTTCTCCTGCTGCGCCCTCTCGCAATCGCGCGCCAGATCCAGCAGCTTCGCCGCCGTCTCCCGCCTCGCCTGCACCAGCTCCTCCCCCTGCGCATCCTTCGCCAGCACCAGCATCGTCCGCGCTGCCTCCAGCAGATAGATCCGCGCCGACTCCCACTGCCCGGCCCGCCGCGCATCCACACCCTTCTGCCGATACCGCTCGAACGTGTCCCACGTGACGCCTGCCATACCAACCCTTCCGCCCCCCGACTCCGCAACCTCAGACCATCTCCATCGGAGTATTCAGCAGATTCACCACTCCCTTGTCCGTCACAAGGTAATCATTCTCGATCCGTATCCCCGCCCTGAGATCCTCGTCATACACCCCCGGCTCCGCCGTAAACACCTCCCCCTCCATCAGCACATCGTCCCATCTCAGGTTCAGATGCGGAAACTCATGCGGCTGCAAACCAACCCCATGGCCCAGATGATGCGCCATCCCCTTGTAACCCTTCTGCTTGAGAAACTCGTCGGCCGCCTGGAAAATGTCCCGGCAGCGTGCGCCCGGCCTGGCCATTTCCTCCACAACCGTGTGACATCCCACGACTGCCTCCCACGCCTTCATCTGCGTATCCGTCGGCTTCCCGTCCACCGAAAACGTCCGCGCATTGTCCGAGAAGTACCCGCGATACGCCGGCCCGAGATCCAGAATGTACAGCTCCCCCCCCTTCGCTACACGCTTTTTCCTCGCCGGACCTCCCCCAACCCCACATGCGTAATCGTTCCCCAGCATCCCGCTCAGGGGCTCCCCCGCCGCCTCTACCGCCGCCGCGTGCAGCTCATTGAACACGTGCAGCTCGGCCACCCCCGGCAATAGGATCTCCCGTGCGCGCTGGTACATGCCTTCACAGCAACGGATGGCCATCTTCATCAGTTCAAGCTCATCCGCGTCCTTCCGCCGCCTGAGCTGAAATAGATCCTCGTCAATCACGTCTATCCCCCCATGGAACCGCGCGGCCACCTGCGACGACACGGCCGATGCGTCAATGCCCACGCGACCGGCCTTCCGCGCCCCCAGGGCCTCGATCACCTTTTGCGCCACCGCCGCCGGCTGCTCCTGCCGTTGCGTCCCCATCCAGGTTGCTTCGTACGCCCGCAGTTCATCCGCCGCCGCCCCCTCCGCCGGGCGGTCTGCCGAGATCAGGCTCGACCGCCCGTCGGCAAACAGCACGAACCCGCTTTGTTGCTGCCAGAACGTCCAGTGGCCCGTAAAGTAGTACACGTGATGTGTCGCCGCACAAACAACCGCGTCAAGCTCGCGCTGGCGGAGTCGCTCCAGCAGCCGCTCTTGCCTCAGCCGACAGTAGTGCCCATCCAGCATGTCGACAATTTACCCGCCCCCGCGCGCATTGCCAGTCGGTTCGCTTTCAGTTAGTACATTCGCTGGACGATCTTAGAGATAGGAGGATACATCATGGTCGAAACGCCCATAGCGACTGCTGCGGATTACGCCGACGCGATCCTCATTGCCCGCCGAACCAGGAGCTGGCTCACCCTCCTCCTCGTGGTCATGCTCCTGCTCCAGATCGCGCTGTTCTTCATGGTCCGCACCGAGGTCATCCAGTTGCATGCGTCCGTTTCTGACGATGTCATCGTCCTCACGACCCAGCCCGCCCTCCAGCCTGATACTCAGCCAGCTGGCGTCCCCCTTGCGCTCAAAGGCGGCGCTCAGGTCGTCCAATACCTCACCGGTCTGGTTGATTTCCTCGGCATCGTGTTCGTGCTCGTCCTGGCAACCGTGCTCCTGGTTCTCGTCCTGATCATGCTCGTGGGCCGCCTCATCGGCGTAGCACACGTTACCGCCGCCCTTATTGGGTGCCTTCTTCTGGCGGCGTTGCTCTTCCCTTGGCAGGCGTTTCTGAATAATGTGGGCCTGACGGCCGCCCAAGCCGATTTCAAGATCCCCGGCGTTCTCTACACCTGGAATGAGCTTCTGCATCGCGCCAAGTTCCAGGCAGGATTCACGTTCAGCGCGTTCCTGAGCTGGGCCCGTTTCGTGGGCTTCCCCGTGCTCGCACTGGCCATGTTGATCTGGATCCACGTGAAGAGCAGCCACGGCTTGCGTCTGGCCCTGGGCGAAAGCGACGCCCCCTCTGAACAGGCGCCCCTGGCGGAGTCCTGAGCAAAAAAGTTCGCTTTTCACTTGATGGTTGGGCACCCGCTTCGTAAGCACATCGAGCTGAGACGAGGATGATCCGATGCGCGAAGAACGCGGCCAACTTAACGGCAACCAGGTCATCGCAGAACCCGTCGATCTCTGGGGCACCATCTCCGGCAACGTCACCGTCCTGAAGGGTGGCAAGGTCTACGTCCGCGGCGCCATCTATGGCCACCTCAACGTCGAAGACGGCGGCAGAGTTCATATCTATGGCAACGTCAGCGGCAACCTCACCGTCGAAAAAGGCGCCAAAGTCATCCTCAGCGGCGTCCTCGGCGGCGATGCGGTGAACAATGGCGGCCGCCTTTACATCGACAACATGGCCCGCGTCCTGGGCCGCCTCCGCAAACTCGAAGGCGACACCCAGGTCGATCCACACGCCCATGTCCACGTGTCCGACCACTGACGGGCTCGCTTACGGCTTGCCCTCTTCATCGTGATTCTCATCCTGCGCGGCCGCCCGACGACGCATCAGCGTGCTGACCACGAATATCGCCACCACCGTCATCACCGTCATCATCAGCCACTTCGTCGACGGCTCTCCGCTCTCGGCTGCCACGCGCACCGCGATCGGTCCCCCGTCGAATGAACCGTAGAGGCTGTAACGCTGCTCAAAGAGGTCCTTGTCACGCTCGAAGATCAGCCGTATCTGGTCCCCCGCGACCGTCAGGTCCATGTCACCAGCCGGCGGAGACGGCTCGCACGGCGCCAGCGACACCCGTCGAGTCGCCGTCCAGATCTCCCCGATACCGCTCTCCGGCTGCAGCCACACCCCCAGCCTCTCGCCGAGACTGAGGACCTTGAACGACGATACGTAACGTTCCAGCCGAATCCCCTCCTTTGCCACCCACGTTCCCTCGTCGCTGGAGTATCGGTACAGCGTGATCTGGCGCTGCCCGTCATACACCGCCATGTGCAGCACGCCCGCCACCACCCCCATCGCGGACTGCTGGCCCTCCGTCGGTTCATCCCCCTCAGGCCATACCGCCGGACGCTCCTCCCATGCCCCGACCTTGAACTCGTACAGCCGCAACTTCGACGGCCGCGTTGTCGGCCACGTCGTCGCCCGCGTAGCAACCGCCCCCGCCTCATCGGCCCTCGGCCTCCCCAGTGCAAACAGCGTATTGTGATCGCCGGCCAGCGACTCGATCCTCTCTCCCCCGGGGAGCAGCGGCCCAAACGAACTCCGTGACGCGTCCCTCGACAGCAAGATCCACATCCACGTGCGGTTCTGAAGCAGCATCACGAGCTCGCCGCCATGTTCCGTAATCGCCACGGCGCGCGCCGGGATCACCGGCAGTGGCCTCCATTGGGCGTCTCCCAACACCTCGCGCCACAGAACCGATGTCCTCGGTATCGACTGCCCATCCGATTCCACGTGAACCACCCAGATCGGCACGCCTCTGTCCGCGCCTCGCGACGAGCCGTGCGCCAGGAGGTCGTGCCGCTGGGCACCCCAGGCTGGCAAAGCCTGCGACGACGCCCCCACAAGCGCCCAGACGACCGCCAGAGCCAGACCCCAACCGCTATTCCGCCACTTGCTCATCAATCTGGATCTCTTTCAACTCCGACGCTTCCCGGAACACGATCGTCCCCTCTCTCGGATGCCCGCCTTCGTTCCTCAGCACCATGTCCGACAGTTTCATCGTCATGTCCGAGCCGGTCTCCGGGAAATAGAGATCATACATCGTCGCCATCACCGGCCACTGATCGCGCGGCAGCGGGCTTGCGTCCGCCGCCTGGTGTTCGCTGAGGTTCGCCCGCAGGATCACACGCCCGTTTTCATCAAACAGCAGGACCTTCCGCGGAAGGCATGTCCCCAGATCGTACCAGATCTCCTTCTCCGTCACCCACCGGTCCGCCTTCTTCGCGTGCCATGCAATCATGTACACACGCAAATCATTGTTAAACGTCATCGTCGGCGCCGGCAACGCATTGAAGTCGGTGTTCACCTGCCCGGTCCCCAGCACCTCGCCCACCAGATCCGGCCGAACCGAAATGGTGTCCGTGCCCGCCTTCCCCGCGTTCCGGTGATAGCCCCACCAGCGCGTGTTTTCATCAAGATAGATGCTCAGCCAGTAGCGATCAGCCGTGCTCCCCATTTCGAACACCTTCTCCAGCACCTTCCGCCCCCGCAGCAGCAGCTCGTTCGGCTTCCGCACGAACAGGTCCCCCTCCGTGTTCACAAACCGCGACTTGCCCTTGTGTACGATGTCCGCTTCGATGTAACACCGCGCATAGAGCGTCGGCAAACGGCTGTTGTTGGCGTTGATCTTCGCCACGACCGCCGACATCGGCTCCGTCGGTCCCGTATAGGGCGGCAGCGGCCTGCCCTTGCCCGAGCATCCCCCCAGCGCAACGCCCGCCGCCAACACGCTCATCAGCGTCCACACCCGCCCCCTGAACCCATGGTCCGCCCGCGGCCGCATCATCACAGTCCCTCTTGAAGGATCTGCCCAAGCTGCTCCCCGACGTCCTTCATCTGGCTCTCGTCCAGCTTCGGATTCACCATGTCCAGCGCCTGCTCCGTCCCCTTCATCCGCATCGACCAGATCTCCCGCTCACCCTCTCTGCGCGTCGCTTCGTAGACCAATAGCCGCTTCCGCATCAAGATCAGGCCCAGGACGAACCTGAAATTCACCTTTGCCGGCTCGCTCACGTCCGCGAGCCGCTCGAACAGCTCGCACAGAACCGTGTCATCCACGAACAGCCTTTTCTTCTGCTCAGGCCGCGGCATCGCCGTCTGCCAGAACGCCAGAACGGCCGTCCGGTCGTGCTTCTCCCAGCATGTCGCGCAATAGTCGTTGCGTTGGAACGCCGTCGGCATTTCGATCAGCGCCGCCATGAACCGCTGCTGCGGCTCGATCGGCTGCCCGCACAGGCAACATTGCCCCTGCGGCCCCCCGACCTCATAAGCTCCCCCGCCCGAGTGTGTCTTGGATGGAGCCGCCGTGCCCAAGGAAACCTCCATGTGAGAAACGTCGTGCGATGCGCGCTCAGCACCGACCTGGGAACGCACCACATCCCTAGTCTACCACAAAGAAGCGAGCATCGGTGCCGCCCGGCCCCACCCGAAAGTGGACTGGCAGGCCGCAACGCGGACACCGCCCGCGATAGGCCGTCCCCTCCAGGTTCCGGTACACCCGCGTGTACACTCCGCAGCACGCAAAAAGAACGCTCAGGTAAGGTGTTTCCTCGCCCTGTCGGCCCTTGCGGTCCGCCCCCCGCATGCTCGCAAGATCAAGCCTGTAATCCGGTGACTCGCTCGGCATATTCACCTCGGATTATTCACGCGACACAGCGGTTGATTGTCATCGGTCCTGGTCGATGGTGCAAGGATAAAAATGGCTTCGCCGAAGGCTGATTCGCGAGGGTCCGCGCAAACCACCCCCTTACCCCCGTT
>Ga0315288_10006145_pt1 | contig 15216 bp, 21 predicted proteins | sample YL17G11_20_MG_FD_203454 | JGI IMG/M metagenome (GOLD analysis project Ga0315288, IMG submission 203454) | Sediment microbial communities from Yellowstone Lake, YNP, Wyoming, USA - YL17G11_20 | ecosystem: Environmental > Aquatic > Freshwater > Lake > Sediment | place: USA: Wyoming | collected...
CATCAGGTATTCGTTCGACAAGCCGCCATTCACTCTTGGTATGGACAAACAGAAAGTCATAGCGGTTATGCCAAGGCGAAGAAATCAGGAAATAGACACAGTTCTGTTTATGCTGGACAAGATGGGATTGCTTCAAGGCTGGCGAGTAGTGCCCATCATTGATTTGCCTGAATCTGTCGTCGCCGATGTGATGAGGCAGGCGATGATTTTTATGGCTGGTGGATACATGGAAGGCTTTGGGATGCCTGCCGCTGAAGCGATGTCTTCCGGGTGCGTAGTTGCAGGCTGGCACGGCTACGGCGGCGAAGAAGCATTTCACCCTGAATATTCAAGACCAGTGCCAGATGGTGATGTGTTCTCCTATGTAGAAGCCATGCAGGAACTTCTGTCGAAGGATATGAATGAACTGAAGCAAATGGGTCAGGTAGCATCTGCATGTACAAGGCGCGAGTATTCAACGCAGAATGAAGTTCAGTCAATAACTGATGCTTGGAATGGTATAATGGGAAAGAAGGAGGATGTGATGAGTTTGCGTGATAAGTTGGTAGAACGGTTATTCCCCCTGCCCAATGTTGCCGCCTATATGATGGCAAATGAAGAAAACGCTTACATTGAACGCATTATCAGATGGCTGTCCGTGAGAGTGGGCACAGTGTTCATAGTTGAAGGTGAAAAGACTTATTCGGGTTCACAGGACCGTGACAGTCAGATTGAATCGCTGGTGAAGAAGTTGATTGCTTCAGGCGTTGTCAATATTGAGCACATTGTTGCCAAGTATGTCGGCTATCCTAATCCCGCAATCAATGAAACTCATATGCGTAATGAAGCGTTGGACGCTATACAGCGCAAAGGCTTTGAATGGGTATGGATTGTGGATTCTGATGAAGTTTACACGGATGCAGAAGCGGAAAGACTGTGGCGATACTTTATTGATATGGTTTTGGATGACATCAAGCACAACAATGGTACGCGGACAATAAAGGGAGCGAAGTGTTCATGGCACACATATTGGCGTTCGATTCACTGGAAGATAGACCCGCCTGAACCATACAGACCGAATATCATTCTCCGTTCTGATTGCAGGTTTTCCATGATACGCAACCTTATTGATGAACGTAATATCATAGAGATACCGCCCGACACTTGTATGGTCAGACATTATTCATGGGCAAAGCCACCGTCTGAAATTGAAAAGAAGATAAAGGCGTGGGGTCATGCTCATCAAGTGATTCCGCAGTGGTATGAAAATGTGTTCCTGAAATGGGAGCCCGGTTGTGATATGAGAAACCTTCACCCGACAGAACCGCCAGCTTATCAGTCGGCTGTGCGTTGCAATCTTCCAACGCCTGAAGTTATGATTGGACATCCTTATCGTGATTTGGATTTGATTGATTGTGATGACCACGAATCGCTCAAGGTCAAGGTCATCATAATGAATCACGACAAGCCTGAGAATGCTGACAAGCTATATGAACAACTGGCATCCGTGTTCGATGATGTGGAAATATGGGATAGCGGTTCAAAGCCAGATAAGATTCCTATTCATACTGGCAAGGCGTTTCCGAACATCTACTGGACGGGGATATGGAATGAAGCTATGCGTACTTGTTCAGATTATGATGCTGTCTGGATACTTGGTTGTGACATCACACTGCTTTCTGAGCCAATAGAATATCGCAATGCTATTGAATCATCATTGCCTTTCGGGTGTTGGAGTCCGTGTTTGGACGGCAGGGGATTCCCATTTATGCGGGCAGTCAATTATGCACATGGCAAGCCGATGTCCGTGAGAAATATTGAAGGCATGGCAATGGCTGTGTCAGGTAAGTTGATGAGGAAGGTGCAGAAGCTTGTTGAAGGAAGCCCTATTGGGTTCGGTCAGGATTTGTGGTTGAGTTATCAGGCGCGGCGGTTCGGTATGAAGAATATCATTGATGGCAGGGTGAAGATGTTTCACCCTGAAGAAACTGGATATGATATGAGCACTGCCCTGAATCAGATGAATGAGACATTCTCGAAAATGTACGGTCCTGAATTCCGCAGAAAGATTTTCGAGTTTGATGACCGTTATGAAGCTAACCTGATGACAGACCCGGAAAAGAAAATCAAGCCGATTACCATAGTGAGTGTTGATAATGGCTGGGGCTATGCTGAATTCATCCGTGTTACTTCCAGTTTCCCTGATATGCGGAAGATTGTGATGGTGAAAGGCGTGGCTGAACTTGCGCCTGTTCCGGGTATCGAAGTAATCAAGTATGACCCTGAGATGGAAAAGTTACTCAAGGAAGGAGATATTGCTTTCTTTCCGAAAGTAGGAGCGGCTAACAAGCAGGAGTATGTCAAATTGCTTCAGAGTGGAATGCCAACAGTTGTTCATGTCGCGCACCAGCAAGGGCTGATTGAACACATGAAGAACGGCTTCTTCTATCAGGAAGAACATTGGGCTGTGAACTGGCTGAGGGAACTCATTCATAATGAGACGATGCGGAATACAGTGAGGCAGGAACTTCTGAACAACCCGCCGAAAGAAAAGGAAGCTCTGCCTATCGGTTGCGGAGAATGTGCTGAAAAGGCAAAGCAGGCGGCTGAAGCGGCTGTCAAGGCAGGGTTGTCATTGCCGCTTGTGACTGTGATAACTCCTACCTATAAGCGTGACCCCAAGGTATTGCACCGAAGCATTGATTGCCTGAAATTGCAAACCGTGCCGCTATGGGAACAACTGGTGTGTTCAGACGGTGAAGAAGAACAATCGGCGAAGCAGGCCGTGAGTGAGGCCGCAGACCCAAGAGTGTCCTATTACAACACAACTGGAAAAAAAGAGGGGGACTTTGGGAATACTGTCCGGAGCGAAATGTTGAAGATTGCCAGAGGCAAGTATGTGCTGTTTTTGGATGACGACAACATCATCTTGCCCGACTATCTTGAACTGATGATTAAAGCCATTGAAGAAGGGAATGTTGATTTCGCCGTGTGTAGAATAATGCACTTCGGACCACTGAATGAGGCGGCAGGTAAACCCCCTATTATATTGGAAGGCAACAAGATAAAGCTATACCATATTGACCCATTGCAGATTTTGGTTAATACGAAAGTGATGCGTTCTGTGGGTTGGGATACTGAGGTGGGGTATCTGAGTGACGGTGTGTCTCTTGAAAAACTGGGTGACAAATTCAAGCACATCCGGGTTGAAAAGATTTTGGGAATTCACATATGATACCATATCAGCAGAATGTTCACCCTGAAGAATCTTAATAATTTCTTTATATTTGGGGTATAATTAAGAGGCACAACATTAGCTGGGAGAAAAAATATGAAATCAGAAATGATGGTATGGATTCAGAAGAACGCAAAGACAGCCAAAGACAGAGAGTCATTCATTCAAGAGTGCGTGGACAAGTTCCACAAAGAACACCGAAGAGTTGGCAACATCCTTAGCGAAATGCGCCGTAACGGTGATTTGCCTGCCAATTGCTTGGTGGGCAGTATCGGTAAAAGGCTGACCATTCCCAAATCAGTTTCAAAACCCACAAACGGGAGACCATTCCGTATGAGTATTGATGTCACGGAAGTCAAGAAAGAATACGATGATGAAAAGAAGATTCAAGAGGGTTTGAAGGCTCTTGGAACTCATCTTATCAAGGACAATGATTTCAGGCTGGAACTTGGAGTATCATTCGAGCGTTGGAAAATTGTCAGCGCACTGCCGAGGTTCGCTAACAACAGGTGTGAACTGAAAGGTAAACGGTTCAGAGGATTGTACTGGGGTGAAGCCTCAATCATAAGAGACTTGCGGAAAAAGATAGACCTTTTGTAGTCCTCTGACAAACACAGGAGGAACGCAGTATGAATCTGGATAGGAAATCTGTCAATCCGAAGGACGCAATCGAAGATTCAAACCCATCACCGCTGGCGAGGAAACTTGAAAAGGACAACCTGCTCTTGCGCCACAAGGTTGAGGAGTTGAAACTTGAACTGGGCAAGAATGAAGCGCAGTTTGAGACGATTCGTCGTGAATTGAAATCCATCAAGTGTTTGGACCCTATTCCAATTGCCGCACCAGTAGCGGCGAAGGGTACAAAAGTTTCAGCACCGCTTTCTGCCGTGCTTGTCCTTTCTGACTGGCATATCGGCGAATACACCGAATCGGACAACATTGAAAACTTCAACCAGTATAATTGGGCTATTGCACAGAAGCGAGCCTACTACCTGCAAAAACAGTTCGTGAACTGGGTCGCAGTGCAAAGGACTGCTACAATAGTTGATGAACTTGTCGTTGTCGTCGTCGGCGATATGATTTCTGGCGATATTCATTATGAGTTGCAGGTCACAAACGAATTCCCTGCCCCGGTGCAGGCTGTACGCGCTGGTGTCCTGTTGTCCAAGACAATCGCTGAACTGTCAGCCAACTTCAAGTCAGTGCGTGTGGAATATGTCACGCTTGACAATCACAGCAGGCTGACCAAGAAGCCGCAGTGGAAGGAAGGCGGTCTGAATAGCTACAATTACATCGTGGCTTGGGTTGTCGGCGAAAGACTGAACTTGCTGAAGAATGTTGAAGTCAGCTTGTATGCCAATATGAAGGCGTTAATTGATGTGCAGGGATTCAAGTATCTCTGTATGCACGGTCACAACATCAAGGGCTGGGCTGGATTCCCGTGGTACGGCACAGACAGGCAGATTGCCCGTGAAGCCAAGTCGCGCCGTCGCCGCAAGAACAAGAACTTCGACAAGGTAATTATCGGTCACTTCCATTCTCCGCTGTGGACGCCTGATTACATCGTGAATGGTTCAATGTCTGGTACAAGCGAATTAGACCATGCTATGGGTCGTGATTCTGAGCCTTGTCAAGTCGCGTTCTTGGTTCACCCGAAGTATGGTGAAATGAACAAGATTGAATTCAATACGGCTAACGGAGACGACGAGGATTACAAGGGTGCTGAATTGGCACTTGCTGAACAGCCGGGTTACACGGAATCTTCACTGGTCGCGGAATAACACAAGAAGTGTTGAGCGAGAGCAGGGGCGGCTGAGATGCCGCCCTTTCTTTTTCCGGACTTCAAAGGGGTTGTTGCAATATGTGTATGAAAGGAAGTCTATGTACACAATACAAGAAGCTGAAAAGATAAATGAAATGGCGCGAATGGTGTTCAATCGTGATGGTGCTCATACGCCTTTGATTATTCTATATAAGGCCGGTAAGGAGCGAGTTGTGCCTCTTGGGAATCTGATGGGAAGTTTGATGAGCAAGGAAATTCTGTCGCTGATACTCAAGCAGGCTGTCAGGGAATTGGAAGTTTCCGGCGTTGTCATAATTTTGGAATCTTGGATGCACATAGCCAGTGAAACAGCTTTGAAGGAATTGAAAAGCGGCAAGAAGGTGGTAGCTGACTTTCCTGATAAGCAGGAAGCGTTGCTGGTTCACGCGGAATCTGATGATGGGTTGGAAATCACATTCCTGAATAAGATTGTGCGAGCCGCAGATGGCAAGCCTTCACTGGAAGAAGCCATAGTGATGCGTGACCCGATAGGCGGCAGATTTGGTGGGTATTTCAGGGAAGCAGAACAGGGTTGAAAGATTTTTCAACTTTTCTGTTGCAAAGAATCGCAGAAGCGTAGTATAGTGTGATAGTTGATTGAAAGTGAAGAAAGGTTTTTTGAGGTAAGGATGAAATCGTTACTATCAGGTAGTCTCTTTTCGGTAAGTTGCTATTCTTTGAATAGCACGCCGGAGGGGTCTATCCTGACCTAGTGTTGCTAACAGGATGACTGAAGGACCTCTCCGGCGAAAGCCGCGAGAGGTTTTTGCGTTTATGGACTTGGTGTGGTAGCTCAGTTTAGTAGAGCATTCGGCTGAAGCCCGAAGTGTCGGGGGTGCGATTCCCTCCCACACCACCAGATTTGGAAGGTTGGCAGAATTGGCTGAATGCACTCGCCTTGAAAGCGAGAGACGGGCGATGAACCCGTCTGTGAGTTCGAGTCTCACACCTTCCGCCAGATTTTTGATGGCTCGCTGGATGACAGTGAGTGAGTAATTGGTTCATTGACAACTGAATAGGGAAGTAAGCAGGCAGGTAACTCAATTGGCTAGAGTGCCAGCCCTACACGCTGGATGTTGTGGGTTCAAGTCCCACCCTGCCTATTTTTCCGGACTTTGTGTTTCTTGATGCAATACAAGATTGAAGTTGCAACGAGTGACAGGATAGACGGCGTAAAGGTTACAGTAGTTTGGCGTTGATGATGTTCTGAATAATGGCAAGGAACTTCATTGATGTTTGTTCTTTGAAATATTTTTGGGTAGATACATCAATGATACAGAGTTCAATGTTGTGCTCAAGACAGGCTTGAACTTTGCGAAAATCGTTGTTCTGCATCTTGGCGAGTTTGTCTTGACCAAATACGGGTATGAAGTGGAAGACGCCATTTAGCTCAAAGGCAAGTTTGAGGGATGGAATGAAGATGTCGAGTTCACCATTGATGGCGTCTTTCCTGTTGAAGTGAAACTCAAGATTAGGATAGAGTGAAGGTAGTTGTTTGGAGAGCCAGACTTCAAGTTTGGAAACACGGGTGCCTTTGGTTTTGTGGGCATTATTGTATTTGGCGGCACAAGAACGAGAGCAGAAATTGTGTTTGGTTGCTTTTATGTCGCAGGGAAGTTTCTTGAAAGTCTTATGACATTGTTTGCACGATACGATGACAGGGGGACATTCGTGTGTTCTTTGGCATTTATGGGAACAGAATTTGGCTTTGTATCCCCAAAAAGGATTGAGTGCAATACGAATTCTTTGTTTGGTTCGGTAGAATGTTTTAGCACAATGAAGGCATTGAAGGGGAAGTGGTTGTTTGGGCTTCGCTGCTTTGAATTCTGCTTCTGTGTATAACGGTTGCATAGTTGCTCCTTCTACATAGGATAGGAATATCAAAGAATTATGAATTTCAAGTCCCTTTGGTATAACCTGAATGCCGGAACATGAGGACGCTCTGTGAAATCCCTGTCACATTTCTTTAATTTGACGGTATAATGCAGGAAAGGAAGCAAGTATGAAAGCAAAGGTGCTGAAAGATTTGATTCTGAGCGGCAAGAAACCTGAAGTGCAATTGACTGATTGCCTCTGGGATGATTCATGGGGTGAAAAACACATGATTGCTGAAGTCACAAAAGTCATTGAAGATATGGACGGCTGGAACTTCACTTTTGATTACACCAAGTTCAAGTCGGTTGACTTGCCGCTTCAGGCGCATAACTGGCATTTGAAGGATGGTGAAACTGGAACGGCGATTGAAGCTGGACTTATGGACGAAAACAACCTTGCTGAAGATGTTATTTTCGCCGAAGATGCCGAGGTTCCTGTTGAACTGATTGGTAATGAAACACCGTTGGCAGAATACCTGAAGTCAGGGTTCACCGGAAGCTATGTGGAATGGTTGGAGAAGATTGCGGAAGAACTGATACCGGATTGCATGAAACCGTGGAAGAAAGGAATTTGATGAAACAGGCACTTAGCTCAGTTGGGAGAGCGGTTGCTCCACACGCAACAGGTCATGGGTTCAAACCCCTTAGTGCCTACCAGAAAGAAGCTCCTGTGGTGGAATCAGCAGACACGTCAGGCTTAAACCCTGAAGCCCTTGTGGCGTGCGAGTGCAAGTCTCGCCGGGAGCACCAGAAGAAATTGGCACGGGCACAAGAAATACTGAACGCCGCTGAATTGAGCAAGGTGATTAAGTTCAATGACGCTGTTGAAGCAAGGCTGTATCGGGAATGTTATATCAAGACACATACGGGTGTGATTGATATGAAAGAAGTGCAGAGACTTTTAACGGCAGGTGGAAGATGAAATGCTTGAGATGCGGATATTGTTGCATGAACCTGTGCGTGGTCATAGTTGATGACCCGGACAAGGGAGCGCGTCGTGACAATCTGAAGTATCACGAAGGCAAGGGCAGATGTCAGCACTTGCGCGGCGACAAGCCGGGAGAATATAGTTGCGCTATTCACGATAGGAAGTGGTATAAGTTCACGCCGTGCTTTGCTCACGGACAAGTTGAACGGAGCCCGGAGGATGAATGCAGAATGGGAGCGTATCTTATGAAAGGAAAGAAATGAGAATCTGGTTGGATGATGAGCGGCAGCCGCAATCGGATAGATGGACATGGCTGAAAACTGGCGAAGAAGCGATTGAAGCGTTGAAGAACGAGAGAGTTGAGGAAATCAGTTTTGACCATGACTTAGGCGAAGGGATGACGGGGTATGATGTCGCCAAGTGGATTGAGGAAATGGCTTCCAGTGGCGCGATAGATTCAATGGTATGGAGAGTGCATTCGGCGAATCCGGTGGGCAAGCAGAACATTGAGGCCGCTATGCGGAGCGCGGATAATTTCTGGGCGCACGATGAAGATGATGAAGAAGAATTGAAACACGACAAGGAAGAATGGCAATGACAGGTGAAGCAATAAAGAAGTTGCGGAAGAAGTTAGGGGCAACTCAGGTTGAATTTGCAAAGGCGTTGACTGTTTCATTTGCGACCCTTAATAGATGGGAAAATGGTCACAATAGGCCGTTGCCTGACAGAATGGCGAAGTTGAAGGAATTACGCAGGCAGTCTTCTTGGATAGCGGGGAAGTGAAGTGGCGTATAAATTCAACAACGGAAGGGGCGGGGTCATTTGTGACCAGTGCAAGATTTTGATTGACCAAGATATTTCGTTAAAGGAATACGAGGCAACATACGGAATATCCGGGGATGACGGCGATTTCTGCATGAAATGCAAAACAGGGAAGGTTGCGATAATTGGTAGTCGGTCTGCTTCGAGAGCAGATGTGCCTTCGGGCATTGGGGGTTCAAACCCCTCACCTTCCGCCAGAAAACAGGAGGTTGATAAATGAAGATATTGTCAGTCAGGAAACAGAAGGACGGTTCAGCGAAGATAATTCTTGAGCTTGATGAAAAGGAGCAGATAGCCCTGATGATAATTGGGTTGAATGTGAAGTATGAGAAGAAATTCAGGGTACTTACGCTTGAGGAAGCGAAGCGATTGGGCATCAAGCTCAAGGGTTTGAAAAGGTATGAGATGACGGATGAAGAAGTCCGACAGTGTATCGAAATCGCGGTGAATGATATTTTGAAGCAGGCTATAAAGAGGAAGTGGAAGCTAGGTAAGTAGAATTTTATTGACGGGTGAGCCCAATGGTAAGGCAGTTGCCTGTTAAGCAACCCATGACGGTCGTAACTGGCCGTGTGTGCAGGTTCAAATCCTGTCCCGTCAGCCAATTTTTGAAAGGAGATTTTTTGTCGGCATACTTCAGCAAGAGGGTTACTTCTAACTGCTAATTAGACGATGCAGGTTCGACTCCTGCCTCGGTGGTTGTTATGACTGCCGGGTGTGTGGACATAGTTAATAGCCTTCTGCGATTATCGGTGCTGACATTTTGAATTTGTTCGGAGGCATACTTCAGCGATGAGTTACTTCTGATGTGAAATCAAGTGCTCGCAAGAGCGTGTGGGTTCAAATCCCACCTCGCCCGGAGATGGTATCAAGGGGCTTGTGGCGGAAATGGCAGACGCACTTAAAAAAGAACTTGTTGCGATTATTGATGCTGACGAACTTTTGGAGAGTTGACCGATTGGCGAGGTATGGGTCTGCAAAACCCACTAAACCGGTTCGATTCCGGTACTCTCCTCCAATGAGTGTTGATTATGCAGATGTGGTAATGTTCGGTGACGGGGTGTCATGTCCCGCTCCGGGTTGCACTTATCACGTAAGGCATCCGTGTGAAATGTGCGGAAGGAAACGCGCACAGGGTGTAGCGGAAGTCAGGATGGGATTTTTGATAGTAAGACAGGAAGTCGTGATTGAAGAAAATGAACGGAGGGTTATACCGTAAGTGGTAGCGGGACTGGCCGTAACCCAGTTGCCTTCGGGCTCGGGTGGTTCAACTCCATCACCCTCCACCAGTTTTGAAGAAAGGGATATGGGCGGGTGCGTCGAATCTGGCTGAAGACACCTGACTGTAAATCAGGAACCTACGGGTAAACAATGGAGGTTCAAATCCTCCCCTGCCCACCAGAAAGTTTGGTGAAAATATGAGTCGTCATAGATGCGGTCTTGATAAGAATCCGTGGTATAAAACCGCTATCAGGAATTGGTTGATTGCGAAATGCGGCGGTGTTTGTCAGTGCGCTTACTGCGGCATTGAAGTCCCTGTCGCATATATCACGCTTGACCATATGGTGCCGCGTTCAAAGGGCGGCAGTGATAATAGGAAGAACATAGCATTGGCTTGCCCGGACTGTAATGGCAAGAAGAAGGACAATGAATGGGAGCCCAAGTACAGGGATGTGGTGCCTGATGTGGATTACCGTGATTTTCTCAGAAAGGCGCATAAGGCACACCTGAAGAAGACGGAGAAACCTGAGCGGGTTTTGGGCGGGTTGGTAAGTATCGGAGCCGTATGGCCTGTTCAGGAATAAGGATTGTTCAATGTTCTTGAACAAGGCAAAAAGTTGAACAAGGAAGCGTGTGATAATTGGTAGTCGGCATGTTTGCTAAACATGTGGGCGTAACAGCCTTGTGGGTTCGAGTCCCACCGCTTCCGCCAAAATTTTCCGGACTTCTGCCCGTCTGGTGCAATATATGGGCAGGAGAATGAATTATGAACTATGAAGAAGCATTAGCGAAGGCGAAGGAAGCTGACAGCCAGAAGAAAGTCGGGGTGGACTTCCATGACATCATAGAAGTTGAACACCAAGACGGTTCCCGGATGAGCTTCGCTAACGCGACATTTGGCTGGATAGATGAAGTATGGTGCGTAGTTTGGACAGAGCATTGCGGCGTGCAGGTGTTTCACAGCGGGGATATAAGGCGAGTGGACAAGGTGAAGCGGTACAATATTTACTTTGATAGGTCTCAAGATTGAAGACGAAGACATTCATAGGCAGGGTGGTTATCAAGAAGACGAAGAAGGGCGGGAAGCCGTTGCCTGATTTTGGACTTGGCAAAGGCGTCTTGCAAGAACAGGAGATTACGTTCAAGGATGAGCGCGGCAGGGGATTCGATTCACCGATGTTTTCGATGGCTTTATGGGAACATGCGGAACGGATGGTTGGGGAAGTTGTTGAGGTTCAGTGGACAGAAGTGAAGAAAGGCAAGAAGTGAGGTTATGACGCGGACAAAGAAGGACAGGCCGAAAGAGCCTTACTGCCGATATGCTTGCAATGTTAGAAAACTGAGGGGTGGATGCTACAAATGCACTCATCCCCCGAAGTTCAAGGGGTTGTCGTTTCACCCAGTTGCATTTATGGGTGATTTGTGACAAAAAGAAGTAAAAAGCTGGTATGGTGGAATGGCATACACGGTGGTCTCAAAAGCCACTGGGCTCGTCCCGTGGGGGTTCAAGTCCCTCTACCAGCACCAAAAAAAGAAGTGAGTTATGAATGATGCTGAATTAAAAGCTTTGTTCCACAAGAAGACTGTGCGGAACGGGAATGAAATAAAGAAATTGCGGGAACAATTACGGATAGCGGTCAACATTATCAGGGTGAAGGTTGACGACCCGGATTGCTTGAATCTTGTGGCTGAGATGAAGAAGTGCTTGGAAGAAACCAAGAATTACTGGCGGGGAGAGCAAATAACCGATGAAGACAGGGCTATGTATGGTCTGCCGCCTAAAAAATGAACAGGAAATAAAGAACGGAGAGTGAGTTATGGCAAGTCAGTTGATAGTGCCGGTAGTGACGATTCAGAATGTAAGGGTGCATCCCAACGCTGAGAAGCTGGAACTTTGTGATGTGCTGGGGTATCAGATGTGCATACCGAAGGGGAAGTATAAGGGTGGCGAATCTGCCGTGTATTTTCCCGCAGACACATTGATTCCCGCTGAATGGGCTGACAAGTTCGGTGTCCGGAATTACCTAAAGGGGACTGAGAAGGACAGGGTTGGCCGGGTGAAGTTGCGCGGTGAACCTTCATTCGGCGTGATTGTTGATTTGCCTACAGACAATCCGCCGTGGGTGGTTGGTGACAATGTGGCTGACTACTACGGGGCCAAAAAGTATGAGCCGCCTGTTCGCGTAGGTTGTGGTGACGCGGCTGGACATGATGAAAACATTGACCCGTACTTCACGAAGTTCACGGATGTACAGAATGGCCGGGTGTTCGTGGATGTGCTTGCTGAAGGTGAAGAAGTGATTTTCACGGAGAAGATTCACGGCTGTTTTCGACATGATGCCAAGGTGATGTTGGCGAACGGTGAGGAGCGGCTAATTTCTGAAATCAAGCAGGGCATGAGTGTTTTAACGATGAACGAGAAGACAGGAGAAACGGAAGCAAAGAAGGTTGTTGGAGTATTGGTTCGCAACTCGGAAGGGAGCATGTGGATGAAACTGAAGTTGGATAATGGCAGGGAGGTGACTTGCACAGATGAGCACCTGTTTTTAACATCAAATCGGGGATGGGTCATGGCGAAGGACTTGACAGAGGAAGACAACTTGGTAGAGCCAAGTCTTTAACAATTTTTTGATATTCAATCCTATATTGGAGCCGCATATCTAATACATGGCTCCAATTGGAGGATGGAATGAAAGGAACAAGTGTTTGTCGGTGTGGCCGGGCTTGCATGGAAGGTACTTGTTGGAAGTGTAGGCAAAAGAACAAGAAGAAAGAGGTTTTAGAATCGGTATGTCGAGTGTGTGATAAGAGTTTCAAACGGACAAGAAGGGCACTTGAAGATGGTGAGAGGGATAATAGGCTGCCGATTTGTCCAATATGTCGTGGAAAGGAAGCAAGTATCAGGCTGAGAGAATTAAGAGCCGACCAAACACCTAAACAAAGGAGTGAACAAGCAAAAAAGGCGAGGAACTCAGTAAAAGCTGATGCTTCAGAGACGGTGAGGAAACAATGGGACACGATTAGGGCTAATCCCGACAAATGGCAAAAAGCGAAGAATCGGTTAAAAGGATTGTCGGCAAACCAGTGGGCAAACATATCGGATGAGGACAGGGATAGGAGAATTAAGGCATTTATGGGAACACATGGTAAGCCGAGGTCAAAAGGAAATGATGCCCTTAAAAAGATGATGCAGGAGGCGGGATTGTATGATGATTTTGTTTCAGAGGAAATGTTTAAGGGTTTTATCCCGGATGAAATCAATCATGGATTGCACATCATCGTTGAATATTATGGGGACATTTATCACTGCAATCCGATACGGTATAGAGACCCCAATCAGTATGTTCCTGCGATTCAGAGAACAGTTGAAGAACAGTGGAAGAGAGACCGGAGAAGGCTTGGAGTTTTTTACAAGTATGGGTATTCAGTTGTGATTGTGTGGGAAAAAGATTTTCATAGAGACCCAAAGAGGGAAATAGAAAGGATACGGAATGAAATTGATAAAAAAAGAATGGTTGTCGGAATCGTTTGATAAACATGATTTGGAAATTGAAGACAATCATAGTTTTGTTGTTGAGGGTGTTGTGGTTCATAACTCCAATTGCAGGGTTGGAGTGATTGATGGCAAGCCCGTTGCGGGTTCAATGGAAGTCCGCAGGAAACGCCCAACGAGAGCAGTTGTTGGCGACCCGACTGGGGCAATCGTGATGGATTGTGAACTGGACAGTGACGAGGTGAAGCGCAACACTTATTGGTTCCCGTTCAGTATTCTGGGTGTGTATGCTCTGCTTAACGATATGAAGCCATATAAGAGCGCAATTCTGTATGGTGAAGTTTACGGCGGGAGCATACAGAGTCTCGATTACGGGATTCCCAAGGGCAAAGGATTGGGGTTCCGGGCATTTGGGCTCAGGCTTGGTGACAAGTTCGTGGATTGGGATGAGTTCGCTGAAATCTGCAAGCGGTATGGTGTTGAAACCGTGCCTGTGTTGTGGCGCGGCCCATTCAGCTTGGCGAAAGCCAAAGAGCTTGCTGACGGTAAGTCCAGTATTTCTGGACATATCAGGGAAGGAACTGTTGCGTATCCTGTGAAGGAACGCGAGAACGCGAAGATTGGTAGGGCTATCCTGAAGTTCATCGGGACTGAATATGAGTTGTCGAAGCATCTCGACATGGATGTAAAAGATGTATAAGTGTTGTCTTTGAATATGATATGTAAAACTATTGACAACATTCTGGCTTTATTGTTATTGTATGAGAAATGGGAGGCTCTTGTATGAAAAATAAAGCGTGGGTATTATCAGCAGAACAGGTTAAGTTGGTTGTGCTAGGTTATGAACTTGGAAAATCTATGGAATCTTTGGCAAGGGAGTTTTCAATAACTTCTGATGCTGTTGCTGGATTACTAAGAAGAAGGGGAATAAAGATTAGGAACAACAGGGTTAAGTTGTCGGAAGAGAATAAGGTAATGTTGTTGAAGTTGTATAAAGAGGGATATGGGACAACTAAACTTGCAAAAAAATTTGAAGTTTCCCAAGCGTGGGTTTGGAGATATGTGAGTGGAAATGTTAGCGAGACGAGGGGGAGAATTGAAATAAATAAACTAAAAAGGGTTCATTTCTTTAATGAGTCTTATTTTGAAAACATTGATTGTCCTGAGAAGGCTTATGTTCTTGGGTTCGTTTTTGCTGATGGGTGTAATAGAGGAGATGGCTTGACAATTGGTTTATCTGCTAAGGATAGGGAATTCCTTGTTGAGATTTCAAAACTCCTATCGGCTGATGAAATGGTTAATGATAGGATGCAGAAAACCGGAAAAAAGTGGTATCCGGTATCAACATTGACTCTTTGTAGCAAGAAGATGTCTTTGGATTTAGAGGGACATGGGGCGGGTAGGAAAAAAACATTCAGGCTTAATTTACCTTTATTGTCTTCTTCTTTGATGCCACATTTCATTAGGGGTTATTTCGATGGAGATGGTGGGGTATATGTAAATAAGAAGAGAAATTCTCTTACATTGAGTATTGCGGGATTTACACCATTTATAAACAGCATTAGACGATGGTTGAATTCAATGGGAATACAAAATGTTTCAATAAGTAGGGTTTCGGATAATTTATCTTATGTGCTGATTGGTCGTAGGGATGAGTTAATGAGGATGTGTGATATATTGTATGCTTCTGGAGGGATTTGTTTGTTGCGTAAAAAGGAGAAATTGTTAGCGTTTTTATCAAGTAAGCACAAGGATGCTGACACGAAGGATGTATAAAGGGAGAATGACGATGACCAGATGGAAATTCAGCGCGGTTCTGACGGCTGATGATAAGCGGACGGG
>Ga0315288_10006146_pt1 | contig 15215 bp, 8 predicted proteins | sample YL17G11_20_MG_FD_203454 | JGI IMG/M metagenome (GOLD analysis project Ga0315288, IMG submission 203454) | Sediment microbial communities from Yellowstone Lake, YNP, Wyoming, USA - YL17G11_20 | ecosystem: Environmental > Aquatic > Freshwater > Lake > Sediment | place: USA: Wyoming | collected...
GTTGGGGGGGGCGGCGCGGCCCCCCGCGGCGCCCCGCGGGGGGGGGGGGGGGGGGGGGGGGGGGGGGGGGGGGGGGGGGGGGGGGCGGCCCCCCCCCCCCTGTTGCCGTCTCTTTCATCATTCCATCCGCGCCCGCCGCCGCCGCCCCCTCCCCCTGCGGCGGCGGCGGCGGGGGTGCAGCGGCCGCCGTTGCGTCCACGGCGACGACCACGAGCAAGGTCTCCTTCACCGCCGGCTTTGATGACGAAAGCGGCGGGGGCAGCTGTGGCGGCGGCGGCGGCGGCGGCGGCGGCGGCGGCGGCGGCGGCGGGGGAGAGGGCGGGGCGGGAGGGGCCGCGCCCACGCCAGCTGCCACCACCCGCAACGCCGCCGCCCACGCCGCGGCCTCGCTGCCCGACGGGGCCGTCCAGTGCAGGGCCTGGCCGGAGGGCAGGGTCAGGGTGAGGCGGCCCGGAGGCGGCGCGGGCGGCGGCCCCCAGCAGTCGCACGGAAAAAAAAAAATCAGGCGGGGGCGGCCGGGCCCCGCCTCCATCACGCGCAGCCCCGCCACCGCCACCTCCCGGGCCCCGCGCCGCCGCCCCACCCACACCAGGGCGGGGCGCCCATCCTCGCCCGTGCCCAGCCAGACGCGGCGAGTGGTGGGAGGGCGGCCGTGCTTGGCGAAGGTGCATCCCTTTTTTTCGGATTTTCGGATTTTTGGAGAGAGGAAGCAGTTACGCGGTGAGAGAGAGAGAAAAGGTTTGTGTGCACCTATGCACCTGTTTATTTCACACACGCGGACCTGAGCGAGCAGGGCGGCCGCGGCGGCCGGGGTGGGGGGCGGTGGGGGTGAGGGTGGAGGCATGATGGCGCGCGCGCGAGAGAGGTGGTTGTCGGGGGGGCTTGTTTTCCTCTCTTCTTCTTCCCCTAAAAGCGCATGTTGAAAATGGATGGGAGGATTGAGGCAAGTCCTCCACCCCACACCGGCAAACTGGGGAATCGACACCCCCCTCTTTTCCGCGCGCCCTCCCCTCCCCTCCCCCTTCGCCATGCGCCCGGCCGCCGCCCTGGCGGTCGCCCTGGCGGTTGCCCTGGCGGTGGTGTCAGCGCCCCACCTGGCCACCGCCTGGTCCTTCGCGGCGGCCTCGCCCGCCCCGCCCGCCCTGCGCATTCTCGCGGCGACGAGCTCGGGCCCGCCCTCCGCCTCCTTCTCCGCCGCCTCCACCGCCCTCTGCTCCTCCCCGGGCGTCACCTGCGTCTCAGTCTCGTCACCCGGGCCGTCTGAATTCAATGATGTGGCGACCGGGCGGTACGACGGCGTGCTGGCCGAGGTAAGACAGGCGGGGCTTTCAAAAATCGGTGGACCGCTTTCTGTTTCGTCTAGCAGTGCAAGCCCTTCCGCCCACGCCCCGCACCCTTCCGGGCGCTCCCGCCCAACTCTCACCCGCCGAATTGGCCACCAACACTGGTGCCATGACTTTAGCCGCGAGTGTGAGGGGGTTTGGGTGCGGGGAGGGGGCTGGGTGGGATGGAGGTGAAAAACAGAGGGTCTCTCTCGCATCGGGGGCGCCTCGCGCGCGTTTTATCTTTTTTTCATTCTTTTCTCTCCCTCCCCGAAAAAAAAATAAAATAAACAGGACACCGCCGCCGTCGACCTCGCCGACTACGCCGGCCGGGCCGGCACCCCCATCCTCCGGGTCGCCCCCTCCTCCGACGCGGTCAACCCCCACTTTGAGCGGCCGGCCGCGCTCATCCTCGACAGCGGCGCGGAGGCGGCGGCGCGCGCCGGCCACGGCGCGCGCGAAATGGACCCGCACGTCCTGGCCACCCTCATCCCCGCCTCGTCCGTCGCGTCCCACCTGCCGTCCCTGCGGGCCGCCCTGGCCAACCCGGAGTTCACCCGCCCGGCCTTTGCCTGCTCCGTGCCGCCGCCCGACCGCGTGTGGGCGGCCTGGCCGCCTGTGGCGGACGCGGGCGACGCGCCCCTGGGGCTGGTGATGATTGTCAAGGACGAGGCCCAATCCATCCGGGCCACGCTGGCCTCCGCCGCGTCCGCCATCGACGGCTGGACGCTCGTGGACACGGGCTCGACCGACGGCACGCAGGCCGCGATCAGGGAGGTCCTGGGCGGCGAGGGTGGCGGCCCGCCCGGGCAGTTGCTGTCCATCCCCTTTGTCGACTTTTCGGTCACCCGCAACGCCGCCCTCGCCGCGCACGGGGCCCGCACCTTTGCGACGTTCATGCCCGACGCCGACTTCCGGTTCGCCCACCTGTGGCGCCTGCGCCTGAGCGCGGAACGCCTGGAGCGCGCGTGCTCGCGGCACGTCTCCCCGGCCCCCGCCTGCGGCAAGGCGTGGCTCGTGTCCCGCCAGGACGGCGGCCTCGTCTTCCGCATGCAGGTCGCCTGGCCGTCCGCGGGCCAGGGCAGTGCCGACGCCTGGCATTACGAGTACCCCGTGCACGAGGTGTCCGGCCGGGGCGTCGACCACGGCGGGGAGGGCGTCGACTTCCCGCACTCGTCCACGGCCATGGTGTGGATCGAGGGCGTCGTCCACAACAAGTCGCAGGTGCGCTGGCGCGAGTTCGACTTGCGCGTGCTGAAGGAGGAGTGCGCGGCCAAGCCCAACAACACGCGCGTCCACTTCTACCTGGCCCGCACGTACATGCAGGTGGGCGAGTGGGAGAACGCGATCGCGGCCTTCCAGAAACGCATCGACATGGGGGGCTGGTACGAGGAGGTGTTCCAGTCCATGCTGGACCAGGGGCGGGCCCTGATCCGCCTGGGGCGGGACCCGACGCCCCGCCTGCGCGCCGCCTTCGAGTACTGCCCCTGGCGGGCGGAGCCCCTGTACGAGCTCACGATGTGGCACGAGGAGGAGACCAAGAAGTGCGGCGGCGGGGCGCCCTTCCTGGAGGCCTGCCGGATGAGCCACCGGGCGGCCGGCTACCAGGCGGCCAAGGTCGCGGCCACCCTGCCCCGCCCCGACCGGGACCGCCTGTTCGTGTGGGCGCACGTGTACGACCACCAGGCCGCCCTGCAGAAGGCGGTGCACGCGTACTACCTGGCGGAGGGCGCGATCGGCGTGCTGGAGGACGGGGCGGGCACGAACGCGGCCCTGCTGGCCCGCTTCCCGGGCAAGGCGCCCTACACGGGCAACGCGCCGCTCTTTGAGGGCCTCACCAAGCGGTTCTACGCCAACGCGCCCCCGCCGCCGCCGCCGCCCGTCCCTGTCGTCGAGCCGCCCGCGCCGGCGCCTTCCTCGTCCCCTATTTCGGGCCCCGAAGGCGAGGCGTCCGTTGAGGCTGGCGCGGCCGCGGCGGCGGAGGCGGAGGTGGCGGACGCGAAATGAGGATGGAAAACATGATGGGATGGAGAGGGAGGGACGAGAGTGGAGAGAGGGGGGGGGGGGGCTGCCCCTGCCCCCTCCCCCCCCTTCCCGGCTGCCCCGCCCCCTGCATTGCATTGCATTACATTGCTTCTTGTCGTTGGCGTGTGCGTGTGCGTGTGTGTGTGTGATGACAACAAAAATAAACGTGAATTTCTCAACACAGGAAGAAACTATCTGTATCAAGTCAAGCCTCCGCCACGGGCGGCGCCTCCCCAGCCAGCACGCTGGCCGCGACGCGCCCCCCGGCCGGCAGCCCCGCGCGCGCGCCCAGGGCCGTGCACGCCGCGCCCGCCAGGGACGCCGCCAGCGTCAGGGCCGCCGGCACGGCCCAGCCCTGGGCCAAGGCGAAGCAGAGCCCGCCGTTGAAGGCGTCCCCCGCGCCCGTCGTGTCGACGAGCGCGCCCGGCGGCAGGAGGGGCGCCGACGCGGCGGTGAAGCGCAGGCGGAGGGTGTTGGCGGTGTTGGCGGGGGCGCTCCCTCCGCCGCCACTGTAGGCGGCGCCCGCGCCCGCGTCCGCGTTGGCGAGGGCGGCCGCGGCCCCGGCTGCAGCGGCGGCGCCCGCGTCCCCGGCCGGGACGGCGACGGTCGCGACCCGGGTGGCCAGGCCGGGCGGGCCGACCGCCGCGCCTGAGGGGGAGGTGAGGGCGGGCCGGAAGCGGGGGTCATCCCCGGCCAGCCTCGCCCCCGCCGCGCCGTCCAGCACCGCCTCAAAGACGGCGTCCGGGTCCTCCTCCTCAAAGACGGCGTCCGGGTCCTCCTCCTCAAAGACGGCGTCCGGGTCCTCCTCCTCAAAGACGGCGTCCGGGTCCTCCTCCTCAAGGGGGGGAGGCCCATCACCACCACCCCCGGCCCCCACCCTCTCAATCAGGACCGCCCCGCGCGCGCCGAGCGTGGTGGACACCCACCTCGCGCGCGGCAGGCGGGCCAGGGTGGCGACCGCGGCCGCCCCGCTGGACGCTGGCAGGCCCGTCCACGCCCCCGGAAAAGCCGCGGAGGTCGTGACCGCGTCGGCTAGGGCTAGCAGAGCATCCAGACCGGGCCGCAAGCGCTCGCCCTCCACGAGAACCGGCACCCCGGCCCCAGCGGCGGCGGCCGCGAGGGGGAGCGCCCCGCCTGCCAGCCGCCCGTCGAGGAAGAGCACTCCCGCCCCGCCCAGCGCGCCGCCGACGCCCGCCACCCCGCACGCGTCCAGGTCTGCTGCACCCAGCCACTCCGGCCCGGGCGTGTGGATGCACGTGCGCGTTCCAGCGGCGCCGTCCACGATGATGTACGTGAAGGGCGAGGACGCGCCGGGCGTGTGTGTGTCAACCAGCACGTGGGCCGTGCTGACGCCATCCGCCTCGAGCTCCGCCACGATCGCGCCGCCCGGCCCGTCGCCCGCGAGCTTGGAGACCAGGGAGGTGCGGGCGCCCAGACGGGCGGCCGCGGTCAGGGCGTTGGCGCAGTTGCCGCCGCCCTGGGTCTGTGTGGAGCGAAAGAAGTGGGAAAAGAAAAGGATGATGATGAGGGGATGGAGGAGAGAGACGAGGAAAACCCCCTTTTTTCTCTTCTTCCTCTCACCTCCAGCCGCTCCGTGCGCAGCTTGTCGTCCGGCTTGGGGAAAGCCGCCACGGCGGCCAGGTAGTCCAAGCCGACTGAGCCCATGCCGACGATGGAGGGCGGGGTGGCGGCGGTGGGCGGAACGGCGGCAGGCGGGCTGGGGGCCGTCGCGGGCCGGCTGGAGGGGGCAGCAGCGGGGGGTGGGCGCCGGGTCGGGCTGGCCCGGTTCTCTCCCCGGGGCTGGCTCTGGGAGGGCGGCATCGCCTATGTGTATGAATGCGCGTGTGCGTGTGCGTGTATACAGTGTCTGTGTCCCCGCGAGACGACACGCCCCGCGTGTGATTGAGAGCAGGCGTGTGTTTGTGTGGGAGCGCGAGACGAATGTTTTTTTTTTTTGCGCTCGACCTCGACCCCCGTTCATCTTCCTCCTCCTCGTTCTCCACCTCCAACGCCTCCGCCTCCTCCGCGTCAAAGTCCTCCGACGCCCGGCGGGGCGGCCCGCTATCTATCAACACAACTCTTCAAACTTCAAGCCGCCTCTCTTTCACCGCACGCGCACGCCGCCGCGCACGCCGCCCCTAACCTCTCCAGCTCGGGCAGTTCAGCCCATTGCTTGGCCAGATACTGCGCCTCCGCCGCCGCCAGGGACCCCGGCGACGGCGTGATGAGCGGCTGGAGAGGCGAAGGCAGCGGGCCCTCCTCTTTCCAGGGCAGCGACGCGAGGAAGAGGGTGACCTTTTCCGCCACCAGCCCCCCACCCGCCTCGGCCGCTGCCCGCCCCGCGCAGGAGGACACCGGGTGGGCTGCGTCCAAGGCCGCCCCGACCGTGCGGGCCGCGCCACCAGGGGACCGCAGCTCGGCGAGGAGAGCCTCCCCCGCGGCGGGGATGTGGCAGGTCGGGGTTTCGTCCCCCCCCCCCTCATGCCTCCCGCCGCTGTCGCCCGCCCCGTTGCTGCTCGTCGTCGTCGTGCGCAGCTGGACCAGGCGGGCCACGGCGCCCAGCGGGAGCGCCGCCAGCGCGCCCTTAAGGGTGGTGTGAGTGGGCAGGGACGCCGCGAACGCGCGGGCGGCTGACAGGTCGGCGCCGGTCGGGCCGCCCTCCTTCACCACCACCGCCCGGTGCTGCCCTCCACCCCCACCCGGGGCGGCCGCGGCCGCCCCGCCACCATCCCCGCCACCCCCGGTCGGGCTGGCCAGCGTGAACAGGACGGACGCGCTCACGGCCGACGCCGTCAGGCTCAACCACCCGCGCGGCTGGCCCGTCACCGCGTCGAGGGGGCGCATGGCGCCGAAGAGGGACGCCAGCGGGAGCCAGTGCGGCGGGTACTTGAAGCGGGCGGTGTCGAGGACGAGCACGCGGGGCGGGCCGGGACCGCCCCCCTCCTCACCCCCGCCGCCCCCACCGTGGAAGGCGGCGATTGGGGAGAAGTGGCCGTCCCCCGTCTGGTTGACGGCCGCCCGGGAGTAGGAGACGATGAGGAAGCCCGCGCCCGGGGTGCCCCGGCAGGACGCCTCGACGGCGGCCGCAAACGCGGCGTGTGCGGCGCGTGCGGCCGCGCCCTCACCGTCTCCGCTCCCCTCGGCGCGCGGCGGCGGCGGCGGGGGTGGCTGCACCAGCCTCACCGCCGCCCCGTTGCACCGGGCCAGGCAGGCCGCCTGTTGTAGGACGATGCCCTCCTCCTTCACCCGTTCCAGGTCGCGGCAGCAGTCCAGCAGGGCCTCGCTGTAAAACCGCCAGGGCCCCTTCCAGGCGCGGCGGGGGTCGATGGACAGCGCGTTCAGGACCATGGCCAGGGAGGCCAGGCCGCAGAAGGCGGGCTCGTCCTGGGTCCGGAACTGTTCGACCAGGGGGAAGAAGGCTTCGGCGGAGCCGGCGGCCAGGGCCTCGGCGAAGAGGCGGCGGCCTTCAGCCGAGGAGAACGCGACAGCGGGCGGCCGGAGCGGGCGCTTGTAAAAGGTGCGGGCCGCCAAGCCGGAGGCGGCCGCCAAGCCGGAGGCCTGCGCCGGCGAGGCGACTGGGGAGGAAGGTTGCTGCTTCTGCTCGGGCGCGGTGCTCGTGTGTGCCTCTGCCTCGCACGCCGCGTGCGTCGACGACGCATGCCGCCTCCCACCGTCGCAGCTTGGCTGACAGCAGGACATGGCAAGGGGCGTGGGCGCGCGTGAATTTCGCAGCAGGCGGGCCAGGAGGAGGGACCGCATGAAAATAAAAAATAAAAAAAGGAGTGCGTGCAGGGGAAGAAAAACACGGCCATCCACATTTTCGTTTTCCTCGCGCGCGCCCTTCTGTCTATGGGACAGAGCACACGCACAGCTGCTGCTCTTTCTCTGTCTCCCTCCACACGGGCCCTCGCCTCCAGCGCACACCAGACGCACCGTTTCTCTTTGCGCAGCCCCCCGCACAGGAACAACAAGAGCAGAGCGCTTCTTCTTCTTCCTTTCTTTGTCTCCCCGTCAGAAAAGAAGAATGACCGCTGCCGCCGCCATCCCGCCCGCCATTCGGGGCGAGACCTTTAAGTGCGTGGGGGAGGGCATGTGCGGGCGGGTGGGGTGGCGCGGAGGGTGTGTCGCGATGGGAACACGGGTGGCTAGTGAGCGTCGCTCCTCGCATCAAAACTGCCGAGCGCCGATGCGAAAGGGAGAGACTTACGCACGCCCCTCCTCCACACTCTTCAGGGATAACTCTAAGCGCCACGACGTGCGCGTTCAGAACATTGAGGCCGCCAAGGCCGTGGCGGACGCGGTGCGGACGTCCCTGGGCCCGCGCGGCATGGACAAGATGGTGAGTGGAGAAAAAAAAGGGGGAGAGGAGAGGGCGCGCCGGAGAGCGCGTGGAAAGAGAGCGGCGTGTGTGCACTCTCGTGCGCCGCCTTCCACCACACGCCCATCCCATTGGGGTCGTGCATGTGGAGGGATCGACAGAGCACACGCAGGCTGGCGGCGACGGCGTTGCTCGCCCTGCGACCCCATGTCCTCTGCGCACGGCAAAAAAAGGAGACAAGAGAGACCGATCGGCTCCCCCACGCGCTTGCGCCCGCTATTCTCAAACCCTCCCCCTCTCTTTTTTTTCGCCCCCCCCCCCCAGGTCTGCCAGCCCAACGGCGAGGTCGTCATCACCAACGACGGCGCCACCATCCTGAACAAGATGACGCTGACGCAGCCGGCCGCCAAAATGCTGGTGGAGCTGGCCAAGAGCCAGGTGGGTGGGAAGGAGAGGGGAGAGGAAAACGGGCCACCGGCTGCCCCACCTCATCATTTCTCACCACCTCTCTTTTTCTTCTTCTTCCTCATCTAGGATGTCGTCGCCGGCGACGGCACGACCACCGTCACCGTCATCTGCGGCGCCCTCCTCAAGAAGTGCCTGGACCTGCTCGAGCGGGGGCTCCATCCGACGGCGGTGTCGGACGGCTTCGCCGCGGCGGCCGTCCAGGCGGCGGCAGCGCTAGAGGCGATGGCCATCCCGGTCTCCCTGTCCGACCGGGACGCCCTCATCCGGGCCGCGTCCACCTCCCTGTCCTCCAAGGTCGTCGCCAATTACTCCTCCCTGCTGGCGCCCATGGCCGTCGACGCCGTCCTGCGCGTCCTGGACCCGGCCCGCCCGGCGGCAGTCGACTTGCGCGACGTGCGTGTGCTGACCAAGGTGGGGGGCACCATCGACGACTCCCGCCTCATCGACGGCGTCGTCTTTGATGCGGGCGCCTCCAAGGGTGCGGGCGGCCCCACCCGGGTGGAGGACGCCCGCATCGCCCTGATCCAGTTCTGCCTGTCACCGCCCAAAACGGACCTAGAAAACTCGGTGGTCGTCGGTGATTATGCGGCCATGGACCGTGTCCTGCGCGACGAGCGCGCCCACATTTTGGGCCTGGTGAAGGCCATTCGGGCGTGCGGGGCGAACGTGGTGCTGGTCCAGAAGAGCATTCTGCGGGATGCGACGACGGACTTGGCGCTCCACTATTTGGCCAAGGTGAGTGAGGGGAGAGGACAGGAAGGAAAAGTTTTGTCTCTCCCCATCTCTCTCCCCCCTATCCATCCAATCCCCATCCTCACGCCTGCCTCCTCCTCTCTCTCCTCACTCTCCAGGCCAAAATCCTGGTCGTCCGAGACATCGAGCGGGACGACATCGCCTTCCTGGCCAAGGCCTTGGCCCTGCGCCCCATCGCGCACCCGGACCACCTGATTCCGGAGAAGTTGGGGAGCGCTGCCCTCGTGCAGGAGGTCAAGTGCGGGGCGGGGCGGGTGGTGGAGGTGACGGGTGTGGTGGGCGGCGGGCGCACCGCGACGGCCCTGCTGCGCGGGTCCAACGCCCTGGTCCTGGCCGAGGCGGAGCGGTCCCTCCACGACGCCCTGTGCGTCGTTCGCTGCCTGGCCCACAAGCCCGCCCTGATCCCGGGCGGGGGCGCGCCGGAGGCCGAGGTCTCTGCCGTCCTGGCGCGGTGGGCGACCACCCGCACGGGCGCGGGCGCCGTGTGCGCGCGCGCTTTCTCCGACGCCCTGGAAGCCGTCCCCTACACCCTGGCCGAGAATGCGGGCCTGAGCGCGATCGAGATCGTCGCCCAACTGCGCGCGCGCCACGCGGCGGGCGAGCAGACTGCCGGGATTGACGCGCGCCGGGGCGCCGTCACGGACATGGTCGCCGCGGGTTGTGTCCAGCCCTTGCTGGTGTCGTCCAGTGCGATCGCGCTGGCGGCGGAGTGCGTGCGCATGATCATGAAGATCGATGACATCGTGCCCGTGCGGTGAAACGGGGGAGGGAGGTGGAAAACACGATTGGAATGGGATGGGATGGGATGGGAGAGGGTTGTGCAACGTTCACAGCGCAGGCCTTTTTTTCTTTCATCAATCTATCTCCCTGCCCACTCGCACTCGCCCACCCCCACGCTCGCCCGCCCCAACAGCCCGCCCGCGGAGACGGTGACCTGCTTCCCCTGTACGCCCACCACCTTGCCCACCAGCTTCAGCCGGGGCACCGACACCGTGTCCCCGACGGCCGGGCTCCACCCGGGCGGCGGGCCACGCCCAGCAAGTCTGCCCCCCGCGGCCGCGCCCCCCTTTTTGAAGCGCCCCGCGTTGGCGCCCATCACGCGGGTCGTGCCGCGCGGCGTCTTGATCGCCGGCCGCTCGATCGGAGCAGCCGAGGAAGAGGTGGCGCCGCCGTCACCCCCGCTCTTGCGCCGCCGGGTCGCCCGGCGTTTCAGTTCGGCGGCCGCAGCGTCGGCTGCCCGCCCGACCGACGCGGCTGTCTCCAGGTCGACGGCCGCCGCCGACGCCGCGAGGGACGCCCGCAGGCTTGACGCTGACGCCCGGGCGGCTGCAGCGCTGGCTTGGGCGGCAGTCGCAGCGTCAGCGTCCGCTTCCGCGGCCCGGCGGGCGGCGTCCAGGGCTTCGGCCGCCCCGCCCTGGACCGCCGAGGAGGGAGAGGAGGAGAGGGTGCTACTCCCGGGCGCACCATTCCTGCCGGCCAGCCGCGCCCGGGCGTCCGCCACCACGTCCGCGTCCAGGCCCAGCCGCTCCGCGATATCCAGGCCGCACGACCGGCCCGGCAAGCCCCACAGCAGGCGATGAGTGGGCGCCAGGGCGACCGCATCGAACTCGGCGGCTGCGTTTTCAAAGAGGCCCGGCTGGGCGGCCTTGAGCTCGGCCAGGGAGGCGGCGTGCGTGGTGGCCAGCGTCAGGCCCGCCCCGCGCATGCCCCCGGCGGCCAGGGCGGCCAGCAGGGCGGCGCCCAAGGCGGCACCCTCGGCCGGGTCGGTGCCCGTGCCCAACTCATCCAAAAGGACGAGCGCGTCTGGGCCGGCCTCCTTCCGCAGCGCCGTCACGCGCGCCAGGTGGCCCCCAAACGTCGACAGCCCCGCGCCCAGGGACTGGCCGTCGCCAATGTCGGCCAGGATGGCCGCAAACCAGGGCAGCCGGGCGGGGGCGCGGGCGGGCAGGGGCAGGCCCGCCCGGGCGGACAGGGCGGCCAGCCCGGCAGCCTTCAGGGCGGCCGTCTTGCCGCCCGTGTTGGGGCCCGTGATGATGACGCCCCGCACGCCGGCCTTGATGGCCAGGTCGATGGGCACGGGCGGCGGGGGCAGCTCGGGCGGGGTGGGGGCGGCGGAGGCGGCGGCCCCGCCGGCCCTGCCCCCCCCCCCTCTCCGCCGGGTGGAGAGCGAGCGGAGGGCGGAACCGGCCGCGGCAGCGGCGGCCGCCGCCCCTGCCCCGCCCGCCCGGGCTCGCCGGGTCGCGGCCTCCGCCGCAATCAGGTGCGTGCCCAGGAGGAGGGGGTGGCGGTACTGGAAGAGTTGGACGTGGTAGGGGGCGTCGGCGTCGGCGGCGCCGTCGCCGTCGCCGCCGTCCGTGGCGGGAGGCGTGGAGGTGGGAGGCCCTCCCGCCCGGCGCGCGCGCGCGGCCGCCACCCGCGCCCCGCGGCCGCCCTTCCCACTCCCGCCGCTGCCGCCGCCTCCCCGCCCACCCCCCACCGGCACAAAGTCAGCCAGGATGCCGCCCGTCCACACACCGTACCGGGACCGGGCGGCCGTCACGTCCGCCCACACGACGAGCGAGAGCGCCCGCCGTAGAAGGGGCGCCGCGTCCGCGACGCCGCCCGTCAGCGCCCACCGCACGTTTTCCTCTGCTGACGCGGCCTGCCCCGCCGCGGCGGCCAGGGCATTGTTGGGGGCGACCGCGGAGGCGGGCTCGTAGAAGGCCAGGCCGCCGGAGGAGCCCAGCAGGACCGCGCCGCGGGGGGGCACCGCCCCGTCGGGCAAGCCCACACAAAACCGGCCGGCCCGCTCGACCACCTCCCCGCCCGCGCTCTTCACGGCCGCCCGCGCCCGGGCCGCCGCCGTCCGCACGCCCAGCCGGGCAGTGCGCAGGGCTTCAGACGCGTTGTCCCGGACGGCGCCGCCCTCATCGATGGCCGTCGCGACTTCGCGCACCAAGCCCTTCAGGGCCGCCCCGTCGAATCCGTCAAACGGTTTGGCCAGGGGCGCGGCCGGGTTGGTCGCCTCCCCGTCAATCTCCATGCCCTCCGCCGCGCGGGCGGCAGCCCGGACGGCTCCGGCCAGGCGGGTGGCCCCGGCCGCGAGGGAGGCGACGGCCGACAGGTCCGGGCCCGAGAGGAGGCCGCCCCGGGCCGCGCGGGTGAGGGCGGACGCGGCCGAGGCCGTGGAGACCCCGCCAAACTCCAGTTCCCGGCCGAGCTCGCCCTCGATGAAGGATGCGGCCGCAGTTTCTGTCAAAGTAAGAGAGAGAAAGAGAGAGAGAGAGGAGGAGGAAGGGGCGGGGCGCCGTGAGAGAGAGAGAGAGAGAGAGAGTGGATGGAGAGAGAGGTTGGGAGAAGGAAATAATGCAACCTTCTCTCGCACTCTCGCACCTGCCGCCAGCTTCAGTGACTCCGCCTCGGACCCGCCCAAGGGAAGGTCGTTCAGTACTGTGCGCCGCCCCAGCGTGGTGGACGCAAAACGGGAGACGTGGCCGCACAGGTCGTGCCAGCCGAGGGCGGCGCGGGCGGCCGCCTCGGCGGGGCCAGGTTGTTGGGAGGAGGTCGAGGTCGACACCTCCCATTCGTCCTCGGCCGGCGACGACGACATCGCGTCCTGAGGCAGGGCGGCGTCCAGGGTGCTGCCGGCTGACTGCATGCCAGTCGACCGTCCTACGCGGTGTTGTGGGCGTGGTGCCGGTGGCGTGCGAGCGTGGAGCGTCGTGGTCAGCGGATGCGCGGCCACACCGGCTGGTGGGCGTCGGCTCAACTGTCGGGACGCGAGCAGCATGGCTGCTTCCACCTCGTTATTCTTCCAAGGCCGAGGCTTTGGAGGGCGGGATCTCACACGCGCGCGCAGTGTGCGTGTCTATTGTGGAGGTAATGTTCAGGCGGGCTGGGCCATGGTGTGGGGAGAGAGAGAAGGGGGCTCTGTGAAAGAGAGAGAAAAGCCGCTCCCCAACACGTCTTTCCTTCATTTCCATTTTGCTGTCTCCCCGACACGCGCCGCGTGGCGCCCCCGTGGCGCCCTCACGATGCGGGCGATCGCCCAGGGCTCTCCAGTCCTCAGACATGCGGCCAGCTCCGGGCGCCCCAGCGTGCGCAGCGTGAGGAGCGTGCGGCCGTTTCCAAGCATCAGGCCGAGCGGCGGGGCAGGCCTGCCCCCACCACCCCCACCCCCACCCCGCCGCCCAGTCTGCGCTGCCGCCGGCGATGGCGGCGACACCCCGCCCTTCCTCCGGGGCGGCAGCACGTCCGGCGGGACGCCCTCCCTGCTCCGCCTGGTCGCCCTCGGCATTGGCCTGGCCGCGGCGGCCCTCGCGGCGGCGCCCTCCCTCCTGTCGTCCCGCCCGGGAAAAAGCCTCGTCTGCCGCCTGCTCGCCCGAGCCATGGGTGGCCGCGTCCGCGTCACCTGCGACCGGCTGGCCCTGTCCTGGCGCCGCCCGCCGGAGATGGTGGGCCTGGTGGTGACGCCGCGGAGCGAGGAACGGGGCCCGGCCGCGGGGGCCGACAACGACGGTGCGTCCTCCCCGCCTCTGCCCGCCCCTCCCCCTCAACCCGTCCTGTCGCTGGGCCGGGCGTCGGCGACGGCCTCCCTGGGCGCCATCGCCTTCACCCGCCGCCCCTTCGATGTGGTGCTGTCTCAGCCGTACGTGGACCTGTTCCTGACGCCGGACGGGGCGACGACCCGGCTGGAGCGGGCGCTGGGAGGAGGGAACGGGCGAGGGCGGGAAGGGGAGGAAGGGGATGCAGACGATGACGCGGCCGCCCTGAGGGACGCGGAGACGTTTGGCACCGCCCGGGAACCGGGGCCCGACCCGTCCGGCGTGCTCGGCCCGCCCGTCCCCCAGCCCTTCTCGGCGGAGGTGCGGGCGGGGCGGGTGTCCCTGTTTGTCGCGGACGGGACGGCGCGCGTGCCCGAGGATGCGAGGGAGGTGGTCACGGGAGGGGCGGCCGCCCGGGCGGGGCGGTTCGGGAAGCCCCCCCCCCCGCCAGGCCCCGTCCACGCGGTCGTCCTGGTCGGCGCGGACGCCCTGACAGAGGACGGCGAGTCGCTGGGGTGGGATGGCGCGGCCTGGGACGACCCCGGCGGCGACCCCCACGACGCGCGCGCTGTGCTGGCAAGCGGAAGCAGTTATGACGCCGCCTGGGCGACGGCCGCCGCCCGCCGGCCGCGGGCGGCGCGGGCGCCCATTGCAGCCACCCTGCGCGCCCCCGGCCTGCGCGCCCAGGCCAGCGGGTGGATCGTGGGTGGCGGCGGTGCCTGGAGCGTGTCGCCCGCGGCGGCGGCGGCAGGCCTGGCCAGGGGGTGGCTGAGCACGGCGACGAAAGGGTCCAAGAAGAAGCGGCTGCTCGACCGCCAGCCGGCGTGGAGCCTGCGCTTGCGGGACCCGGGCATCGCGGTCGCGGCCGCCTGCACGCCCGCCCTGGCGCGAACGGGCCTAGCCCGCTTGTCGCCGCTCCTCGCGGACGCGGTCGGAATGCAGGACGCCGCGTCCGTGCGCGTGTGCGTCGCCCCGGCGGGCTTGAGCCTGCCGGCCGCCAGCGCGGTGGTGCGGGTGGCGCCCCTCAAGCTGAGGCTGGTGGGGGCGGCGGCCTCGTCCTCCAAGCCATCCCTCGCCGGCCGCCTGCTGGGGCTGCTGGGCGGGGCGGGGGCCAAGGGCGGCGCCCTCACCGCCTGGACCGCGCCCGCGGCCGTGGAGGTCGGCCCGGCCGGCCTATCCATCCCGCGCTTCGACATCCTGCTGAGCGCGGCTGAGGGCGGCGGCGGCGGCGGCGGCAGGAGGGGCGGCGTGCACCTGGTCACGTGGGGCGTGGTCGACCCAGGCGGGCGGCGGTGTGCGCTGACGGTCGGCGTCCCCGGGCGCACGCTGTCCGCCCTCGGCTTTGCCGGCATCCCGCCCGCCACGCTCCTCCCCATCGCTGTGCGGGGTCCCCTGCGCAAGCCCCGCGTCGACTTTGTGGGGGCGTCCGCGCGGCTGGCGGCCCTAGTCGCGGCGGGCGCGGCTGAGGGCGGGGGAGGGGCGGAGGAGGAGGCAGGTCCGGCCCTGGCGGCTCTGCGGCGCGCGCTTGGCCGGGGCGTCGGCCGGAAAGTCGGCGCCCTGGCCGGCGCGGGGCGGGTAGGGACGGGCCCGCCCCCGCCCGCCTACCTGCCCTGGGAGGCCGGGGCGCGGCTGCCGACGCAGATAGAGGACGCGAAGCGGCGGCAGGCGGAGGCGGTCGGGGAGTGGAGTGAGGAGCGGTGATGGTGGTGGTGGTGGTGGGAGCAAAGAATTGTGGGGCAAAGGTTGAAAACAGACACACAATTACAAGGGGGGGGGGGAATGCACTAAGGAAGGAGGCCTGCAGGG
>Ga0315288_10006148_pt1 | contig 15214 bp, 12 predicted proteins | sample YL17G11_20_MG_FD_203454 | JGI IMG/M metagenome (GOLD analysis project Ga0315288, IMG submission 203454) | Sediment microbial communities from Yellowstone Lake, YNP, Wyoming, USA - YL17G11_20 | ecosystem: Environmental > Aquatic > Freshwater > Lake > Sediment | place: USA: Wyoming | collected...
GCATACGGCGTCTATCGGTCCGGAAAAGTCTGCCGGTTTCAGGCGGCAGCGGTAAGGTTTCGGCTTCTTGCCTCGCCTTGCTGAGCGACAGGGTTCGCCGGAAGCGAAAGGTCGTTCGTGGCTGGGGCAGCCGTCCGTCGTGGCCAGTCTTGCCCAAGAGACACAAGCAGAACCTCCCACGCAAGGTTGACCGCCTCAGCGCGACCTGGCCGATGCAATCGGCAGAGTCCTGGAGTCCTTGCGGCCCGCGCCCGCCACGATGCCTCGCCACCGCCTTTCCCTGATCGCCCGGCTTGCGCCTCTCCTGTTGTGCGTCTTGCCGGCGTCCCTTCTCGCCCCGCTTCAGCGTGATCCTTCCCACCGGCGACGAAGCCGAAAGGCTCAGTTTCGTCCGGTCCGGCGGTAGGGAATTTCTCGGCGGGCGGTCGGGTGCCCCCGCTGGCGGGTCCGCCAATTTTGACTGGCGCGGTCTGCGAGGTTTAGGTAAACTGCTTGCGTGAGGCTTTCGTATTATGGATCACACGCAAGGAGCACGACATGGACGCGACGCCACGAGTATCGCCGCAGGAGTTTGCCGATTCGATAAAGCAGGAAGTGGAGGAGTACCTGAAGGAAGTCATGGAGGCGGTCAACACGGCTGCGGACGGCGAGTGGATTGCGGGCAGCGAAGAACGCGTGCGCGATCTCTCGGCCGAGATGCGCCGCCGCGTGTTTGAACGAGCGATCCAGCAGCGGGTGGATGCGGCAGAAGCCGCTTTTCCCCCCTCCGCACAACGCGAAGACGGGAAAACGATTGGCCAATAAGGGCCGGCAATCGCGCTCGGTGCTCTCGATCAACGGCCGGGTGCGGCTCCAACGGCGCTGGTGGCATGACGCACAGACGGGCAGCCTCGCGCCGGCGGACGAAGCGATGGACCGCAGCGGAGCGACGATCACGCCCGGCGTCTTGGAACTGGCGTGTCGCGAGAATCTCTCGGCGATGAGTTTCGAGAAAGCCGCCGCCAATCTAGCGCGGACGGCGCAACTGACAATCAGCGGCGAGCAGTTGCGCAAGGAGGTGGAGGCCGTGGGGCGCCGGGTCGCCGACGCCCAGCAGATGGGCCGGATCGAGACGGCGTGGGAGGCCGAGGACTGTCGCGTCACGGAGGAACGCCAGGGCACGACCACGCGGGTCTATACGGGTTGTGACGGCGTGATGGTGCCGGTGATTACGGATGCGGAGAAACAGAAACGCCGCGAGGCGGTCAAGGCCAAGCGTCGTCGTTGCGGCAAGAAACGCAAGCCCTTGCCGCCGCGAAAGCGGGGCGCGGATCAAGGGTGGAAGGAGTTCAAAGTCGTCTACTTCTACAGCGAGGACATGCGTCGGCAACACATGGCCGTCACGCACCGCAACCACGAGGCCGCGGGAAAACTGCTGCGTCGCGAAGCCGACCGTTTGCGGTTTGGCCGCGCGGGGCAGCGCGTCGCGGTCGTCGATGGCGCGGTCTGGATTCGCGACCAAATGGAGTTGCACCTGGCCGAGTTGGACGGGCTGGGGCTCGACTTCTATCACCTCAGCGAGAACGTGCATCGCGCCCGCCGCAAGGTCTTCGGCGACGTCGCCCCCGAGGGCCGCGCCTGGGCGGACGCCTTAATGCACACGTTCAAACACGAGGGGTACGGTGCAGCCTGGGAGCAACTCGTGCAGTGGCGTGCCAAGCTGGGACGCTCGCGCAAACGCAAGCCGGCTGACCGCCTGCTCCAGTATGTCTCCTTGCGTGAGAAAATGATCCGCTACCCGGCCTTTCGCGCCAAAGGATGGCAGATCGGCAGCGGTCCGACGGAGTCGCAGTGCAAGCTCTCCACGAAACGCCTCAAAGGCCACGGCCGCCGCTGGGACCGCCCGAACGCCTCCGCCGTCGCCGCCCTTGATTCACTGGATCGCAGCGGCCAATGGCCCCAGTTCTGGCCAAATGCTTCCCCCGCCACGATTTAGCACCGCCAGAAAGTTTGGGCACACCCGTCACTGGCCCTTGCCTGTCGGTCCTCATAGAATCAGGGGTAGGCTCGCACGGCCGTCCCTTGGAGGCACTTCAATGGAATACGACGGACTGATCAACGATTACCTTGCCGGTCCCCAGGCGTTGCGGCAAGCCGTGGCCGGGATGACCCCGCTGGAAATTGGACGCGCCCGGCCCATCCGTGGCAAGTGGTCCGCTCGTGAGGTCGTTTGCCACATTGCCGACTACGAGCCGATCTACGCCGACCGGATGAAGCGGGTGATCGCCGAGAACGAACCGGCGATTTCGGGCGGCAATCCCGACGCACTGGCTGCACGCCTCGCCTACGGCAGCCGGGATGTCGAAGAAGAACTTGCCCTGATCGAACTCGTCCGCAAGCAAATGGGACGCATCTTACGGGGGATCCAGCCCGAGGATTTTCAGCGCCGAGGCATCCACGACAAGCGTGGGCCAACAACCCTGGCGGACTTGGTGGAGCGGGTTGCCGGCCACATTCCGCATCACGTTCGGTCTATTGAGTGCAGGGGCCTGCGGTCACCGCGGGACATTGGGGAGGCCGGACCATGAAAACCTTCTTGGTGGCTTTGGTGGGCGTCGGGCTGGCGATCGGGGCGACTTGCACCTACTGCGCGGGCGCCGATCCGCAGCCCGCGGACAAGGCTCCTCTCCGACCGCCCGGGAAACCGGCGGATGCGAGCCCCGCAAAGCCTGCGGCGCCGCAGCCGGGCCGGCTTCTTTGGGCTTATCCGCCCGGCTGGAATCCATACTGGGGCGCCTACCCGTACTACCCGTCGTATTCCTGGCCCAGGTACTGGTACGGACCGGGCTACCCCGTTTACGTCCCGTACTACGATGGGTCGATCATCTTGCCGCCGCTGTACGTGCCGGCAGAGTCGATCTACGGACCGGAGGCGGTGAAGCGTTTCATGGGCGTGGACCGCTCCAGCGCCCCGCGCGGCAGCGCTTTCCGGCCGAGCCCGCGCGACGTGCCGGAGGAGAAGAAGCCGGCCGCCCAACGCGGGACCAACGCGGAGTCGATCGCGCGGGCCCGGCGGTTCATCGGCCTCGGGGACAAGATGTTCGGCGAGCGCAAGTACGCCGACTCCTACGAGCGTTACCGGATGGCGTCGCAGGCCGCGCCGGGCCTGGCGGACGCTTATTTCCGTCAGGGATTGGCGCTGGTGGCCAGCGGGCGTTACGAGTCGGCCGCCAAGGCGCTGAAGCGGGGATTGGACCTGGACGCCAACTGGCCGAGATCGGATTTTCGCCTGAACTCGCTCTACGGCGGCAATGGAGCGGACAAGACGGCCCACCTCGACATGCTGGCCACCGCGGCGGGCGAGAATCCACAGGACGCCGACTTGCTCTTCTTGACCGGAGTTTTTCTCCACTTCGGCGGCCAGGCCGAGCGGGCCGGTCCGTTCTTTCGGCGCGCCGCCCAACTGGGCGGAGTCGATGCGAAGTATCTGAAGGCGTTCGAGCGGCCACCCGAGGGTCAGCGGGCCGGCGACGGGCCGTTCTAGGTCGGACGGCACAACAGGTTGGGCTGAGCGGAGGTGTGCCACTGCTTGCCCTTGGGCAAGCAGTGCTCCTGCACTGCTACGGCACTGCTTCTGCGAAGCAGTGGCACACGGTTGTCAGGTCGTGCCTGCGGTCTCGGCCGCCTCCGGATGGAGCTTCAGCCAGCGGGCCCGGCGGACCCAGTAGAAGCGGACCGGGATGAAGATGTCCACCACTTCGTCGGCGATCAACAGGCCGCCGAGCACCGGGGCGGCCATGGCCGAGATCACCTCGTGGCCCACCCCCGTGGCCCAGAGCATGGGCGCCAGGGCGATAATCGCCACGCCCTCGGTCAGGAGTTTCGGTCGCAGCCGGTGTACGGCCCCCTCGATGACCGCCTGGCGCAGCTCCGCGATGGAGCCGATCTTCTCCAGCCCGCCGCGTTTCTCAAGGGCCTCGCGGAGATAGACCAGCATGATGATGCCGGTCTCGGTGGCCATGCCGAAACAGGCGATGAAGCCGACCTGCACCGCCACGCTGAAGCGGTCGCCAAATAGCGCCAACAGCAGGACGCCGCCGACCATGGCCTCGGGCACGGCCATCATCATCAGCACCGCGTCGACGAAGTCGTTATAGGTCAGATAGAGAATCACGAAGATCAAGAGGAGCACGGCCGGGAAGACGACCTGCATGGTCTTGCGGGCGCGGACCTGGTTCTCAAACTCGCCGCTCCACTCGATGTACATCCCTGGGGGCAGCTTGACCTTCTGGGCCACGACCCGCTGGGCCTCTTCCACATAACCCACAATGTCGCGGTCGGTGACGCCCAGTTGGACGTAGGACCGGAGCATCCCGTTCTCGCTCTTGATCATGGCCGGTCCTTCGACGACCTTGACCTCCGCGACCATGGAGAGCGGGACCTGCACGGGTCCGGGCTTGGAGCCGGCGAGCGTAGAGGTCCCGGAACGGCCCATGCCGCCGCCGGTTCCGCCCCCGCTCATTGCACCCCCGCCCATTCCACCGCCGCCGGTTCCGCCGCCCCCGCCCATGCCGTTGCCCGTGCTTTCCGCCATCGGGGGCATGGCGGCGCTGACCAGCAGGTTCCGAACGTCCTCCTCGTCTTGGCGAAAGGCGCGGGCGTAGCGGACGCGGACGGGGAACCGTTCGCGGCCTTCGACGGTCATGGTAATCGTCTTGCCGCCCAAGGCGGTCTCGATCACGTCCTGGACGTCGCCGACGCTAACGCCGTAGCGGGCCGCCTTCTGGCGGTCGATGGTGATCTCCAGGTAGCCCTTGCCTCTGGTCTGGTCGGGGAAAACGTACTCCGTTCCCCGCACCCCCTTGAGGACCTCGGCGATCTCTTCGGAGACCGTCTGGATCTGGTCCAGGTCCTTGCCGAAGACCTTCACGCCGATCGGCGTGCGCACGCCGGTGGCCAGCATGTCGATTCGGTTGATGATCGGCTGGGTGGGGATGTTGGACCAGCCGGGCATGCGCACGGCGGTGTAGGGCTCGTTGCCGACCATCTCTTTGACGATATCGGTGCGCTGGCCCTTCTCGTTGCCCGATTCCTTCGTACACTTCCACAGGAACACGTGGGGCGCCCACGCCGCGTCCAGCTCGGCGCGGAGCGTCTTGAGCTTCTCCTGTTCCGCGGCGTCGTCGGTCTTCTCGGCCCAAAGGCCCTGGGTCTGGGCCTCCTTGCGGAGCTCCTCGATGGCGTACCAGTCGTAGGCCGGCACGGCCTGATCGAACAGCTCGTAATCCAGTGGGCGGCACTGCCCGCGCCAGTGGGCATCGCGCCGCTTCTCGATGAAGTCTAACATTTGCGTGAAAAGCGTGGGCCGCCCGGTCCCCATCACGCTCATCACGTTGAGGTAGGCGTTGTAGAATGAACCGAAGTGCGCCTCCAGGAGGTCCGGAGTGAACTCGACCTTCTTTTCGGAGGCCAGCTTCTCGGCAATCCGCCGGACCAGCCGGTTGACGTCCGCCTGGCCTGGCCCGGCAGTCAGGATCGCGGCGAACTCTTTTTCCAATTGTCCGGCGACGCGGTCCGCGTCGGACTGGCTCACGGGCTCCAGGAGCCGGTCCGCCTTCTGCCAGCGGCTCGTCAACTCGGCGACGGACTCGCGCAGCAATCGCGGGCCCAGCGCCGCCTCGAACTCGGCGTGGCGCTGGAGCGCCAGTTCCCGCATGGTCTCGTCGAAGTGCATCCTGGCGTTCATCGTGGCGGGGGCGAGGATCGCGTGGCGATCCGATTCCTTTTCGATGGGCTCGATGAGGCCCTGTTCCTGGAGGGCCGAAAGCACCACGGCCGTCTGTTTCTCGGCGTCCTGGTACTTAAGCTTGCGCCTGGGCCAGTACTCCTTGGGCCGCAGGGTGATGATGCTCTCCACCATGTCCAGCGGCGAGGGGTCGGTGGGCGTGTCGGCCCGGCCCGCCTTGCCCACGACCATCTCCACCTCGGGAAACCGCCGCAAGAGGGCATCGCGGGCCTTGAGGTCGTCGACCACCTGGGTGACCGACGCGCGGGGGACGGTGACCGGCATGTCGAGGATGCTCCCTTCGTCCAACGGGGGCATGTAGTCGGTGCCGATCTTGGTGAAGTTGTAGGCCCAGAGCGCCACGGCCGCAAGGGTCAGGAAGGAGAGGACCTGCCAGTGCCAGCCGACGATGAAGATGATGGTGGCCGTCATGGTGATTGCCACCACGGCCAGGAAGCAGATCCGCCAGTCGATGCCCGTGATCGCATCCAGGGGGAACAGTCCCGCCCCGATGATCAGCAGGAACGAAAAGAACCACATCGCCAGGTTGCGGCGCGGCATGAGCCAGGTGAGCCACGGCTTGTAGATGTTGATCAGATTGCGGACGAGCCAACTGTCCTCTTCGCTCCGCAGCCGGCCCTTGATGAACGTGGGGATTAGCGCCGGCACCAGGGTGATCGAGAGGATCGCCACCCCGATCATGGCAAAACTCTTGGTGAAGGCCAGCGGATGGAAGGTCTTTCCCTCGCGGCCGCTCAGGGCGAACACCGGGATAAAGGAGATGAGGATGATCATCACCGAGAAGAAGATCGGCCGGCCCACCGTGCGGCACGCCGGGATCACAATCTCCCGGGTGTCGCCCGTGATCTTGCGGTGGCCGAAATGGGCGGTCAGGTGGTGCGTGGCGTTTTCGACCATCACGATCGCCTGGTCCACCAGGATGCCGATGGAAATGGCGATCCCGGAAAGCGACATGATGTTCGAGGCAATCCCGAAGTGCCGCATCAAGATAAACGACACCAGCACCGCCATGGGGAGCGTCATGCAGATCACCAGCGCGCTGCGCAAGTGCATGAGGATCAAGGTGATCGCCACCGAGGCGATGATCATCTCCTCGGTGAGCGTCCCCGTGATCATCTCGATCGCCCCGTGGATCAGGCGCGTGCGGTCGTAGAAGGGCACGATCCGCACGCCCTCGGGCAGTCCGGGCTGCAATTCCGCGATCTTCTCTTTGATCCGCTTGGTGACGGCCAGCGGGTTTTCGCCGTGGCGCATCATCACCACCGCGCCGACCGCCTCATTGCCGTCCTTCTCCAGGACGCTGCGGCGGAACTCGGGGCCCAGGCTCACCGTAGCGAGATTGGAGACGTAGATCGGCGTGCCCTTTTCCGGGTCGGCCTTGACCACGATGTCTTCGATGTCCTTGGTATTGCGGATCCAGCCCACGCCGCGGACGATGTATTCCGCGTTCCCCTTCTGCACGGTCTTACCGCCCACGGCGGAATTCGAGCGGGCCACCGCCGAGAACAGCTCGCCCAGCGTCACGCTGTAGGCGCGGAGCTTGCCCGGATCGACGTCGACCTGGTACTCGATGGGGAACCCGCCCGCCGAAGCCACCTGGGCCACTCCAGGCACCGAGTTGAGCTGATAACGGACGTACCAGTCCTGGATGGCCCGCAAGCGCCCCAGGTCGTAGCCTTCGCCCTCGACGGTGTACCAGAAGATCTGGCCCAGGGCGGTGGCGTCGGGGGCGAGGTAGGGCACCACGCCCGGCGGCAGAAACGTGCTGGACAGCGTGAGCCGCTCCAAGACCCGCTGGCGCGCGAAGTAGAAGTCGATGTTGTCCTCGAAGATGATGCTGATCATCGAGAAGTTGAACTCGCTGGAGGACCGCACCGCCTTCACTCCTGCCAACCCTTGCAGGTTCACGGACAGCGGATACGTGATCTGGTCCTCGATCTCCCGCGCACTGCGGCCCATCCAGTCGGTGAAGACGATCACCTGGTTTTCGGATAGGTCGGGGATGGCGTCCACGGGCGTGTTGATCACGGCGTGGATGCCCCAGAAGACCACCCCCAGCGAGAGCAGGATGACGATGAACCGGTTGCGGATGGAGAACTCGATGATTTTTCCGATCATGGGAAGGTCCTGTACACGTGGCACAGCCGCCCTCGGCTGTGCCGCTTTCCCGCCGTGGGAAGGCAGTTGCACTGCCGTCCCGAAGTCCTCGCGTTGGTACGGCAGTTGCACTGCCGTACCGAAGGGGCAGCAGTACAACTGCTGCCCCAACCTTCGTACAACTGCTCCGCCAACCTTGGTGCAAGACACAGCCGAGGGCGGCTGTGCCACATGCAGCAGCCTCCTGCTACTGAGTCTTCATCGTGGGCATCTGGGAAACTTTTTTCAGCGTCTCCTCGGGCTCCCGCTTGGCCTTGCCGACGCAGCCCTTGCAGCAAAGGAATACCGGCTGGCCGCGGAGGGTGATCTTGACGGGAACGCCCATCGAGCCGAGCGCTGCGCCGGTGATCGGGCAGACCCGCTGGGCGAGGGCCAGATGCCGATCTGCCTCGGGCAGTTGCGAGATGTTTTCCAGGTCTTCCTTGGAAAGCTCCGTTGCCGCCGGAGTCCGCGAAGTCTGGTCGCCTTGGCGCGGGCTGGAGGCGGCAGGCTGGCTGCTGCGCCCGCTCGACGCGGAGCCGCCGGTGGCGCCGAAGTAGGTCGAGGCGGCGGCCGGGTTGAGCCGGGTTTCAGCGTCGATCAAGAAGGCGCCCGCGGCCGCGACCCGCTCGCCCGCCGCGAGCCCCTTGACCACTGGGTAGTAGTCCACCCTGCGGCCCCCTTCGAGCAGCTCGACGCGGGACCCAAGCTCCACCTCCCGTCCTTCAAACAGCCCCGGCTCGCGCTGGACATAGACGACCTTCTTCGTGCCGGTGTCGATCACCGCAAGCTCCGGCACCACGAGGAACTCGTACCGCGGCCTATCGTCGGGGCCGGTGATTCCCGCGGCGCCGCCGGAGGAGGCCAGCACGATCGGCGCCTTGGATCGCACCAGGCTCTTGAAAGGCTCGATGTCCTCCAGCGGGGTGTTGATGCTCACCGTGGCGAACATGCCGGGACGCAGCTCGTGCCGCGGGTTCGCCAGCTCGAAGCGGACTCGATTGGTGCGCGTGGCCACGTCCAAGCGGGGATAGATCAGGGCCAGCCTGCCAACGAACGTGCGGTTGGGCAGCGCCTGCACGGCGGCCTCGATCTTCTGGCCGGGCGCCAAGAGCGCGATGTCCTTCTCGTACACTTCGGCCTCGATCCAGACCGCCGACAGGTCGGCCACCTCCAGCAGCGTCATGCCCGGCTCCACGTTGGAACCGGCCACCACCTTCTTCTCGATCACGTAACCGGACCGCGGCGAGCGGATCACCAGACGCGGGCTGGCTTTGCCCGAGGCGAGGATGGCGTCGATCTCTTGCGGGCCGACCCCGAACAGCTCCAGGCGCTCGCGGGCGCTGGCGAGCAGTCCGGACGGCGGGGCTCCCGGCCGGGCCGCCAGCAGGAGCTCCTGAGCGGTGCTATAGAGCTCGGGGCTGTAGATCTCGGCCAGCGGCTCGCCTTCGCGCACCGTGACGAAGGTCTTGTCCACGTAGAGCTTTTCGACGTAGCCCATCACGCGACTGACGACCCTTGAGAGCCGGCTCTCGTCAAACGCTACGTAGCCCACGGTGGTCGTCTGCCTGGTCACGGGCCGATGCTGGACGGGCACGGTCTGGATTCCGGCCTGTTGCACCCGCTCCGGGGTGAGCTGCACCCGGCCGGTCACTCCCAGCGGCAACTTCGTCGCTTCCCCCTTCTTCCGCGCGGACAGGGGCATGCCGCAGATCGGGCATTTGGGCACGTCGCCGTTGGGCTCGTAGCTGGAGCGGATCACCTGGGGGTCCATCGGACAGAAGAACTCCTCGCCGGGGTCCAACTGCCGGCTCGCCGCGGCTTTCGGCCGGGTCCACTTGTCCCAGTAGTTCTTGATCGTGTCCCAGTAGCCGATGAACAGCCCCACCGCCGCCAGGATGGCAATGAATCGCACCCGCTTCAAGATCACCAGGCCCACGAGCCGGAGCTTCTGCCGGCCGCTCATGGGCGGAGTGCCCGTCCCTGGAGTCTCTGGAGCATCGTTGTCATCGGAAACCGTCAGGCCGATCGCCTCGCCACCGGCAGCCCGCCTGTCTTTTCTGTCTGCCATGGAATACCTCCCACACCGCCCGGCTAATTTTGCCCGGCAGTGCTCAGTTTTGCCAAATACTTGTCCGGGTCCTTCTTGATGGCCGCCTCACATCCGGGACAGCAGAGGAAAACCGTTTGTCCCTTGACGACGACTTTGACCGGCTCGCCCATCGAGCCCAAGGGCTGGCCGGTCACGGGGCACGTGCCCTGCTTTTGGGCCAGCGCGCGGTCTTCGGCGGACAAGCCCGCCGGCTTCTCACTGGGGGCCGTCTGCCCGGCATCGTGCGCCTTGTGTTCGGCACCGGCCGGCGCCTTGGGAGTCGTCCGCTCGGGCGACTTGCCGCAGCCGCCCGCGACGACCGCGGCGACGAAGAACATCAGCAGCGAAACGAAAGTCAATGCTCGCAACATGGTTCGGTTTCCTTTCACGAATTGGTCTGTCAGAAAAGTTCTTGCGCCCCTCAAAGCCCACGCACTTGCAACCCGTGGGCTTTACGCCGATAGCGTATGCTGTCGGGGTAATCACACTGGGAATGCGATACCGGCGTACGCAAGGCGTCAGCCGGTGCAATCGGCGCGCGGAATCCCGGCGGTGCGATGCCGATTAAATGAGAAACCGGCAGAGCGTGCTCAATCGCTCCAGCGGCGTGAGCGCGAGGGAAGAGAACTGCCAAGGACGGCAGGCGATCAGGAGGTAGGCATGGTGGTCGCCAGCGAAAGCGGCCGCGACAACCGCCGGCCCGGCGAGGTCCTTGGCCTTCAGCGAGTCGCCGGCCGGAGGAAGCTGAGGGTCGTGCCGGTGAGACTGGCCGCAGGAGCAAACCACCCCGCTCGCGCAACCTGACCCGCCGCCACAGCAGCCGCACTTCGCACGATCCGCCCCGCAGCAGCCCGCTTTGGCCTTAACCTCGCAGCACGAATGGGCCGGCGCGGGCCGTGGCGTGCAGTGCGGACAACCTGCGGCACGGGCTGGCTCCTGGGGGCTCGTCCCAAGACTTCCGAAGTCTTGGAGACTTCGGAAGTCTGCGGTGGAATCTGCGGGGGCCCTATCGCGGGCGCAGCCGCAGGCACCCGCCGGCAGGGTTTGGAGCGGCACGAGCGCCGCCGCTAGCCAAGCCACCGCTTTTCCCAAGAGTGTGTCGGACCAGGACATCGATGCCCAACCGGATCGCGCGACGAGACTACCTCGGCCTGGAGCACCCCTCCGATCTGCCCAACCTTCGGACCTTACATCAATCCTATGGCGCCCCGCTTGGGAAAGCAACGGCGATTCGGCAACGCCTTGCCCCATCCCGGGGGATCTGGTACTTATGAGAAGGAAGGATGCGCTCGGCCGGGCCAGACCTGATTGGGGGGCCTAGATGTCGCAGGAGTTCGATCCGTATCATCGCTGGCTGGGGATCCCGCCGGAACATCAGCCGCCCGATCACTATCGGCTGCTGGGGATCCAGTTGTTCGAGACCCAGCCCGACGTGATCGAAAACGCCGCGGACCGGCAGATGGCCTATCTGCGCACGTTCCAGACGGGCCCGCACGCGGCGCTGTCGCAGAAGCTGCTCAACCAAGTGGCGGCGGCGAAGGTGTGCCTGTTGAATCCGGAGAAGAAGGCCGCCTACGACGGGCGATTGCGGAGCCGGCTGGAAGGGGCCCAGCCCGCGGCCCAAGAGGCCGAAGTCTACGACTTCATCGAGCCTCTGGGCCCGGAGTCCTTCGCCCCGCCGGACATTTTGGAGGCCGACGTTTCGCCCGTCGTATCCGAGCGATTTGCGGCGCCGAGGGGTTCGGAGGGGTTCGCGTCGTCGCCGGCCCTGCCGCCCAGACGCGGCGGACCCGGGCTGGCCGCGATGATCGGGGTCTTGGCCTTTGGCCTGGCCTTGGTGGTCGGTTTGGTCGTTTGGCGTCGGCCCGGCGAGGAGCCGCCTGGCCCCAAGACCGCGATTGTGCTCGACTGGCCGGAACCCCTGCGGCGCGGCGCGACCCTGGAGATCAACGGCAAGCGTCAGCGGGTCGCTGCCACCGGACCGCTTGAATACCCGTGCGAGCCGGGAAGAGTCCACATCCTCGCCACGATCCCGGGATACCGGCCCGTGGAGCGCACGGTCCGGATCGAGGCGGGGCAGACGTGGATCGTCCGCACCTCGTGGCAGGAGCTGAAGCCGGCCGCGCCGCCGGGCCAACGGGCTGCGATCGACAATGCGCCCGAGGAGGACGTGGACGAGCCATCGGAGGACGACCTTTGGGACGAGTGGCTTCTCTCCGCGGAAAACCAGGGGACTGCGCCCGCGCCCCCCAAGGAGACGCCCGCTCCGCTTCGCGCGATCGTCCCCGACGAAAAGGAAGTGCCGCCGGCGATTTCCGCCAAAGCCCCTGACGCAGTGAAGGAGTCAACGACCGCGCCCGCAAAGGAGCCCGAGGAGGTTGAAGAGCCGCTCCCGGCGGGAAAGCCCGGTGGAGAGCCGGTCAAGCTCGACCCGCAGGTCGACCCGCTGCTGGCCGAGTCGTGGGCCGCGATCGATCGCGGCGACTTCGCCCGGGCCCGGGAAAGGCTTGTGCTGGCCCAGAGAATGAGCCGCGAGGATCCGCGGGCCGTTTTCGGCCTGGGGTTGCTCGAGGCGATTTGCGTTCACGACTGGCCCGTGGCCGAGCGGTACTTCGCCTTGTGCGTGAAGCAACAGCCCGGCAGCGCGGCGTCGCTCAATAACCTGGCGCTGGTGCGGATGCGGGTCAACAAGGAGAACACGGCGTTGCGGCTCTGGGAAACGGCGTTGGCGGCAGGACCCGCCCCCGAGGAGATCGCGCAGAACCTTGGCCGGCTGCAAGAGCTGGTGCGCGTGGGCCGCCTTTCGTTGAAGCCCGGTGCGCTGAAGGCGCTGGAGAACCTGTTCGCCCGCGCCGGCGGTGCGGCCCAGGCGCGGGGCCGCGCTGCGTTTCGCTACATGGGGCTGGAGTTGCCCGGCGGCGGGTCGTTGGGATGGCCCACGGCGGTCGGCTACGAGGACCATTGGTGCTGGACGTGCGGGGGACGCGGCGAGGTCCGCTGCCCCGTGCCGGACTGCGCCCGGGGCGGGGTCCGGACGATGCAGAGCAAGGTCGTGGCCCGCAATCCGGTATCGCGGCAGCAATTGGTGCAGAAGACCCCAACTCGAGTGACGTGCCCCGTGTGCAACGGCCGCGACGTGGTCCCGTGCAGGTTCTGCAATCAGGGCAGGGAACGATGACGAATTTCGTCATTAGGATTTCGGGACTTGCGCTGATCCTCGTGTCTTGCGGATTCCCGGCCCGGGGAGGCGACATCATGACCCAACGCAGCGTCCAGAAGGATCCATTCGGCGTGACTGCCGGCGGCGAGGCGGTCGAGCGCTACACGCTCCGCAATGCCGGCGGGATGACCGTGCGCTTGATTGCTTACGGGGCGGCGGTGAGCGAGCTCTGGACCCCCGACCGCCGCGCCGAGCCGGCCGACGTCGTGCTCGGCTTCGACAACCTGGCCCAGTACGAAGACGCCAAGCAGAACCCGTACTTCGGCGGCACGGTCGGGCGCATGGCCTTCCGCATCACGCAGGGCCGCTTCACGCTCGACGGGAAGGTCTACCAGCTTTCGCTTAACATCCCGCCGCACCACTTGCACGGCGGCACGCGCGGCCTGAGCCGCGTGGTCTGGAAGGCCGAGCCGCTGGCCGGCGACAACCAGCCGGCCGTCCGCTTCCGCTGCCGAAGCCTTGACGGCGACCAGGGCTATCCCGGCAACTTGGACGTGAGCGTCACGTACACCCTCACCGACCGCAACGAGCTGAAGATCGACTACGCGGCCACCACCGACCGGCCCACCCCCGTCAACTTGACCCACCACAGCTACTTCAACCTCGCCGGCGCAGGGAGCGGCAGCGTGCTCGGGCACGTGCTGGAGCTGCGGGCCAGCCGCTACACGCCGCTGGATGAGAAGCTCATTCCCATTGGCAAGATTGTGCCCGTGGCGGGCACGCCGTTCGACTTCACCAAGCCGACGCCCATCGGGGCGCGAGTGCAAAAGCCGTCGCAGGTGGCCGACGGGTACGACCTGAGCTATGTGCTGGACCGTTGTGGGACAGCCGCCCTCGGCTGTCCTGGGTCAGGCCCAGTCGAGGGTGAAAGTAGCGCTGGCGACCAGGCACAGCCGGGGGCGGCTGTGCTACAGTCGAAGCTCACACAGCCGGGGGCGGCTGTGCTACATGCCGCCACGCTCCGCGAGCCTGCCAGCGGCCGCGTCATGGAGGTCTTTACCACCCAGCCGGCGGTCGTGCTCTACACGGGCAACTACCTCGACGGCACTGTCAAAGGCAAACGCGGCGCGATCTACGCCAAGCACGCCGGCGTCTGCTTGGAGACGGCCCACCTGCCCGATTCGGTCAACCAGCCGGCGTTTCCCTCCGTAATTCTTCAGCCCGGCCAGACGTACCGGCAGACGTGCGTGTACCGGTTCTCGGCCCGCTGACTGGTGGCCGTGCAGCACGCGCGTTCTGTGTGATTCACGGGGGCGCACGCCACGGAGGGCAGTCGCACGTCGCGTATGGAGGGACACCGGACTTGACTGGACGGCGGCCGGTGCCGTAGAATTGATCGAAGGTGCATGTGTCCAGATCGTCTTCCAGCAACCCGGATCCGCTGTGCTATGGCCACATATCGTGTTGAGGCGACCGTCGTTTACGACGGAAAGCTAACGCTTGAGGGCATTCCCTTCCATCCCGGCGACAAGGTGGAAGTGCTGGTGCGGGGCAAGGAATCTCGCCAGCCTGGAACCAAGCGGTATCCGCTGCGGGGACAGCCGATCCGCTACGATCGCCCGTTTGAGAGCGTTGCCGAAGACGCCTGGGAAGCCGTGCGATGATTCTCCTTGACACCCACGTCTGGGTTTCATTGTGGCCACGGCAAGGATACACGGAATTCCGCTGCTTACGGCTGACGAGAAGCTTCTTGCGTACCCGCTTGTCCAGACGATTCGTTGAGACGCGGCTGCACGGCCCAGGCGATGTCTTCCCGCTGCTGCTTCTCCACGAGATCGACGCGGGCGCGGCGTAAGAACTCAGTGACAGCCACACGCACGACCTCGTCCTCACTGCGGAACCACCCGTTCTGGACCAAGGCACTGAGTTCCCCTTGTAGCTTCTCCGGCAGTTCGATTTGCATCGTTTTCATCTCCCACGGCCTCCCACTACCATTATACCCCGGAACGAGCACGTCGTCTCCGCAATAGGAACCATCTCA